>Ga0213829_1000221_pt1 | contig 66466 bp, 61 predicted proteins | sample MC6MC0896MG_FD_180665 | JGI IMG/M metagenome (GOLD analysis project Ga0213829, IMG submission 180665) | Enriched soil aggregate microbial communities from Iowa State University, Ames, United States - MC6-MC0896-MG | ecosystem: Environmental > Terrestrial > Soil > Unclassified | place: USA: Iowa... | reverse complement strand
AATGCCTGCTTGGGGTCTGGCATGGCCTGCAAGGCTTCCAGTTCAACGGCGCGTTCCAGAGAGAAGGGCCCGACGTGCGTGCGCCGCAGCGCCGTCAGGTGGGCGAAACAGCCCAGCACGCGCCCGATGTCCTGGGCCAGTGTTCGGATGTATGTGCCTTTACTGCAAGCCACATCGATCTCTGCCTGCGTCCCGTCAAGGGACAACAGCTCGATGCGGTGAATCGTGATCTTGCGCGGCGCGCGTTCCAGCTCGATGCCCGCGCGGGCGTACTCGTACAGCGGCTTGCCGTCGCGCTTGAGCGCCGAGTACATCGGCGGAATCTGCTCGATGGTGCCCGAGAAACGTGACAGCGCGTCGCGCAGCGCCTGTTCCTCGACGGCAAAACCGGGTTCGGCGGTCGCCGTGACGTTGCCCGTCAGGTCGCCGGAATCGGTTTCCGATCCAAATTGCAGCGTAGCGCGATATGCCTTGTCGGCGTCAAGCATCGCGCCGGAAATTTTGGTGGCGCGTCCCATGCAGCACACCAGCAAGCCCGTGGCAAAGGGGTCCAGCGTGCCGGTATGGCCGGCCTTTGCCGCGTCCATGGCGCGTTTGGCGCGCTGCAAGGCGTGATTGCTCGACAAACCCACGGGTTTATCAAGCAACAGCACACCGTCGAGCGCAAGCCCGCGTCGTTTAGCCATCGTCGAAATCCGGAAAAATTGAAGCAGTGACGACAGCCCGATCAGGACTGGTCTTCTGGCTCGTCGGGTACGCCCGAGTGCGGGCCGGGGCGGTTTGCGCGGTCGATGAGGATCGACATCTCGATGCCACGAGCGACCTGCTCGTCGTGGAAGAAGCGCAAAGTGGGGACAGTGTGGATGTGCAAAAGCTTGTAGAGCTGCGAATGCAGCCAGCCGGCCTTCTCGTTCAGCAAGGTGGTGGCGGCTTCGGGCTCGGCGCCCAAAACCGTGAACCACACCTTGGCATGCGCGTAGTCGGTCGACAGTTCCACACCCGAAATCGTGATCAATCCAGCGCGTTTGGTGTCGATCTCGCGCTGGATGATCCCGGCCAGATCCTTCTGGATCTGGTCGGCCAGCCGCAGATTGCGGCCGGGAATGGCTTTGGACTTGTGACGGCTCATTAACAATGCCTGGCGCCTGCTTTACAGCGTGCGCGCAATTTCCTTGATTTCAAAGACTTCCAGCTGGTCGCCCACCTGGATGTCATTGTTGCCGCGCAGCGTCAGACCGCAATCGAAGCCCGACTTGACTTCCTTGACGTCGTCCTTGAAGCGGCGCAGCGACTCGAGGTGCCCCGTCCAGTGAACAACGTTGTTGCGCAGCAGGCGGACCTGGGAATCGCGGCGCACGATGCCATCCAGCACCATACAACCGGCGATGTTGCCGAGGCGGGAGATGCTGTACACCTCGCGGATCTCGACCAGGCCGATGATTTCTTCCTTCTTCTCGGGGGCCAGCATGCCCGACATGGCGGCCTTAACCTCATCCACGGCGTCGTAGATGATGTTGTAGTAGCGCACATCGATGCCGTTGTTCTCGGCAAGCTTCTTGGCGCTGGCGTCGGCGCGCACGTTGAAGCCGATGACGACGGCGTGCGAGGCGATGGCCAGGTTGATGTCGGTTTCCGAGATGCCGCCGACCGCAGCGTGCACGACTTGCACACGCACTTCGTCGGTGGACAGCTTGACCAGCGATTGCACCAGCGCTTCCTGCGAACCCTGCACGTCCGTCTTGACGATGAGGGTGAGCGTCTGGGTGCCTTCGCCGAGGTTGTCGAACATCGATTCGAGCTTGGCGGCCTGCTGGCGGGCCAGCTTGACGTCGCGGAACTTGCCTTGACGGAACAGCGCGATTTCGCGCGCCTTGCGCTCGTCGGACAGTGCCATCAGTTCGTCACCGGCGGCCGGCACTTCGGTCAGGCCCTGGATCTCAACGGGGATCGAGGGGCCGGCCGTCTGGATCGGCTTGCCGTTTTCGTCGAGCATGGCGCGCACGCGGCCAAAGCTTGCGCCGGCCAGCACGACGTCGCCGCGCTTGAGCGTGCCGCTTTGCACGAGGATCGTCGCGACCGGGCCACGGCCCTTGTCCAGACGGGCTTCGATGACGAGACCCTTGGCGGGTGCGTCTTCCGGCGCCTTCAGTTCCAGCACTTCGGCTTGCAGCAGAACGTTTTCGAGCAGGTCGTCGATGCCCTCGCCGGTCTTGGCGGACACGCCCACGAACGGCACGTCGCCGCCGTATTCTTCCGGCACGACTTGTTCGGCAACCAGTTCCTGCTTGACGCGATCCGGGTTGGCGGAAGGCTTGTCGATCTTGGTCACGGCCACGACGATCGGCACGCCTGCGGCCTTGGCATGGTGGATGGCTTCACGCGTCTGCGGCATCACGCCGTCGTCGGCGGCGACCACCAGAATCACGATGTCGGTCGCCTTGGCGCCGCGGGCACGCATGGCGGTAAACGCCTCGTGGCCCGGGGTATCAAGGAAGGTCACCATGCCGCGCTCGGTGCGCACGTGGTAGGCGCCGATATGCTGCGTAATGCCGCCGGCTTCACCCGCGGCAACCTTGGCGCGGCGGATGTAGTCCAGCAGCGAGGTCTTGCCGTGGTCGACGTGGCCCATGACGGTCACGACCGGCGCGCGCGGCAGTTGCTCGGCTTCGGATTGGGTGGCGGTGTCGTCCAGGAAGGCTTCCGGGTCGTCCAGCTTGGCGGCGATTGCCACGTGGCCCAGTTCCTCGACCACGATCATGGCCGTTTCCTGGTCCAGCACCTGGTTGATGGTGACCATCTGGCCCAGCTTCATCAATTGCTTGATGACTTCGGCGGCCTTGACGGACATCTTGTGGGCCAGGTCGGCCACGCTGATGGTTTCCGGCACGTGGACTTCACGTGCGATGAATTCCTGCGGCGCCGGTTCGTTGCGGCGGTCGTTCTGCTGATTGCGGCCACCACGGCCGCCCGACTTGCCACCGCCCTTGCCACCCGCACGCCAGCCATCGCGGCTGGCCGGGGCTGCCGGCTTGTCGGCGGGCTTCTTGCGCGACGAATCATCGGACCAGGTCGAAGCAACTTCGGCGGTCTTGATGGTCTTCTTGGCGCCGGGCGCGGCGGGCTTGGCGTCCTTCTTGGCCGCGGGTGCGGCGCCGGGCTTGCCGGCAGGCTTGTGCAGCGTGCCGGAGATCGGCGCGGCGGCAGGCGCCTCGGGCTCGGGCGCGCGCAGCACCTTGCGGGGACGGTTCAGCATTTCGCGCAGCGCGGCGGCCTCGGCCTCGGCGGCGCGGCGAGCTTCGTCGCGGCCTGCGGTCGTGGCGGAAGCGGCCAGCGGCGGCGCGGCACGGCGGTTGTCGACGCGACCACCCACCTTGGGCGCAGCGGCGGGCGCGGCGGCGGCGGGCTTCACGGATTCGGATTTCGCGGCAGGCTGCGCCTGGGCGACAGGCGCGGCGGCCTGGGAGGAAGATGTTTCGGACTTATTGGCTAGCACAGCGGGTTCCGGCTTGGCTTCTTCAGCCAGGGGCTCGGTGGTTTCAGTCTTGATTTCGGGCTTGGCCTCTTCGGCCACGGGCTCGGCAGGAACAGCCGCCGGCGTCGATTCGGGTTCAGGCTGTGCCTGGACTTCAGGCGCTTTGGCCTCGACGGGGGCGGGCGCTTCGGCCGCGACGGGTTCGGTTGCCGCGGGCGCTTCGACCGTGGCGGGGGCTTCGGCAGCGGCGGGCTCCTGCTGCGGCGCTTCGGCCTGGGCGGGAGCTTCGGCCTCTACAGGCGCCGTTTCGCGTGCTTCTGCAGCGACAGGCGCCGCGTCAGCTGCGGGAGCAGCCGGTGCGGAAACCTGCGGAGCGGCTTCAGCCGCAACTTCTTCTTCGGAAGGAGCCGAAGCTGCCTGTTCCAGAGCGAGTTCGGACGGGTCGCGCTTGACGAAGACGCGCTTCTTGCGCACTTCGACCTGAATCGTGCGCGAACGCCCGGTAGCGTCGGCTTGCCGGATCTCGGAAGTCTGGCGGCGCGTCAGCGTGATCTTCTTGCCTTCGGTTGCGCCGTGTGCGCGACGCAGCGATTCGAGCAATTTCGCCTTGTCGCTGTCGGTGACGGAGTCGTCAACCGATTTGAGGTCAACGCCAGCCGAACGCAGCTGATCCAGCAGCACGTTGGCAGGCATTTTCAGCTCGGTAGCGAACTGGGCGACGGTATTACTCGACATTAGGCTCTCTCTTCCCTATAGGCAGCTATTACAAACAACGTGAACTTGCGGTGGATGAAGCGGCAGCATCGCCCACCGCAGACCCGTGTCCTTTTGGTTATTCTTCGTCGAACCAATGGGCGCGGGCACGCATGATGAGATCGCTGGCTTCTTCTTCGGTCAGACCGGCGATTTCCGCCAGTTCGTCCGTCGCCAATTCGGCCAGATCATCACGCGTATGCACTTGACGCTCGGCCAGCTTGGCGGCCAGTTCCGGCGTCATGCCTTCGAGTTCAAGCAAATCCTGTGCGGTCTCAAGACGCTCTTCCTGGGCGATTGCCTCGGTCAGCAGCGCATTGCGGGCACGGGCGCGCAACTCGTTGATGGTGTCTTCGTCAAACGCCTCGATTTCCAGCAATTCCTGCATGGGAACGTAGGCGATTTCCTCGATACCGGTAAATCCTTCGTCGATCAGGATGTCGGCGACTTCCTCGTCGACGTCGAGCTTGCTCATGAACGTGGTGCGCAGACCCGAACGCTCGACTTCCTGGCGATTCAGGCTTTCTTCCGGCGTCATGATGTTGATCTGCCAGCCGGTCAGCTCCGACGCCAGGCGCACGTTCTGGCCCTTGGCGCCGATGGCCTTCGGCAGGTTTTCCTCGTCGACCACGACGTCCATCGCATGCTTGTCTTCATCGACAACGATGGATTCGACGTTGGCCGGCGCGAGCGCGCCGATGACGAATTGCGCGGGATCTTCGGACCACAGCACGATGTCGACCTGCTCGCCGCCGAGTTCGTTGCGCACGGCAGTCACGCGCGAACCGCGCATGCCCACACACGTGCCGATGGGATCGATACGCTTATCGTATGCCACGACGGCGATCTTCGCACGCACGCCAGCATCGCGGGCGGCGGCCTTGATCTCGAGCAGACCCTGCTCGATCTCGGGCACTTCGTTCTCGAACAGCTGGCGGATGAACTCGGGCGACGTGCGCGACAGGATCACCTGCTGGCCGCGCGCGGCGTGGTCAACACGCAACACGAAAGCGCGAACACGGTCGGCAACCCGCAGGTTTTCCTTCGGGATCATTTCGGAGCGCGGCAGGCGCGCTTCGATCTTGCCGGTTTCGACGATGGCGTCGCCCTTGTCCATGCGCTTGATCGTTCCGGACACGATGGTTTCACCACGATCCAGGAAGTCGTTCAGCACCTGTTCGCGCTCGGCGTCGCGGATCTTTTGCAGGATCGCCTGCTTGGCCGCCTGAGCGCCGATACGGCCGAACTCGATGGGTTCGAGGGGCTCTTCGATGAACTCGCCTTCCTTGATGCCGGGGACGATTTCTTCGGCGTCCGACAGCATTTCCTGCTTGTCGGGTTCTTGCAGACCGGCCTCATCGGGCACGACCAGCCAGCGGCGGAAGCCTTCGTGGTCTCCCGTTTCCCTATCGATGGAAACACGAATGTCCGCATCATCCTTGAAGCGCTTTTTCATGGCCGAGGCCAGCGCACTTTCGAGAGCGCCGAACACGACGTCACGCGTGACGTTCTTTTCACGCGCCAAGGCATCGACCAACAGAAGAATTTCGCGACTCATCGCTTTTTGCCCTTGAAATCCAGAACGGGATCCAGTTTTGCACGCTCGATATCTTCGACCGTGAAATTCAACACCTGGACTTCGTTCTTTTTTGCCTCAAATTCGAGACCGAACACGGTCTTGTGCATTCCAGCAGCGTCGGAAGCTGCGGCCTCGTCTTCCGGCACGGTCAACGTGCCCGAAAAGACCTTGCGGCCGTCCAATGCCTCGCGAAGCTTGATTTCGATGCGCTCGCCTGCGAAACGGCGGAACTCCGCCTCGGTGCGCAGCGGGCGGTCCACGCCCGGCGAACCCACTTCGAGGCGCTTGTAGTCGATGTTCTCGACCTCAAAGACCCGCGACAATTGGCGGGACACCTGCTCGCAGTCTTCGATGCGCACACCGCCGACCCGATCGATCGTGACGCGCAAAAGGCCCAGGGCGGCACGCTCGACGTCGACAAGTTCAACGTCCATGCCGGCCAGAGCCTCTTCGGTCAATGCGAATAAATCAGCCATATACTCAAAAAAAATGGGCTGCACGCCCAGCCCACCGATATTGCACAGAGCCCAGCCGCTTCCCTACTACACGTAAGGAGCAATGCTGGGCAGTGCCCTCTATTGCGACCTAATTTTTGGCTTGCGCCGCCCTGATTGCCCTACCCGGTGCCTGACCCGGCTGCCTATCCCGGTCTGACCGGGTCAAGCTGGGGTTGGCTGGGTTTGACTGCATACTGCGGCGCTTTTGCACATTTCAGCAGATAGCGCACGCGCCAAGGGACTGCTGCAAACAGCGCCCGGCAACACGCCAGCACAAGGCCATGCGCCCGATCGGCACACATTCAGCCGACGTGCTTTTTGCGGTAAAGCGCACTTGAGAAACCAGTGCTTCCGGCAAAAAGCCATAACGCGAAGCCATGAAAACCATTGATTTTACCAGATAAACGGGAAAATCGCCTGATTCGTCACGGGCTTACGTTTATATGGGACGGATGCGGGGCGGCGGCGCAGTCTGCGAGCCGCCCTGCAAGGATCAGCGGCCCTGACGACCCCGGCCACCGCCCACGACACCCAGACGGGATTCGTGCGCCGACGCGCCGCGAGGCTGCCAATCGTCGCCACGCTGGGCGCCACCCTCGCCACGGGAACTGCCGCTACGCGGCGTACGCGGCTTGCCGCCCGCGCCCGGACCCTTGTTGCCGCCGGTGCGCGCGCCTTCGGTCTTGTTGCCGCCGCGGCCGCCAGCGGCCGGCTTGCCGCCACGACCCGGATTGCCGCTACGCGCACCTGCCGGCTTGGCGCCCGCCGGCTTGCCGCCGCCAGGCTTGCCGCCGGACTTGCCGCCCGGCCGGCGGCCCGCGCCTGCCGGCGCCTCGCCCATGCCGCCTGCGGCCGGGTTGCCAGCCATCGAATTGCCGGCCACCGGGCTGCTCGCCATCGGATTGCCACCGGCGGCGTTAGCGGCGGCGCGGGGACCGCGCGCGTTGCCGCCCGTGCGTCCACCCGCCTTGCCGCCCGGCTTACCGCCCGGCTTGCCACCGGACTTGCCGGCGCCAGCAGAGCGCGGCCCCGGCTTGTTCTTGCGATTGCCAAGGCCGGACTCGCCCGAGAGCGGGTGGCCGTTGGCATAGCCACCGGCGATCATGAGACCGGTGCCGAAAGGATCGGAAGGACACGCGGCAGCCTGCCCCGCGCTGCCCACACCGCCACCCTGCAACTTGCCGCGGCGGCCAATGCGGGCGCCGTTCATGCCGTTGCGGTCCAGCGTACCGAATCCGGGAGGCAACGCGCTGTCGTGCGATTGCGGCTGCTTGGAGCGGCGGCGGTTGCCCGACGAATCGTCGTCTTCACGCAACAGTCCCAGCTGGACCATCAGCGCGGTAACCAGGGAAGCGTCCAATTCGTCCCAGCGGCCGCGGCGCAGGGTGCGCGGCAGCACCACATCGCCGAAGCGCGTGCGAATCAGGCGGCTGACCGTGACGCCGACCGCTTCGAACATGCGGCGGACTTCGCGGTTGCGGCCTTCCTGCAGCGTGACGCGATACCAGCGGTTGCTGCCGTCGCCACCCAGGTAGTCCAGCGCGCCAAATGCGGCAAGACCGTCTTCCAGTTCAATACCATCGACGAGCGACTGGCGCTGCGCCTCGTCCATTTCACCCAGCACGCGAACGGCGTACTCGCGTTCCGTGCCATATCGGGGGTGCATGATCCGGTTGGCCATGTCACCCGACGTCGTGAAGATGAGCAGGCCTTCGGTGTTCAGGTCAAGGCGACCCACCGAGAGCCACTTGCCGGTGCGCAGCTTGGGCAGCCGGGCAAAGACGCTGGCGCGGCCACCGGGGTCGTCGTGGCTGACGATCTCGCCGGCGGGCTTGTGATACAGGATCACGCGCGGCGGCTTTTTGGTGTTCGTGCGCATGATGGGCTTGCCATTGACGCGCACCTGATCGTTGGGACCCACGCGCTGGCCGATATGCGCCGGCTCGCCATTGACGGACACCCGGCCCGCCACGATCAATTCTTCCATCTCGCGGCGCGAACCGATCCCGGCGTCGGCCAGCACCTTGTGCAGCTTGGGCATGACCGCTTCGCTATTCAGGTACTTGCCCAGCCGCTGCTCCATGCGGTCAGCCGTATCCAGGTAGGACAGCGCCTGCTCGGCTTCCTGCTCGCCACCCCGGGAGTCCGCGGACTCAACCGGCGCAGCGGGCGCGGCGGCCTGCCCTTCGGCGGCGGGCGCCTGCTCGGCGGCAGCGTCGCCGCGGCGGCGGCGGAACGGCGTCCTCAGCTTGCGGCCGCGGCTGCGGGCGCCGGCTTCGCCTTCAGCGGCCGGTTCGCGCGCGGCGGAGGATTCCGGCTGCGCGCCGGCAGCGGCGTCATCCGAACGGGGGGTGTCGTCCTGCATTGCTGTATTCGTTGTCACTGGGACAGCTCCGAATTTCAAACTTGGGTAGGCCTGCGGGGAGCAGGCTCGTCATCATCTGGGGACGCCGAATCCGGTTCAGACCCGGACCGGTCGGGGTCCGCCTCTTCCGAGGCCGCGGAGGCGGCATCGGGTTCGGGCTGAACGGCCTCGTCAAGACCATGAACGGGCTCACGCCTGGCGTCGCCAGGGGCCTCGGCATCGGTCTTGTCAGTCGGGTCAGTCGGTTCCGCGTGTTTTGCGTTCTCGACTCTTTCCTTTGCAGCACCGGCCTCGGAGGCATCGGCGGCCATATCGGAAATGTCGTTGCCAGCTCTGTCGTCGGGAAGATCGGGCGAGAGCGGCGTATTGGACAAGCCTTCGGCTTGCTCCCGGACGGTGGATTCGTCGGCGGGATCCGCGCCTTCTTCTGTGCGCGAAAGCTGGGATTCTACGCTATCGATGGCCGCTATGGGGGCATCGTCTTCCGAAACAGACAATTCCGCAACGGGGAAAATCTCGGGGGATCCGGAGTCAGCATTGGCGGAGGACGGATTTTCGCCCTCTTGCGGTGCTTCTTGCGGTGCTTCTTGCCCCGGTTCTTGCGACGCGCCAACGCCCGCCGCGAAGAGGCCATCCGCCGCCGAATCGGGCGTTTCCGCCACCGCCTCCGCCGGCGCGGCGTCCAGACTGCCCTCGCCCTCGCCCTCGGCCGGCGCCGGCGCCTCGCCCAACACCTGCTGCACCTCGCCCAGATCCAGGCCAGCGAGCGCGGCGGCGGCGTGCGCGGATTCCAGCGGCGGCAGCTCATCCAGCGCGCGCAGGCCCAGATCGTCCAGGAACTGGCGCGTGGTGCCGAACAGCGCGGGGCGCCCCGGCGCGTCGCGATGGCCGATGACTTCGATCCAGCCGCGATCCTCAAGCGCCTTCACGATCTGCGACGAAACCGTCACACCCCGGATGTCTTCGATATCACCGCGCGTCACGGGCTGGCGCCAGGCCACGATGGCCAGCGTTTCCATCACGGCGCGCGAATACTTGGGCGGCTTTTCGGGGCTCAGGCGCTCCAGGTAGCGCTGCATGCTGGGCCGGCTTTGGAAACGCCAGCCTGAGGCGAGCTGCACCAACTCCAGCCCACCGTCGGCCCAGTTGCCTTGCAAGGTCTCCAGAAGCCGGCGCACCGTGCCGCTGTCGAACTGTTCATCATCCCCGAACAGCTTGCGCATATCGGAAATCTGCATCGGCTGCACCGCGCACAGCAGCGCGGTTTCCAGCACGAGTATTGCCTCGCTATCGTTCATCGACATCCAAATTCAAAAATGGGCTAACTTGCGCTTGGTTGGAATTAAGGTTAATATTCTTTTCTCAGACGCGGGGTGGAGCAGTCTGGCAGCTCGTCGGGCTCATAACCCGAAGGTCGTAGGTTCAAATCCTGCCCCCGCAACCAATTTGATGAAGGCCTGGCATTCGCCGGGCCTTTTTCATTTGCGGCGCCGGATTCAAAATAAAAACTCGAACGGGCAGCGTCGCAATTCAAACCCACGCCGTAGTGCATGCCGTAGTGCACGCCACAATGCATTTCGACGCCACCAGCCTTGGTGCTGCGGAATCTGCATCCAGACATCTCGGCACGGCTGCCCACGGATTTCCCCGCGCGGCGCTCGCCCGCAAACGACCAGGCCGCCGCATGAGCGGCGACACAACAGTCAATGTTGGCTTGCGAAATTGTCACTGGGTTCCTGTTTTACCGCCACGCCCTCGCCTCATGGCGCAGCCCTGCGCGAAACCGCCACGCCGGCGCCTGTAAGGCGGTATGCCTGCCGCAGCTGCGAGGCTGCGGCAAACGTCTGAGCAAATTCTGGAAAAGCTGGCGCCAGCAATGCTGACGCCCATCGCCAATATGGCCGCGGAACGCGCCGGAACCGCCGGCACCAACCCTTTCCGCGAAATTGATAGCAAAAGACTAGAACCAACAGGCATCGGCCACTGCCGTGCGGCGGAAACGCCGCTACCAGTAAGGCTTGCCCCCCCCTTGCGCAAACCGAGCTGAGCTCTGGATTGCGCCGGCCTGCCACCAGGCCGGAACGATTGTTAAGGTTTTTTTTGGGTCAAATGCCGGCAAATTATACCGCCATCCCTTCCGCCCTCAAGCCGCGGCGCACCCGCCATGCAGTCATACATGCGCCAGCCATGCAGCCGACCCTCCCCGCCATCTATCCCGCGGGCTTATCCCACGGCGCGGATCCTAACCGTTCGGCAAGATAATCCAGCATCGAACGCAGAATCAGCGGCATCTGGCGGCGCGAGGCGTAGACCCCATAAATGCCGAGTACCTGGGGTTTGCACTGCGGCAGAACGACCTGCAGCTTGCCCGAGGCGATGTATTCGGCCGCATAGTAAGTGGGCAACATCGCGATGCCCGCCCCTTCGACGGCGGCGCTGCACAACACCGACACTTCGTTGGCGCTGATGCTGCCACCCACGGGCACATCGACCGGTTCGCCATCGCGCTCGAAACGCCACAGGCTTTTGCCGAAATACGAATGGGTCAGGCAGTTGCGCAGCGACAGATCTTCGATGCGCGCCGGCACGCCTTCGCGCGCCAGGTATTCCGGGGAGGCGCAGACCACGGAGCGGCACTCGGCCAGCTTGCGCGCAATCAGATTGGGATCCAGATCATTGGTGATGCGCACCGCGAGGTCGACGCGCTCTTCCACCAGATTGACCGCCCGCTCGACCAGCATCAGGTCCACCGACGTGCCGGGATGCCGTTTGACGTAGTCGGTGACGGCCGGCGCCAGATGGCGGGCGCCAAACGACATGCTCGTGGTGATGCGCAACAGACCGCGCGGCGTGTCCTCGGGCGTGGCGACAGCGCTATGCAGATCGCCAACCATATCCAGCATCTGACGGCACCGCGGCAAGGTTTCGGCGCCGGCCGGGGTCAGACTGAGGCGCCGTGTCGTGCGATGCAGCAGGCGCACGCCGACCCATTGCTCCATCTCGGCCAGGTATCGCGACACCATGGCGCGCGACATGTCCAGATGGACGGCGGCCGCCGACAGGCTGCCCCGATCGGCAACCTCGACGAACACCTGCATGGCTTTCAGTCGATCCATCATTGTCTCGGCAAGTGCATCAGACCGTACCGGTTATACCGTATTTCCGTGCAGCATCAGCAACGGAATATCGATCAATGAAACGGGGTCCTTCCGCGCAATCAGGCGGACGGCTGACCCAACGCCTGGCGCACGGCGACGGCCACCTCCGGCACGGCCAAGCCGCGAACGATGAACACCAGCCGCGAGGCGCGCACCTCGTCCGGCCAGCCGCCCAAGGACTGCAAGGGATACAACTCGCCATGCACCCCATGCACCTCACAAGGATGCGATTCGCCGTCGAAGCAGACGAGCCCCTTCATTCTTAGCAAGCCTTGCCCGTAGCGCTCTTGAATGCGCGCAATACCCGCCAGAAACGCCGGCCGGCTCAGAGACGCTTCCAGCGTGAGTGAAAAACTGCTTACGTCCGCATGGCGTGCGGCGGCCTTCTGGAAGAACGCCCCAAGCCACTTTGCCGTGGCCACCCCATCGCGTCGGGCAAGAAGATCCGGACCCTCGCGCAAGCCGGCGGCCAGCGGCGCATCGGGGCGCTGCACGCAGCGCTGGGCGCCGGGATTGATGACCGCGATCGCCCGCTCGACATCACGCAGTTGCGCCGCACCGACAAGATCGGACTTGCTGATCACGACCGTATCGGCAAGCGCAAGCTGCCGGGCCGCCTCGGGTTGCGCGTCCAGCTGGCCGACGCCATGCGTCGCCGACACCACGACGAACGCGCCGCGATACGCGTAGCGCTCGGCCAGAAAACGTTCGTGCTTGAGGGTGAAGAGGATGGGCGCCGGATCCGCGAGACCGCTGGTCTCGATGATGACGCGGCGGAACGGCTTGATCTTGCGTCCGAGGGCCTGCATGAAGAGATCGCGCAAGGTGTCGACCACCGAACCGCTGACCACGCAGCACAGGCAACCGCCCTCGACCAGCACAACTTTGTCTGGCGCCAGACGTACCAGATGATGGTCGACGCCGATATCGCCGTACTCATTGACGATGACCACTGCGTCGGCATACGCAGGCTCTTGCAGCAGGCGGTTCAAGAGCGAGGTCTTGCCGCTGCCCAGAAAGCCGGAGATGACGGTAACGCCGACGCGCTTGTCTTGCACGGACTGGTTGCCCTGCGCGCCTTGATCGCGCCCGCGTTTGTCGTCATTCATGCCGATCGCCTTCTTTGTCGATGCGCTCTTGGTGCACACGTCGTGGACACGCATGCCGCAGACCTGCGCATAGCGAAACGCCACCGCAAAAACCAAAAGGGCCACTCACTTGCGTGAGCGGCCCAAAATTCTTTTGGCTCCCCGAGCTGGGCTCGAACCAGCGACCTGCGGATTAACAGTCCGTCGCTCTACCGACTGAGCTATCGGGGATCTGCCAAGACCGAAATTATGAACTAAAAATTCAACGCATGCAAATCTCGTTTTTTTCTGAATTTTTTGCGCTTCTTGCTGCCCATCGCGAAAAAATTCTGATATAGTTTCGGTCTTTCCAGATCGGGCCCCAAAAAAGGCAGCGAACTGGAAGAAAAAAGATGTTTTGCTTACCGCTTTCCGGCTTGGTCCAGAAACAAAAGCAAATGGTCTTGCCGGCATAGCTCAGTTGGTAGAGCAGCGCATTCGTAATGCGAAGGTCGTAGGTTCGACTCCTATTGCCGGCACCAGATTTCCAAAAAGCAGCCCTCTCGGGCTGCTTTTTTCATTTCCGGCCCTCGCCGGCGCTGTCCGCACCCTGACCGGGAACTCGCGCTGACCGCCACGCGTCCAACCCCCTTGGACCATCCCAGCGGAAAAAACATGCGCATTCTTCTCGTGGAAGACGACATGATGATCGGCGAAAGCGTATTGGACTGCCTGCGCGCGGAACACTATGCCGTCGATTGGGTTCGGGACGGCAGCGCGGCGGACTCTGCACTGCGCACCGATCCCTACGATCTTGTCCTGCTCGACCTGGGCCTGCCAAAACGGGACGGCCTGACCTTGCTGCGCGACATGCGCACGCGCAAGGACCGTACGCCGGTGCTCATCGCCACCGCGCGCGACGCGGTCAGCGATCGGATCGCCGGACTGGATGCAGGCGCGGACGACTACATCGTCAAACCCTATGACGTGGACGAACTGCTGGCGCGCATGCGGGCCCTGATCCGCCGCAGCGCGGGCCGAGCCGAGCCCATCTTCGAGCACGACGGCATCACCATCGACCCGCAGTCGCACGCCGCCATGGTCGACGGCGCGCCGGTGGCGTTGACCGCCCGCGAATGGGCGGTGCTCGAACCCCTGATCGCGCGGCCGGGCATGATCTTCTCGCGCGCCCAGCTCGAGGAAAAGCTCTATAGCTGGAAGGACAGCATCAGCAGCAATGCCGTTGAGGTTTATATTCATGGCCTGCGCAAGAAACTGGGTCCGAACCTGATCCAGAACGTCAGAGGCGTCGGCTATGTCATCCCCAAAACATGAGCATTCCGCTTAGCTATTCGCTGAGAGCCCGGCTGCTTTTCTTTCTGCTGGCCGCCATCGCGGTCGGCGCGCTGGTGCAAGGCGCAATCGCCTACCGCAGCACGTTGGCGCAAGCCGACGACATCTTCGACTCGCTGCTGCAGCGCACCGCCCTGTCGCTAGGCACCGGCGACGGGCTGCTAAGTACCGGCCCCACCCACGCGCGGGGCGCCGGCTCACCCGTTGCCGACGACCTCATCATCCAGATCTGGACGCCGGATGGTTTGCGCGTCTTCAATTCCCGTTCCCGCCTGCGCCTGCCCAGCCAGATCGTGCTGGGATTTTCCGACGCAAAGCTGGAAGGCGAAACCTATCGCGTATATTCGCTGGCCACGCCGTTCCAGGTGATCCAGGTGGCGCAGGACATGCGCGTGCGCAAGAACATGGCCAGCACCCTTGCGCTGCGCACCGTCGCGCCGATCGCCGCCGCCGCGCCGCTGCTGATGCTGATCATCTGGTGCGTGGTGAGCTGGTCTCTGCGTCCGGTCAAGCGCGCACGCGCACAAGTGGCCGCGCGCCAGCCCGAAGACCTGTCCCCCGTCAGCGTGCGCGGGTTGCCCGATGAAATCCGCCCGTTGGTGCAGGAGCTGAACCTGCTGCTCGAACGCATGCGCGGCGCTTTTGCCCAGCAGAAGCAATTCGTGGGTGACGCGGCACATGAACTGCGCTCGCCGCTGGCGGCATTGCGCCTGCAAATGCAGGCGCTGCAGCGCGCGCCAGACCCCGACGCCCGCCAGCTTGCCGAACACCGCCTGGCCGCCGGCATCGATCGCGCCACGCGGCTGGTCGAGCAGCTATTGTCGATGGCGCGCCAGGAAGGCGCCCAGGAACAGACGCCGCTGGCGCCCGTGGACCTGGGGGACGTGCTGCGCCAGGCCCTGTCCGAAACGCTGCCCGAGGCGAACGCCAAATCCATCGACATCGCGCTGGACGGCGACGCCCAGGCGCAGGTGCAGGGCAATCGCGATGCGCTGGTACTGCTGGTGCGCAATCTGCTGGACAACGCGATCAAGCACTCGCCTGCCGAGGGCCGCATCGGGATGCGTCTGGACCACGGCCCGGACCGCATTTCGCTGCTGATCGACGATGAGGGGCCGGGCATCCCGGTCCATGAGCGCGAACGCGTATTCGACCGCTTCTACCGCGCCGAAGGCAACACCACGCATGGCAGCGGACTGGGGCTGGCCATCGCGCGCACCATCGCTGACCGCCACGGCGCCACCATCACCCTTGAAGACGTGCCCGCCGGCCACGGCCTGCGCGCACGCGTGGATTTTCCCGCTTAAGTTTCACCTAAGCGTGCGGCCCGAAGATAGCGCCATGTTCCCAACATGATCGCAGGAGCCGACATGAAGACCACGCAAATCAAACCCTCGCGCCTCGTCCTGGCGCTGCTGGCTGCCGGCGCCATTGGCGGCGCAGGCGCAACCGCCTTGACCGGCAGCGTTTCGATGGCTGCCGAAGCCCCCGCAGCCGCTGCGGCTTCCCAGCCGATCAGCGCGTCGGTGCCGCCCAACTTCGCGCAGATCACGCGCGAGTCCGGCCCGGCCGTAGTCAATATCAGCGTCAGTGGCACGCGCAAGGTGTCCGCCACCGAAAGCGACGACCCGCTCGCGCAGTTCTTTGGCCAGGTTCCAGGCGCACGTGGCCGCGCGCCTGCCCGTGAAGTACCGATGCGCGGCGAAGGCTCGGGCTTCATCGTCAGTTCGGACGGCATCATCCTGACCAACGCACATGTGGTCCAGGACGCCAAGGAAGTGACCGTGAAGATGACCGACCGCCGCGAATACAAGGCCAAGGTCCTGGGCGCCGACCCGCAGACCGACGTCGCCGTCATCAAGATCGAGGCGAAGAATCTGCCGGTCATCAAGGTGGGCGACGTCAACAAGCTGCAGGTTGGCGAATGGGTGCTGGCCATCGGCTCGCCTTACGGCCTGGAGAACACGGCCACCGCCGGCATCGTCAGCGCCAAGGGCCGTTCGCTGCCGGACGACACCTCGGTGCCGTTCATCCAGACCGACGTGGCCGTGAACCCCGGCAACTCGGGCGGCCCGCTGTTCAACGACCGCGGCGAAGTGGTGGGCATCAACTCGCAGATCTATAGCCGCACCGGCGGCTTCCAGGGCCTGTCGTTCTCGATTCCCATTGATCTGGCCTACAAGATCAAGGATCAAATCCTTGAGCACGGCAAGGTGCAGCATGCGCGTCTGGGCGTGACGGTGCAGGAAGTGAATCAGGACCTGGCCGACTCGTTCAAGCTGGATTCGCCGTCGGGCGCGTTGGTGTCGAGCGTCGAAAAGGGTAGCGCCGCCGAAAAGGCCGGCTTGCAGCCGGGCGACGTGGTGCGCAAGATCGACGGCAAGACCATCGTGTCTTCCGGCGACCTGGCTTCGACGATCACCATGGCCGCCCCAGGCGAGAAGATCAAGCTGGACGTGTGGCGCAATGGCGGTCAGAAGGAAATGGTCGCGACGCTGGGTGGCGTGCCCAAGGACAAGTCGCAGGCGTCGGCGGACGGCCAGGAAGTGCAGCGTGGCCAGCTTGGTCTGGCGCTGCGCCCCCTGAACCCGCAGGAGCAGCAGGAGTCGGGTGCGGAAGGCCTGCTCATCGAGCGCTCGGCCGGCCCCGCCGCCAAGGCTGGCATTCAGCCCGGCGACGTGCTGCTGTCGCTCAATGGGGTGCCGGTGCACAACGTCGGCCAGGTGAAGGCCGAGTTGTCGAAGGCGGGCAAGACCGTGGCCTTGCTGGTGCAGCGCGGCGAAGACAAGATCTTCGTGCCGGTGCAGATCGGCTGATCAGCCGGGTGTCACTCCGCGTCGGGCTGCTTGCCCGGCGCGGCCGCGTCAAATGCCGGCAACGCACGGCAAGCCGCGTCGATGCGCAGCACATTGGGCATGGCCGATAGGTCACACTCGAAGCGCTGCGCATTCGCCACTTGCGGCACCAGGCACAGGTCCGCAATGGTGGGCGTGTCGCCGTGGCAGAACTGGCCCGTCGCGCTGGAGCCGGCGAGCTGGGCTTCCAACGCCTCAAGGCCCTGATGCACCCAGTGCTTGTACCAGGCGGTCTTGGCGGCTTCATCGACGCCCAGCGTGTGCTTCAGATACTTCAGCACGCGCAGGTTGTTCAGCGGATGCGTGTCGCAGGCAATGCCCAGCGCCAGATCGCGCACGCGGGCGCGGCCGATGGCGTCCGCCGGCAGCAGCGGCGTTTCGGGATGCGTTTCTTCCAGGTATTCGATGATGGCCAATGACTGGCCGATGACCGCATCGCCATCCACCAGCGCGGGGACCAGCGCCGTCGGGTTCACCTTGCGGTAGTCGGCCGACAACTGCTGGCCGCCATCCTTCAGAAGATGCACCGGCACGTATTCGTACGGCAGGCCTTTCAGGTTCAGGGCGATGCGCACGCGATACGCGGCCGAACTGCGGAAGTAGCTGTAAAGCTGCATGTAGTCTCCTCGGTATTCTTGTGGCGCCGCCCGCGTGGGCGGCGCTTGTTCATTCCAGCGATTCGGTCTTGGCCGCCTTGCGCGACAAGCCCTTGGGCAACGGGAACGCCACGTTCTCTTCCAGGCCCGGCATCTTGCGCACCGAGACGGCGCCCAGTTCCTTGACGCGCGCAATCACCTGCTGCACCAGCACTTCCGGCGCCGAGGCGCCCGCGGTCACGCCAATGCGCTTGCGGCCCACGAGCCATGCCGGATCGATGGAGTCCGCGCCGTCGATGAGGTACGACGCGACGCCCTTGCGCTCGGCCACTTCGCGCAGACGATTGGAGTTCGAGCTGTTCGGGCTGCCCACGACCAGCACCAGATCGCATTCCGGCGCCAGGATCTTGACTGCATCCTGCCGGTTCTGCGTGGCATAGCAGATGTCGCTTTTCTTGGGCTCGGCGATGCTGGGAAAGCGTGCCTTGAGCGCCTGCGACACCGCGGCCGCGTCGTCGACCGACAGCGTGGTCTGCGTGACGTAGGCCAGGTTTTCCGGATCGGTGACCTCAAGGCCGGCCACGTCTTCGACGGTTTCGACCAGGTACATGCCGCCCTGCGCCTGGCCCAGCGTGCCTTCGACCTCGGGATGCCCCTTGTGGCCGATCATGATGATCTCGCGGCCGGCGGCGCGCATGCGCGCGACCTCGATGTGAACCTTGGTGACCAGTGGGCAGGTGGCGTCAAAGACCTGCAGGCCGCGCGATTCGGCTTCGGCGCGCACGGCCTTGGAGACGCCATGCGCCGAGAACACCACGATGGCGCCCGCGGGCGCATCGTCGAGCTCGTCGATGAAGATGGCGCCCTTGGCGCGCAGATCTTCGACGACGTAGCGGTTGTGGACGATCTCGTGGCGCACATAGATGGGCGCGCCGTGCAGTTCGATGGCCCGCTCGACGATATCGATGGCGCGATCCACGCCTGCGCAGAAGCCGCGCGGCTGCGCCAGCAGGACTTCGGCGTCGGAGGCGGTGACAGCCTGGCTCATTAAAGGACTCCCAGCAACGCCACGTCCACTTTCAGGCTGATGCCTGCCAGCGGGTGGTTGAAATCGAACAGCGCGGAGTCGTCGTTGATTTCCTTGAGGACGCCCGAATAGCGGCCGCCGTTGGGCGCGGTGAATTCGACCAGGTCGCCGGGTTCGAATGTGGCGTCCTCGCCGGCATGTTGCGCCAGCATGGCGCGCGTCACGCGCTGGATCAGTTCGGGATTGCGGTCGCCGTAGGCGTCGGCCGGTTCGATGGTGACGCTGAACTTGTCGCCCTCGGCGCGGCCGACCAGCGCGGCCTCAAGGCCGGGCGCCCACTGCCCGCCGCCCATCTGCAGCGTGCCGGGACGGCCGTCGAAGGTGTCGGTGAACACGGAACCCGCCCCCGGGCCCGAGGCCAGCGTGATGCGGTAATGCAGCGTCAGGTAGGAATCCGGACGGACCAAAACGTTCACTTCATTAGAGGCGATGCTCACGATCTGCCACCGTATGGGTATTTGAGTAAACCCTGATTTTAGAGCCTCTTATGAAATTGTCCGTCCGGCTGCCAAAACAAGACCGTCCCCGAGAGCGTCTGCTACGTCACGGGGCCGCATCCATCCAGGACGCCGAGCTTCTTGCCGTCGCCCTGCGCACGGGTATTCCGGGCCTGAATGTCGTGGATCTGTGCCGCCAGTTGCTGGCACGGTTCGGCGGACTGCGCGGGTTGCTCAGCACCTCGCCGCAGGACCTGATGGCCATCGCCGGCCTGGGGTCATCCAAGGCCTGCACCCTGGCGGCCCTGCTGGAGCTGGCCCGCCGGGCGCTTGAAGAAGACCTGATCCGGGACGCCTCGATGCACCACCCGAGCCGAGTAAAACAATATTGCAAGGCGGCGCTCGGCCATCTGCAGGTGGAGCACTGCATCGCCCTCTTCCTGGATGCGCAACTGCGCCTGATCACCACGGGCGAACTGGCGCGGGGCACGCTCTCGCAGGCGGCGGTCTATCCCCGGGAGGTCGTGCGCGAAGCCCTGCGCCACCATGCGGCAGCGCTCATCGTGGCTCACAACCACCCGTCCGGCGTGGCGTCGCCCAGCGCCGCCGACCGCGCCTTCACCCGGCACCTGAAGGAAGCCCTGGCGCTGGTGGACATCAGGCTGGTGGACCACCTGATCGTCGCGGGAGGGTCCGCGGTGTCACTGGCTGAACTGGGCTGCCTCTGACCGCAGCAAGCGCCGGAATTCCGTTAGACTACCGCCCAATATTGTTTTAGGCTTAACCTAATTCTGGCCCTCGCGACCTTTCCTTGCCTGCCATGAAACGCCTGTGGGACATTTCCCCGCCCGTCTCGACGGCATCGCCCGTCTTCCCGGGCGACACGCCGTACCGCCAGCAATGGAAATGGACGCTCACGCCCGGCTGTCCGGTCAATGTCAGCGAAATCACGCTGTCGCCGCACATCGGCGCGCATGCCGACGCCCCGCTTCATTACCAAAATGGGGCCGCAGCCATCGGCGCGGTCTCGCTTGAACCCTTTCTGGGCCCCTGCCGCGTCATCCATGCGATCGACTGCGGCGAGCTCATCACGATCGACCACCTTGCCCATGCGGCGCACAACCTGCCGCCTCGCGTGCTGGTGCGCACCGCCAAGCATGCCGCGCAGGACTGGTGGACGGACGACTTCTCCGCCTACGCGCCCCAAACCATCGAATGGCTGGCCGAACGCGGCGTCATGCTGATCGGTCTGGACACCGCCAGCATCGACCCCGCTTCCAGCAAGACCCTGGACAGCCACCATACGATCTTGCGGCACGACATGCGGGTACTGGAGAACCTGGTGCTCGACGACGTGCCGGAAGGCGATTACGAGCTGATCGCCTTGCCGTTGGCGCTGATCCAGGCCGATGCCAGCCCGGTCCGCGCGGTCCTGCGCGAACTGTAGGCTGATTTGCCGGCCCGGGAGCGGCTGCTCGAAAGCCGCCGCCCCGCTTGGAGAATCGACCATGCAATCCCTATTCGCGCCCCACTGGCGCGCCCTGCCCGCCTCCGCCCGCCGCGCCGCGCCGCCCTGCCCCGGAGGCCGCGCATGAGCCAGAACGAACGCCCCGAAGACATCGTCCATCAGGAAAAGGCGCAGCTCGATTTCGCGCGCGACATGACCTACGGCGATTACCTGCATCTTGACGAACTGCTTGGCGCCCAGCATCCGATGTCGCCCGAGCACAACGAGATGCTGTTCATCATTCAGCACCAGACCAGCGAACTGTGGATGAAGCTGATGCTGCACGAGTTGCGGGCCGCGATCGCCAGCGTGGCGGAGGACCGCCTGCAACCGGCCTTCAAGATGCTGGCGCGCGTCAGCAAGATCATGGAGCAGCTCGTCCACGCCTGGGACGTGCTGGCGACCATGACGCCGCCCGAGTACTCCGCGCTGCGTCCCTATCTGGCGCGCTCGAGCGGATTCCAGAGCTACCAGTACCGCCAGGTCGAGTTCCTGCTCGGCAACAAGAACGCGGCCATGCTCAAGCCGCACTCGCACCGCGCGGACCTGCTGGCCCAGGTGCAGAGCGCCTACGAGGCCCCGTCGCTGTACGACGAGGCGCTGCGGCTGTTGGCGCGCAACGGCCTGGATATCCCGGCCGATCACCTGGAACGCGACTGGACCCAACCGTATCAGGCGTCGGCGGCGGTTGAAGCCGCCTGGCTGACCGTCTACCGCGACACGGACCGCTACTGGGCGCTTTACCAGCTCGGTGAAAAGCTGACCGATCTGGAAGATGCCTTCCGGTTGTGGCGCTTCCGCCACGTTACGACGGTCGAACGCGTCATCGGCTTCAAGCGCGGCACGGGCGGCACGTCGGGGGTGGACTACCTGCGGCGCATGCTGGAAGTGGTGCTGTTTCCGGAAATCTGGAAGCTGCGCACGGATCTCTGACGTACGCCCCGCCATCACACCCGGGCTGCAGGACGGCCCGGGCGCCCATTTGCGGGTGGCCGCAGGCAGGATCGCGTGCTAGAATTCGGGGTTACTTTTTGGATACGTGGCTAGCGCCTGTCGCGCCATTCATTTGGCAGTGAGTCCGGGCAGTAGGTCTGGACAGTAAGTCTGGGCTGTGAACCGGGCACCTGTAGCTGGCGACCCTAACTCTTGAAAAAGACTCGACCGAGTCTAGGAAAGCACCATGAAAGAAGGCATTCACCCCGAATACCGCGAAGTCGTCTTCGCCGACCTGCAAACGGGCAACAAGTTCATCACCCGTTCGACCGTCCACACGCGCGAAACCGTCGAAATCGACGGCAAGACGTACCCGCTCTTCAAGTGCGACGTGACCTCCGAATCGCACCCGTTCTACACTGGCGCCCAGACCCGCATCGTCGAAACTGGCCGCGTGGAAAAGTTCCGCGCCCGCTTCGCCCGCACGGCCGGCACGGTCAAGTCCGCTTCCTGATCCTGTTGCTCCTGCGGGAGTCACAGCAAAAAGGCAGCCTTCGGGCTGCTTTTTTTTCCCCCCTCGGTGCCAGCCGGCCGGACAGGGGGTGGCGCATCCCGACCACTCGGTTACATTAACGCCCGTGTCCCCACTTTCCATTTCCACCCCGGCCCGGCTCACGTCGGTAGCCACCGCAAAGCTGCCCCGCCTCATCCTGCTGGGCCTGGCCCTGGTCTACATCGTGGCCGGGCTGTTCATGCGCGACCCGTGGAAAACCGACGACGCCGTCGGATTGGCGACGATGATCACCGCGATCCGCGAAGGCGGCCTGACCTGGCTGCTGCCGCAGGTGGGGCATCTGGCCCACGCCGAGGAAGGTCCGCTGATCACGTGGGTGGGCGCAATCAGCATCTGGCTGTTTGGCCCGTTCATCGGGGATATCACCGCTGGCCGCCTGCCCAATCTGCTGTGGTTCGGCATCACGGCCTCAAGCGTCTGGTACGGCACGTATCTGCTTGGCCGCCGGGCGGAAGCCCAACCGCTGGCGCTGCCCTTTGGCGGCGAACCCGAACCGCGCGACTACGGCCGCATGCTGGCCGACGCCGCCCTTCTCTTGCTGCTTGCCACGGTCGGCATCCTGCAGCGCACGCATGAAACCACGGTCATGCCAGCCATCATGGCCTGCCAGGCGCTCGCGTTCTATTCGCTGGCGCGCACCGTGGACCGACCCGTCACGGGTTCGACCACGCTCGGCATCGCGCTGGCCGCCAGCTTCCTTGCGCGCGGATGGGTGGGCGCCCTGCCCATCATGGTCGGCGCGGCGCTCGCCTTCTATCCCCGCAGCCCGCTCTGGAAATGCAAGCGCTGGATGCTGTGGGCCGCCGTGCTGGCCGCCGGCCTGATCCTGGCCTGGTGGATTCCCGCCAGCCAGGGCAGCGAGTACTGGATCCGCAACTGGAAGACCTGGAATCTGTCGTCGTTCGCCATCCCTGGCCTGCACGACGCCGCCCGCACGCTGCGCGACCTGCCGTGGTACCTGTGGCCGACCTGGCCGCTGGCGCTGCTGGCCATCTGGCGGTGGCGCGCCTGGATCTATGCGCCCCACATCTGGGTGCCGCTGATGCTGCTGGTGTGCTCGGCAGTGATTCTGTTCTTCGTGGACGAGCCCAGCGATTCCGAATTCGTGCTGCTGGCCGTGCCTTGCGCGGTGCTTGGCGCGTTCTCGCTGCCCACGTTGCGCCGCGGCGTGGTGAACACGCTCGACTGGTTTGCCGTCATGTGCTTTTCGCTGACGGTGGCGACGGCCTGGCTCGGCTGGGTGGCGTTGCACTTCCATTGGCCGGCACAGATTTCCCGCAACATTGCCCGCCAGACCACCGGTTATGAACCCGTCATCTCGTGGGTGGCTTTTGGGCTGGCGGTGCTCTTCACCCTGGGCTGGATCGCCCTGGTCGTCTGGCGGCTGCGCGTGCGCCCGCAGGCGCTGTGGCGCGGCACCGTGCTGTCGGCCGGCGGCCTGACCGTGACCTGGATCCTGCTGGTGCTGTTGTGGCAGCCCGCGGTGGACTACGCACGCAGCTATCGCACGGTGTCGGGCCAACTGGCCCAGGCCATCGCGCAGCACAAGCGCCCGGGCGAATGCGTCCGGGGCCTCAGCCTGGGCAGCGGCCAGCGCGCGTCGTTCCTGATCTTCAACAACCTGTCGTTCCCGTTCGACACGCGCTGCACGCTGGTCCTGCAACAGACCACCAACCAAAGCCTGCGTGACGGCACGGCCGCGTACAGCGAAGGCGCCGAGGTCCTCTGGCAAGGCGGCCGCCGCGCCGACCGTTCCGAAGTCTTCCGCCTGCTGCGAACCGGCGTCAAGCCATGACCGCAGCGATCGGGGCGCCGATGACCTTCGGCGCCACCCTGCGCGGAATCGCCAAACAGGCCTGGCCCGTGCTCATCAGCCAGTGGGCCAGCATTTCGTTCGGCGTGCTGGACACCGCCATGACGGGGCACTCCAGCCCCGACGACCTGGCGGCGATGGCGCTTTCCGCTTCCATCTACATCACGGTCTTCGTCGGCCTGATGGGCGTCGTGCACGCCCTGATCCCGATCCTGGCGCAGCAGTTCGGCGCCGGCAACAATCAGGAAGTCGGAAAGAGCTGGGGCCAGGGCGTGTGGCTGGCGCTTGGCCTGTCGGTCGTGGGCGCCATGCTGATGCTGTTTCCGGACATGTGGCTCTTCATGTCGGGTGACGTCGCTCCCGGCGTGCGCGACCGCATCGCGTCGTACCTGCAGGCGCTGGTGCTGGCCCTGCCCGCCGCCCTGGTGTTCCGCACCATCTATGCGCTGGGCACCGCGGTGTCGCGGCCCAAGCTCGTCATGGCCATCAACCTGTCCATCATCGGCTTCAAGGCGCTCTTCAACTGGCTCTTCATCTACGGCAAGCTGGGCCTGCCCGCGATGGGCGCGGCCGGCGCGGGACTGGCGACGGCCGTGGTGTCGTGGATGAGCCTGGGCCTGGGCCTGTGGGTAATCACGCACGACCGCTACTACCGCCGCTTCCAGCTTCGCATCGGCAAGCCGGACTGGAAGGCGCTCAAGGAGCTGCTGCGCCTGGGCATCCCGATGGGCGGCTCGTACCTGGTCGAGGTGTCGGCATTCACGTTCATGGCGCTGCTGGTGGCTCGCGAGGGCACCTTCGTGACCGGCGGGCATCAGATCATGTCGAACCTGGCCGCGCTCTGCTACATGATGCCGATGGCGCTGGGCGTGGCGACCGCCGCGCTGACGGCGCAGGCCATCGGCGCGGGCAACTACGCGCACGCCCACCGCACCGGCATGGCGGGCCTGGCGCTGGGTCTGATCGGCGCGCTGCTGACGGCCGCGGTGCTGCTGATCGGCCGCCCGCTGATCCTGGCCGCGTACACGGACGACGGCGCCGTTGCCGCCGTGGCGACCACGCTGCTCGCCGTCCTGCCGCTGTTCCACCTGTTCGATTCGATGCAGTGCATCAACTCGTACCTGCTGCGCGCGTACAAGATCGCCGTCGTGCCACTGATCCTGCAGACGGTGGCGCTTGCCGGCGTGGGCCTGGTCGGCGGCTGGTGGTTTGGATTCGGTCCGGGACGGGGCGGCATCGACGGCCTGCGCGAATTGCTGGTGCCGGGCTCGCCGCAGGGGGCCGGCAGCATGTGGCTGATGGCGATGTTCGGGCTGGCGCTGTCGGCCGCTTTGCTGCACTTCTGGTATCGGCGGATATTGCGAACGGTGGGCCGATCGTGACGATGCAATGAAAAAAGGCAGCCATCTGGCTGCCTTTTTTGCGTGTAGACGTGCCTCCTACTTCGGACGCTTGTCGATCACCCGCCGTGCCTTGCCGGTCAGCGTGCGTTCGACATGCCCGGCATCCGATACCTGGATCCGCGCGCTCACGCCGATATGGGTCTTGACCGCGTGTTGCAGTTGCTTGCCCAGATTGGCGCGCTCAGCGTCGGACAGGCTCGAGAATTCGGCGCGCACTTCGGTCAGGATTTCCAGTTCGTCCATGTTGCCCGAGCGGGACAGCACCAGCTGGTAATGCGGCGCAAGCTGCGCGATCTTCAGGACTAGTTCTTCCACCTGCGTGGGGAACATGTTCACGCCGCGCACGATCAGCATGTCGTCGCTGCGGCCCGTGATCTTGCCGATGCGGCGCATGCTGCGCGCGGTGGGCGGCAAGAGGCGGGTCAGGTCGCGTGTGCGGTAGCGCACGATGGGCATCGCTTCCTTGGTCAGCGACGTGAACACCAGTTCGCCGGGCTCGCCGTCGGCCACCGGCTCGCCCGTGTCCGGATTGACGATCTCGGCGTAGAAGTGATCTTCCCAGACCACCGGGCCGTCCTTGGTCTCGACGCATTCGCTCGCCACGCCCGGCCCCATCACTTCAGACAGACCATAGATGTCGACGGCGTCGATGCCCGCTTCGGCCTCGATGTCGGCGCGCATCTGGCCCGTCCAGGGCTCGGCGCCGAAGATGCCGATGCGCAGGGAGCTTTGACGCGGGTCGATGCCCTGGCGGCGCTGCTCTTCGAGGATGTTGCAGAAATAGGAGGGCGTGACCATGATGATGTCCGGACGGAAATCATTGATCAGCTGCACCTGCTTTTCGGTTTGTCCGCCGGACATGGGAATGACCGTGCAACCCAGGCGCTCGGCGCCGTAATGCGCGCCCAGGCCGCCCGTGAACAACCCGTAGCCGTAGGCCACGTGCACGGTATCGCCGGGCTTGCCGCCCGCCGCGCGGATCGAGCGCGCCACCAGGTTGGCCCAGTTGTCCAGGTCGCCCTGGGTGTAGCCCACCACGGTCGGCTTGCCGGTCGTGCCGCTGGACGCGTGAATGCGCGAGATGCGCTCACGCGGCACGGCGAACATGCCAAACGGATAGTTCTCGCGCAGTTCCTTCTTGGTCGTAAACGGGAACTTCGAAATGTCGGACAACTGCTTCAGGTCGTCCGGATGCACGCCGACTTCGTCGAACGCCTTCTTGTAGTGCGGGACGTTTTCGTAGGCATGCTTGAGGGTCCACTTCAAGCGATCGAGCTGCAGGGCCCGCAGCTCGTCCTGGCTGGCATGCTCGATAGGATCCAGTCCCGGCTTGCTCATGGTATTGGGCATGATGATGTCTCTCTTCTCTTTGGTACGGTGCAGCAGTCAGGCGTCCGTGGGCGTCCCGACGATCTGGCCCTTGATGCGGTAGGAACGCCCCCTGAACAAAGCCACGTTGCGTCCATCCTGATTGGTGACGGTGACGTCATAGACGCCAGTGCGGCCGGCCAGCGAACGCTCCTGGGCCACGGCGGTCAGCAGGTCGCCTTCGAAACCCGGCGCCAGATAGTCGATCGTGCAGCCCGACGCGACGGTGCTGACATTGCGGGAATTGCACGAGAACGCGAACGCGCTGTCGGCCAGGGCGAAGATGAAGCCGCCATGGCAGGTCTTGTGGCCATTCAGCATGTCGGGCCGGACGCGCATGGTCAGCCGCGCATAGCCCGGCGCCATTTCCTCGATCTTCATATCCAGGCCCTGCGTGGCCGCGTCGCCGGCATACATCACCGAGCCCACGGCCTGCGCCAGCGCCTGCGGGTCGGTCGGCACTTCAACGGGGGGAACGTGCACGCTCATCATTGCCCCTTGAACTGCGGTTCACGCTTGCCCAGGAACGCAGCAACGCCTTCGGCGTAATCCGCGCTCTGGCCCAGTTCGCGCATCATGTCGCGCTCCAGGTCGAGCTGCGTGGACAGATCATTGCCCAGGCTGGCCTGCAAGGCGCGCTTGGTGAATGCCAGGCCCTTGGTGGGCGCGGCCGCGAAATGCGTGGCCAGCCGATCAAGCGTGGCGTCGAATTCCTCGTCGGCCACGCATTGCCAGATCAAGCCCCACTCCTCTGCCTGCTTGGCGCTCAGCTTGTCTCCCAGCAGCGCCAGGCCCATGGCCCGGGCGCGGCCCACCAGACGGGGCAGCGCAAACGTGCCGCCCGTGTCGGGGATGAGGCCCAGACGGCAGAACGACTGGATGAAGCTGGCCGAGGCCTTGGCGATGACGATGTCGCCCGCGAACGCCAGATTGGCGCCCGCCCCGGCCGCCACGCCGTTCACGCCCACCACGACCGGCATGGGCAACGCGTTGAGCCGGCGCACCAATGGGCCGTAGAACTTGTCAACGGTCTCGCCCAGGTCGGGCGGCGTGCCGTCGGGCGCGGGCTTGCGCTCGCTCAGGTCCTGGCCGGCGCAGAAGCCGCGGCCCGCGCCGGTCAGCACCAGCACGCGCGCGCCTTCGGTTTCGACGCGGGTCAGCGCGTCGGCCACTTCCGCGTGCATGTTGGCCGTGAAGCTGTTCAGCTTGTCCGGGCGGTTCAGCGTCAGGCGCGCAATGCCGCCGGACAGGTCAAATTGAATATCCTGATAGCTCATCTGCGATCGCCCGGCTTAGATGTGACGGCGGGTTTGCACCACGCGGAAGCGGTTCGAAACGAAGGCCGTGTCCGACAGCGCCGCATTGGCCGCCGGATTGGCGCCGGTGCCGTGGAAGTCGCTGAAGGCGGCGGTCTGGTTGACGAACACCGCGCCGGTCAGGTTCAGCGAGAGCGACACGCCGGACACTTCGGCGGCGTCCTGCACCTGCTCGGCCACGCGGTCATCCGTCGTGTAGGCCGACAGCGACAGCGCGCCGTGCTGGATGACGCTGTCGCGCGCAAGCTGGATGCTGTGGGCGGTGGAGTCGGTGGCAACGACAAACGCGATCGGACCGAACCACTCCTGGCTGAGCGCCGCATTGCCGGCCTCGGTGCGCAACAGCAGCGGCGTGCGCACGCGGGCGTTTTCGAACTGGGGATGCGCCAGCGTCTTGCTGTCCGCCACCACGGGCAGACCCAGCGCGCGGGCCTTCTCGATGCGCTCGACGATGCCTTCGTTCTGGATGGCGCCCGTCAGCTCGACGGCCTTGGCGGCATCAGCGCCCACCTTTTCCAGCGCCACGCCCAGCGCGGCGGCCACGTCGTCGAAGCTGACACGGCCTTCCGGCGTATTGATGCCGTCACGCGGCACGTAGATGTTCTGCGGCGCGGTGCACATCTGGCCCGAATACAGGGCCAGCGAGAACGCCAGGTTGCGGGCCACGCCCTTCAGATCCGAGGTCGAATCGATGATGACCTGGTTCACGCCGGCCTTCTCGGTGTAGACCTGGGCCTGGCGCGCATTGTTTTCCAGCCAGTCGCCGTTGGCGGTGCTGCCGGTGAAGTCGACGATCTTGACGGCCGGGTCCAGCGCCAGCTTCTGCGCGGTGTCGTCGCCGGCCTCATGGGCAGCCAGTTGCACGACGTCGGGATCGAAGCCCGCTTCCTGCAGCACTTCGCGCGCCACCTTCACGGTGATGGCCAGCGGCAGGATCGCCCCCGGATGGGGTTTGACGATGACGGTGTTGCCCGTCGCCAAGCTGGCGAACAGGCCCGGATAGCCGTTCCACGTCGGGAAGGTCGAGCAGCCGATCACCAGCGCGACGCCGCGCGGCACGACCGTGAACTGCTTTTCCATACGGATGGGATCGTTCTTGCCCTGCGGCTTTTCCCACACGGCGATGCCCGGGATGCGCGACATTTCCTGCCAGGCGTAGGTGACGGCTTCGAAGCCGCGGTCCTGCGCGTGGGGGCCGCCGGCCTGGAAGGCCATCATGAAGCCCTGGCCCGTGGTGTGCTGGACCGCGTAGGCGATCTGGAAGCTGAGCTTGTTCAGGCGCGCCAGGATTTCCAGCGACACGCCCACCCAGGCGTGGGGACCGGCGCGGCGCCAATCTTCAAGCGCGCGCTTGGAAGCGGCGATCAGCTTGTCCGCCGGCACGCGCGGATACGTGATGCCCAGGTCGAAACCGTAGGGCGATTTTTCGCCGCCCACGACGCCGTCGGCATCGTGCAGGTTCAGCGGAAAGGGCTTGCCCTGGAGCGCTTCGAAGGCGGCGCGGCCTTCGTCGTTGGCGGTCTCGCCGTAGTTGCGCGGGCTGGGCGACTCGGCAAACGGGCTCCAGTAGCCGCGCAGCGCGGCGGCAGCCAGGGATTGTTCCAGCAGGGGCTGGTGACGTTCGAAGAATTTCTGGGACACGCTCGTCTCTCCAATAAGATTTGAATGCTTGCCTGGCGTGCGCCGGGTCAGGTTTCCTGGTCGAAGTCGATGACCAGCCGGTCGCTGACCGGGAAGCTCTGGCAGCTCAGGATGAACCCGCGCGCGACTTCATAATCTTCAAGGGCGAAGTTGGCATCCATGTCCACCTCGCCTTCGATCACCTTGCAACGGCAGGTGGAACACACCCCGCCCTTGCACGAATACGGCAGTTCGATGCCCTGCGCCAGCGCCGAATCCAGCACGCTGTCCTTGTTCTTGTCGATGACGAACATGCGGCTATGTCCGTCCTGCACCACGGTGACCTCGCACTGTCCCTTGCCGGGCGCCTGCGGGGCGTCCTGGCCGGTGCGCAGCGCGCGCGGGCCCTTGGGCGCGCCGAACAGTTCGAACTTGATGTTCGACTTCGGAATACCGCGCGCCTGCAACCGCTCGACCACGCTCTCGGTCATGGTCTGCGGACCGCACACAAAAGCGTAATCGATATCCTCGGGGCTCATCCAGGCCGACATGAGCTGGTCGACCTTGTCGCCATCCAGGCGGCCGTTGAAGAGCTCGATGTCCTGCGTTTCGCGGCTCATTACATAGACGAGCGAAAAGCGGTCCATGTACAGGTTCTTCAGGTCCTCGATTTCCTCGCGGAACAGCACCGCGGACGAGGCGCGGTTGCCGAAGAACAGCGTGAACTTGCTGCGCGGCTCGGTCGACAGCGCCGTCTTGACGAGCGAAAACACGGGCGTGATGCCGCTGCCCACGGCAAACGCCACGTAGTGGCGCTGGTTCTCGGGCGAGAAGTCCACTGTGAAGTTGCCCGCCGGCGCCATGACCTCCAGGGTCTGGCCAGGCTGCAATTGGTGATTGGCCCAGCTCGAGAACACGCCTTCGTCGACCTTCTTGATCGCCACGCGCAAGAGCTTGTCGCGCGGCGCCGAACAGATCGAATACGAACGGCGCAGTTCTTCGCCATTGAGCTGGGTGCGCAGCGTCAGGTACTGGCCGGGCAGGAAGGCGAACTCGTTCGTCAGCGCCTCGGGCAGGTCGAAGGTCACGACCACGGCATCGCGCGTATTGCGCGCCACGGACGCCACCTTCAAAGCATGGAATTGGTTCTGGCTCATCTCGAAACCACTCTTTAGTGAGTCTTGAAATAATCGAAGGGCTCGCGGCACGAGACGCAGCGATACAGCGCCTTGCACGACGTCGACCCGAAATTGCTGACCATCCGCGTATCGCGCGACCCGCAGCGCGGGCAGGCGATGGCCGGGGCGGCCGCGCGGCGGCTGATGCCCGAGATGTCGATGGCGCGTTCGGCGGGCGCGGCGATGCCGTAGCCCTTGAGCGCCTCGCGCCCTTTTTCGCTCATCCAGTCGGTCGTCCAGGCCGGGGCAAGGCGCGTCTCCACCCGTACCTCGGACACGCCGTGGCGTTCGAGCGTCTGGCAGATGTCCTGCGTGATTTCGCGCATGGCCGGGCAGCCCGAATAGGTGGGGGTAATGACGACGACACACGCATCGCCATCCCACGACACTTCACGCACCACGCCCAGGTCCACCACGGACAGCACCGGGATCTCCGGGTCCGGGACCTCCTGCAGCCAGGCGTAGACCTGGTCGGCGGAAATGGGCGTGAGCGCGTTCACCACGAGGCTCCCGGGTAGGCGCGGTGCAGATGCTGCATCTCGGCCAGCACATAACCCAGCGCCTCGGTGTGCTTGCCCTGGCGGCCGCCGCGATGCGCGGCATGGTTGGCGGCGGCTTCGTCGGGAACGGTCAGGGTGGCTTCTTCCAGCACTTCCCGCACGTGCGCAAGCCACGGTTGGCGCAGCGCCGCCAGCTCACAGCCGATGCCGCGCGCGGCCAGGTCGTGATCGATGGCGTCATCGGTGAAGAGCTCGCCCGTGAAACGCCAGGCGTCGTCGACGGCGGCCTGCATCTTGGCGTGGCTTTCCGCAGTGCCATCGCCCAGGCGCACCACCATGTCCGACGATCGGCGCACGTGGTAGGTCACTTCCTTGAGCGACTTGGCCGCGATGGCCGCGACACGCTCATCAGCAGACGCCTCCAGGCGCTGCAGCAGGAAGTAGTGCCAGACGTCGAACAGGAACTGCCGCGCCATGGTGTCGGCGTAGTTGCCGTTGTCGCGCTCGACCAGCAGCGCGTTGCGGAACTCGTGCGTGTCGCGCAGATAGGCCAGCGCGTCCTCGTCGCGGCCCGAGCCCTCGACCTCGCCGGCCAGCGTCAGCCACATGCGGGCCTGGCCCAGCAGGTCGAGCGCAGTGTTGGTCAGCGCCAGATCCTCTTCCAGGATGGGACCGTGCCCCGTCCAGGCGCCCAGCCGCTGCGACAGGATGAGCGACGTATCGCCCAGGCGCAGCAGGTATTCAAACAGTGCTTTGTCCATGTCTCCCCCGCCCGCCTTACATGTGCTTGATTTCTTCGGGCATCGGGAAGAAGGTCGGATGCCGGTAAACCTTGCTGTTGGCCGGCTCGAACAGCGGATCCTTGTCGCCCGGGCTGCTGGCCGAAATATCCGAGGCGCGCACGACCCAGATGCTCAGGCCCTCGTTACGGCGCGTGTACACGTCGCGGGCGTGATTGATCGCCATTTCGGCGTCCGGGGCATGCAGGCTGCCCACGTGCTTGTGCGCCAGGCCGTGCTGGCTACGGATGAAGACTTCCCACAGAGGCCAGTCTTTGCTCATGATGGATTTCCTCTAATGCCGGGGCGCATCGCGCCGACGGTCTGCAATAAATGAAGTAGGGACTACGAATGCCAGATGTGCCCAATCCCAAAGCGCAGCGAGGGCCAGCGGGGCCGCGCGGATCCGGGCTCCGCCGGTCCGCTGCGGCGCCCCCCTGGGGGGGAAGCGCGCAGCGCTCCGGGGGGGGAACCTCTAGGCAGCTTTACGGGCGGACTGCTTGTCGGCGTGGGCGACAAGCGCGTCACGCACCCACGCGCCGTCCTCATGCGCCTTCACCCGCGCGGCAAGGCGTTCGCGGTTGCAGGGGCCGTTGCCCTTGAGCACGGCGTAGAACTCGGACCAATCGATTTCGCCGAAGTCGTAGTGGCCGCGCTCGGCGTTCCACTTCAGATCGGGATCGGGGACGGTCAGGCCCAGGTATTCGGCCTGCGGCACGGTCTGGTCCACCATCTTCTGGCGCAGCTCGTCGTTGGAGAAGAGCTTGATCTTCCAGGCCATCGACTGCGCGCTATTCGGCGAATCGGCGTCCGACGGACCGAACATCATCAGTGCGGGCCACCACCAGCGGTTGAGCGAGTCCTGGACCATCGCCTTCTGTTCGGGCGTGCCGTGCAGGCACATCTGCATGAGCAGGTCATAGCCCTGACGCTGATGGAAGGACTCTTCCTTACAGACGCGCACCATGGCCCGCGCGTACGGACCATACGAACAGCGGCACAGCGGAATCTGGTTGATGATCGCCGAGCCGTCGACCAGCCAGCCGATCATGCCGATGTCGGCCCAGCTCAGCGTAGGGTAGTTGAAGATGCTGGAGTACTTGGCGCGCCCGGCGTGCAGGTCGTCGATCAGGTCGTCGCGCGACACGCCCAGCGTTTCCGCGGCGCTGTACAGGTAGAGCCCGTGACCCGCCTCGTCCTGCACCTTGGCCAGGAGGATGGCCTTGCGCTTGAGGGACGGGGCGCGCGTGATCCAGTTGCCTTCCGGCAGCATGCCCACGATTTCCGAGTGCGCGTGCTGCGAGATCTGACGCACGAGCGTCTTGCGGTAGGCCTCGGGCATCCAGTCCTTGGCCTCGATACGAACACCGTCGTCGATGCGCCGCTGGAACGTCTGTTCCAGGCCGTCGAGCTGGTCCGCGGTCTTGACCTGCTTGACGCCGGTTTCGACGAGTTGAGCGTACATAGTTGTCTCCTTGAGACGGTTTGCGAAAACGCAAAGCAAACGCTGCGCAGTGCCGTCATGTCATGCGACGATTATTTAATACAAAAAATTCATTGTCAAACTCAAATCTGTATCACATTGGATTTATGTATCATATCCAGCATCCCGATATCGGCCGTCCGCGGCCCTCCTTATGGCAAACCCTCAGTCGCCCCTGGAACGCTCCCTGTCCCGCTTGTTGAAAAGCGATCCGCCCCGCGCGAAATCGCTCTGCGTCAGCGTGCTGGGCGATGCGCTGGCCCCGCACGGCGGCGCCATCTGGCTGGGCAGCCTGATCGAGCTGCTGGCTCCGCTTGGCATCAATGAACGCCTGCTGCGCACCAGCGTCTTTCGCCTGGTGGCACAGAACTGGCTGCAGTCCGAACGCCACGGCCGACGCAGCCTCTACCTGATTTCCGAGCAGGGCGTGCGCCACACGTCGCACGCCTCGCAGCGCATCTACGAAGGCGGAGCCAAGGAATGGAACGGGGAATGGACGCTGGTGGCGCTGCCGCGTACGGGCAACGGCCTGGCTGAACGCGGCGAGTTGCGCCGCGAATTGACGTGGGAAGGCTTCGGCATGATCGCACCGGGCCTGTTTGCGCATCCGCACACCGAGGCGCGCGCCGCACACGACATTCTTGAAAAACTGGGCATTCCGGACCGGGCGCTGGTGTTGTCGGCCCGCGATTTGGCCGGCGCCGGGGGGCTACCCATCGCCAGCCTGGCCACCCAATGCTGGAATCTGGACGACGTGGCCGAGCAATACCGGCAGTTCTCGCGCAACTTCGGCCCGCTGGAAAAACTGCTGGACGAGGCGCCCTCGCCCGCCGAGGCGTTCACCGTGCGCGTCATGGTGCTGCACAACTGGCGCCGGATCGTGCTGCACGACCCTCAACTGCCCGCCCCCATGCTGCCCGACAACTGGCCCGGGCACGCCGCGCGGGAATTGTGCGGACGGCTCTACTGGAAGGTGTTCGATCCTTCCGAAACCCATATGAATGCGTTGGCGGGCCAGGACAACGACCGCTACCGCCCCCTGTCGCCCGAGGTCGAATCGCGCTTCGGGGGCCGGCCGGGTTAAGGACTGGCGCGCGTCGGCCTAACGGCCAGTGCTGCCGTCATCCGGCATGGCGACGCCCAGCGTATCCAGGTGGCATTCTCCGGCTGCCTCGCGCCCTGCGCCGGCAAGCGTGAGTCCGCGGCTCGGCGCAATGAACGACAAAGTCCAGCGCGCCTGGATCGGCCGGCCCAGCGCCACCCCGCTGTCGGCATCAATGCCGCTGGGCACATCCAGCGCCAGCACCGGAACCTCCATGACGTTGACCGCGTCGATCAGGGCTTGCCACGCGGCATCCAGGGGACGGTTCAAGCCGATGCCAAACAACCCGTCGATGATCAGATCCGGTGACGATCCGGCCGGAAGAGCTGTGTGCGTCCGGGGCTCTCCGCCCTCAGCCAGCCAGCCGGCCCAGGCGCGCGCCGCATCGGCGGGCAGCCTGTCTGGCCCCGAAGGCAACACCACGTGAATATCCAAGCCTCGCGCCAGCAATAGCGCGGCGGCTTCCAATGCGTCCCCGCCGTTGTTGCCGGGGCCGGCGAGCGCCAGGATGAACGCGTTGGCCGGCACGCGCGCCGCGACGAAGCTGGCCGCTGCCGCGCCGGCCAGCGGCATCAGGGCGCGCCCGGTTGCCAGGGCGCGCTGTTCAGCAAGACGGATCTGCGCGACGGAATAGGACGACATGACAACAAGGTGCGGCAACGTGGCCGGGAATCCGTTGGAACCTGGCGGTCCGCCGCCGGTCTCAGACCTTCAGGAAATGCTCGCGGTAATACTTGAGCTCGTCAATCGACTCGTAGATGTCGGCCAGCGCTTCATGGCGGCTCTTTTTCTCGAATCCCTTGTAAACGGCGGGAGCCCAGCGGCGCGCCAGCTCCTTGAGCGTGCTGACATCCAGGTTGCGGTAATGGAAGAACTGTTCCAGGCGCGGCATGTACGCAAACATGAAGCGGCGGTCCTGGCTGATGGTGTTGCCGCACATGGGCGATTTGCCCGCCGGCACATGCTGCGCAAGAAACGCCAACAGCGTATCCTCTGCCTCTGCCTCGGTCACCGTGGACGCCTTGACCTTATCGATCAGTCCGCTCTTGCCGTGGGTCGACTTGTTCCAGTTGTCCATCGCGTCGAGCAGGCTGTCGGACTGGTGCACCACAATCACCGGTCCCTCGGCCACGACGGTCAGGTCGGGTTCTGTCACCACGACGGCGACTTCGATAATCCGTTCTTTCTCGGGGTCCAGGCCCGTCATTTCCATGTCGAGCCAGATCAGGCGGTTTTCGTTCGCAGCCATATAATTTGCCTTTAAAACGCGCGATTTTCGCACATCCCTCTTGAGCAAAACGCATTGTCCATGTTCACACTGCTGTTCGTTGCCTTCCTGCTGACCGATATTGCCGTGCGCATGTGGCTGGCGTCACGCCAGATCCGCCATGTCGCCCGCAATCGCGACCAGGTGCCTGCGGAATTCTCCCATCGCATCGGGTTGTCCAGCCATCAGCGGGCGGCGGATTACACCGTGGCACGGGTTCGGCTGGGCATGCTCGAGCGCACCTATGACGCCCTGGTGCTGGTCGCGCTGACGCTATTGGGCGGCCTGCAGTTCATCGACCTGATGGTCAGCCAGCTTACCAGCAACGACTTCGTGCGGCAGATGCTGCTGCTGGTGGTGGTTGCGCTGCTGCTGGGCCTGCTGGGTCTGCCGTTCACGCTTTGGCGGCAGTTCAAGCTGGAAGCGCGCTTTGGCTTTAACCGCATGACGCCTGGGTTGTTTGTGGCCGACGCCGCCAAGGGCCTGATGGTCGCGGCGGTGCTGGGTCTGCCGCTGGTAGCGGCGGTGCTGTGGCTGATGGGCAGCGCCGGCGCCTATTGGTGGGTATGGGCGTGGGCCCTGTGGTCGGTGTTCAATCTGGCCCTGTGGATCATCTACCCGATGTTCATCGCTCCGCTCTTCAATAAGTTCACACCGCTGTCAGACTCGGAACTGACTGCCCGCATCCAAGGTCTGGCGCAGCGCTGCGGCTTTGCCTTGAATGGCCTGTTCGTGATGGACGGCTCGCGCCGCTCGGCCCACGGCAACGCCTATTTCACGGGCTTCGGAAAATCCCGCCGCATCGTGTTCTTCGATACCCTGCTGGCCCGCCTTAACGCCGACGAAATCGAGGCCGTGCTGGCGCACGAGCTGGGGCATTTCGCCAAACGCCACATCATCAAGCGCGTGATCTTCAGCTTTGCCGCCGCGCTGGTGTTCTTTGCGATCCTGGGCTGGATTGCCCAGCAGCCGTGGTTCTATGTGAGCCTGGGCGTGATGCCGCAATTGGGCGGCCGCAACGACGCCATGGCCCTGTTGCTGTTCTTCCTGGTCATTCCTGTATTCACCTTCATGCTGACACCCTTGGCCAGCTGGTATTCGCGCCGCGACGAATTCGAAGCGGATCGCTATGCCGCCGAGCAGAGCTCGCCCGACCACCTGGTCTCGGCGCTGGTCAAGCTGTTCGACGACAACGCTGCAACCCTGACACCCGACCCTGTGCATTCCGCCTTTTACGACAGTCACCCTCCTGCCGCCGTGCGCATCCGCCACCTGATGGCGGCCACCGCATGAGCGCGCCGATGGAAGGCCGCATCATCGCCGCGCATGGCCGCCACTACACCGTGGAACTGGCCGATGGCGCCCTGCGCAAGTGCTTCCCCCGTGGCAAGAAGACCGGCGCCGCGGTAGGCGACCGGGTCAAGATCACGCCGCAAGGCAAGGACGAAGGCGCCATCGACGCCATTCTGCCGCGCAGCAACCTGCTCTATCGTTCCGACGAAATGCGGTCCAAGCAGTTTGCGTCCAATGTCGACCAGCTGCTGATCGTCGTGGCTGTCCGGCCCACGTTTTCGGACGACCTTACCGGCCGCGCACTGGCAGGCGCATGGAGCGCCGGCATCGCGCCGCTCATCGTCCTGAACAAGACCGACCTGACCGACGAGCTGCCGGCCGCTCGCGCACGGCTTGCGCCCATTGCGGCGCTGGGCGTGGACATCATCGAACTGAGCGCACTCGAACCCGAGAACGTCCACACGCTGCTCGCGCCGCGCCTGGCCGGCCGCACGAACCTGCTGCTGGGCCAGAGCGGCATGGGCAAGTCCACGCTGCTCAACGCGCTGGTGCCGGACGCCGCCGCGGCGACACGCGAGCACTCCACCGCGCTGGACATGGGCAAGCACACCACGACCAGCACTCGGCTCTATCATCTGCCGGCGCCGGGCGGCGACCTGATCGACTCGCCCGGATTCCAGGCCTTCGGGCTGCATCACCTGACGCGGGACGACATCATCCGCGGGTTTCCGGAGTTCACGCAGCCCATCGAAGCATGCCGCTTCTACAACTGCACCCACCGCCACGAACCCGGCTGCGGGGTGGTGGCGGCACTGCGGGACGGCAAGATCGATGCGGCGCGGTACGCGCTGTACGAGCGCATCCTCGAGGAAAACCTGGCGGGCCAGCAGCGCTACTGACGGGTGACGCTGTCCCATTGAAAACGGCCCCGATCGGGGCCGTTAGCTTATGCGGGGCTGTTTGTTATCCAGACCGTTCGCCTAGATCGGACCGCAAGGCCGTCTGTTCCCAGGCGGATCAGCGCGGCGCGAACCCGTGGCGCAGCAGGTGATAGAGATTGCGCAGCATGCCCGCGGTGGCGCCCCAGATGAAGTGCTTGCCGTACGGCATGCCGTAATACTGACGCACCCGTCCGTCATCGAGCCGGGCTTCGTACAGACGATGATTGGCCGGATCCATCAGGAACGACAGCGGCACCTCGAACACCTCGGCCACTTCGAACGCGTCGGGCGCCAGTTCGAAACCGGGCCGCACCAGCGACACCACGGGAATGATCGAAAAGCCGGTGGCCGTCAGGTACGGCGGCATGCTGCCCAGCACTTCCACATAATTGGCCGGCAGGCCCGTTTCCTCTTGCGCTTCGCGCAGCGCCGCGGCCTCGGGGTTGGCGTCGCTGGTCTCGATGCGCCCGCCGGGAAAGCTGATCTGGCCCGCGTGATCGTGCAGATGCGCGGCACGCTGCGTCAGCATGATGTTCACGCCTTCATCGCGCGTCACCAGCGGGATCAGCACGGCCGCCGGCACGGGTGTGCCCTCGCGGCCGGGATAGCGAAGATCGTTGTCGCGCGACAGCTCAAGCGTCCAGGTGGACGGCTGGCTCAGCGTGCCGCGCAGGGAATCCGGCGTCAGCAGGCGGGCAGGCACGGGCGGCAGCGATTCGTTGGCCACCACCCACGGTTGCGTCGCCGGATCGAATCCGGGACGCGCCAGCGGCCGTCGGGGCCGCGCGGAGGACGAGGTATCAGACATACGCTTGGAAATAAGAAAAAAGGCACCCTCGCAGGTGCCTTTTTAACCCGGAAAACCGTGCCGGACGGAAACGCGGATTGGCGTGAACGTCCGACACTGTCAGGGCCGTGTACCGATAAGCGATCAAGCCGCGGAGGCTTGCTTGCTGACCAGCTTTTCCTTGATGCGAGCCGACTTGCCCGAGCGCGAGCGCAGGTAGTACAGCTTGGCGCGGCGCACGTCGCCGCGGCGCTTCACTTCGATGCTGGCGATTTGCGGCGAGTACAGCTGGAACGTACGTTCCACGGCTTCACCCGACGAAATCTTGCGCACGGTGAACGCGGAGTTCAGGCCGCGATTGCGCTTGGCGATAACAACGCCTTCGAAAGCCTGCACGCGCTTGCGGGTGCCTTCAACGACGTTGACGCTCACGATGACGGTGTCACCAGGAGCAAATTCAGGCTTGGCTTGACCGCCGGTCAGACGGGCAATTTCTTCCTGTTCCAGGATAGCGATGAGGTTCATGTGAACTCCTAGATCATCATGTCTTTGCGGACTAAAACTATTTGCCGATCAATGTTGTGTGCATGGCGACGTTCTCAGCAGTTGTCCGCAGTTATCAGTAACGCGGATTCCCTTTGAGCTGGGCTTTGTGCCTGGGCTTTGAACCTGGGCTGTGTACCTATGTCGCGATGCTATGCCGCAAGCAGAGGATGAGATTTGGCAAACCAATGATTCTACACCAAAAATTCCCCAGAGCCTCGGGTAACATGTGCGCCTTCAGCAAGGTTTGCGGTACCCTTCCAACTCCCTGTAACAAACACGTCATCTGACGCTGTTCCCTCATGTCGCACTCGTCCCTGATATTGGTCGTCCTGGCGGCAATGGCCCACGCCACGTGGAACCTCCTTGCCAAGCGCGCGGCCATGGTGGGCGCACCGTTCGTGTTTGCCTACGGGCTCTGCGCCTCGGTGCTGTATGCGCCGTGGGTGATCTGGGTGTTGATGCACGACGGCATGAACTGGACCTGGCCGGTTGTGGGCGCGATCCTGACGTCCAGCCTGTTGCATCTGGGCTACAGCCTGTGCCTCCAGCGAGGCTATCAGGTGGCTGACCTGTCCGTGGTGTACCCGATCGCCCGGGGCACTGGCCCCCTGCTTTCCACGACGGGCGCCTTCCTGCTGCTGGGCGAACCCGCCACCAGCACCGGCATCGTCGGCATGTTGTGCGTCGTGGCGGGGGTGCTGCTGATCGCCACCCAAGGACGGCTGGCCATCTTCAAGCAGGCGCAGGCATGGATCGGCGTGCGCTGGGGCGTGGTGATCGGCCTGTTCATCGCGGCCTATACGGTGGTGGACGCGTACGGCGTGAAAGTGCTGCTGATCAGTCCGGTGCTGTTCGATTGGTTTACCTGTGTCACCCGCACCGCCATGATGACCCCGCACATGCTGCGCCGCCCTACGCAATCGTGGGAATCGATGCGAGGACATTGGCACCTGGCGCTGGCCGTGGGGTTTTTGTCGCCGCTGGGGTACATCCTGGTGCTGTATGCGTTGCGCAACGGCGCGCCGCTAAGCCTGGTGGCGCCTGCCCGGGAAATGTCCATGATGCTCGGCACCCTGGCCGGCATGTTCCTGCTGCGGGAAAAAGTGGGCGTGGGCCGTCTGGCCGGTTGCGTGTCCATTCTGGCGGGCGTGATCCTGCTGGGATCGAGCTGAACCCCGCGCCGCGGCCATCAGAAGCCGCCGGCCACGCCCAACCACATCAGGCCGGGGATCATCGCGCCCCAGGCCAACACCAGCACCACGTCCGTGATCATGGCTTTCATCGTGAGCTGGTTTGCCACCGGCTGCGCCTTGGCGTCTCCGATGCTGTGATCACGCGCCACCGCAGCGGCAGACGCCGCCGGGGAGACGGCGGATGCGCCCGCAACGGGGAGCGCCGCGAGGGAGCCGGCCGCAGGGACGTCAGCCCCCGGTGCGCCGGCTACCGTTGCGCCAGCGTCGGGCACACCACCGCCCACTGCTACGCCAGCCACCCGGGCGCCGCCCGACACTTCCTCGGGCGTGGGCGCCGGCGGGAACGGCCAGCGGGCTGGCATGCGTGTGGCCCGCGCGGGCTGGCCGGACATCGTGCCGTTCCAGGGCATGGCCATGCCTGCCAGGCGGGCGCAGAAGGCCCGAGCGCGGCTGGCGCCGCGGCGCAGCGGATTCAGGGAAACGACGAGCTCATCCGGCAGGACGGAAAAATCAGCGGTGTTCATGGGAACTCCTTGGATAAACGTTCCAGCGCCGGGGCGATTCGCCCTGGCATGCACCCGAGGCAACTGCGGCCTGCGGTCAATCGAACAAAGACAATTGGCCAGCCGCCATGGCGCGCAACTGGCGCGCACCGCGCCCGTATGCGCCGCTGACCGCAGGCAAACCACCAGGAAAAGGGACCCCTGAAGACGCTTTCGCATCAACCGGGGATTGAAAATCGGTAGCGGCGGTGCCGGAGCTGACCGCATTGCCCGTAGCCTCGCCACCGGGCGCCGCGCCATCGAACAGGGATGCCGACGCGCCGGGACCCGCAGGCGGTACAAACCGGCTGCAATCGAGTGACAGGCGCGTACGGTTAAGCCCCAGCTTGCGCGTGGCAACCGTAAAGCGCTGGCGCAGCAGGTCGGCCCAGATGCCCGTGCCGCGCATGCGCGACCCGAAGTTGGGATCGTTGCGGCGGCCGTTGCGCAGGTCTTCGATGCGGTGCAGGACGCGTTGCGCGCGGTCCGGGTAATGAGCGTTGAGCCAGTCCTCGAACAGGGTCTTGACCTCCCAGGGCAGGCGCAGGACCGTGTAACTGGCGTAATGGGCGCCAGCCGCCTTGGCCTCTTGGAGGATGTGCTCCATGGACTCGTCGTTGATGAACGGGATGACCGGCGCCACCAGCACGCCCACCGGCACGCCGGCGTCGGTCAGGCTGCGCACCGCTTCCAGGCGGCGCCACGGCGCAGCGGCGCGGGGTTCGAGCGTGCGGGCCATGCCGGCGTCCAGCGTGGTGATGCTGATGTAGACCACCACGAGGTTCTGCTGCGCCAGGGCTGCCAGCAAGTCCAGGTCGCGGGCGACCAGCGCGTTCTTGGTGACGATGGTGACCGGATGGCGGGTTTCGAGCGCGAGTTCGAGCATGCCGCGCGTGAGGCGCCAGTCGCGCTCGATGGGCTGATAGGAGTCGGTGGCCGAGCCGATATTGATGGGCGACGGCTTGTAGCCGGGACGGGCAAGTTCCGCGCGCAGGGCTTCCACGGCATTGGCCTTGGCCACCAGGCGCGTTTCGAAATCCAGCCCCGGCGAATAGCCCAGGTAGGAATGCGTGGGCCGGGCATAGCAGTACACGCAACCGTGCTCGCACCCGCGGTACGGGTTGGCGGCAACGTCAAAAGGGATATCCGGCGAATCGTTGCGCGACAGGATCTTGCGCGCCTCTTCCGCCGTGACCGTGGTCTTGGGTGCGGGCGGCGCGGAGCGCGTGTCGGGCAGGATGGGAATGACGGTGGCGCGGCCAGCGGGGCCTGCAGTCTGCGAGGCTGAGGCGTCGGGGGCTGAACCGTCAAAGGCTGAATCGGGGACGGACTCAACAAAGTCGGCAGGCAGGCCGGAAGCTGACCAGCCGTCGTCGACCTGCACGCGGTCATCGCGCTGAAAGCGATGCCGAACATTAGTAACCGCACCCCGACCGCGCAAGGCGGCGGGGGCGGCAGCCGGGGACCCAGAACCGGCGGGAAAAGAATGATCGGTGCGTGCCATAAAAACTACTGTACAAAAACACAGTGGTTTTGACAAGCACCAAAAGCCTTTTCGTAAGACAGCCCAACTTTACCGCAAGAAGAAGACATCGTCTGAACAATTCGATTTCATCTTGCGAGATGGCCCGGAAACCCGCACCAGCATTGGGTTTGGACGAAAAACAACATAGAAAAACGAGCCCCAGGGGCCCGTTTTTTCACCTGTCTTGCGGTTTACCGCAGCATCCCCGCCGCAGCGGTCTGATGCGTGGTTTCGTCGATCAAAATGAACGCGCCGGTCGCCGCCACATCGTCATAACGATCAACCGCCAACGACTCGCGAGTCGTCAGCGTGACGCGGCCGATGTCGTTCATGCGCAGCGTGCCTTCGGTGTTCTCGACCTCCTGCAGTTCATGAATATCCCGATGCGATAACACGGCACGCACCTTCGCCGACGTAAGCCGCGTGCCCGACTTCAGCAGATATTTGCGCGCGGGATTCAACGCCTGCGCATCCAGCCAGCACAGCTCGGCTTCGAACTCGCGCGACACCTGCGCCGGCGCGGCGGTGTGCACGATCACGTCGCCGCGCGACACGTCGACATCGCGGTCCAGCACCAACGTGATCGAATCGCCGGCCACAGCTTCATCGAGCGCACGATCAAAGGCGCGCACCTCCTGCACCACCGCCGTCACGCCCGACGGCTGCACCGTCACTTCGTCGCCGGGGCGCAGCACGCCACTGGCAACGCGGCCGGCATAGCCGCGAAAATCGTCCGCGCGATCGCCGCCATGGCGCGACACCCATTGCACCGGAAAGCGCAGCGGCAAGGTGCGGCCGTCGCCCGACAGGTCCAGCGATTCCAGCAGCGCAAGCAGCGGCTGCCCTTCGTACCAGGGCGTCTTGCCGGACAGCGTGACGACGTTGTCGCCGCTCAGCGCCGACAACGGCAACGCGTCGAAGTGGGGAATGCCCAGCTTGACCGCCAGGTCCGCATAGGCGTCGCGGATGCGTTCGAACACCGCGCGGTCCCAATCCACCAGGTCCATCTTGTTCACCGCGACCACGATGTGGCGGATGCCCAAGAGGCGCGCGATGGTGCTGTGCCGCTTGGTCTGCGGCAGCAGCTTGCCGTCGGCGGCGCGAGTCGCGTCGATCAGGATGACGGCGACGTCCGCGGTGGACGCGCCGGTCACCATGTTGCGCGTGTACTGCTCGTGGCCCGGCGCGTCGGCAATGATGAACTTGCGCGAAGGCGTCGAGAAGTAGCGGTAGGCGACGTCGATGGTGATGCCCTGCTCCCGCTCGGCTTCCAGGCCGTCGGTCAAGAGCGAAAAGTCGATGCCGTCGCCCGCCACGCGCTTGTGCTTGGCGCGTGAAATCGCGTCCAGCTGGTCGGCGAAGACGCCCTTGCTGTCATACAGCAGGCGGCCGATCAGCGTGGATTTGCCATCGTCGACGGAGCCGGCCGTGATCAGGCGCAGCACGCCGGTGTCGGCGCCGGAAAGAAAGGAATCGTTCAGTGCGTTCATGTAGTTCCCCAGACGCCGGCATGCGCCGACGCGTCATCTCATTCAGAAATAGCCTTCCTTCTTGCGGCGCTCCATCGAGGCCTCGGAAGTCTGGTCGTCCATGCGCGTGGCGCCGCGCTCCGTGATGTCCGTCACGGCGGTCTCGGCGATGATGGCCATGGTGTCGGTGGCGTCGGAGGCAACCGGGCACGTGCACGAGATATCGCCCACGGTGCGGAACCGGACGGACAGGCGTTCGACCTGTTCGCCGTCGGCCGGCGGCGTCAGGCGGGTGACCGGCACCAAGAGGCCCTTGCGGCGCACCACCTCGCGCTCATGCGCAAAATAGATCGGGGGCAGCGCCAGCTGTTCGCGCTGGATGTACTGCCAGACGTCCAGCTCGGTCCAATTCGAGATCGGGAAGACGCGCATGTTCTCGCCGCGATGCACGCGGGTGTTGAACAGGTTCCAGAGTTCGGGGCGCTGGGCCTTGGGATCCCACTGGCCGAACTCGTCGCGGAACGAAAAGATGCGTTCCTTGGCCCGAGCCTTTTCCTCATCGCGGCGCGCGCCGCCGATGCAGGCGTCAAACCCGAACTCCTCGATGGCTTCCAGCAGCGTCACCGCCTGCGCCGCGTTGCGCGAATCGGTCTCGCGGCGCAGCACAACGCTGCCGCGCTTGATCGAGTCTTCAACGCTGCGCACGATCAGGGTTTCGCCCAGCTCGGCCGCGCGGGCGTCGCGAAAGGCGATCACCTCGTCGAAGTTGTGGGCGGTGTCGATGTGCATCAGCGGAAACGGAAAGCGCCCCGGCCGGAAGGCCTTTTCGGCCAGGCGCAGCAGCACCACGGAGTCCTTGCCGCCCGAAAAGAGCAGGACAGGCTTTTCACATTCGGCGGCGACTTCGCGCAGGATGAAGATCGCTTCCGATTCCAGCCAATCCAGGTGGCTGCGTTGGATCACGGCAGACATAGGTATTCCCCTAAAACAATTTTGAAATGGTGATGACCCGGTTGCCCGCGTGCAGGCCGCATTCCTTCGAGTCGGACGACTCCCACCACCAGCGCCCTGCCCTCAGGTCTTCGCCGGGGCGGATCGCGCGCGTACAGGGTTCGCAACCGATGGACGGGTAGCCCTGGTCGTGCAGCGGGTTGTAGGGAATGCCGAGCGCGCGGATGGCGGACCAGATCTCGTCCTCGCTCCACTCGGCCAGCGGGTTGAACTTGTAGAGACCGAAGGTCGCATCGTCCTCTTCCAGCTGCAGCTCGCCGCGCGTCGTGGACTGCGCGCGCCGCTGCCCGGTGATCCAGGCGCCGCGGCCGGACAGCGCACGCTTGAGCGGCTCGACCTTGCGAATCTGGCAACAGGCCTTGCGCAGGTCGACGCTTTCGTAAAAGGCATACGCGCCATGCGCCGCGACGTGTTCGTCGACCGCCGCCTGAACGGGCCGGTACACGGTGACTTCACGGCCGTAGCGCTGACGCACGGCGTCCAGCACGCCCAACGTCTCGGCGTGCAGCCGGCCCGTGTCCAGCGTGAAGACTTCCAGGTCCAGGCCCGAGTCGTAGATGGCATGGGTCAGCACCAAGTCTTCGGCCGCCAGCGACGACGCCAGCGCGGCATCCGGATAACGGCGCTGGATGTCCGCCAGACGCGCCGTCAGATCGCGCCAGCGCGCAGCCAGCGCCGGGGCCAGTTCAACGGAGGTATCGGTCGTCGTCATGGTTGCACCGCGAAGATGCGCGCCCGGCGGGGACGCGCGAGCAGGATCTCGCCGTCCCGCAGGTTGAGCTCCTGGTACAGCGACTCGGGCACCTCGGCCTCGATGATCGCGTCCGTATCCTGGCGCGCCAGTTCCAGATACGCGCTGGGACCGGCCAGATAGGCGTGCGACAGGCGCACCGGGATGCCTTCGGCACCGGCGCGATAACGCTCGACCTCGAATTCGTGCGGCCGTACATAGGCCGTGGCGCGCTGCGCGTCGGCCTGCGCCAGTTCCGGCGCGGGCAGCGACAGGCCGGCGCCTTGGAACACGCCGCGCGTGGCGGTGCCCTGAAGCTGGTTCACGTCGCCCAGGAAGCCGTAGACAAATGGCGTGGCCGGCCCTTCCCAGACCTCGCGGGGCGTGCCCACCTGTTCAATGCGGCCGGCGTTCATCAGCACCACGCGGTCCGAGACCTCCAGCGCCTCTTCCTGGTCGTGCGTGACGAACACGCTGGCCACGTGCAGTTCATCGTGCAGCCGCCGCAGCCAGCGGCGCAGTTCCTTGCGGACCTTGGCGTCCAGGGCGCCAAAGGGCTCGTCCAGCAGCAGCACGCGCGGCTCGACCGCCAGCGCGCGCGCCAGGGCGATGCGCTGGCGCTGCCCGCCGGACAACTGCGCCGGATAGCGGTCGGCCAGCCAGTCCAGCTGCACCAGGCCCAGCAGATCGTGCACCTTGCGCTTGATCTGGTCCTCGGACGGGCGCTGCGAGCGATGCTTCACGCGCAGCCCGAACGCCACGTTCTCGAACACCGTCATGTGCTTGAACAGCGCGTAGTGCTGGAACACGAATCCGACCTGGCGCTGGCGCACGTCAACAGCCGTGGCGTCCTCGCCGGCGAACAGCACGCTGCCCGAATCGGCAGATTCCAGCCCGGCGATGATGCGCAGCAGCGTCGTCTTGCCGCAGCCCGACGGTCCCAGCAGCGCCACCAGTTCGCCGGTCTCGATGTGCAGCGACACGTCGTTCAGCGCGCGGAACTGACCGAACCGCTTGGATAGATTGCGTACTTCGATACTCATGCCTGTCTCCTTGCCCGGGCGGTCGCGTCAGGCGACCGCCGGCTTGATGGCCACCGCGGCGCCGGGGTACTCCACCGGCTGGTCCGCGCCCTGCTGAAGGCGCGCGTTGCGCCACTCGACCACGTTCTTTGCCACCAGCGTCACCAGCGCCAGCAGCGCGAGCAGCGAGGCGACGGCAAACGCCGCGGAATACTGATATTCGTTGTAGAGAATCTCGACGTGCAGCGTCATCGTGTTGGTCAGCCCGCGGATCTGGCCCGACACGACCGACACCGCGCCGAACTCGCCCATGGCCCGTGCATTGCACAGGATCGCGCCGTACAACAAACCCCACTTGATGTTCGGCAGCGTCACGCGCCAGAAGATCTGCCAGCCGCTCGCGCCCAGCGTCAGCGCGGCCTGCTCTTCCTCGCTGCCCTGCGCCTGCATCAGCGGGATCAGCTCGCGCGCCACAAAGGGAAACGTCACGAACAACGTCGCCAGGATGATGCCGGGCACCGCGTAGACGATCTTGATGTCGTGCGCCTGCAGCCATTCGCCAAACCAGCCCTGCGAGCCGAACAGCAGCACGAACACCAGGCCCGCGACCACCGGCGACACTGAGAACGGCAGGTCGATGAGCGTGATGAGGAACTGTTTGCCCCGGAACTGGAACTTGGTAATGGCCCACGCGGCGGCCACGCCGAACACCAGGTTCACCGGCAAGGCGATGGCCGCGACCAGCAGCGTCAGCCGGATCGCCGCCAGGGCGTCGGGCTCGACGATGGCGTCCAGGTACAGCGCCCATCCCTTCCTGAAGGCCTCGGCGAACACGGCCGCCAGCGGCACCAGCAGAAACAGCGCCAGAAATCCCAGCGCGATGAACAGCAGAATGCCGCGCACCCAGCGCGGCTCGGTCAGGTGAGCGGGACGATCCGGTGCGCTCATGACTGCCTCCCCAGGCCGCGGCGCGCCTGCCAGCCCTGCAACAGGTTGATGATGAGGAGCAGCACGAACGACAGCACCAGCATCACGGTCGCGATGGCGGCCGCGCCGGCGTAGTCGAACTGCTCCAGCTTGGAAATGATCAGCAGCGGCGTGATCTCGGACACCATCGGCATGTTGCCGGCGATGAACACCACGGAGCCGTATTCGCCCACCGCGCGCGCGAACGCCAGCGCAAAGCCCGTCATCAGGGCCGGCATGATCGTCGGCAGCAGCACGCGCCGGAAGGTCTGCCAGCGGTCCGCGCCCAGGCTGGCGGCCGCTTCCTCGATCTCGCGCTCCACGTCTTCCAGCACCGGCTGCACCGTGCGCACGACGAACGGCACGCCGATGAAGATGAGCGCAATGACGATGCCCAGCGGCGTGAACGCCACCTTCAGGCCGAACCATTCGGACAGCGGACCGCCCAGCCAGCCCTTCTGCGAATACAGCGCAGTCAGCGCGATGCCCGCCACCGCCGTCGGCAGCGCGAATGGCAGGTCGACCAGCGCATCCAGGATCTTCTTTCCCGGAAAGCGATAGCGCACCAGCACCCACGCGACGACCGTGCCGAACACCAGGTTCACCAGCGCCGCGATGAGCGAGGCGCCGAAGGTCAGCTGGTACGAGGCCATCACGCGGGGCGCGGTCACCGCGTCCCAAAAGCCCTGCCATCCCAGCCCCGCGCTCTTGATGGGCAAGGCGGCCAGCGGGATCAGCACGAGCACGCTGAGATACAGCACCGCGTAGCCCATGGAAATACCGAATCCGGGCAGCACGCCCGGGCTGTTGCGCCGAACGGAAAAAGGCGCTTGCGCGCCGTTTGCCGCCGGGTTCGAGGCTGAAGTCATGGCCGTCGTCCGAACGTTATGCAGTTACTTCTTCTGCGGCTGGTAGATCTGGTCGAAGGTGCCGCCGTCGCTGAAGTGATCCTTCTGCGCCTTGCGCCAGCCGCCGAAGATCTTGTCGTCGATGGTGACGAGCTTGACCTTGGGGAACTTGGCCTCGTATTTGGCGGCGACCGTCTTGTCCAGCGGACGGTAGTAGTTCTTGGCGATGATCTCCTGCGCGGCCGGGGTGTACAGGAATTCCAGATAGGCCTGCGCGGCGGCGCGGGTGCCCTTCTTGTCCACGACCTTGTCGACGATGGCCACCGGCGGCTCGGCCAGGATGGACAGCGACGGCACCACGATGTCGAACTTGTCCGGCCCCAGTTCCTCCTGCGCCAGGAAGGCCTCGTTTTCCCAGGCAAGCAGCACGTCGCCCACGCCGCGCTCCACGAACGTCGTGGTGGCGCCGCGCGCGCCGGTATCCAGCACCGGCACGTGCTTGAGCAGGTCGCCGACGAAGGCGCGCGCCTTGTCTTCGCTGCCGCCGTTCTTTTCCAGCGCGTAAGCCCAGGCCGCCAGGTAGTTCCAGCGGGCGCCGCCCGAGGTCTTGGGATTGGGCGTGATGACCTGCACGCCGTCCTTGAGCAGGTCGTCCCAGTCCTTGATCTGCTTGGGGTTGCCCTTGCGCACCAGGAACACGATGGTGGACGTATACGGCGAGCTGTTCTGCGGCAGGCGGGCTTGCCAGTTCTCAGGCAAGAGGCCGCGGTCGGCGATGGCGTCGATGTCGTAGGCCAGCGCCAGCGTCACGACGTCGGCTTCCAGCCCGTCGATCACCGAGCGCGCCTGGCGGCCGGAACCGCCGTGCGACTGGCGGATCGTCAGATCGACGTTCGCCTTCTCCTTGTACTGCTTGATGAAGGCGTCATCGATCGCGCGGTAGAGTTCGCGCGTCGGATCGTAAGAAACGTTCAGCAGCGTCTGCTTCTGCTGCGCCTGCGCCGGCGCAATCGCGGCGAATGAAACCGTCACTGCGGCCAAGGCGGCCAACCAACCGGCTTTCCTGAAAGACATCCCTTGCTCCCTGTGATCTGCAATGTGGAGGCAAGTTTGCGTGTAGGCCGATCTGAACGGAACGAATCATTATTTGGTTGCTCATCGCCAAGAGGCATATAGGACAAGCATCCCAACAACGAAAAACCGTCGCGATCCTCTATGAAGATCGCGACGGTTCGGGCGGTGCGGGACCGCGTTCAAGCCGGGGGGGCAACCCCCCATTTTTCGAATTTACTTATTCGGTTGCGGCGTGATGCGCAGGTACGGACGCACGGCCTTGTAGCCCTTCGGGAATTTTTCCTTGATCACCGCTTCGTCCTGCAGGGACGGAACGATGATGACGTCGTCGCCGTCTTCCCAGTTGACCGGCGTGGCCACGCTGTGGCTGTCGGTCAGTTGCAGCGAATCGATGACGCGCAGGATTTCATTGAAATTGCGGCCCGTGCTGGCGGGATACGTGATGGTCAGACGAACCTTCTTGTTCGGGTCGATGACAAACACCGAGCGCACGGTCGCCGTGGCGCTGGCATTCGGGTGGATCATGTCGTACAGCTCGGAAACCTTGCGGTCCTTGTCGGCGATGATCGGGAAGTTGACCGTCGTCGATTGCGTGTCGTTGATGTCTTCGATCCACTTGGCGTGCGAATCGGCGCCATCGACCGACAGGGCCAGGACCTTCACATTGCGCTTGGCAAACTCGTCGGCCAGCTTGGCCGTGTAGCCCAGCTCGGTCGTGCAAACCGGCGTGAAATCGGCCGGATGCGAGAACAGCACCCCCCAGCTGTTGCCCAGATACTCGTGGAAGCGGATCTTGCCAGCCGAGGATTCCTGCTCGAAATCAGGGGCGATGTCGCCCAGGCGTAGTTGACTCATGGTGTCTCCTGTACGGGATTCAGTTGAAGGGGCCGGCTGACCGTCCGGCATGGACTGCAGCGGGCAATAGCGTTTCGCGGCGGAGGGTGCCGGGTGTGACGTCACCGCTTGTGAAACGATTCTTCCATCAAACCTTTAGGCTAGGAAATACGCAAGTCATATAACCTTATGCAATATTCGAAGCCGTCTCATCGGCTGACGCGGAGCGCCTCAACTCAGGTGATACGCCAGGGACACGATGATCGGTCCCAGCACCGGCAGCAGCACATTGGCGATGGCGTAGGTCACCGTGTAGCCCAGAAGCGGCACGGAGCTGCCGCTGGCCGTCAGGATGGCGCTGATGGCCGGTGTACTGACGTGCTGCCCGGCAATGGCGCCCACCAGAAGCGGCCCCTCGATCTTCAGCAGCTTGTGCCCCACCCACAGCGACAGGCACGCCGGTCCCAGCGACACCAGCAGGCCGATCAGCGGCAGCACCGCGCCGTGCTCGCGGATCAGCGACAGCGCATCCGGCCCGGCCGACAAGCCCACGCACGCCACGAAGATCGCCAGACCCAGGTCCTTGAGCAGTTGCACCGCGTGGGCCGGCATGTGCCCGATCGACGGCCGCTTGGCATTGATCCAGCCGCAGACCAGACCGCTGACCAGCGCCCCGCCCCCGCTGCCCAGCGAGACCGGAATCCCCCACAGCCTTGCCCCCAGGCTGCCGATCATCAGCCCGGCCAGAATGCCGAACGCCAGAAAGACCAGGTCCGTCACGCCGCTGCGGCGCAGTTCGGATCCCAGCGCCGCGCCCGCCTCGGAAAGCTCGGGCTGCGCGCCCACCAGCGTGACCAGATCGCCAAACTGCACCACCGTCGCGGGCGTCAGGGGCAGCACATGGCCCGAGCGCGAGATGGATTGCAGGAACACGCCTCGCGCGCGCTGGGCGTTGGGCCGCAGGGCCAGCTCGCCCACCGTGTGGCCGTTCACGGTCTTCTTGCTGACGATGACCTGCAGCTCGCTCAATTGCAGATCATCCGCGTGCGCCTCGGGCAACTGGATTTCCGGGCCGATCACCGACCCGGCCCGCAACGCAAAGCGCCGCAGTCCCAGCACCACGACGATGTCGCCGGTCGCAAGCACATACTCGGGCGTGGCGTCGACCGCCTCGCCGTTGCGCAGGACGCGGCTGATGACGGTGCGCCCGCCCAGTAGGGCCTCGACGTCGCCCACCCGCTTGCCATCGACGTCCTTGACCACGTGGGCGCGTCCCACCAGGCGCGGCAGCGTCGGCAGGCTGGCCTCGTCGTTGTCGCCGGGCGTCGCGCCCAGCTTGGCCTCCAACGCCTTGGACGCCTCGCGCAGGTTGATGCGCAGGAGCGCGGGCGCCACCTGGCTGGTGAAGAACACGATGCTGATGAGACCCACCAGATAGGTCAGCGTGTAGGCCGTGGCGATGTTGGCCTCCATGCGCTGCACTTCCGCGTCCGGCAGCCCCAGGTGCTTGAGCGCCTCGGCGGCGGTGCCCACCACGGCCGATTCGGTGGCTGCGCCCGCGGCCAGGCCTGCAGCGGTGCCGGCATCCAGCCCGAACAGCGGCACGGCTGCCAGCACGATCGTCAGCACCAGCACCGCCTCGATCAGCGGCAGGACCACATAGCGCAGGCTGGACCGGTTGAGATTCGCGAAGAACTGCGGGCCACCGGAGTAGCCCATCGCAAAGATGAACAGGGCAAACGCGACCTCCTTCAGGTCGCCGCGCATCTGGCAGCCCGTCTGGCCGATCAGCAGGGCGACGATAAGCGTGCCGCACACGCCGCCAAGCTGAATCGGCCCGACCTTCAGCTTGCCGATCAGGTATCCCAGACCCACCGTGACGAACAGCACCGCGATGGGAACGCTATTGAAAAACCCGACCGAACACGTCATGAGTTCACGCCGCCCTGTTGTTGCCTACTGTGCAATGGCCTGCGCTGCGGTTGGCCGCGCTGCAGTTGCCTGCTGCACGGTTGCCCCGCCGCACAACTTCCTACTTCGCGGTCGCCTTCTTGGCCGACTTGGCTGCCGTGTCCGCTTTCTTTACGGCCTTCTTCACGGCCTTCTTGGCGGCGGTCTTGCCGGCTGCCGCGCGCTTTTTGGCGGCCGATGCCTTGACCGTCTGGCCCTTGCCCGCCGTCGGGCCGGAACGCACCAGCTCGGACGCCTTCCACGCTTCGACGTACTCGGTCGCGGATTCAACCATGTACTTGCCGATCTTGGCGTAGTCCGCATCGTCCAGGTTCGCCAGCGAGATGCGGATCGACCACGCCGGGCCGCCGAAACCGCCGCCATCCATCAGCACCACGCCCGATTTCTCCGCCAGGCGGAACAGGAAGTCCACCGGCTCGTAGTTGTCGATCATGTATTTGCAGAACGCGTCGCCGTACATGATCTTGGCCCAGACCATGAAGTCCAGTTCGACGTAGTACCAGCCGCGCATCGGATCTTCCGGCGGCATCGGGATGCCCAGCCCGCGCCACAACGCGTCGCGCCGGCTGCGCACGATCTGCATCGTCAGGTGCTTGTAGGCGTCCTTCAGGTCCAGCAAGTGCGAAAGCGCAAAAAACCCCATCTGCACCTGCTGCGGCAACGACAACCCTGCCGTGTGGTTCAGCGCCACCTCGCGGCTGTCGGCAACCAGGCGGTCGATGAACTTGAGCTTTTCGGGCTCCATCGTCATGGCGCCGTAACGCTTGTCCAGGCGCTTTTTCCAGGACGCGGGCAGCTCGGCAATGCGCCGGTCCATCGTGTTGTTCTCGTGCGTGGCGATGACGCCCAGACGCCAGCCCGTGCAGCCGAAATTCTTCGAGAACGAGTACACGCAGATGGTGTTCTGCGGCACCTCGGCCATCAGCGACCGGAAGTTCGGCACGAAGGTGCCGTACACGTCATCGGTCACCAGCACCAAATCGGGATTCTTGCGGATGATGCGCACGATCTGCTTCATCTCGGCGGGGCTGAACGCCACCGACGGCGGATTGCTGGGGTTCACCGTAACCGCCAGCTTGATCTTGGGATCCTCCAGCTTGGCGATTTCCGAGGCCGGATAGTGCCAATCGTGCGTGCCGTCGGCGCGCAGGCTGCTGGCGTTGATGCCAACGATCTTGAACTGGAAGCGCTCCAGGTGCGCGATCTCGATGTAGGGCGTGAACGTCGGCAGGAACAACGCGATGGTATCGCCCTGCTTCAAGAGGCCGTTGACCATCAGCGAATCGAAGATGTAGCACATGGCGGCTGTGCCGCCTTCCACCGGGAAGAGGTCGAATTTGCCCTTCGGCGGGCTGCCGTCGCACATTTCCTTGACCAGGTAGTCGTGGATGATCTGCTCGGTGTGCACCAGCGCGCGGGGCGGCACGGGATAGTGGTCGCCGATAATGCTGTCGGTCAGTTCATGGATCCACTCATCCGGATCGAACCCCTTGACCTTGACGCCGTACTCCAGCACCCCGACCAGAAAATCGTAGCCATCTTCGCCCTTGTGTTTGGAAAGAAACTTGCGCAGCCGGTCGGCGCACCCTTTCTTGGCAGGCATGCCCGCCAGAATGCCATCGTCGCGCACCCGGCGCGCCTCCTTCATGGCGAACCGGCCCATCAGGAAAAACGCGTCCCGCGGTTCGGTGGCGATCCAGTTGGGGTTGCCGCGCCCCGCGTTCAACATGGTGGCGGCGGCCGACTGTTGGTTGTCCTTGGCCAGCGTGATCAGGTAGTCCTTCAGTTCGAACGGGGACAGCTGCTCCAGGTCGCGTTGGTGGGAACGAGTGGTCTTCAGGGCCGAGGCCAGGCTGACGGTGACGGGCGCAGTGGAAGCCATTTGTGTACTCCTGGTGTGCGTTTTGACAGGCGCCATGAAGACGGGCGCCGTTATGATTGCCGCGCTTCTCTGTAGCACCCGCAAGCCGGAACTTGCGGGCAGTCCTGCTAAGCCATGAGCATGACGATGACAATGCCCCAGATGATGAGCAGGGTATTGCCGATGGCGTAAGGCACCGTGTAGCCAAGCGCCGGGACCTGGCTCTTGGCCGTCTCGGTGATCTGACCGATCGCTGCGGTGGTGGTCCGCGCCCCCGCGCACACGCCTAATGAGATGGCGGGGTGGAACTTGAAGACGTAGCGGGCAATGAGCACGCCCAGGATCATCGGGATGCTGGTGGCGATGACGCCCGCGATGAAGAGCTTTGCGCCCAGCTGCTGGAAGCCCTGCACGAAGCCCGGTCCCGACACAATGCCCACCACCGCGACGAATGCGGTCAGGCCCACCGATGTCAGGAACCAGTGCACCGGCTCCGGCACGCGCCCGAAGGTCGGATGCACGGACCGCAGGTAGCCGAAGATCAGCCCGGAGATCAGCGCGCCGCCGGATGTCGAGAGCGTGATCGGAATGCCGCCCACCGTCAGCACCAGCGTGCCGAACAAGCCGCCCAGCAGGATGCCGAAGCCCACGAACACCATGTCTGTCTGGTTCGTGGCGCGGTCCACATAGCCCAGCTTGCTGACCACCCGTTCGACGTCGCGCGTCGCGCCGAGGATGAAGAGGCGGTCGCCTCGGTCCAGTTTCAGGCCCCAGTTGACCGGCATCTCGTGGCCGCCGCGCACGACCTTGCGCAGGAACACGCCCCGGCCCAGTTGGCGCACGGTCTCGTTTTCGGCAAGCTCCTTGAGGGTCTTGCCGGCCACATTCTTGTTGGTCAGCACGACTTCGACGATCTCCGCCGGCAGATTGATGACGTCGCGGTCCTCGACCTCGGTGCCGATCAGGCCCGCCGCCTGCAGCACCAGCGCGTCATGGCGGCCCGTCACGCCCAGCACGTCGCCGGCCTGCAGCGCGGTGGTGGAGTCGGCGTCCATGACCTGGTCGCCGCGCCGGATGCGCTCGACAAAGACCCGGGCGTCCACGAACTTCGCTTCCAGTTCGCCCACCGTCTTGCCGACGTATTCCGTGTGGTCCAACCGGTAGGCCCGCGCGGTGAACTTGCGGTAGCCCGACAGCTCCATCGAATCGGCACCGCCGGACATCTTGGCCTCGTACTCCTTGCATTCCTTCACGATGTCCACGCGCATCAGCTTGGGACCGAGGGAAGCAAGCAGCCAGGCGCTGCCGACCGTGCCGAAGATGTAGCAGACTGCGTAGGCGACGGGAATGTTGTCGATCCACTGCTTCTTGGTCGCCGCGTCAACGGACAGGCCGTTGATCGTGTCGGTCGCCACGCCCATGACCGCCGAGATGGTCTGCGCGCCCGACAGCAGCCCCGCGCCGGTCCCGGCATCAAAGCCGAATCCGATGGCGGTCACCCAGGTGACCAGCAGGCAGAGCACGCAGATGATGACGGCAAAAATGACCTGGGGCAGGCCATCGCTTTTCATGCCGCGGAAGAATTGTGGTCCCACGCCGTAGCCAAGACCAAAAAGAAAAAGCAGGAAGAACACCTGCTTCAGAATGGGAGCAATCGAGATATTGAGCTGGCCGACCAGGACGCCCACCAATAATGTCCCGGTCACTGCGCCCAGATTGAATCCGAAGATTTTCTTGGCCCCGATCCAATAACCCAGGCCCAGGGTCAAGAAAATCGCCAGCTCTGGGAACTTACGTAGCGTGTCAAAGAACCATTCCATCACGAATCTCCTTCGTTCTGTACAGGTCAAGCACAATCGCAAACAGTGAGTAGCGCGCGAAGTACCTTATCAGAGTCTTTCCGAAAATCAAAGATTTTCGAATTTTTGAAATATGTGAGCGGTGCTTCTACAAAAAAAAACCGCGGACCCGAAGGCCCGCGGTTTTCATCGAAGCGGCTGTGGCTTACAACGCGTTCGTCAGCTCGGGAACGACCGTGAACAGGTCGCCCACCAGGCCGTAATCGGCGACACCGAAAATCGGCGCTTCGGCGTCCTTGTTGATCGCGACGATGACCTTCGAATCCTTCATGCCGGCCAAATGCTGGATGGCGCCCGAGATACCGACAGCCACGTACAACTGCGGCGCGACGATCTTGCCGGTCTGGCCAACCTGCCAGTCGTTCGGCGCGTAGCCGGCGTCGACGGCGGCGCGCGAAGCGCCCAGCGCGGCGCCCAGCTTGTCGGCCAGCGGATCCAGGATCTTGAAGTTCTCGGCGCTGCCCAGACCGCGGCCGCCCGACACCACGACACGCGCGCCGGCCAGTTCGGGACGATCGCTCTTGGCGACTTCGCGGCCCACGAACGTGGACAGGCCCGAATCGGCAACGGCGGCAGCGTCTTCGACCGAGGCGGAACCGCCTTGGGCGGCGACGGCGTCAAAGCCGGTCGTGCGCACGGTGATGACCTTGACGGCGTCGGCCGATTGCACGGTGGCAATGGCGTTGCCGGCGTAGATCGGGCGCTGGAACGTATCGGCGGATTCGACACCGATGATGTCGGAGATCTGGGCCACGTCCAGCTTGGCCGCGACGCGCGGGGCCACGTTCTTGCCCGAGGCGGTGGCCGGGAACAGGATGTGGCTGTAGTTCGAGGCCACGGCCAGCACCTGCGCCGCGACGTTTTCGGCCAGGCCGTCCGCCAGATGCGGCGCATCGGCCAGCAGCACCTTTGCCACGCCGGCGGCCTGAGCGGCCTGGTCGGCCACGGCGCGCGCGTTGGCGCCAGCGACCAGCACGTGCACGTCGCCTCCGATCTTGGCGGCGGCGGCGATGGCGTTCAGGGTTGCGCCCTTGAGTTGGGCGTTATCGTGTTCGGCAATAACCAGCGTCGTCATGATCAGACCACCTTCGCTTCGTTCTTGAGTTTGTCCACCAGCGCCGCGACATCGGCAACCTTGATGCCGGCCTTGCGGGCGGGCGGCTCGCTGACCTTCAGCGTCTTCAGGCGGGGCGCGGGATCAACGCCCAGATCTTGCGGCGTGACGGTGTCCAACTGCTTTTTCTTGGCCTTCATGATGTTCGGCAGCGTGACGTAGCGCGGCTCGTTCAGGCGCAGGTCGGTGGTCACGATGGCGGGCAGCTTGAGCGACAGGGTTTCCAGGCCGCCGTCGACTTCGCGCGTCACGGTGACCTTGCCGTCGGCCAGTTCGACCTTGCTGGCGAACGTGGCTTGCGGCCAGTCAAGCAGCGCGGCGAGCATCTGGCCGGTTTGATTGGCGTCGTCGTCGATGGCCTGCTTGCCCAGGATCACGAGCTGGGGCTGTTCCTTGTCGACCAGCGCCTTGAGCAGCTTGGCGACGGCCAGCGGTTGCAGCTCGGCATCGGTCTGGACCAGCACGCCGCGATCGGCGCCGATGGCCATGGCGGTGCGCAGTGTCTCCTGGCATTGCGCAACGCCGCAAGAAACCGCCACGACTTCAGCGACCGCGCCCTTTTCCTTCAGGCGGGTGGCTTCCTCGACGGCGATTTCGTCAAAGGGGTTCATGGACATCTTCACATTGGCGATATCCACGCCGGTCTGATCAGACTTGACGCGCACCTTGACGTTGTAGTCAACGACGCGCTTGACAGGTACCAACACCTTCATCCCGCTGCCTCCAATTGGAAAATAATGACCCGGCTTTGCGCCGGGATCGCATTGCACAATTTTTTCCTGATTCTACAGCTTCGCCAGCGCCCGTATGTGCGCGACCACGCTGCGGCCCAAGGCCGACAAGTTGTAACCGCCTTCCAGCGTGCTCACGATCCGGCCCTCACAGTGGCGGTCAGCCACACCAACGAGCTGTTCGGTGATCCAGGCATAGTCCGATTCGACCAGTCCCATCTGCCCCATGTCGTCCTCGCGGTGGGCGTCAAAGCCCGCCGACACGAGGATCAGTTCCGGGCGGTGCGCCTCCAGCCGCGGCAGCCACGTGTCCGTGACGATGGTCCGGACCGCGGCGCCTGCCGTGTAGGCGGGCACGGGCACATTCAACATGTTCGCGGCCGGGTGATCCGCGCCGCTGTTGGGGAAGAACGGATGCTGAAAGAAGCTGCACATCAGCACCCGATCGTCGCCGGCGAAGACGTCTTCCGTGCCGTTGCCGTGATGGACGTCGAAATCGACGATCGCCACGCGCGTCAGGCCATGGAAGTCCAGGGCGTGCCGCGCCGCGATGGCGACGTTATTGAAGAAGCAGAACCCCATCGCCTGCGAACGGCAGGCGTGATGCCCCGGGGGACGCACGGAGCAGAAGGCCGTGCGCGCCTCGCCGCCCAGCACGGCATCGACAGCTGCCACACCCGCGCCCGCCGCATGCAACGCGGCCTCGTAGGTGTGCGGATTCATGAGGGTGTCGGGATCGATAGGGTAATACCCTTGGTCCGGCGTATGTTTCTGCAAACTGTCCAGATACTGGACAGTGTGCACGCGCAAGAGGTCATGGCGCGACGCCTGCGGCGCCTGCCGGTCATCCAGATAGGGCATCAAACCGCTTGCGAGCAACTGATCGGAGATGGCATCCAGCCTCTGTGGGCTTTCCGGATGCCAGCTTCCCATTTCATGCAAGCGGCATGCCGGGTGGGTAAGATACATGGTCTCCATAAGGAAGATTATGTTCATCTGTCGGCGAATACTGCAACTCGGCGCGCTTTCCGCCCTGCTGGCGGGGTGCTCCACCACCACTCCCACCGCAGCCCCCTCCTCCACGCTTGCTCCCCAAACCGCCCAGGCTTCAGGGACCGCACCCATCCGCATCGGGCCCAGCACGCCGACGCTTGGCCCCGACCTCGCGGACGACGCACCCGCCACGCTGACGCCATCGGGCGCGCTGCGCCCCGAGGTCCGCACCTTCGTGGAAAACCTGGCCGCCGAACGGCAACTGCCGCTGGCGCCGATGGTGTCCGCACTGGAAAGCTCGCGCTACAACGCCACGGTGGCGCGGCTGATTGCCCCCTCCCCGCCAGGCAAGAAGGTCTGGCGCAGCTGGCTGACCTACCGGTCGCGCTTCGTCGAGCCCAAGCGCATCGCCTGGGGCGTCGAGTTCTACAACGAAAACCGCGACCTCCTGAACCAGGCCGCGCAACGGTTCGGCGTGCCCGCGCCCATCATTGCCTCCATCATCGGCGTCGAAACGCTATATGGCCGCAACATGGGCAACTTCCGCGTCCTGGACGCGCTGGCCACGCTGGCCTTTGACTACCCCGATCCCGCCAAGCCCGAGCGCGCCACCATGTTCCGCACCCAGTTGGCGGACTTCCTGACGCTGGTCATGAACGACAAGCTCGAGCTGGAAACGCAGGGTTCCTACGCCGGCGCCATCGGCATGCCGCAGTTCATGCCGACCAGCGTGATGCACTACGCCGTGGACGGCGACGGCAATGGTCATATCGACCTGACCAACAACACCCAGGACGCAATCATGTCCGTGGGCAGCTTCCTGGCGCAGCACGGCTGGCAGCGCGGCCTGCCGGTGTTCGCGCCGGTGGTGCTGCCCGCCGACCCCACCGCCCTGGTGGACGGCGGCCTGGAGCCCAAGCAAAGCTGGACGACGCTATCGGCGGCGGGCTCGCAGCTCAAGCCTGGCGCGACCGGCGACGGCTGGAGCACCCAGCCGCTAGGCGTGGTGGATCTGGTCGAGGAAATGCGCGGCACGGCGCAGTACCGCGTGGGCACGCCCAACTTCTTTGCGCTGACCAAGTACAACCGCAGCTATTTCTATGCGACGTCGGTGGCGGATCTGGCGACGGAGATCGAGGCCCGCGTGGCGCGCTGAGCGCCCTCCTGCGGACACCCTCACGCCAAAAACCAAACGCCCTGGCGGGTTCAACCGCCAGGGCGTTTTTCATTTGGGTGCAATATCGGCCGGACCGGCCGGGCAGCCCCGCTTTTCAGCCACGCGTATCAGTTGAAAACGCCTGTCGACAGGTAGCGATCGCCGCGGTCGCACACGATGAACACGATGGTCGCATCGTTGACGCGCTCGGCAACCCGCAGGGCCGCGACCAGAGCGCCGGCGGACGAGATCCCGCCGAAGATGCCTTCCTCGGCGGCCAGGCGCCGCGCCATGACTTCGGCCTCGGACTGCTGGATGGATTCGTAGGCATCCACGCGGCTGCGGTCGAAGATCTTGGGCAGGTAGGCCTCGGGCCACTTGCGGATGCCTGGAATCTGCGACCCTTCGGCCGGCTGCGCGCCCACCACCTGCACGGCGGGGTTGCGCGACTTGAGATAGGTCGACACGCCCATGATCGTACCCGTGGTGCCCATCGCGCTGACGAAGTGCGTGATGCGTCCCTCCGTCTGATTCCAGAGTTCCGGGCCTGTGGTTTCAATGTGCGCGCGCGGATTGTCGGGATTGGCGAACTGGTCCAGCACCACGCCCCGGCCGTCGGCCTGCATCTCGGTGGCCAGGTCGCGGGCGTATTCCATGCCACCCTTGTCGGCCGGCGTCAGGATCAGTTCCGCGCCATAGGCCGCCATGGCTGCGCGCCGTTCGACGGACAGGTTGTCGGGCATGATCAAAATCATGCGGTAGCCCTTCATGGCGGCCGCCATGGCCAGCGCAATGCCGGTGTTGCCGCTGGTGGCCTCGATGAGGGTGTCGCCCGGCTTGATGTCGCCGCGCTCTTCCGCGCGCTGGATCATCGACAAGGCGGGGCGATCCTTCACGGATCCCGCCGGGTTGTTGCCTTCCAGCTTGGCCAGAATGACATTGCCGCGCGCGTCGCCCGCCGCCCCAGGAATGCGCTGCAGGCGCACCAGGGGCGTGTTGCCGACGGTCTGCTCGATAGTGGGGTAGGTAGTAGTCATGCGGTCGATCATAACTCCGCCCGGCGCCGCGCGGCCCCAAAGGCCGCGCACGCGCCATGGGCTCCCTGGTGGCGGGCTCAGGGCTTGGCGCGCGCCGGCACCGGGGTGCCGGTGGATGGCCTCGCCGAATTGGCCGTAGGCGCCTTGGCCGGCGCCGGCCGGCCGGCAGCCGCCGCGCCTGCCCCCCCGGCGGCTGCCGTCGGCCTGGCCGCCGCGCCCGCCGCCCCTGCCGCGCCGATGGTCAGCCCCGCCGCCTGCAACGCCTGGGCCTTTTTCTGGCCGATGCCGCGCACGCGCTCGGTCAGATCGTCGAGCGACTCAAAACCGCCGCCGCGCTCGCGTTCGCGCACGATGATTTCGGCGGTGCGCGGGCCGATGCCCCGCACGCCTTCAAGCTGGGCCGCGGTGGCCTGGTTGATGTCGACCGCGTGGGCGGGCGGCGCCGCCACGCCCAGGCCGGCGGACAGCAGCAGGGCGCCAAGCGCTCGCCGCAGGGTTCGGTGGCCCTCGCGCGGGCATGCGGGCACGGCAGCCGGACGCGCGCGGCGCCACGGCGCCTGCGGCAGGTTCCGGGCTACGGTGGATTGGACGAAGGGATTCATGCGGCTCTCCTGACGGTTCCGGACGCGACGGTTGCCGCGCCCAGTTCCCATCATCGGAGCCGGCGCGCCCCTGCGCCCGGCCTGTGAACCAAAACATCCACCCCGGCAACTACGGGGCCAACCATGCGGAGAAAAAAAACCACCGCATTGCGGTGGCTTTCCTGGTCGCGTTGCCTGCGGGACAGTTACTTCCGGGCGCGCCAGTAGCGCACGTATTCGGCCACGCCCGTCTGCACGTCGCGCATCGGCGCAGCAAAACCGGCTGCCCGAAGCTGCGTGACATCCGCCTGCGTGTAGCTCTGGTAGCGGCCCTTGAGGTCGTCCGGGAACGGAATGTAGCGGATCAGGTCCAGTTCGGCCAACTGGGCCAGCGTCAGTTCGGCCTCGCCCCGCTCGGCGCGCAGCGTGTTCACCACGGCAGCCGCCACGTCGTTGAACGGCTGCGCCTTGCCGGTGCCGCAATTGAAAATGCCGGATTGCTCGGGGTGATCCAGGAAATGCAGATTCACCGCCACCACGTCCTCGACAGAGATGAAGTCGCGGCTCTGGCCGCCGTCCACGTAGCCGTCCCAGCCCGCAAAGAGGCGCACGTGCCCGTGCTCGAGGAACTGGTTCATGTTGTGGAAGGCCACCGAGGCCATGCGGCCCTTGTGCTGCTCGTGCGGGCCGTACACATTGAAGTACCGCAGACCAACGACCTGCGCCGTCAGGCTGTCCATGCGCTTGCGCAGCACCTGGTCGAACAGCAGCTTGGAATAGCCGTAGACGTTCAGCGGGCCTTCGTTGTCGGGATGCTCGACGTAGGTCGTCGAGCCGCCGTACACAGCCGCGGAGGACGCATACAGGAACGGCACGCGGCGCGCCTGGCAGAACTCGAAGAGTTCAAGCGTGACGCGGTAGTTGTTGTCCAGCATGTAGCGGCCGTTGCGCTCAGTCGTGTCCGAGCACGCGCCCTGATGCAGCACCGCGCGGATTTCGGGCAGGCTGCCGTCCGCGCCGCGGCGGCGGAAGTCGTCCTTGTCCATGTAGTCGGCGATCTTGCAGTCGACCAGATTGACGAATTTGTCGCCCTCGGTCAGGTCATCGACGGCAATGATGTCTTCGATGCCGCGGCGGTTGAGCCCGCGAACCAGGTTGCTGCCAATGAAGCCCGCGGCTCCGGTAACGACGATCATGAGGATTCTCCTGCCAATTCCGCGGCGGTGACGACGGACGTGCCCAGCTTGCCCACGGCAATGCCGCCGGCCTTGTTGGCCCAGCCCATGGCCTCGGCCCACGGCAGGCCGATGGCGCGCGTGACCGCCAGCGTGGCCAGCACGGTGTCGCCCGCGCCGGACACGTCGAACACTTCGTGCGCCTGCGCGTCGGTGTGATCGCGTCCCGCATCGGAAAACAAAGTCATGCCCTGCTCGGACCGCGTCACGAGCAAGGCTTCCAGGTCCAGATCGGCGCGCAGACGCTGCGCGCGATCGGTCAATTCGGCTTCGGAGGTCCAGCGGCCGACTGCCTGCTGCATTTCCGAGCGATTGGGCGTGACCAGCGTCGCGCCGCGATAGCGCGAATAGTCGTCGCCCTTGGGGTCCACCAGCACCGGGATGCCCGCATTGCGCGCCAGCGCAATCAGCGACTCGACCCGCGTCAGCACCCCTTTGGCATAGTCCGACAGCACGACGATGTCGTGGTTGGCCATGTGGCGCGCCAGGGCCGCGTCCACAGCGTCCAGCGATGCCTGCGAGGGATGCTGTTCGAAATCCACGCGCAGCAGCTGCTGCTGGCGGCCCAGCACGCGCATCTTCAGGGTGGTGTGCAGTTCGTTGTCGGCAATCAGGTCGCCCTGGATGCCGGCCTCGGTGGCCAGGCGCCGGACGCTGTCGCCGGCTTCGTCCTGGCCCAGCACGCCGACCAGCGTCACATGGCCGCCCAGGGCCGCGACGTTGCGCGCCACGTTGGCGGCGCCGCCCAGGCGGTCTTCGCGTCGCGCGACCCGCACGACCGGAACCGGCGCTTCGGGCGAGATACGTTCGACTTCACCGAACCAGTAGCGGTCCAGCATGACGTCGCCAACCACGAGCACGCGGCTACGCGAAATGGCTTCGGCGGGAAAAGAGTTCATTCAAGTTCTTCCAGACGGCGCGGCGCATAGGTTTCCCAGGCGTTGCAGCCGGGACATTGCCAGTAAAAGCGACGCGCTTGAAAACCGCAATTGCGGCATGCATAGCGATCGAGCCGTTGCGTGTGCTTGTGGATCAGGCTGCGCAACAGGGTCAGATCGGCGCCCGGCACCGGACCGTGATCGCCATCGCTGTCGCCGTTGGCGAGCTCGGCCTCCAGCAGGCGATCCAGGCCCAGCAGCGAAGGATGGCTGCGCAGCGCGCCGCGGGCAAAGGCCCACGCGGTCGCAGCGCCCTGCTGCACGCGCAATTCCCGGAACACTACATTGAAGAGGTCCAGGGACGCATGGCGGCCATACTGCTTTTGCAGGAAATCCAGGCCCGCGGCCGCCTGATTGGCATTGCGGTAGTTAGCCAGCAACTGCTCGCCCACCAGCCCGGCATATTCGGATGCGTCGGTCATGACGGATTCCAGATACAGCCGTTCGCGCTTCGGATCCTGTTCGATCAGCGCCAGGCGCGCGCGCAGCATGGCGGTGCGCACCTTGGCGCCCTTGCTGGAGGCAGCCTCGGTGGTCGACAGCGCGTGATCCGCCGCGTCCAGCGCCTTGTGCGCGGCCTCGACGTCGGCGGGCTTGGCCGCGAGCGCGGTCTGGGCCTGTTCGCAGTAGTAATGCACGATTTGCGGAACGGGCTCGTCGATCAGGCCCTGCAGGGTCTTCACGGCCTCGATCGCACGCGGCCAATCGTGTTCGGATTCATAAATGCGGATCAGCGAGCGCAGCGCGGGCAAGGCGTAGCGCGTGTCCTTGAGCTGTTCGAAACCGCTTTCGGCGCGGTCCAGCATCCCTGCCTTCAGGAAGTCCTGCGCCAGCTCGTGCTGCGCGTGTTCGCGTTCGGCCTGCGGCAGGTCGGAACGGTTCAAGAGGCTTTGGTGCACGCGAATGGCGCGCTCCATTTCGCCGCGCCGGCGAAAGAGGCTGCCCAAGGCAAAGTGCAGCTCCGTGGTTTCCGGGTCCAGCTTGGCGACTTCGACGAAAGCGTCGATGGCGCGGTCAGGCTCTTCGTTGAGCAGGAAGTTCAGTCCGCGGAAATACGAGTCTGGCAGGCTGCGGGTTTCGCGCAGCATCTGCCGGATATCGAAACGCGCGGCCAGCCAGCCCAGCGCGAACAGCACCGGGACGAATATCAACCACCAAGGTTCAAAATCCACTATTCGGACTCACGCGGTAATTCGGTGCAAAAAAAGCGGCGCGATGTCACAGCGGCGACATCGGAGCGACGGCTTCGGGGGGCACGACAGGCGTGGTGCCGTTGGCGGCGGCCTGGATGCGATCCAGTTCGCGGCGCAGGCGGATGGCCTCGCGGCGGCGGCGCAGCGCGGCAGGCACGGTCAGCAGCAGGCCGAACAGCGCGCCAAGCACGAACACGACCAGCATGACGACGATCAGCGGGACATCCTGGACGACGTAGTCAGCGTAGAACTTCACGGCGACGGGGTCGGTGTTCTTCAAGGCGAACATCAACACCGCAACAAAGACGAGCAATCGCAGGGCCCAGACGAGATAGCGCATGGCGCATGCTCCAGATGATTCGAGACCGTCAATTGTAAGCGACGTCTTCATGACGAGAGAAAAAAAAGCCCCAGGCCGGAGCTTGGCCGGCTAACCCGAAGGCGGGGCGATCGCACAGAACCGGCGCCACAAAAACAAAGCCCCTTGATTTCTCAAGGGGCTTTGTTCGCGGTCCGATCTGCCCGAAGGCAGCCCTGCCTGGCCGACGCGTCAGTGCATGGCGTGCAAACCTGCCATGGAAGACGGCATCGACTCGCTCGATCCGGAGGATTGAGCGTCCTCGTCATTGCCGCCGACCAGGTCCACCCGTTCACGCAATTCCTTGCCCGCCTTGAAGTGCGGCACCTGTTTGCCAGGCACCAGCACCTGCTCGCCGGATTTGGGATTGCGACCGACACGGGGTGACCGTTGCGACAACGAAAAGCTGCCAAAACCGCGGATCTCGATGCGCTGACCCGAGGCCAGGGCCTGAGTCATTGCATCCAGCACGGTCTTGACCGCGTAATCGGTGTCGCGGGCGGCCAGCTGAGGATAGCGGGCCGCCAAGGCGGCGATCAGCTCCGACTTGGTCACGAATTAACCGTCGTTGCGCTGTTGGTCCAGCTTGGCCTTCA
>Ga0213829_1000215_pt1 | contig 67257 bp, 64 predicted proteins | sample MC6MC0896MG_FD_180665 | JGI IMG/M metagenome (GOLD analysis project Ga0213829, IMG submission 180665) | Enriched soil aggregate microbial communities from Iowa State University, Ames, United States - MC6-MC0896-MG | ecosystem: Environmental > Terrestrial > Soil > Unclassified | place: USA: Iowa... | reverse complement strand
GCGCGCGCTTCTTTCGGCGCTGCCGGAAAATGCGACCGGCGACCGTCTGCCGACGGTTTCCGATTTCGTCTTTGCAAGTAACGGCGCAGGAGAAGCGTGATGAGCGAGATCGTTCTCGAAGCGCGCGACATCAAGCGCGATTACCATGTTGGCGGCGGTCTGTTTGGCAAGCCGAAAGTCGTTCATGCCGTTAAAGGCGTGAGCTTCAAGCTCGAAAAAGGCAAAACGCTGGCTATTGTTGGCGAATCAGGCTGTGGCAAGTCCACACTTGCCCGCATTCTCACGATGATCGACCCGCAGACATCCGGCGAGTTGTTGATCGCTGGTGAGGATGTAAACATCGCCCGTGACGGTCTGACAGCAGAGATGCGCCAGAAGGTGCAGATCGTGTTCCAGAACCCTTATGGGTCGCTTAATCCGCGTCAGAAGATTGGTGATGTGCTGGCCGAGCCTTTGCTGCTCAATACCAAAATGTCGGCCAAGCAACGTCGCGAAAGAGCAATGGAAATGCTCTTGAAAGTTGGTCTTGGAAAAGAGCACTTCAATCGCTACCCGCATATGTTCTCCGGCGGCCAGCGTCAGCGTATCGCCATTGCGCGTGCCCTGATGCTCAATCCGAAGCTGCTCATTCTCGATGAGCCAGTCTCGGCGCTCGATCTTTCGGTACAGGCGCAGGTGCTCAATATTCTTTCTGATTTGCAGGAAGAGTTTGGCCTCACCTATGTTTTCATCAGCCACGATCTTTCAGTCGTGCGCTACATCGCTGATGAAGTGATGGTGATGTATTTCGGTGAAGTGGTTGAGTACGGCCCGCGTGAAGAGGTTTTCAGTAACCCGCAGCACGATTATACCAAGAAGCTTTTTGCAGCGACGCCACGTGCGGATGTTGATGCAATTCGCGCACGTGTGGAAGCGCGTGCCGCAGCGCGTGAAGCCGCGCAGGCATAAGCCCGGGTGATGATAAAATGAAGAACGCCGCCCTTTGAGGCGGCGTTTTTGTTTTGATTAATGTGACCCGCGCTTCTGATGCCAGGCAAGCGCACGCACAATGTCGTCAGCTGCAATCTTGCCGATGATAGCACCATTTTCAACGATGCCGACATCGCCACTGCTTTCTGCAACAGCGCTCATCAGTTCCCGGATAAGCGTATCGCGTCGAGTGGTGGCTGCGAACGGACGCGGCTCGGCATTGCGATCAAATGGCACCATGATGTCGCCAGCGCGTAACACGCCAAGCGGGTTCATATGGGCGACGAAATCGGCGACATATTGATCGGCTGGTTGCAGCAGGATTTCCTGTGGCGTGCCACATTGGACAATACGCCCACCTTCCATGATGGCAATGCGGTTGCCGATTTTCATGGCTTCATCCAGATCATGGCTGACAAAGACAATTGTCTTTTTCAACCGCGACTGGAACGCTAAAAGCTCATCCTGCAAGCGTGTGCGGATCAGCGGATCAAGCGCAGAAAACGGCTCGTCCATAAGCAGGATTGGCGCCCCGGTAGCAAAGGCACGAGCAAGGCCGACGCGCTGCTGCATACCGCCGGACAATTCGCCCACCTTGCGTTTAGACCAGTCTTGCAGGCCGACCAGCTCAAGCTGCTTACGTGCTTGTGACAGCCGCTCTTCCTTGCCCATGCCCGAAATTTCGAGGCCAAAGGCGACATTTTCCTCGACTGTGCGCCATGGCAGCAGAGCAAATTGCTGAAATACCATGGACACAAGTTCGGTGCGCAGGTGGCGCAATGTTTTGCGATCTGCCTTGCCGACATCGATTGTGCGTTCGCCGTCGCGCACCAATACGCGACCGCGCGAAATCGGATTAAGGCGGTTGATGGCGCGCAGAAGGGTGGATTTGCCGGAACCGGACAAGCCCATCAGAACCAGAATTTCGCCTTCCTGAATGTCGAGCGAGCAATCATGCACACCCAAGACGAGGTCGGTTTCGGCCTGAATTTCTGAGCGCGATGCACCGCGATCAGCGAGATCCAGCGCGTTATCGACATTCTTGCCGAAAATGATGCTGACGTCGTCCACTGCAATAATTGTCATGGTCGCATCTCCTACTTATCGCGTCCGGCACGGAATATGCGGTCGAGAATGATGGCGACCACAACGATCACCAGCCCAGCCTCAAAACCAAGCGCTGTATTGACCGAATTGAGCGCGCGAACCACTGGTACGCCAAGGCCATCTGCACCGACGAGGGCCGCAATCACTACCATGGATAGCGAAAGCATGATCGTTTGCGTCAATCCTGCCAGAATCTGTGGCATGGCATAGGGCAGCTCGATTTTCCAAAGAAGCTGGCGGCGTGATGCACCGAAAGCTTCGCCCGCCTCAATAAGCGACGAGGGAGTGGATGATATGCCAAGATGCGTGAGACGCACCGGCGCTGGCAGCACGAAGATTGCTGTCGCCAGAAGGCCCGGCACCATGCCAATTCCGAAGAAAACGATTGCCGGGATCAGATAGACGAAGGTCGGCAGGGTCTGCATCAGATCGAGGATCGGGCGCATTGCGGCATAGAGGGTGGGGCGGTGTGCCGCTGCAATGCCCAGTGGCACGCCGATAGCCATGCAGAGGAAACAAGCAGACAGCACCAGTGTCAGTGTTTCAAGTGTGCGATCCCAATAGCCCTGATTGAGCACGAAGAGAAAGCCAAGGATCGTGAGAAGTACGACCGAAATGCGGCGCTGGATGAACCATGCGATTAACGCAAAAATCGCGATAAGCAGCAGCGGATGCGGTAGTTTGAGAACGAACAACAGCCCATCGATCATGCTTTGCATGATAGCGGCCAGCGTATCGAAAAAACCGCCCATATTGTCGGTAAGCCAGTCCACCACCGATTTGGCGGTTGGTCCGACCGGAATTTTATAGTCCGTCAGCCAGTTCAACGTTGCTGTCTCCTGCTGATGTTAACATATCCGCAAACGATCAGGCCGCGGTATACCGCGGCCTGAAGCTTTGGGGATTACAGGCCAAGTTCCGATTTTACGGCTGGCAGACCTTCCTTGCCGTCAACGGTTGTCACACCGTCAAGCCATGTGTCGAGAACAGCAGGATTTGCCTTGAGCCATGCTGTTGCAGCCTTTGCAGGATCTTCACCATCGTCAAGAATTTTACCCATGATCTCGTTTTCCATTTCAAGCTGGAATTCGAGATTGGTAAGGAACTTGCCGACATTCGGGCATTCCTGCGCATATCCGGCACGGACATTGGTTTCGACAGTCGCGCCGCCAAGGTTAGGGCCGAAGAAATCGTCGCCACCGGTCAGATAAGCGATTTCAAAGCGCTTGTTCATCGGATGCGGTTCCCATGCGAGGAAGACGATCGGTTCCTTGGAGCGCACGCTTTTGCCAACCTGCGCGAGCATACCCTGCTCAGAGGATTCAGCCAGATCAAATGATTTAAGACCAAATGCATCCTTGCTGATCATATCGAGAATCAGTCGATTGCCATCATTGCCGGGTTCGATACCGTAAATCTTGCCACCGAGCTTATCTTTGAATGTAGCGATGTCCTTGAAGTCTTTCAAACCTTCGTCATAAGCATATTTCGGAACTGCCAGCGTGTATTTTGCGCCTGTCAGATTGGTGCGCAGTGTCTCGACGGTCTTGTCATCCAGATAGGGCTTGAGATCCGCAGTCATGGATGGGTTCCAGTAGCCGAGGAACACATCAATGTCCTTTTTGCTCAGCGATGCATAGGTCACAGGCACCGAAAGAACCTTGATGTCTGTCTTGTAGCCGAGACCCTTGAGAATTTCCGTGGCCACAGCCGTTGTCGAGGTAATGTCAGTCCAGCCTACATCGGAAAAGCGTACGGTTGAGCAGCTTTCCGGTTCAGCGGCAAGACTGGTTCCGGGCAGGGCGAAAATAGCTGTCGTAAGGGCGAGTGCACTCAATGTACATTTGAGCGAAGGCGTCGAAATAGGCTTCATTTTTCTCTCCATTAACCGGTCCGCTTTAACGGTTGATTGTTTTTCCGGTTCCAGCTTTTAGCAAACACCAAAGATTTCGCCGATCAAGTACCAATGCGGCGAAAATATATCTGATTGCGACTTTAGGGTGTGTTGTGCTCGTTTTTCTGGACCGTCAGTCAAAAGGTTCTGCATATCGGGTGTTGGAACCCTAGCAGTGCGAAGTGGTGCCATGTTACCCACAGACCACCGGGTTTCAACCCATGAGCGCCTGAAAACAGCCAATAAAGTCAGCGTGGGTCTGGTTGATGGTTGTCGAAAAGCGCGCCGCACTCTATTTGAGAGGTATAGAACCTGTCGGCCTTGGCCGGTTGGTCGTCGGCGGCTTTAAGCTGCGCTTGCCTGAGTTTGAAAAAAGTGTCGGAAAGTCCGCAATTGTGGGCATCAGGAAGGAATTTTTACGGTGTGGAATGCAGTGCGAGGCGTTTTCTCCTTCCTTGGTCGATTTATCGCGGCATTAGCCCGTTTGATAGCGGTGCCGCTTGGCGCTCTGTGGCGGTTTTTTCTTCAACTGGGTAATCTGTGGAAAGTTGCGGTTGCGGTGGCCGTGATCGGACTTGGCGGCCTTTATATTTATTTTATCTGGCAAACGCAGGTCTGGACGAATTTCAATCCTGACTATCCTGCCAAGTACAGTTATCAGAACGCAGTTACGCCGGGCGAGCAGGTCGAGACCACGCCTGCGCCGCTGGTGACAACGCCTGAACCAGTGACATCTGCGCCGTCTGAAAACAACGCTGCAAACACAGATACGACGGAAACGACGACAGAGCCCGAAACCCAATCTCAGCCAGTGCAGCCCCAACCAGTGCAGGCAGCACAGATCCCATCGACTGCGCGCAAATGTTCGCCATCGGCAATTGCTGAAGTGGCTGCTGATCTCACCGATTTCAACGTCAATCAGAATGCATGGATTTCCTCCATGCTGCTCTATAAGCTCGGTTTCTTCGGTATTGATTGGGATCGTACGCCGTTCCTCGACAACAAGGCTTCGTTTCAGCGCGGCATCAATTCAGCGGTTCGTCGTACTGCCATTGAGCTGGTCGATAATATTGGTCGTCTGCGTGGCACATCGCAGATTGATAGCGATTTGCAAAAGGCACGCGGCAATTTGCAGTTCGGCGAAGACTCCTGGTATTTTGGTCTGAGCCCTTTTGGTCCGAAGACCCCGACGCCAACCTATTATCGTTCGGCAATCAAGGAACTGCGTTCGTTCAATACGCGTCTTGAAAACTGTCAGGCAACCTTTGACGCGCGCGCTGATAATCTGATCCAGTTTGTCGATCGTATTGCGAGTGATCTGGGTTCCACATCGGCAATTCTCAAGGATCGCGCCGAAAACTATCATAGCGGTTGGTTTGATACGCGTGCCGACGACCGTTTCTGGTTCGCCTATGGTCAGCTCTATGCTTATTACGGCCTGCTGCGTGCAGCGCATTCGGATTTCCGCGGCGTTCTGGCTGAAAAGCATCTTGATGGTGTCTGGGACGAAATGGAAAGGCAGCTTCGTGCGGCGCTCGATATGCAGCCGTTTATCGTATCCAATGGTAGCCCTGACGCCTGGTTTACACCATCGCATCTGACGACCATGGGCTTCTACATCCTGCGTGTTCGCTCCAATCTGGTGGATGTGAAACAGGTTCTGGAGCGCTGATTTAGAATGGAACTGCCTTCGCTTCTGCGTCAGGCTGTCGATGCAGCGCTTGAAGGGGTCGCTTTGGCCGATCTCAAGCGCGCATCTGATGTTCTGTCGCGGCGCTATCGTGCGGAAACGCGCGATGGACGCCTGCATATTTCCGATGAGCTTGCTGCACGGGCCTATCTGGCAGCGCGTCTGCCTGCGACCTATGCGGCGGTCCGCGCTAGTTTTGAGAGCATTGCGGAACTGTGTCCTGATTTTGCGCCGCAGACCATGCTGGATGTCGGGTGCGGGCCGGGGACGGCACTTTGGGCCGCGCGTGAATGCTGGCGTGATTTGTCGTCCGCAACGATGATCGAGGCAAGTCCGGCCATTCGTTCCGTTGGAAGCAAGCTTGCTGAAAATATCGGTCTTGAAACGGAGTGGCGTGCGGGTGATCTGGTCAGAGAAAAACTCGATTTTCCAAAAGCCGATCTGGTGACAATTGCCTATGTTCTTGATGAACTGGCACCGTCCGATCGTACCGCTCTTGTGGAGCGTTTATGGTCGTCGGCAAGTCAGCTTTTCGTGATCGTTGAACCGGGGACGCCTGCTGGCTGGCAGCGTATTCTTGATGCGCGCGCAGTCTTGATCGGGCAGGGCGCTCATATTGCGGCACCTTGCACACATCAGCATGAATGTCCGCTTGTGGCACCTGACTGGTGTCATTTTTCGCGCCGTGTTGCCCGCTCGCGTATTCATCGCCTGACCAAGGATGCGGAAGTGCCGTGGGAAGATGAGAAGTTCATCTATCTTGCTGCGACACGTGAGCCATCACTTGCAGCATCCGCGCGGGTGATTGCGCCGACCCGTGTGGGTGGTGGCAAGGTTTCGTTGAAACTTTGCAAGGATGACGGAAGCGCCGAGGAGCGCCTCGTTACCAAGCGCGACGGCGAGCTTTTCCGTTGGGCTCGCCGTGCCGATTGGGGTGACGCTTATTTATGATGTTTGCAGAACGGCCTGCCGGGCTGGGCGATTGATGAGAAATACCATGGCTGCGGCTGCAAAACACATGGCACCGGCCAGAATGAGTGCAGGCGTATAGCTGTCATAGTCCGTGCGAACATAGCCTGCAAAAGCTGCCGCTGCTGCCGCTCCCACCTGATGGCCGGTGAATATCCAGCCAAAGACCATGCCGGCTTTTTCGGGGCCGAATTGTTCTGCCGCAAGTTTCACCGTTGGTGGCACTGTTGCCACCCAGTCGAGTCCATAAAAGACGGCAAAAAGCGCAAGTTCATAAAGTGTGAAATCTGTGAAAGTCAGATAGATCAGTGACAGGCCGCGCAGCGCATAGAACCAGAACAGAAGCCAGCGATTGTCGAAACGGTCGGTGAGCCAGCCTGATGCGATTGTGCCGATCAGATCGAATGCGCCGATGACCGCCAGAATGCCTGCAGCACCCACAGGAACGATGCCGAAATCGCCGCAAAGCGCGATCCAGTGTGTCTGAATCAGGCCATTGGTGGAAAAGCCACAGACAAAAAACGTGATGAACAGCACCCAGAACGTGGTTGTGGATGAGGCTTCGCGTAATGTTACCAGTGGCGAGACCAGCATGGATAAAAACTGCTTTTTGGGCTCTGGTGCAGGCATGGGAGCCGTGCGCCCATAAGGCTTGAGACCGACATCGGCCGGGTTGTCACGCATCAGCATTAAAACCAGCACCAGTGCTGCCAGCAAAAATGAAATGACAATCGTCAACGATGAACGCCAGCCGATATTCTGGCTGACACTGGCGAGAATTGGCATGAATATAAGCTGGCCGGTTGCATTGCTGGCCGTCATCATGCCAACCACCAGACCACGTCGTTTTTCAAACCAGCGTGCTGCAACGGTTGCGCCAAGCACCAAAGCCGTCATGCCGGTGCCAAGGCCGATGACCACACCCCAGAGCCCAACCATCTGCCATTGTTCGGTCATGAAGATTGAGCCGAGGAGGCCAAACGAGATCATGATGAGTGCAGCCATGACGACGCGGCGCAGGCCGAACTGGTTCATGAAGGCGGCGGCAAAGGGTCCCATCAGTCCGAAGAGTACAAGGCGCAAAGCCATGGCAAAGGATATGTCGGCATTGGTCCAGCCGAACTCGCTCTGAAGCGGCTCGATCAATATGCCTGCCGAACCCATTGCCGCAGCCGTTGCCAGCATGGTCAGGAAGGTAATTCCAGCGACAACCCATCCATAATGGATGTTTTTCTTTGCAAGAAAGCTGGCAAGGTGGGCAGAAATCATCTTCGTCGCTTTCGGATTAAGCTGGATGGTGTCCGCCATTTAATGGTGACACAGGTCTCAGTCATTGTTTTCAGTCAAGGCACGATTGGTATGAGCGCGCATTCCGAAAACTGAGAAACGGTTCTTGGACAATATGCGCATTAAAACGGGTCGTTAGAGAGCGTCGAGCAATGCCTGTAAGTTTTCAACGCCCTTGTGACCAAGCCGTGTTTCAATTTCTTGCTGCGCCTTGTCCCACAGCACGCCACCGCGCTCAACAAGATCAAGACCGTCATCGGTAAGCGTGACATTCGATTCGCGATGGTCATCGCTTACCGCAGATTTGATCAAGTTGATGCGCTGCAAGACTTTTACATTGCGTCCAATGGTGGAGCGATCAAGATCAGCTTGACGTGCAAGTTCTGTCAGCGAAACAGACCCAGCGCGCCATATTTTTCGCAGCAGGCTGAATTGCGCGACATTGATGCCAAGCGGCGCTAGTGTTTCATCGTAGATGGCAGACGTTTTGCGGGCTGCCTGACGCAGGAGTATGCAGATGCAAGGACCGGACATAAAGCGGGTATATACCCATAATATTATCCTTGCAAGTGCTATCCCTCATCTGAGGGAGGGCCTTCCATGATCTGAAAGCGCGTTTCAGTCTGGATCTTATCAGGTCGGAACTCTAAATCGCGATATGCGAGGTTTCCTTGACTTCTTCCATCACGGCATAGGTGTGAGATTCGCGCACGCCGGGCAGGGAAAGCAGTGCTTCTGACAAGAAGCGGCGATAGTGATCCATGTCGGAAACGCGTGCCTTGATGAGATAATCAAATCCACCAGCGACCATGTGGCATTCCAGAATATCGGGATTGCCACGGGTGAACGTTGAGAAGGTTTCAAAGACTTCCGGCGTGGTGCGGTCGAGTTTGATCTCAATAAAAACCAGCATCGAGCGGTCGAGCATTTTCGGCGATAAATGCGCTGAATAGCCGAGGATGTAGCCTTCACGCGTCAGTCGTTTGACCCGTTCGGCGGTGGCTGTCTGGGAAAGATTGATGCGATCAGCCAGTTCGGTGTTGGTCAGCCGCCCATTTTCCTGAAGCGCAGACAAAATGCTTTTGTCCATCACATCGAGATTTTTCATTGTGTCCCCATTGACCACCTGCATGGGTGGCTTCTTTGTTTGTTTGCAAATGATTTGCGCACGAAATGAATCCGAATTCCATGCCCGGCGCAAGACCAAAATATTGAACTGACATCGCAAATTTTGCATTTAGGTATTTCGATGGTGAACATTATTTTGAAATAAAACGCATAGATGTGAAGGTGTGTGTAAATATCAATTTTAAGTTGCAATTTAAGTGCAACCTATGGTAATAGTAGGCGATACTGAAAGTTATATTTCACTTATAAATTTTTTCATTTGGGCTTTGCCCGTTTAGACCAGTAGAAGGTGCCCGCGCCTTCTGTCTGCATTGTCCTCATTAAGGGCGAGGGGAAAATCCGGATTACTTCACTGGGTCCGGATTTTCTTTGTGTACTGATGTTTGAGGTTCCATTGAAGCAGCGTTGGCGGGGCCTGAATTTTCCAGTTGCAAGCGATGCAAGGGAAGGCTAACAGTATTGCCATGAACATTTCGCGCATTGACATCAAAGGCTGGTGGTGGGCTCGCTAAAAGCGGCCACGCAGGCGTTTGTGCATTTGCGTTTTAGATAAGGCCGCTGGGATTATCCGGGCGGCCTTTTTGTTTGGCTATCTGAATAAGACCGGGTTTTGGAAGTGTTCGATAACGAATAACATTTGGGAATTGCCAGTCATGAATGCGAAAATTGCGGATAGCGAGATATTCAGGCACGAGACTGCGGGCGGCATTGTTGTCGAACGTGTGCGCCATCTGACCGCTTATAAGGGAGCTATCGAGACTTATATCGATGCACTCAATGAGCGCAGAGGTGCGGTCTTTTCTTCCAATTACGAATATCCTGGCCGCTATACGCGATGGGACACGGCAATTGTTGACCCGCCGGTTGTTATCACGTCGCGCGCACGCAAGATGCGCATTGAGGCGTTGAATAAGCGCGGGTTCATTCTGCTTCGCCCGATCCTTAATACAGTCAAAGCGCTTGCCGAAGTTAAGGTTGATAGGGCCGATGAAGATCTCATCGAACTGACAATTGCAGAGCCGAGCGGCACTTTTACCGAAGAAGAACGCTCGCGTATGCCGTCGGTTTTCACTGTGCTGCGCGCGATTGTTGGCCTTTTCTTCTCGGAAGAAGACGCCAATCTCGGCCTTTATGGTGCATTTGGCTATGATCTGGCGTTTCAGTTCGACCCAATCGAATATAAGTTGAAACGCCCGGACGATCAGCGCGATCTGGTGCTTTTCATCCCCGATGAAATCTTCATCGCCGATCATTATTCAGCCCGTGCCTGGGTTGATCGCTATGAATTTAGCTGTGGTGGCTCATCCACGCATGATCTTGATCGTGCAACGCCTGTTCAGGGTTTCAAGCCTGCGGAACGCGAACTGCCGCGCGGCGATCATAATCCCGGCGAATATTCCAAGCTGGTTGAGCGTGCGAAGGACAGTTTCAAGCGTGGTGATCTGTTTGAAGTGGTGCCGGGGCAGACGTTCTACGAGCGCTGTCACACAGCGCCTTCGGAAATCTTCCGTCGCCTGAAATCGATTAATCCGTCGCCTTATTCCTTCTTCATTAATCTGGGTGAAAACGAATATCTGGTTGGTGCGTCGCCAGAAATGTTTGTGCGCGTTAATGGTCGTCGCATCGAGACTTGCCCGATTTCAGGAACGATCAAGCGTGGCGATGATGCGATTTCGGATTCCGAGCAGATTCTGAAGCTGCTCAATTCCAAGAAAGATGAATCCGAACTGACAATGTGTTCGGATGTCGACCGCAACGACAAAAGCCGCGTCTGCGAGCCGGGTTCGGTGCGCGTCATTGGTCGCCGCCAGATTGAGATGTATTCGCGTCTGATCCATACGGTCGATCATATTGAAGGTCGTCTTCGTGATGGTATGGATGCATTCGATGGCTTCCTAAGCCATGCATGGGCCGTGACGGTTACGGGGGCGCCAAAGCTTTGGGCCATGCGCTTCCTTGAAGAAAACGAACGCAGCCCGCGTGCATGGTATGGCGGTGCCATTGGCATGATGCATTTCAACGGCGATATGAATACAGGACTGACATTGCGCACCATCCGCATCAAGGACGGTGTTGCTGAAATTCGTGCTGGTGCGACGCTGTTGTTTGATTCCAATCCCGAAGAAGAAGAAGCGGAAACCGAACTCAAAGCCTCGGCGATGATTGCGGCTGTGCGTGAGGCGCAAAAGAGCAATCAGGTGGCGGAAGAGCGCGTGGCTGCCAAGGTGGGTGAGGGAATTTCGATCCTGCTTGTGGATCATGAAGATTCCTTCGTGCATACGCTTGCCAATTACTTCCGCCAGACCGGTGCAACGGTTGCGACCGTTCGTTCTCCGGTTGCAGAAGAGGTGTTTGATCGCATCAAGCCGGATCTGGTTGTTCTGTCACCGGGGCCGGGCACGCCACAGGATTTCGACTGCAAGGCGACAATCGACAAGGCACGCAAGCGTCAGTTGCCGATATTTGGTGTGTGTCTTGGGCTTCAGGCGCTGGCCGAAGCCTATGGCGGCACTTTGCGCCAGCTTCGCGTTCCAATGCATGGCAAGCCATCGCGCATTCGGGTTTCTAAGCCTGAGCGGATTTTCTCCGGCCTGCCAAAGGAAGTGACTGTCGGGCGTTATCACTCGATCTTTGCCGATCCTGAGCGCTTGCCGGATGAGTTTCTGGTGACAGCGGAAACCGAAGACGGCGTCATCATGGCTTTTGAACATAAGAAAGAGCCAGTGGGTGCGGTGCAGTTTCATCCAGAATCCATCATGTCGCTGGGGCACAATGCAGGCATGCGGATGATTGAAAATGTGGTAACGCATTTTGCAGTCAGACATAAGGCGCGCCGCACGAATATCTGATCCTGACTTCACGAATAAAACTGACAACCGGCCGTGGTGAAAACTGCGGCCGGTTTGCTTTTTGGTGCACATAAAATTCTGGATTTTTCAACATGCTCCGGCAAACTATTTGCAACTGTAATGCATTGCATTCGCAAGAGAAAATTTAACACGGGAACTTAAAAACAGGGGTTCGAACTTTGGATTTTATCGGCTATAGAACAGCCTTTGAAATGCTGCTGACCGGGGTTGCCCGGTAAAAATATGCAGTTGGTTTGCAGACTACAGCATTGGCTCAAAAATCGGAATCGATTTTTGGAAAGCACGATGTGTAGATTCAATAGTTTAGAGCGTCCTTCATGCGTCCATAAGGACTAACGGCGCTCTAAGCCTTAACCCGATTTTCGGGATAAAATTAAAGAATCGAAGGTTCCTTATGGACGCCAATGCAAAGGTTCGGCGGCTTGCCGCTTGGTCAATTCCCGTTGCCATCGGCGTCATGGGGCTCAAATATGTGGCTTACGCGTTAACCGGATCGGTAGCCCTTTATTCGGACGCGCTGGAATCTATCGTCAATGTCATTGCAGCCTTCGGGGCATGGTGGGCAATCAGCGTCAGCTACAAGCCCGCCGATGAAAACCACCCCTTTGGTCATCACAAGGCCGAATATATTTCGGCAGTTGTCGAAGGCGTGCTCATTACGATCGCAGCGCTTTTGATTGCAAAAGAGGCCTGGTCAGCGTTGCAGACGCCGCACCAGATGGAAGAGCCATGGCTCGGCCTTGCCATCAACACGGTGGCAGCAGCCATCAACTGCTTCTGGGCGATGCTGCTCATCCGCACCGGACGCAGTGCGCGTTCTCCCGCCCTTGAGGCTGACGGCAAGCATATCATGACCGATGTATTTACCTCGGTCGGTGTGCTGGTGGGGCTTGTCGGTGCAGTTATCACCGGCTGGGCTATTCTTGATCCTTTGCTCGCCATCATTGTTGCGATCAACATTCTCTGGCAGGGATGGGGTGTTATCAATTCGTCCGTTCAGGGACTGATGGATATTGGCGTCGAGCCTGCTGAGGAAATGCGAATCCGAGATGTGATTTCGGCCAATGCCGGTGGGGCAATCGAGGTGCATGATCTCAAAACCCGCATTGCCGGTCGCGTGACCTTTGTGGAGTTTCACCTCGTTGTGGCGGCGGATATGAGCGTGGGCGATGCCCATATCATTTGTGATCGAATCGAAGATGCGCTGAAAACGCAGATCGAAAGCGCGCGTGTCGTGATCCATGTCGAGCCGGAAGAAGAAGCAAAGCTGCCGATTGGAACAAGCTCTGTGCCGTTCGCATAGATGGTATTGCGCGCATCCTGACCGGAAACCGCTTCGCAATTTTGAGGATGTGCGCGAAAAAATTGCGGCTTGCGCGTTTCAAACCTCGCGTGTAAATAAATGCCTATGGTTATGAAGAACGCATCATCTTTGGGACATTCGGAAACGGGCATTTCTGCACGTGTGAATGTTTGCGTTCTAAACTCGCTTCTTACCCTCGGCCTTAGCGGCGATCGCCGGGCTCATTGAAGGGAGCGTCCGGCGGTCGATCACGATCCTGCCGACGTATGCTCCTTTCCCAAAATCCGAATTTGAATTTCAAGATGATATGACCGTGTCGTTTGGCAGTTGAAGCTGCAGGACAGGCCGGGAGGATGAGAACACCATGAATAAGACCGTAACCACTCCGAATTCCGCCGCCAAGCATAAGGGCATGCCTGATGCAGCGGTAAAGTACACGCCGTTTCCATTTCCTAAGCTCGATGATCGGACCTGGCCTGCAAAGCGCATTGAAAAGGCACCGATCTGGTGTTCGGTTGATTTGCGTGATGGCAATCAGGCTCTGATCGACCCAATGGGTCATGACCGCAAGGAGCGCATGTTCCGTTTGCTGGTCGATATGGGTTTCCCTGAAATTGAGATTGGCTTCCCATCGGCGTCGCAGACAGATTTTGATTTCTGCCGCTGGGCGATTGAAGAGGGTAATGTCCCTGACGAGGTCGATTTGCAGGTGCTGGTGCAATGCCGCCCGGAACTGATCACACGCACATTTGAAGCACTGGAAGGTGCGAAAACCCCGGTCATCCACTTCTATAATTCTACCAGTGAATTGCAGCGCCGTGTGGTCTTCAACAAGGACGTCAAGGGCATCAAGCAGATTGCGACAGACGCTGCCAAGATGATCATGGATATGGCTTCAAAGGCTGGCGGTGGCTATCGCTTCCAGTATTCGCCGGAAAGCTTCACCGGTACTGAACTGGAAGTGGCGCTGGAAATCTGCAATGCCGTGACCGAGATCGTCAAGCCGACGGCTGAGAATAAGCTGATCCTCAATCTGCCATCGACTGTCGAAATGAACACGCCAAATGTCTATGCCGATCAGATTGAATGGATGTGCCGCAATCTCGATAATCGCGAAAACCTGATCATTTCGCTGCATCCACATAATGATCGCGGCACAGGTATTGCTGCAACGGAACTTGGCCTGATGGCCGGCGCAGACCGCGTCGAAGGCACGCTGTTCGGCAATGGCGAACGCACCGGCAATGTCGATGTGGTGACGCTGGCTCTCAATATGTATACGCAGGGCATTGATCCTGAGCTGGATTGCAGCGACATCAATCGCATGAAAGATGTTTATGAATATTCGAACCAGTTGAAGATTGCCGAGCGTCATCCTTATGTGGGCGAGTTGGTCTATACGGCTTTCTCCGGTTCGCATCAGGATGCGATCAACAAGGGTATGAAAGTTCGCAAGACGGCCAATTCTCAGGTCTGGGAAGTGCCTTATCTGCCAATCGATCCGCAGGATGTCGGTCGTTCTTATGAAGCGATCATTCGCATCAATTCACAGTCGGGCAAGGGCGGTATCGCTTATATTCTGCAGGCTGATTATGGTCTGAACCTGCCGCGTAATTTGCAGGTAGAGTTCCGGGAAATCATCCAGAACATCACGGATGATGAAGGCAAGGAACTGCCATCCAAGCGCATTCATGACGAGTTCCAGAAGCTCTATGTCGAGCAGGCGGAAGGTCGTATCAAGTTTGTGGACCATCACACCTATCCTGATCCGGAGCAGAAGGGCCGTCGTATTCTGACTGCTGAAATCACCGACAATGGTGTTACCAAGAATATTGAAGGCAAGGGGACAGGGCCTATTGATGGCTTCATTGACGCCCTGTCGAAATATCTCGGCGTGAAGATGACGGTTATCGATTATTCCGAACATTCGCTGCAGCAGGGTTCTGATGCATCGGCGATTTCCTATGTCGAAATGGCGTATCCTGATGGCAAGTTGTTTGGTGTTGGCATCAATGACAACATCGTCAGCGCTTCGCTTGAAGCGCTGGTTTCTGCGGCAAATCGTGTGATTTCCCGATAAAGTATTGAGATTTTTCAAGATGAAAGGCGGCGCATTGCGCCGTCTTTTTTATTATTTTCAATAATTACATTGTATAAATCTATGCAATTATCATTATATTTTGGATTTATTTATATTAGCCACGAAAAAATCATATTTCAAGAATTTTGAGAGCGACTTATTTTGTTGTCGATTAATAGGGTTATTATGAAGAAAATTATTTTATCTATGAGCGCACTCGCTCTTCTTGCAGGCTGTGCGACGCGCGCTAGCAATATCGCCCCAAGCTATGTTTCAACCGCAGCTTATGATTCCATGTCATGCCCGGCTTTGAAGGAAGAAGCCGTGCGTCTTTCCCAAGCCGCATCAACAGCCGTGGGTCGCCAAAATTCAGCAGCCAATGGCGACGCCGTCAAGACGGGCCTGGGTGTCGTATTCTTTCTGCCTGCATTGTTTCTCAATGAGGGCAATGGCATTAAGGCCGCCGAAGTTGCTCGTTTGAAGGGCGAAATTAATGCGCTGGAACGTGCTTCGGTACGTAAGAATTGCAATATTTCATTTCGCGCGCGCTGATTTGATTGTTGGATCGCTATGCGTTGATAAGCGCATAGCGGTTTAGAGTGCGTTTCGATCTGATTTCATCAGATCGGCGCTCCGCTCCGGTCGAATTATGCTCTAATAAAGCTTATCTTCGGAGAGCTTGAGGACGCGTTCGCTCTCGTCCTCAATGCCGTGCTGTTCCCATTGGCACAACCAGCCGCCTGAGGGCTTGCGATCAATATTGAAGATGTTGTAACGGGCGGGCGGTTTGCGTCCGCCAAAATTCTGGCTGGCAGATGGTACGCAGATCACCGGAACCGTGCCGTTCAGTCCCTCAATATCATAGCGGGTGGCAAGATGCGTGTGGCCATGAATGACCAGTTCGGCACCGTGTTTGCGAATAACACTCTGGAAACGACGGATGCCATAAAGCCGTTTATGGGCAGGGGTCGCGCCATGAACCGGGGGATGGTGGATCATCACGACACGAAACAATCCGCGTGCGCCGGCTTCATCGAGCGCTAACGCAAGACGTTTGGCCTGTGCGGAGCGGAAATCGCCGCTGGCCATGAAAGGCGCTGTTGCGCGCGCAGAAGACACACCAATCATGGCAACGGGGCCACGCTCGCGCATATAGGGAAACTGAGGCCGTTTGCCGTGGTTGTCGATGCCATCGCCGTGCATCCACGGTTCCCATTTGCGACAGGATTTATCGAGCGCGCCGGGAACATAGGCATCGTGATTGCCGGGAACGACGGAGACATTATCGGGATTGCCCAACTGCATAAGCCAGTCATGCGCAATATCGATTTCCATATTGAGCGCCAGATTGACCAGATCACCGGTGACGGCAATATGGTCGGGTGTCTTTGCCAGCATATCCGCAATCAGATTGTCCAGCACCGTTCCGTGCATGGCATTTTTACGATTGCGCAGCCAGTTAATGTAACCTGTGATACGTTTCGACGCCAATTCGCGATAGCGAATGCGGGGCAGCGGCGATAGATGAATGTCGGAAATATGGGCGAGGCGAAACATAGTATCGGTGTACTGTATTATTATTTAAATCGAAACCGTGTTGGCGACTTTTTATTGATGTCTTTGGAGCGTTTCCGATTTTGACCGAAACAGAGGAAACGCTCTAAGTATTTGTTTTGTCGCATTATCCTACGCAGAACCGCTTCGCACTTTTGCTTGAAATGCTTTAGTGCAATGATGCTCAAAAGAATATCTCTTCAGGATTGACGGTATGCGCTTCCGCCATTTTTTATTTCATACCTATTTTTTGCTCACACGTCCCATGACTTTGGGCGTCAGGGCGATTGTATATAATGAAAAGAACAATTCCGTTTTTCTGGTGAAGCATACTTATGTTCCCGGCTGGCAATTGCCGGGAGGCGGTGTCGATAGCGGCGAGACATTCGCGCAGGCGCTTGAAAAGGAGTTGCGCGAGGAAGGCAATATCAGGCTTACCGGGCGCCCACAGCTCTTTGCACTTTACAAGAATGCACACGCCTCAAAGCGTGATCATGTGGCGCTTTATGTCTGCCGTGCCTTTGAGCAGTCCGAACCAAAACAGCGTGACCGGGAAATTGCGGAAGCTGGATTTTTTGCGCTCGATAATCTGCCGGAAGGAACCACGCCCTCAACCAAGCGGCGCTTGCAGGAGGCGCTGCATGATCTTGATCCGCTGCCGAACTGGTAACAAAAAGGGCGCTTTCGCGCCCTGATTGAATTTTAGAAGCGGTAGGTAATGCCTGTACCGATCAGCCAAGGGTTAAGCTTGGCCTTGCCGCTCACCTGTGTACCACCGGCCAGCGTTGCATCGAACTTTGGTTCGAGGAAGAGCTTCTTTACGTCGAAGTTGATGCCCCAATGCTCATCGATCATATAGTCGAAGCCAATCTGAAGCGCGCCGCCGAAGGTGTTTTTGACCTTGAGATAGTCAACGCCTGCTGCATCCTGATTGTAGAAAATCGTGTAGTTCACACCTGCGCCGACATAAGGCTTGAAGGCACCGAAATTGGTGAAATGATACTGCATCGTCAGCGTTGGAGGCAGCATCCAGACTTTGCCGACCTTGCCCAGGCCCTCGATGGAGCCGGTGCCATTGATATTGGCATAGGTCGTACCGAGAATGAGTTCGGCCGCGAGATTGTCGGTGAAATAATAGGTAATGTCGAGCTCAGGCGTGATCGACTTGGAGTAATCAAGACCCGAACCAGCAACGCCGTTCACATAGCCTTTGTTTTCAGCGATAACGCCAAGTGCGCGAACGCGAATCTGCCACGGTGACAAAGCCTGCGGGACGGCAACGATCTCGGTTGCAGGCTGAGCGACAATTGCGTCAGCGGCGAAAGCTGCGGGTGCTGCAAGTGTGAGTGCGGTTGCGGCCAGAAGCCCTTTGGCAAAGCGGTTCATCAGTCTCTCCTTCAAGTCTTGGGTAGCGATGTCTTGGGTAGTGATGCGCGCAATGTGAACTGCTTAGCTACGCGTCCCATTGATCAGGATCAAAGAGCCGCCCAAGATTTGAGGAGATGCTTATGTTCTGGCCAAACTGTTGCGGAAAAGGCTCACTTGTTGAAGCGGTCTCTGTCATGCGGGGCCGAGAAGTCGACTTCCGGGCCAACAGGTACAATGCCAGTGGGGTTGATCGTCTTGTGACTGCGATAATAATGGCCTTTAATGTGTTCCATATTTACCGTTTCGGCCACACCCGGTACTTGATAAAGCTCGCGGGTATAGTTCCAGAGATTTGGATAATCTGCGATGCGCCGCAGATTGCATTTGAAATGCCCGACATAGACCGGATCAAAACGCAAAAGCGTTGTGAACAGACGCCAATCCGCTTCTGTGAGGCGTGAGCCCGTCAGATAGCGCTGCTTTGAAAGCGTGTTTTCCAGCGTGTCGAGTGCTTTGAACAATTGCCCGAATGCTTCTTCATAAGCGTCTTGCGTGGTAGCAAAGCCTGCGCGATAGACGCCATTGTTGATGTTCGGATAGACAAAATCGTTCATCGCATCGATCTCGCTGCGCAGATGTTGCGGATAAAAATCAAGCGATGCATCGCCGAATTCATCAAAAGCGCTGTTCAGCATCCGAATGATTTCAGCCGATTCATTTGAAACAATGGTGCCACGCTGCTTGTCCCAGAGAACAGGTACGGTCACGCGGCCTGAATAATGGGGATCGGCACGCGTATAAATCTCATGCAGGCGTTTTGCGCCAAAGAGTGGATCGCCAGTGCTGCCGGTTGTGCCATAAAAGGTCCAGCCTTCATCTGCCATCAGCATATCAACGACGGAGACTGAAATGACGTCTTCCAGCTTTTTGAGTGCACGGAATATCAATGTGCGATGCGCCCATGGGCAAGCATAGGAGACATAAAGGTGATAGCGACCGGGCTCGGCTTTGAAACCAGCTTCGCCGCTTGGGCCTGCACTGCCATCGGGAGTGATCCAGTTTCTAAATTGCGACTTGGAGCGCTCAAAACGGCCTTTGGTGCTGTCGGTATCGTACCATACATCCTGCCATTTGCCGTCAACCAATAGTCCCATGTGATTTCTCCTTTTGGCAAATAAATAGAGCGAAAACCGCCATTTGACAGCCCACCAAGCCGTGAACAGTGCGTAACGGTGCCAAAAAGATAAGCATAGGCCGCCATTTTGAAAGAAAATGTTTTACGACTGATCAATTTGGTGATAGTTGAGTTTCAAATTGCGGCATGACCAATTTTCTGGCCGCTTGAACGTTTGTCGCATTATCCTACGCAAAAGCGTCTCGCACTTTTGCTGGAGATGCTCTGAGGAGAAGAAGTATGACCGGAATGCGTTTCATCCGACGATGAAATTGGGACTGCGCTCAAATGCGCAGATTGCATTCCATTGGCCTTTTATGGCTGTCGACTACTCTTCAGGCAATTTTACCCATGCAGCAGCTTGAACTGACCTACGCGCAGGAAAATCCCGCACACGACATTGAGATCGAAGACATGAATGCGGAAGCATTCGGTCCGGGTCGTTTTACCCGTGCAGCGCATTTTATTCGGGAAGGCGGGCCTCACGACCAGAGCTTGTCTTTTGTCGCGCTGATGGGCGGTATCGTCATCGGATCGCTGCGCATGACGCCGGTTGTTGTCGGCAAAACTCCGGCCTTGTTGCTGGGACCTCTTGCTGTGCGGCCTGACTGGAAAAAGCGCGGGATTGGCAGCGCATTAATGCGGATGTCATTGGAAGCTTCAAAGAAAGCTGGCCATAAGCTGGTCATTCTTGTTGGCGATCAGCCATATTACGGCCCGTTCGGATTTGATATGGTGCAGCCCGGTTCCATGATCATGCCAGCACCTGTTGATCCACGGCGTATGCTTGCCTGTGAACTGGAGCCTGGTGCGCTCACAGGTGCAAGCGGTATCGTGCGCCACGCCAACAGGGCTTAAAAGTTAAAAGAGGGGAAAGCGAGGGGCGATTTACCGCCCTTCGCGATACCACATGCTGCCAAAGATGAAGAGCAGAGCTGCAAGCGCCAGCAGGCCAGAGAACAATGGCAGGCGGTTTACGCTTTTGAGCTGCGTATCCGTGGTTTCGCGCAGCCCAATCCAGTTGCTGCCACTTGCTGCGCGCTCAGCACCAACAGCGGTAATCGCTGGCACCTGAACCGAACTATCCGCTCTTGCATGCAGGCGATGAACGGAGCCGCCTGTAGCTTCATTGAGCGGTGACAACTTGTCAGCCGTCGAGATGCTGTCGGAAAACTCCGGCGCATCGACGGGGCCTACATGCGCCAGCGTTTCATAGTCACCATTACGGATGCGGAAGATGCCGATTTCGTCGGTTTGCAGCGTACCGTCAAACAGTCCTGGCTTGTTTGGTGTAAGGTCCACCTGGAGTTGTTTGCCAGATGGCGTGGTGATAGTGGCCTGACCGGGATTGTCACCCATTGTCTGACGATGAATGGTGAGCGTGCGGCCATTGCCGCCAGCAGTTAGCGCTTCTTCCTCGAGTTCCGGTTCCTGCATCAGCCAATGGGCAATGCGGCGATAAAGCGAGGCATAGGGTCCGCCGCCTTCAAAGCCGCGCGCCCAGAGCCAGCCCTGATCGGAGAGAAACATTCCGACGCGGCCTTTGCCAACGCGGTCAAGCACCAGAAGCGGCTTGCCGTCTGCGCCACTCATCACAGTTTCACCCTGAGTTGGGCCAATATCGATGGTGCGGAACCAGCGGCTCCAGTGTGGTGGTTCCTGATCGCTGCCATCAAGGCCACGGGTCACGGGATGGCGTTTACCGAGGTCTGTCAGGCGCGGATAAAAAGCCTTTTCGGTAATGGTGCCGGTGGGCATGGCAGGCAGCGCACTATAAAGCGGCGTTTGTGCAATCGACATGTCGCCTGCATATTCGGGACCGGCTGCAACCAGCAAAGCGCCGCCATTTTCCACATATTGCGCGATGTAATCATAATAAAGCAGCGGCAGCACATCGCGATGCTGGTAGCGATCTAAAATGATGAGATCGAACTCATTGACCTTGTCGACGAACAGTTCACGTGTCGGGAAAGCGATGAGCGACAGCTCATTGATCGGTGTACCATCCTGCTTTTCGGGCGGGCGCAAAATGGTGAAGTGAACGAGATCAACAGCCGCATCGGATTTCAGCAGATTGCGCCATGTGCGCTCGCCATTATGCGGCTCGCCTGAAACGAGAAGCACCCGCAGATTTTCGCGAATGCCGTCGATTGTCGCAACCGCCCGGTTGTTAGCATCGGTCACTTCGCCGGGAAGGGTCGGTGTGGAAATCTCGACAATATTGACGCCTGCACGCGGCAATTCGATGGTGACCGGCGTTTCCTGTCCGACCTGCGCTTGTTCTTCGCTGACCGCCTCGCCATTCACGCGGATTTCAACCGGCGCAGAACTTCCAAGGCTCTTGCCTTCATCGATCACGGTGAAGGACATTTCGAGCGGCTTGCCGCTGATGCCATAGCGCGGAGCTTTGTTGAATTTGATACGGCGGTCGAATTCGTCCGGCTTGCCTGTGATGAGCGCATGAACTGGCGCATCAAAGCCAAGTGCATTTTTGTTGGCCGGAATATCATGCACCTGACCGTCCGTGATCATGATTGCGCCTGCCACGCGCGATGGCGGCACATCAAGCAGCATACGCGCCAGCGGTCCGAACAGGCGCGTTGCATAGCCGTCTTCGTTTTCGCCGGGCTGTGCCGCTTCCACCACGCGGGTTTCAAATTGCGGCATGGTTGCAAGCTGGTCCTGCACGGCTTTGAGCGCCTGATCCGTATCGGCCTTGCGCTCGCCCAAGTTCTGGCTCTGGCTGCGGTCAACAACAAGGGCTACGACACTTTTTAGCGGCTCGCGTTCTTCGCTGATGATGACCGGATTAAGCAGCGCCAATGCAAGGGCAACGGCTGCAAGCATACGGATTAAACCGCCGCGCATACGCAGCAAAATTGTTGCCAGCACCAAGAGAGCAAGTGGAGCCAGAATGCTGATCAGCCAGGGCAAAGAAAGGAACGGTTCGAATTCAACATTCATGTGTTAGTTCCCCAGCCGCTGAAGCAGATCTGGTACATGAACCTGATCGGATTTGTAATTGCCGGTGAGCATATACATGACGATATTCACGCCGCCGCGCAGTGCATAAATCCGCTGCATTGGATCATTGGGCACTGTCGGCAAAAGCGGATTGCCCTGTTCATCGACTGCCCATGCACCCGCAAAATCATTTGCGGTAATCATGATTGGCGAAACACCATCGCCAGTGCGTACTGGCCGGTCGCGCTCGCCATTTGAGGCGGCAGTTGCTTCGACCCACAGCGGGCTTCCTTCATAGCGGCCCGGAAAATCCGGCATGATGAAGAAGGATTTTGTCAGCACATGATCGTCCGGCACAGGCTCAAGTGGCGGTACATTCATGCCATCGAGAATTAAGCGAAGGCGCTGGTTGGCAGGGGATGCAGAAGGATCGAGGCTTGCACCTGCCTGCAACTGATCGCGGGTGTCGAACAGCACGGTTCCGCCCTGCTGCATATAGGCATCGACCTTAGCGATGGCTTCCGGGCTTGGCATTTGCGCATCCGGGTCAATCGGCCAGTAGATCAGCGGATAAAAGGCCAGATCATCCTTGGCGGGGTCGACGCCGATCGGGTCGCCCGGTTCCAGCGCCGTCTTATCTGTCAAGGCAAAGGTCAGGCCGCGCAGGCCAGCCTTGCTGATATCGTCGGTCGCACTGTTGCCGGTGATGATATAGGCCAAATGGGTTTTGGAGACAGAATTAATGATGGCTTCATCACCCGGTTTGCTGTCGTCGTGGGTCTCTTGCGCTTGCGCGGTGTTAACACCGGCAGGAATGAAGCTGATTGCCGAGGCTGCTGCAACAAGAATGGCAATGCCTGCGATTTTGGAGCGAATCTTCATGCGCTTGCGGAATGCGCCACGCAGCCAGAGCATCAGCAAAGTGTCGAGCGCGAGCAGCATGGCTGCGGCTGCGAAAAACGGACCACGCAGCGAGATGGATTGATCTGCGTCATAGGATGCAGGCGTTATGCCAACGGAAAGTGCAGGTTGGCTGATAGGTTGAAGCTTGCTGTCACTGCCCTCAAAAATATTGAGTGCTTTCAGTCCGTCTTCGTTGCCGTAAAAACCCGGCGGCGTGTTGATGCTGACATCAGGCAATTTTTCATTGTCCACAATGAGAGGCTTTGCTTCGGATGATGGCGGTGTCAGTTCGCCAGCAGCTGAAAGAAGCTGGAAGGGTGGTAACGAAATCGACTGTTGATCGCCCTGTGCTGCGGTGCGCTGTGACAGCGATACGATACGGCGCAGCATTTCGACAAAAGAACCGGAAATAGGCAGGCTCGACCATGACGCATCAGGCGAAATATGGAAGAGGATCACATTGCCGCTTCCACGGTTTTCGCCGGTTACAAGCGGTGTGCCGTCTGCAAGCGTTGCATAGGCCTTGTCATTAAGATCAAAGGACGGTTCAGCCAGAACCTGCCGTGTGACGGTCACGTCATCAGGCACGGTAAGCCCGGCAAACGGGCCTATGTCTGAAAACGAACGCAGCTTTTGCGGTTCTGACCAAGACAAAGTGCCGCCGAGGGCTCGTTCGCCTTTACGCAGGCGAACAGGCAGCAGCGGATCATTTTCATTTGCACCGGCAAGGCGCGGTCCTGCAAAGCGTACCAGTGTGCCACCATCCTCGACCCAGTTTGCAAGCTGTTCTTCAACTGGCTTTGGCAAAGTGCCAATATCGGCCATGATCAGAATGGATGGCTTTGCATTGAGCACTTCCGGCACAGTTGTCATCAGATCCACTGAGCGCGGTTCGATGAGATTGGCATATGGCGAAAGAGCGCGCGAAATATAATGCAAAGGCGACAAAAGCGGCTGTGCCAGATCGCCATCGCCACTGGCAAGAAGGCCGATGGTACGGCGCTCGGAACCGGCATCGACCAGACGTGTGGCACCTGCCTGATTGTTGCCATCGACACGGATCAGGCGGAAATCATTGCGCAATTCGACCGGCAGGTTGAAACGGGCCACAGCCTCATTGCTCCCCACTGCGAAGGACAAAGGCGCTTCGGCAATGCGGCGGCCTTTGTCGTCAAAGGCCGAGGCTGTGAGCGTGCGCGGCATGGTTACGCCTTCGGGACGAATGGCCTTTGCTTCCAGCCCGTCGGCCTTGTTTTCAATAGAGGTCAGCGCCACAACTCGACTAAGATTTGCCGCATACCAGAGGACGGAAACCAGTTGATCATTCTGATTGAGCTTGGCAAAAGCTTCACCGTCCGTTGCCTGCGAAAGGCCGTCATTCATAAAAGCCAGACGGATTTTCTCGCCCTGTGGTACGCTTGATGCAAGACGATCCAATGCGGCTTTGCGATCAACCGGAATCGGGCGTGGCTGCAAGGCTTGGAGACGTTCGGTTGCATGGCTTCCATCATATGGGCCGATTTCCGCATTGGCGGGTTCTGCCGTGCCAAGCACATAAATCTGTGTGTTGTTGGCTTCTGCATCGGCAATCAGTTTTTCAGCCGCATTGACGCGCTCAGTCCATTCTTCCGCTGAAGCCCAGCCATTATCGATCACAATTGCCAGCGGCTCATTACCGGAAAGCGTGACAGCGCGCGGGTTCCATACGGGCGAGGCGAGCGCGAAGATCACAAGGGCTGCGATCATCAGGCGCAGAAGCGTCATCCACCATGGGCTTTTGGACGGCACTTCTTCACGCTTAAAGACCTGCGCCAGAATTTTAAGTGGCGGAAATGTTTCTTCCTGCGGGCGCGGTGGCGTCATGCGCAGCAGCCACCAGATAACCGGCAGCGCCATCAGGCCTGCGAGAATGAGCGGTGATCCGAATGCGAGTGGCAGAAAATTCATCAGCGCGCGCCTCCCGATGAGGATGCGCTCAAAGCATCATGCAGTCGCGACAAGGCCTGTGTTGCAGGCGTGTCGGTGCGATGCACGGTAAAGCTCCAGCCAAGGCGTCTGCAAAAATCAGCCAGCGTATCGCGCCGCGCGATATAAAGGCGGCGATAGTCTTCCGCATAGGTTTCTGCACGGCCTGCAACAAGCGTGGTGCCGGTTTCAGGATCGCGAAATTCGGTACGACCCGAATAGGGGAAGGTTTCTTCCGCAGGGTCAGCCACTTCCACCAGATGCGCACGCACGCCGCGACGTGCCAGATTGTCGAGAAGCGCGGTCAGCTCATCAAGCGGATGCAGAAAATCAGAAATCAGCACCACTTCCGAAAAGCGACGTATCTGGTCAATATCAGGCAAAGGGCGGGCGGAAGCATCATGCATCAATGCACCGGCCAGACGTTCCGCACCATTGCGCGCTGAAAAAGGTTGCAGTAGCGATGGAAAGGCGATGCGCTCACCGGAGCGCGAAAGAAGTTCTGCCAGTGCCAGCGTGAGCACGAGCGAACGTGCTTCTTTCGAAACAGGTGAGAATTGCGAGCGGTAAAGCATGGAGGGCGAGAAATCGCACCACAGCCAGACCGTATGTGCGGATTCCCATTCACGGTCACGGACATAGGTATGATCGTCGCGAGCTGAGCGCCGCCAGTCAATATGCGCCAGCGATTCGCCTTGAACATAAGGGCGAAACTGCCAGAAGTTTTCGCCGGGGCCGCGTTTGCGGCGACCATGCCAGCCATTCATGACGGTGTTGACGACGCGCTGCGCTTCAACCAGCAGATCAGGGATACTCGATGCACGCGCCCGGGCGCGTGCCAAAGTATCCTTGCGGTCTGCCGATGAAACTTCCGCGCCAATCACCATCAGCTCGCTGCCTTCACCAGATTGGCGATGACATCACGCACATGCATGCCATCGGCTCGGGCTGCGAAATTAAGCGCCATACGATGTTGCAGAACCGGCTCGGCCAAAGCTTTCACATCATCGATGGAAGGGGCGAGGCGACCTTCATAAAGCGCACGCGCACGTGCGCAAAGCATGAGCGCCTGACTGGCGCGCGGACCCGGACCCCATGCGATATGCTTTTTGGCATGCTCATTATCGGCATCAGGGCGTGCTGAGCGGACGAGTTTGAGGATCGCTTCCACCACGCTTTCGGAAACCGGCATGCGGCGCACCAGCGCCTGCATCTGGCGCAGCCGTTCCGCATCCAGAATTGCATGCGGCTTTGCTTCGCTCACGCCCGTTGTTGCAAGCAGGATGCGGCGTTCGGCTTCGAGTTCAGGATAAAGAATATCGATCTGCATCAAAAAGCGATCAAGCTGCGCTTCCGGCAGCGGATAGGTGCCTTCCTGCTCCAGCGGGTTTTGCGTGGCAAGCACATGGAATGGGGCAGGCAGATCATAACGCTGACCAGCAACCGTTACATGATATTCCTGCATGGCCTGCAAAAGGGCAGATTGGGTGCGTGGTGAGGCACGATTGATTTCATCGGCCATCAGAAGCTGCGTGAAAATCGGTCCCTTGAGATAGCGGAACGAGCGACGACCATCGGCATCCTGTTCCATGACTTCGGAGCCAATAATATCAGATGGCATGAGATCGGGTGTGAACTGGATACGCTGGCCTGAAAGACCAAGGACAGTTCCAAGGGTTTCGACAAGCTTGGTCTTGGCAAGGCCGGGAACGCCAACAAGCAGCGCATGACCGCCAGCCAGAACCGCTACGAGCGTGCGCTCAATAACGCTTTCCTGACCGAAAATGACGGTGCCGATATTTTCCCGGATACGTGCAATGTCGGCGAGGGCGCGTTCGGCTTCGGCAACAATTTCATCGGGGTTGGCAGCTTCGGGCGTAACGACAACGCTCATAGGGACCTCGCAAAAATATCCGCACCTGCATCTTATAGATTAAAACACTATATATGCTGACAAGCCGTGAAACGGTGACTATTTCATGACTTTAAGAGTTTTAATCACATTCGAGCAGGAATAACCGAGTCGGATGACAAAGAGCACCCCTAACGGCGAACAAGAGCCGCAAAGTTTAGTGAAGCGCGACGATGCTATCGGTGGGCTGGAAGCGCTCATTGCGCGTGCGCATGACGATGCGACCCATGGCCCCTCCAAGAAAGAGCGCGGAATCCCGCCGGTTGAGCGGTGGAATCCCGATTTCTGTGGCGATCTGGATATGGAAATCCGCGCCGACGGAACGTGGTTCTATATGGGGACGCCGATTGGACGTCCGCAACTTGTGCGGTTGTTTTCAACCGTGCTGCGCAAGGATGAAGACGGCAAGACCTATCTCGTAACGCCGGTGGAAAAGGTTGGAATTCGCGTCGAGGACGCCCATTTCATTGCTGTTGAAATGCAGGTTTCGGGTGAGGCGCAAGCGCAGACGCTGACGCTACGCACCAATGTCGGAGATGTGATCGAGGTCAGTGAGGAGAATCCGCTACGCTTTGTCATTGAAAAGACAAGCGGCGGATTGAAGCCCTATGTGTTGGTGCGCGGACGGCTTGAAGCCTTGCTGACGCGCGCCGTCATGTATGATCTTGTGGCGCTTGGTGAAGAGATCGAAGTTGATGGTGTGACGATGTTTGCCGTGCGCTCAAAGGGACGTGTTTTTCCAATCATGCCAGTCGATGCGCTGAAGGCTGCATTGCAATGAATGATCGTGCATCGCATCTTTTTCCGGCATTTTCTGCCGGTGATTTTACGGAGCGTGTGCGCAACTGGCAGCCTGATCATGAAGATCTGACCGGCGATCATTCGCTTAATCCCGATTTCACGCAGGCCATGGTGACATCGAAAATGCGCGATGCCGCAGTGCTTGTGCCGGTGGTGGATCGCGGGCCAGAGGCGACAGTGCTTCTGACGCGGCGCACCGACACTTTGCGCAAGCATTCGGGCCAGATTGCCTTTCCGGGTGGGGCAATCGACCCGGAAGATGGGACGGCGGAAAAGGCAGCGCTGCGCGAGGCCAATGAAGAAATAGGGCTTGTTTCCGAGCGCGCCAAGATTATAGGGCATATGCCGCGCTATCTGACGGGCAGCGGCTTTTCCATCACGCCGGTTCTGGCGGTGGTCAATACGCCGTTTGATGTTTATCCCAATCCCGACGAGGTTGCGGATATTTTCGAAGTGCCGCTATCCTTCCTGATGAATCCTGACAATCATCGGCGCGAAAGCCGACTGTTCAACGGTCAGGAACGCTTCTATTACGCAATGCCATACCATGAGCGATTCATCTGGGGTGTGACCGCAGGCATTATTCGCGGACTTTATGAAAGGCTCTACGCTTGAGCGATACAGTGAATATTTCAGATCGGGCCAAATGGCTGCATACGAAGCCAGTGAAGGCGCTTTTTGCAGCGCTTAATCGTGATGGCGGCGAAGTGCGCGTTGTGGGCGGAGCTGTGCGCAACACTTTACTTGGTACGGATGTTAGTGATGTCGATCTGGCGACCACACATTTGCCGGAGGAAACTGTACGGCTTGCAAAGGAAGCAGGTTTTAAGCCGGTGCCGACCGGTATCGAGCATGGTACGGTAACTGTTGTTGTGCAGGGCCAGCCCTTTGAAGTGACGACGCTGCGCAAGGATGTCGAAACCAATGGTCGCCATGCCAAGGTCGCGTTTGGAACCGACTGGAAGACGGATGCCGAGCGGCGCGATTTTACGATCAATGCGCTTTATGCAACGGTCGATGGCGATGTGATCGATTATGTCGGCGGGCTTGCCGATATTCAGACGCAGACGTTGCGGTTTATCGGTGATCCCGAAGCGCGTATTCGCGAGGATTATTTACGTGTTCTGCGCTTCTTTCGCTTCTTTGCCTGGTATGGCTCGGGGCGTCCTGAAGCCGACGGTTTGCGCGCCAGTGCGCGTCTGAAAGACGGGCTTGATCAATTGTCCGCCGAGCGTGTCTGGTCGGAACTCAAGAAACTGCTTTCCGCGCCCGATCCTTCGCGTGCGCTTTTGTGGATGCGACAGTCCGGTGTTTTGACCGCCATTCTGTCTGAAAGTGAAAAATGGGGCATTGATGCCATTCATGGGCTTGTGCGAACGGAGGCCGATCTTGGCTGGCCGGTTGATGCGCTTTTGCGCCTTGAAAGCATGATCCCGCCAGATAAAGAGCGAATTGATGAATTGGGCAAGCGACTGAAAATGTCCAATGCTGAACGCGCACGACTGGAAGCATGGGCGCGCGCGGACGTTGTTCAGCCGGAATTGTCCGAGCAGATGCTGAAAAAACTCGTTTACCGTGGCAGCAAGCAAGCCATCATGGATCGTATCAGATTGAGTTATGCTCAATCACGCAATGAAGCGGTGGAGAGCGATGCGGCTATGATCCGTGCAGGCAGTTATGCGCGCCTGCTCGAAATCCTACAGAATTATGCACCTCCGGTTTTCCCGGTCACAGGTGGCGATCTTCTTGGTCTGGGTGTGGAAAAGGGACCTGTTCTGGGGGAAAAGCTGCGTTCGCTTGAAACTCTCTGGATAGACTCCGGTTTTAGTCTTGACCGCGAAACGCTTCTGAACAAACTTGATCGCAGTTTTTGAGAGAGCAGTAGATGTCCCGTTCCGATACTTCGAAGAATATTTCCTCTGATCCCAAGCAGAGTTTTGGCACTAATGGTATTGCGCCGATGGAGCGCCCGGGCGCGGTCACGCGCTTTTTTATGGGCATCGTTGCCTGGGCTGAGCGGCTTAATCTTAAATATGCAAAGCTCGGCAATCCCCCCGTTTATGACAATGCCACTTTTCCATGGGTGGCAGAGATCGAGAAGGCATATCCGGCTATTCGTGCTGAGCTTGAAAAGGTTTTGCTGCGGCAGAACGAATTGCCATCGTTTCAGGATATTTCATCCGACGTGAAGACGATTTCGACCGATAATCACTGGAAGACATTCTTCCTGTTGGGATTTGGTGTGAAGTCGGAGCAGAATGTCCGTGCCTGCCCGAATACATGGAATGCTGTGCAGCACATTCCGGGGCTTACGACGGCGATGTTCTCGATTTTCGAGCCAGGCAAGCATTTGCCGCCGCATCGCGGGCCTTATAATGGTGTGTTGCGCCTGCATATGGGCATGATCGTGCCGGAACCTGCGGACAAACTTGCGATCCGCGTCGACAAGCAGGTCTGTCATTGGCAGGAAGGCAAGGTTCTGATTTTTGACGATGCCTATGAGCATGAGGCATGGAACCATACCGAGCACACGCGTGTCGTGTTGTTTGTGGATTTTGTGAAGCCTCTCAAATTCCCGGCACGTTTCGTTAACTGGGCGTTGATGAACCTTGCGATCTTCACCCCCTTCATCAAGGAAGGGCTGGATAACCACAATGAGTGGGAAAAGAAGTTTTATGCGCAAGCGGAAAAGCTCCGCAATCAGCCAAAATCATAAACAAAGGGCCGGAAAATCCGGCCCTTTGTTTAGGTAGATGTTATGGCCATTTCACCACAGGCGGCATGGATGAAAGAATTGAGTTCACATTGCCGCCGGTCTTAAGACCAAAGATCGTTCCGCGATCATAAAGCAGGTTGAATTCAACATAGCGTCCGCGACGGATAAGCTGCTCTTCGCGGTCTTCCGGCGTCCAGTCCTTGTTGAAGTTCTGGCGCACCAGATGCGGATAGACGACCGAGAAGCCACGGCCAACATCGCGGGTGAAGGCAAAGTCTTTTTCCCATCCGCCCTGTTCTTCGGATGAATGCAGCCAGTCAAAGAAAATACCACCGATGCCGCGTGCTTCATCGCGATGCGGAAGATAGAAATATTCGTCGCACCATTCTTTGAGGCGCTGATAATCAACGATGTCATTGTGCTTTTCGCAGATGAAGCGGAATGCCTTATGGAAGGCAAGCGTATCCGGGTCTTCCTGTGTGCGGCGACGATCGAGAACAGGTGTCAGATCCGCGCCACCACCGAACCATTGCCGCGTGGTCACGACCATGCGGGTATTCATGTGGACGGCTGGCACATTTGGATTTTGTGGATGGGCGATGAGTGAAATACCGCTGGCCCAATAACGCGGGTCTTCTTCGGCACCCGGTATCTGCTTGCGAAATTCAGGCGAGAATTCGCCATGAACGGTGGAGACGTGCACGCCGACTTTTTCAAAGACACGGCCATGCATGATCGACATCACACCGCCGCCGCCATTGCCTTCGTCCTTTTGCCATGGTGTGCGTACAAAGCGCCCCGGTTCCTGATCGGAAAGTCTGCCCTGCAAATCGTCTTCAAGCTGTTCGAAGCTTGCGCAGATGCGATCACGCAGTTCCTCGAACCAGTTTTGTGCAGCGAGTTTTTTCTCTTCGATACCTTGCGGGATGACTGCCGGAATTTCGTCGCGCTGCATTTTTTTACCCTCTCACGCAATGTATCTTACAATTTTACAATCATGACTTAGCAAAGTCTTGCGGTGGCGCAAAGAGTGAACGCGATACAGTTATAAGGCGCAATTTTCTCTCCCCAAGAAAAGACTCGTCATAAGCGCGTTGCTTGCCTATCTTAATTCTCCGGGGAACCGGAAGTTCCTTGTTACGGGAGGCAACTGCATGACCGCATCACCGCCCAAACCGCCGCTGGAAGGTCTGCGCAAGCAGCTTGAAAAAGGCCGTGTGAATAAAAGCCGGCTCCCGCGAGATGGCTTTGTCCGCGAGACATTTGCCCTACCGCGACAGGCCGCACGCGACAAAGCACGCGAATGGTTTGAAAGTTTCCCCAAGGCCGCTTACTGGACAGAGATCGAAAGCTGGTGCGAACGCCCAGATGATGTGATCGAATTCACAATGCGGCGCTTGCCGACTTCTGATTAAAGTTCGGCTTCGGGAACTGATTCCGGTTGGCCGCATAAGTCGTTGAAATAAGATTCAGATTAGACATTTGAAAAAGCACTCTTCGGATTTGCCGAAGAGTGCTGGGATTTTTGAGTCGTTATAGCATTACCGACTTATTTGGCTTCCGTCTGAGGTGCCTGTTCCCAGGACTTCCAATCCTTGATGATGCTGTCGGCATAGGTCTTGCCAACGCGGTAAGCATTGGTTGTTGCAAGTGGAAAACCGCCAGACTTTGCGCTAAGCGATTCAGAAGCTGTCTGGTCTTTGCCCTGACGATCGAAGTTAGACGATGTGCGCAGCAGCGCGATGCGGTTAAAATCGAGCTTGCCTGCGTCGGCTGCGCGCTTGAGCGCGGTCAGCGTTGCATTGTCTTCCATCTGCGATGTGCAATAGTCGGCTTTACCATCGGTCAGGAGCTTGGACCATTGTTCCATGGCTTCACCGAGTTTGGTGCCATGCCAGTAAGTGTCGGCGGATGCGGTGTCACAGATCGTGACTCTAGGCGCGCTGGTTGCAGCGTCTTCTGTATAATGCTTGCGATATTCCTTGGCATCATCACTGTCGAGAAGTTCGACGCCTTTGGTGGTTGCAAGCGCATAGTCGGCAAGCTTGCCGTTGAGTTCAAACACTTCTGTACCAGCCGCCCATTTTGGCTTTTCGCCGGGCTTCGCAGCACCCAGACCGAAGAAATCTGTTGGCCAGCCTTCTGGCGCTTCACGAATGTCGATGCGGTGGTTGAGGGTTCCATCGATGGCATATTTCGCCCAATGGGCCGAACCGAGTGTGCCGTGCTTGGGATCAACCCCTGCAATACCGGCGATGAGGAAATAGGTGTTTTTAAGGTCGAGCTTGTCGCTTAATGCCATCGCTGAAACAGCCGTTGCTGCATTGGCAAAGCCCATGGCGGTCGTCATGTGGCACAGGCCTTCCGCTGTGCAATCGATCTCTGGATATTCGGGGCTGAGACCGGGCAGTTTGAGCTTCTGCGTAAATTTCTCGCCTTCAAGCCATGGCTTGGCTTCTTCGCCAAACATGGTGATCACCATGACCTTGGGCGAAATTGTTTCGACAGATTGCGCAAAGGCAGGTGCGCTGATAGCGGTCGCAAAAAGTGACGCTGTAAAAGTGAGGCTGCGGAGCGACGGTTTCATCGGAACAAGAACCTTTTCTGGGTGAATATTAAATCTGCTTCGGGAAATGATTCCGCTTCTTTGTCTATGTGCCTGAAACAGAATCGATTTCGAGACTTCGCTGGCGCAGAGCTTCGCCCGCTGTGAGCGCAACGGAAACTGCAAGATTGAGGGATCGCGCACCCGCAACCATAGGGATGATCAGTCGCGCATCGGCCAGATCCTGAATATTATCCGGCACGCCTGCAGACTCACGTCCGAAAAGCAGGATGTCATTTTCCTGAAACTCATATTTTGTATAGGGAACCGCTGCTTTTGTTGAAAGCAGCACGAGGCGCTTACCTTGTTGCTTACGCCAGTCATCAAAATGCTGCCAGTCAGCATGACGGGTGAGGGCAGCTTGTTCCAGATAATCCATGCCAGCGCGCTTGAGCGAACGGTCGGAAATGTCGAACCCTGCAGGTTCGATCAGGTCCACAGCAAAGCCCAGACACGCGGCCATGCGTAAAATCGTTCCCGTGTTGCCGGGAATGTCGGGCTGGTAAAGGGCGATGCGCAGTTCCATATGAGGCCGGTAACGTAGAAAATCGGCTGCTGCAAGCATTCAGATCGATTGCGCCTGCCGCGTCAACACATCAGTATGAGCAATAATTAAAAAATCACTTTTTAGTGCAAATATATTCTCTTTTTGTTCTTTTTTCGACTTGGATAATTTTATAGCTGCGCCTAAAAGGATCGCCATGTTCAGATGGTTTGAAAAACGACTCGAAGCTTACCCCGAAGAACCGCCGCGCGAGCCTCCGCGCGGACTGGTTGCCTTTTGCCTTTATTACACCCGTGGCTCATGGCCATGGATCATCGGCATGGCGATCTTTACAACATTGATTGCGATTATCGAAGTGTCGCTCTTTGCCTTCATGGGCAATATTGTCGACTGGCTTTCGCACCAGTCGCGTGACACTTTTCTGAGCAATGAAGGCTGGCGGCTTGCACTGATCGCAGGTGTTGTGCTGGTGATTTTGCCGGGCGTGGTGCTGGCGCATTCGCTGCTTATTCACCAGACGCTGCTCGGTAACTATCCGATGCGCGTGCGCTGGCTGATGCATCGTTATCTGATCCGTCAGTCGATGTCGTTCTTTCAGGACGAATTTGCCGGGCGTATTTCGACCAAGCTGATGCAGACTGCTCTTGCCGTTCGCGAAACGGTGATGAAGCTCCTCGACGTGCTCAATTACGTCATCGTTTATTTCGCAGGTACGCTGTTTATTGCGGCGTCTGCCGATATTGTTCTGATGATCCCGTTTGCGGTCTGGCTGATCGTCTATATGATCTTGCTGCGCTTCTTTATTCCGCGTCTGCGGGTGATTTCTGAACAGCAGGCCGATGCGCGCTCGTCGATGACCGGGCGTATTGTTGATAGTTACACCAATATCGCGACAGTCAAACTGTTCTCGCATTCAAGCCGCGAAGAGACTTATGTGAAAGAAAGCCTTGATGGCTTCCTTGGCACCGTGCATCGACAGATGCGTCTGGTGACGATGTTCCATTTCACGCTCTATATATCGAACTGCATTTTGCTGTTTGCAGTTGGCGCGATTGGCATCCAGCTCTGGATGAATGACGCGATTTCTGTGGGTGCCGTTGCTGTCGGTATTGGTCTTGTGTTGCGGCTCAATGGTATGTCGCAATGGATCATGTGGGAAATGTCAGCGCTGTTTGAGAATATAGGAACAGTGGAGGACGGGATCACCACCATTTCCCGTGCGCATGAAGTGGTGGACGTTCCAAATGCACCTTTGTTGCATGTGAGCAAAGGTGCTCTCGATTTCGACAGGATCGGCTTTCATTACGGCAAGGGCAAAGGCGTCATCGAAGGCCTGTCGCTCGATATTCAGGCTGGGCAGAAGATCGGACTTGTCGGGCGCTCCGGTGCAGGTAAATCGACGCTGGTTAATCTGTTGTTACGCTTCTATGATCTTGAGAAGGGCCGCATCCTGATCGACGGACAGGATATTTCCAAGGTTACGCAGGATTCTCTGCGTGCCAGCATCGGAATGGTCACGCAGGATACGTCTTTGCTGCATCGTTCGGTGCGTGAGAACATTATGTATGGACGCCCCGATGCGACGGATGAAATGGTTGAGCGTGCTATTCGTCTGGCGCAGGCGGATCAGTTCATTCCACAGCTGACCGATGCCAAAGGACGGCGCGGACTGGATGCGCATGTCGGCGAACGCGGTGTCAAACTCTCCGGCGGTCAGCGTCAACGCATTGCAATTGCACGTGTGATGCTCAAAGATGCGCCGATCCTTATTCTGGACGAGGCAACGTCTGCGCTCGACTCGGAAGTGGAAGCAGCCATTCAGGACAGTCTCAACACGCTGATGGAAGGCAAGACCGTCATTGCGATTGCGCATCGTCTGTCGACCATCGCGGCGCTTGATCGTCTGGTTGTGATGGATAATGGACAGATTGTCGAAGATGGCACCCATGAGGAACTTGTAGCGCTTGGCGGCATTTATGCCGGACTATGGGCGCGTCAGTCGGGTGGCTTCCTCGGCTTTGAGGATCAGGCCGAAGCGGAATTGGCAAAGTAAGGATCACGCAGTTGATGAAAGCGGTTTATAGCCTGTTCGAGCGCTGGGTTGATCCCTTCCGCGAACCGGACAAGTTAAGGCCGCCTTCGACGACGCTGGCGTTTCTCTGGCATTATGCGCGACAGGCCAAATGGCCGCTTGCAGCCTCGCTGGCTGTTGGCGGTCTTCTGCCTTTGGTGGAAGCCGGGCTTTTCTATTTTACCGGCAGACTGGTCGATATTCTTGATCAGGCAGGCAAGGCAGGCGTTGAGCGCAGCTGGTCGGGGCTGTTTGAAGCCGCTGGCCCTGAACTGATGTTTATGGCTGTAACGGTACTCATCATTCGTTTTGCCGTGACTGCCATCAACACAATGTTGGAAGGCCAGACCTTGTCGCCTGGCTTCTACAACATGATCCGCTGGCAGGCGAATTCCTATGTTCAGCGCCAGTCTTATGCGTTTTTCCAGAATGACTTTGCCGGGCGAATTGCCACCAAAGTCTGGCAGGCAGGCCAAGCGGCAGGCGATCTGATTGAAAGCCTCATTCAGGTTGTCTGGTTCATGCTGATCTACAGCATCACGACGCTGGTTCTGGTTGGACAACTTGACTGGCGGCTGGCGGCTGCGGTGATTGTATGGATTGTGGCTTTCGGTCTGATCGCGCGGCACTATCTGCCCCGTATCCGCAAGAATGCGGAAGCATCCGCCGAAGCAGGCTCGATGATCAATGGACGCATTGTCGACAGCTATTCCAATATTCAGACGATCAAACTCAACACCGCAGACGATGACGAAAGCTATATGCGGGAAGGCTTCAGGCGTTATCTCGCGGCGGTGTTGCCTTTCATGCGCTCGCTGACTGGCGTTCGCCTTGCCATGACGGCACTGTCCGGTTTAATGATCTTCACGGTCGCGGCGATTACCATCGATTTGTGGACAAAAGACGCGATTACTGTCGGGCAGGTGTCTTTCACGCTGGGTTTGATCCTGCGTCTCAATATGCTGCTTGGCCGTCTGATGATGCAGTTGAACGGAATGCTGCGTCAGCTTGGGCTTATCGAGAATTCGATGAAGCTTGTTTCAGCGCCTCTCGGATTGGAAGACAAGCGCGGTGCAACATCCTTGCAGATCACCGATGCGCGCATCGATATCAACAATGTAACCTTTCATTATGGCAAGGCGGCGGGTGTTCTTGATTGCATCAACTTTACCATCAGGGGCGGCGAACGAGTTGGACTGGTAGGGCATTCAGGTGCAGGCAAATCGACGCTCGTCAATCTGATCCTGCGTCTTTACGATGTTGAGAAGGGCGCGATCCTCGTGGATGGGCAGGATGTTCGTGATGTGACGCAAGCCTCATTGCGCCGGGCTTTTGCGGTTGTCAGTCAGGAAACAGCACTTCTGCATCGTTCGCTGCGCGACAATATTATGCTGGCGCGTGACGATGCGAGTGACGAAGAACTGGCTCAGGCAGCAAGACAAGCGGAAGCGGACGAGTTTATCGCAAAGCTCGAAGATTTTAATGGCCGTAAGTCGTTCGATGCATTTGTTGGAGAGCGTGGTGTGAAGCTTTCGGGCGGACAACGTCAGCGCATTGCGATTGCGCGCGCTATCCTCAAAAATGCACCTATCCTCATTCTGGATGAAGCGACGTCTGCGCTCGACTCGGAGGTCGAAGCATCCATTCAAGAGAATCTTCGCCAGCTCATGGAAGGCAAAACCGTGATTGCCATTGCGCATCGCCTGTCGACCATCGCAGCGCTTGATCGCCTTATCGTTATGGATAAGGGCCGCATTGTTGAAGAAGGCACCCATGATGAACTTATTGCACGTGGCGGCATTTATGCTGGTCTGTGGGCGCGTCAGTCGGGCGGATTCCTCGGCATAAGTGCGTGATTTAACACATATGCAAGTGATCAGTGCTGAGCCGTCCGCAGTGTCTTTCGGGCGGCTTTGCTTCGTTGCACCCCTCTAAAACCTTCCCGCAAACTAGCCTGCGACATGGTGCCGTCCCAAGGCTTGTCGTCTGGACAAGGCTTTTGAACCTGCCTAAACCTGAATGTTGAGATGGAGGGAATTTCGTTCTGCGAGCACTTGCGGGACTGCTTTTGCGTAAGTGCAAGAGGACGAGGGGAGTTATCAATTGAATATCCAGGTTAAAAAGGAATTGGCACGTGAGCGAACACGACACGGCTGAGCCGACACGACGTGATTTTTTGTATATTGCGACGGGAATGGCCGGTGTCGTCGGTATCGGCGGACTGGCATGGCCGTTTATCGACCAGATGCGCCCCGATGCTTCGACACTCGCGGCGGCGTCCATTGAAGTCGATGTTTCTTCTCTTGAAGAAGGCGCATCCATGACCGTCAAATGGCGCGGAAAGCCGATATTTATCCGCAACCGTACCGCCAAGGAAGTGGAAGACGCCAAGGTCACTGCATTGACCGATCTCAAGGACATTGCCGCACGCAATGCCAATCTTCCTTTGGATGCAGAGGCAACTGACATTGCGCGCTCTGCAGGCGAAGGCAAAGAAAACTGGATCGTCATGGTCGGCGTTTGTACCCACCTTGGTTGCGTGCCGCTCGGTGAATCAGGCTCTTTCGGTGGCTGGTTCTGTCCATGCCATGGATCGACCTATGACACTGCCGGACGTATCCGCAGCGGTCCAGCGCCGGAAAATATGTATATTCCAGAATATGCGTTCGCTTCCGATACGGTCATCAGGATCGGCTAAAACAGATCTTGGGGAGATAAAACATGAGTGGTCATCACTCCACATATACGCCCTCGACCGGCATCGAGAAATGGGTCGACGAGCGACTGCCTTTGCCGCGCCTTGTCTATGATTCCTTTGTTGCCTATCCGACGCCGCGTAACCTGAACTATATGTATACGTTCGGTGGCATTCTGAGCTTCATGCTCATTGCGCAGATCATTACCGGCATCGTTCTGGCTATGCATTATGCAGCCGATACGGGTATTGCGTTCAATTCCGTTGAAAAGATCATGCGCGATGTCAATTCCGGTTGGCTGCTGCGCTATATGCACGCAAACGGTGCTTCGTTCTTCTTCATCGCTGTCTATCTCCACATTGCCCGCGGTCTTTATTACGGTTCCTACAAGGCACCACGCGAGCTTTTGTGGATTCTGGGCGTCGTCATCTTTCTGCTGATGATGGCAACCGCCTTCATGGGTTACGTTCTGCCATGGGGACAGATGTCGTTTTGGGGGGCTACCGTTATCACGGGCTTCTTCACTGCGTTTCCGGTGATAGGCGAGCCGATCCAACAATTGCTGCTCGGTGGTTTTGCGGTCGACAATCCGACGCTTAACCGCTTTTTCTCGCTGCATTATCTGCTGCCTTTCATGATTGTGGGTGTCGTTATCCTGCACGTGTGGGCGCTGCATGTAACCGGCCAGACCAACCCAACCGGAATTGAAGTCAAGTCGAAGACCGACACGCTGCCGTTCACGCCTTATGCGACCATCAAGGACGCCTTCGGTGCGCTCGTCTTCTTCATCTTCTTCGCTTATTTCGTTTTCTACATGCCGAACTTCCTCGGCCATCCGGACAATTATATTCCGGCTGACTCGCTGAAGACGCCTGCACATATCGTGCCCGAATGGTACTTCCTGCCGTTCTACGCCATGTTGCGCGCAATCACCTTCAATATCGGGCCGATCGATTCGAAGCTTGGTGGCGTTCTGGTGATGTTTGGCTCGATTGCGATCCTCTTCGTGGTGCCGTGGCTTGATACATCGAAGGTTCGTTCGGCTGTTTATCGTCCGTGGTACAAGCTGTTCTTCTGGCTGTTTGTCATCAATGCAATCTTCCTTGGCTGGCTGGGCTCGCGTCCCGCTGAAGGCACTTACACATTGCTCGCGCAGTTTGGCACGCTTTACTACTTCGCATTCTTCATCGTGATCATGCCGGTTCTTGGCCTGATTGAGACGCCAAAGCGTCTGCCCAACTCGATTACCGAGGCGGTGCTGGAGAAGGGTGAAGGCAAGGCCGAGATTACCCCAGTGGACATCAAGGCGTGAAGCAGCGAGAAATGAAGGACGTAACAATGAAAAACATCCTCAAGAGTTTCGCTGCTTTCGGTATTGCTCCGCTGGTGGCGCTCGGTGTGACGATGGGTGGCGCTTTTGCCGCTGGCGGTGTCGAGGGCGAGCCTGAGCATTATCCAATCCATCATCCGACGCAGGAAAACTGGAGCTTTTCGGGGCCATTCGGCACTTATGACAAGGGCCAGCTTCAGCGCGGCCTTAAGGTCTATAAGGAAGTTTGCGCTGCCTGCCATTCGTTGGATCTTGTGGCTTTCCGCAATCTGGAAGCCCTCGGCTATTCGCCTGAGCAGGTAAAGGCATTTGCTGCGGAATATGAAGTGGAAGATGGTCCGAATGCAGACGGGGAAATGTTCACCCGCAAGGCAATCGCGACCGATTATTTTCCATCGCCGTTCCCCAATACAAATGCTGCTGCTGCAGCCAATAATGGTGCAGCTCCGCCAGACTTCTCGCTGATTGCCAAGGCCCGTGCGGTTGAACGTGGCTTTCCAACCTTTATCTTCGACATATTCACGCAATATGCCGAAGCAGGTCCGGATTATATTCATTCGCTGCTGACCGGCTATGATGAACAGCCGCCAGCAGGTATGCATATTCCGGAAGGCACGCATTACAACCCGTTTTTCATTGCGGGTAAGTCGCTTGCTATGGGGAAGCCGCTCAGTGATGATCAGGTGACCTATGATGATGGTTCGCCGCAAACGGTCGATCAGTATGCGCGTGACGTTTCGGCATTCCTGATGTGGTCTGCTGAACCGCATCTGGAACAGCGTAAGAAGACGGGCTTTAGGGTCATCATCTTCCTCGTGCTGTTTGCTGGCCTTGTTTACATTGCCAAGTGTTCGATCTGGTCGAATGTGAAGCACTGATCTTTGCCAATTATAAATGATAAAAAGGGCACCGCTGGGTGCCCTTTTTGTTAGGTGTGCATCACAAGCGGTTCATAAAGGTGCAAACCTGCTTGGCGTAGTATCCATATCGTGGTTCAAGAGAATTCATGATAATTGATAAGACGTTGCCGCATTTATGAGATTGCGTTACGCGCTTTCCTTTGAAAGGACTGAACATGGAATCCGGCCTTAAAGCCACGTTGAAAGACGCGATCAGAACGATTCCCGATTATCCGAAACCCGGTGTTCAGTTCCGCGATGTCACGACGCTGATGGGTGATGCACGGGCTTTCCGTCGCGCGGTCGATGAACTGGTTTATCCGTATGCGGGTAATATGGTCGATAAGGTTGCGGGTATCGAAGCACGCGGCTTCATCCTTGGAGGTGCTATTGCGCATCAGCTTTCGGCTGGTTTTGTGCCGATCCGCAAGAAGGGCAAGCTGCCGCGCGATACCGTGCGCATTGCCTACAGCCTTGAATATGGCATTGATGAAATGGAAATGCACCGCGATGCTATTGTGCCAGGCGAACGCATCATGCTGGTGGATGATCTGATTGCGACTGGCGGTACGGCGGAAGCCGCCGCCAAATTGCTTTTGCAGATGGGTGCCGAGATTGTTGCGGCCTGCTTCATTATCGACCTGCCCGATCTTGGCGGGCGAAAGAAACTGGAAGCGCTCGGTGTGCCGGTGCGCACGCTTGTCGAATTTGAAGGCGATTAATTCTGAAAAAAGCCCTCTATTCAGAGGGCTTTTTGTTAAGAGGGCAGTTTCACCATCGCGGCGTTATCGAAGGACAAAACCTTGTCGCCGTTTTGGTTATATGCACTGCTGCTCATGCTCAGCATCGACCAGCCGGGGCGTGAACTGAGAGGGCGCACAGTGTGCACTGTGCGCTTATAAGTGATCGTGTCGCCTGCATAGACAGGGCGCACCCATTTGAGATTTTCAAAGCCGGGTGAGGGGCCGAATATGGGCGGAGCTTCTCCGCGCTTCATGGCCTGCTTCGTTGCATCGACAATCGAAGCGACGTTCAACTTCATGAAGACTGCGGTGGTGTGCCAGCCGGAAGCGCACAGGCCACCTAGCACACTTTTCTTTGCAGCTCCTGCATCGAGGTGGAAGGGTTGGGGGTCGAATTTTGATGCGAAGTGAATGATCTCTTCTGCGGTGAAAGTGTAGCTGCCGATGGTGTGTTCTTCGCCCAAATGCTCTTCGATAAAGCTCATGCTGCGTCTCCATCGCTTTCAGGATTGCGAAGCCCGAACATCGCGGTATGCTGCAATTCGCAAACCACTTCGCCGCGCTGATTGACGATCTCGTTGTAGACAGTGAGAAAGCCCACATGCGGCATGGATTTTGAGCGGCGACGATCAAGAACGGTCGAGAAACCACTCAGTGTATCGCCTGCCAGCACTGGCCGTTTCCAGCGATTGAATTCAATGCCGGGACTGCCTTGAGATGTCGAATCTTTGAGATATGCGTCCCAGACCATCCGCATGAACAGCGAAACAGTGTGCCAGCCGGAAGCGGCCAGTCCTCCGAGGACGCTTGCCTTGCCTGCCTCCTCATCGAGATGGAATGGCTGCGGATCGAATTCACGGGCGAATTCGATAATCTCTTCTTTGGTAAGGGTGCGAGGTCCAAAAGGCAGTTTCAGCCCTTTGGTGAAATCCTCGTAAGCATATTTAGGCGTCTGTTTGGTCAATCCGGTCTCCTCCCGACCAGAGCGGTGTCCACCGCTCTGTTTGTTTGACTGCGGATGCCTCCCAAAACCGGCTCCCACTTTTGGAAGACATGCGTAGAAAAAAGGCCACCGTTTTCACGGTGGCCTGATCGTATCAGGTATTGAAGCGGAACAGCATCACATCACCGTCATGGACGATGTATTCCTTGCCTTCATCGCGTGCTTTGCCTGCTTCCTTGGCACCGACTTCGCCGTTGAACTTGATATAGTCCTCATAGGCGATGGTTTGCGCGCGGATGAAGCCGCGTTCGAAATCCGTATGAATGACGCCAGCAGCACCGGGAGCCTTCGTACCACGACGGATCGTCCAGGCGCGTGTTTCCTTCGGTCCAGCCGTGAAATAGGTGATCAGGTCAAGAAGCTTGTAGCCTGCGCGGATAAGGCGATCGAGGCCGGGTTCTTCGAGACCCATGGCATCGAGATATTCCTTGGCTTCCTCATCAGCAAGCTGCGCGACTTCTGCTTCAATCGCTGCGGAAATGATGACGCTTTGTGCACCCTGTTCCTCGGCCATTTTGGCCACTGCAGCGCTGTGTTCGTTGCCTGCCGATGCGTCGCTTTCGGCAACATTGCAGACATAAAGTACCGGCTTGGAGGTGAGCAGGTTCAAGCCCTTGAGGATCAGCAGATCGTCTGGTGCAATATCTTTGAGCATCAGGCGAACTGGCTTGCCATTTTGCAGCAGTTCCAGCGTCTGCTCCATGATCGGCAGGATCGTGGTTGCTTCCTTGTCCTTGCTGCTCGCACGCTTGCGGATCTGCACGATGCGGCGCTCGATGCTTTCAAGGTCCGAAAGCATGAGTTCGGTTTCAACCGTTTCAGCATCCGAAACAGGGTCGATACGGCCCTCGACATGGGTGATGTCATCATCTTCAAAGCAGCGCAGGACATGCACAATGGCATCGACTTCGCGGATATTGGCAAGAAACTGGTTGCCCAGACCTTCGCCCTTGGATGCGCCGCGCACCAGACCAGCAATATCTACGAAGTTGATACGGGTCGGGATGATTTCCTTGGAGCCAGCGATCTTTGCAATGCCGCTCTGACGTGGATCCGGGACCGCTACTTCGCCTGTGTTCGGCTCAATGGTGCAGAAAGGATAATTTGCAGCCTGTGCCGCCGCAGTCTTGGTCAGCGCGTTGAAAAGCGTGGACTTGCCAACATTAGGCAGGCCGACAATGCCGCATTTGAAACCCATGATCTTACCTGTCAGACTAGAATAGAATTAATGCCGCTATGCGGCTTTGATAAAGTTACTGTCGCTATGCGACAGGGTGGTGCTAAGCGTCAAGAGCGCCCGCGCAGGAGTTGCGGACTAATCCTTCTTGCCAAGCAGCTTTTTAAGCATTTCAGCCATTGGTCCGCTTGCCGGAATATTTGGCTTGGCTGCGTTCTGTCGCGCCTGCCGGATATGGCTCTGTGCTTTGGCTGGTGCTTTTGCAGCCTGTTCTGGTTCCGCTTTAAAACCGCTTGGGCGCTGGCTTCCATCGCCCATGGCAATCGCCACGCGGTTCATGAAGCTGTTGTCTTCCTTTTTCGCAAGCAGACCAACATTATCCGCGATAGCACCTAAAAGCGTGTCGAGCCATTCGTTATCGACCTTGGCGAAATCGCCCAGAACGTAATTGTGCACCAGTTCTTTTGCGCCGGGATGGCCGATGCCAAGGCGCATGCGGCGATAATCTTTGCCGCCCGGAAAGGCCTGCACATGGGCGTCGATGGATTTGATGCCATTATGGCCGCCAGATCCGCCGCCAGTCTTGATGCGCAGCTTTGCAGGCGCAAGATCAAGCTCGTCGTAAATGACAACGAGATCGGCAGGCGTCAGCTTGTAGAAGCGCATGGCTTCGCCAATCGACTGGCCGGAAAGGTTCATGAAAGTCATTGGCTTGATAAGAAGCACTTTCTCGCCGTCGATCACGCCATCGGCGGTTTCGGCTTTGAACTTCTTCTGCCAGTTTGAAAATCTATGGCGGCGGAATATTTCATCCACCGCCATAAAACCGATATTGTGTCGGTTATGCGCATATTGAGGGCCGGGATTGCCAAGTCCTGCGATGAGCAGCATGGTTTTCTGACCCTCTTATGGGACAAGCGATTATTCGCCGTCCTTGGCTTCTTCTTCGCCTTCTGCATTTTCTTCCGACTTGAGAGCGGCAGGTGCAGCGATAGTGGCGATTGTGAAGTCACGATCCTGAATGACGGTCGTTGCATTTTTCGGCAGCTTGATAGCCGAAATGTGCACAGAATCGCCTACTTCAAGACCCGTGAGGTCAAATTCGAGAGCTTCTGGAATTGCATTCGCAGGCACGATCAATTCAACGTCGTGACGAACGATATTGAGAACGCCGCCCTTCTTGATGCCAGGTGCTGCGTCTTCGTTCTTGAAGTGAACTGGAACATTGACGGTTACAACCGACTTTGCGGAAACGCGCAGGAAGTCGACATGCTGTGGGAAGTCACGAACTGGATCCAGCTGATAGTCCTTAGGAAGGACCTGAATCTTCTTGCCGTCTACTTCGATCGTAGCGATTGTGGTTTTGAAACCGCCGCCATGGATCTTGTAGAAGATTTCCTTATAGGAAACAGCAATCGAGATTGGCTCCTGCTTGTCACCATAGATGACTGCAGGAATTAGGCCGTTGCGGCGAAGTTCGCGGGAGGACCCCTTACCAACCCGGCTGCGCAGATCGGCCTTGAGCACGTAAGTATCGCTCATGGCATTACCTTTCAAAGTTACTGGAGTGTCGCTCGCAGTTTTATCCATGCATGATATTATCCAAAAAATGGTTTTCACTTTTCGGGATCATGCTCCAACGAACAACATGAAACAGTCCGTAACGTCTTTCACATTGTGTAAGACCGGACCGCTCCATTCCGCGTTGCCTCCAAGGGTGTCTACGCGGATGCGCAGGCCTATAGCCCATAGGCATTGTATGTGCAAGTTTTTTGGTTGGAAACACGCCTCCTGTGGGCTTTTCCTTTAACGGGTGGCATTGGCCGCGTCAAAAATGTTAAGCGCATGACGGATCGGCTGCGGTTGTCTCGCGAGTCGTCACGGCATTTATGAAACAAAGGAAATGAGATGCAGGTCGGTATCGACATGGGTTCTGTTGCTGGAAGTGGTTCTGCCTCGGCAGCAGCACTTGGCAGTGGCAAACAGGCCATGCTTGATCTTGAAGAGCTTCTCGCGACGCGCCTTCTGGTGCAGGGCAATTCCGGTTCGGGTAAATCGCATCTTCTGCGCCGCTTGCTTGAGCAGAGCGCGCAATGGGTGCAGCAATGCATCATTGACCCGGAAGGCGATTTTGTAACGCTTTCTGATATTCACGGCCATGTCGTCGTGGATGCGGCGCGTACCGAGGCCGAACTTACCCGCATTGCCGGGCGCATTCGTCAGCATCGGGTTTCGGTCGTGCTCAATCTTGAAGGCCTCGACGTTGAACAGCAGATGCGTGCAGCGGCGGCGTTTCTTGGCGGCTTGTTCGATGCCGAGCGTGATTACTGGTATCCGATGCTTGTGGTGGTGGATGAGGCGCAGCTCTTTGCGCCTGCCGCAGCCGGTGAAGTTTCTGACGAGGCGCGCAAACTCTCGCTCGGGGCCATGACGAACCTTATGTGCCGCGGCCGTAAACGTGGTCTTGCCGGGGTGATTGCGACGCAGCGTCTGGCAAAGCTTGCAAAGAACGTGGCCGCAGAAGCCTCCAACTTCCTGATGGGCCGAACCTTCCTCGATATTGACATGGCGCGAGCCGCCGATCTTCTTGGCATGGAACGCAAGCAGGCCGAAATGTTCCGTGATTTGCAGCGTGGGCATTTTGTAGCGCTTGGACCGGCCTTGTCACGCAGACCACTGCCGATCAAGATCGGCAAGGTTGAAACCTCGGCCCGTTCGTCGTCGCCAAAGCTGATGCCGCTTCCCGATGCGCCGGAAGATGCGCGCGATCTGATCTTCACACCTGCGCCGCAGGAAATCCGCACAGTTGTTCGTCGCACGCCTCCACCACCGCCGCCGCCATCAACCGCTGAAATTCTGGCACAGGTGGCCAAGCCAAAGCCGGAAACCGAACCTGTTGAAGCGCCGTTGTTTCCGGGTATTCTGGAAGCAGAGCGCGAGGAATTGCTTGAAAAGGTCATGCGTGAGATCGTTGATGACCCCGAGGCATCATTCCGTTCGGTGGCTGTGCTTTACCAGGATTTTCTGGTGCGCTGCCGCATTCATCGCGTTCCCGGCGAGCCATTGGCGCTGCCAGCGTTTCGCAGAAGGCTTGCGGTTGCGCAGGCCAGTATTGAAAGCGACGTTGCAACCGGTGAGAGCTGGCAGCAGGCGCTTACACTTTCTGAAAGCCTGACCGACGATGTGCAGGGTGTGTTCCTGATTGTTGCGCAAGCAGCCGTAACCGGCGCACCATGTCCATCGGACGCGGCTTTGGCGCGTGCCTATGGTACGCATTCGTTAAGTCGTGCGCGGCGTCTGTTGACCTATTTCGAAGAGCGCGGTCTTCTTGTGCTGCGCAATGACTTCAAAGGGCTGCGGATTGTCAATTTCCCGGATTTGGGATGCGAGACGGCTCCCGGCGATCCCAATGCGCCAGATGATCAGGCTGAGGATGTGACTGCTGCCGAATAACGTGTTTCTGTGCAAACTGTCATGAACCTGTAATGATCCTCGGCAACTGCTTGGGGAGCATTTAACGAGGCATTATGGCAACACAGACGCAACCGGATTTCAGAGAATTATTTGTCACATTCGGCAAGATCGGGTTGCTGTCGTTTGGTGGGCCTGCCGCACAAATCGCCATGCTGCAACGTGTCATCGTAGACGAAAAGCGCTGGATGGATCAGGAACGACTGATCCATGCGCTTAATTTCTGCATGTTGTTGCCCGGACCCGAAGCAATGCAGCTTGCCACCTATTGCGGCTGGGCGGCAAAAGGCTGGCGCGGTGGATTGCTGGCCGGTTTGCTTTTCGTTTTGCCCGGTGCAAGCGTGATGCTCATCCTTTCGGCGCTTTATGTTGCGCTCGGCCATGTCGATATCGTTGCGGGGCTGCTGTTTGGCCTTAAGGCTGCGGTGCTTGCGGTGGTTTTCGAGGCGCTTTATCGCATGGCAAAGCGCACATTGGCGTCTGGTTTTTCCTATGTCGTTGCAGTCACTGCTTTTGTTGCCATCGCTTTTTTGAAGCTGCCATTCCCGCTTGTGGTCGTGCTGGCGGCAGTTGCCGGTGGTTTGCGCCATTTACTACAGACAAGCGAAGTATCAGGCGGGTTTCATGAAGCAGCACCCAATGCGTTGCGAGCGTTTATCCTGCAAGTTCTTATCTGGGGTGGCTTGTGGTTGCTGCCGCTTTTGATGCTGTATCTGTTTTTGGGTGAAGCTCACGTGTTCACAGCAGAAGCTGCATTTTTCTCGAAGCTTGCAGCGGTAACTTTTGGCGGGGCCTATGCTGCACTGTCCTACACGGCGCAGCAGGCGGTGGAGCATTTTGGCTGGATGAAGCCCGGTGAAATGCTCACGGGTTTGGGACTGGCTGAAACAACACCCGGACCGCTTATTCTTGTGCTGGTCTTCGTAGGTTTTGTGGGCGCTGCCAATCTGTCTGGCCTGCCACAACTTTGGGGTGGTTTCCTTGGCGGGTTGATTGCGCTCTGGTTTACGTTCGTGCCGTGCTTTTTATGGATATTTGCAGGCGCGCCTTTTATCGAGCGCTTGCGCCAAGTGCGATGGCTTTCGGCAATGCTCAGTGGCATTACGGCGGCTGTCGTTGGCGTGATTGCCAATCTTGCGTTGTGGTTTTCTCTGCATGTGCTGTTTGGAAAAGTGGTCGATCATCAGATCGGACCTTTCAGCCTGCCGCTGCCAGTCTTGAGCACAATAGACAATGCCGCCGTCCTGATTGCAGGCGCGGCGGCCTTTTTGCTGATTGTTCTCAGGCTCAACATGCCGCTTGTGCTTTTGCTTGCGGCATGTCTCGGTATTGGCCTTCGTCTTGTCGAGAATTAATCGAAAAGGCTAGATACCGATTCTTCAGAAGCCGTACGGGCAATCGCTTCACCGATCAGATCGGAGATTGGAAGCACGCGGATATTCGGCGCATCATTGATGGCTGTCGTTGGCTGAATGGAATCGGTGATGACCAGTTCCTTGAGCTTGGACGAAGCAATACGGGCAACAGCACCACCCGAGAGAACGCCGTGGGTGATATATGCAGTAACGCTCTTCGCACCCTTGGCGAGCAGCGCTTCGGCTGCGTTGCAAAGTGTGCCACCGGAATCGACAATATCGTCGAACAGCAGGCAATCTTTGCCGGTTACGTCACCGATAACATTCATGACTTCCGATTCACCCGGACGCTCACGACGCTTGTCGACGATTGCGAGCTGCGCATCGATGCGCTTTGCAAGCGAACGGGCGCGAACCACACCGCCAACGTCAGGCGATACGACCATGCAATTGCCATTGGCGTAATTGGCCTTCACATCACGCGCAATCACCGGAACGGCGTAAAGATTGTCGGTCGGAATATCGAAGAATCCCTGAATCTGACCCGCATGCAGGTCAAGTGTCAGAACGCGGTTGGCGCCAGCTTCCGTGATGAGGTTTGCGACCAGCTTTGCCGAAATCGGCGTGCGTGGGCCGGGCTTACGATCCTGACGCGCATATCCGAAATAAGGCAGGACGGCGGTGATACGACGAGCGGACGAGCGGCGGAACGCATCAATCATGATGAGCAGTTCCATCAGATTGTCGTTTGCCGGATAGGAGGTCGATTGCAAAACGAATACGTCTTCGCCGCGCACGTTTTCCTGAATCTCGACGAAGATTTCCTGATCGGCAAAACGGCGCACAGTGGCCTTGCCGAGCGGAATGTCGAGATATTGAGCAACGGATTCGGCAAGAACCCGGTTGGAGTTGCCTGCGAAAAGTTTCATTCTTTTTGCCTCTGAAGCCGGAGCAGTTTCGTTCTGTCGCAAAAAGTCCGTGAAACGGACGTGATCTCTTATAAAAGCGAAAATCCGAACCAGATCCGGTTTCGCTTGGGCATTCTTTAAAAACTTTAAAACTGCGGGTTCGTCCAAAAGGTCAAGTGCCGCAGCCTGCAAGGTTTTCTCGAATGAGCGGCCTATTGCAAAGAGTCATCGTCATTGCAAGGCCTGACGGGTCACAATTGCAGTAAAAAGCCTCCGCAATGCGCTTTCCCACAGGGGTAGGCGCGAGATTCAGCAAAAGATTTCAGTCTTTTGCGCTCTCAGCGCTTTCTCATGCGCGATTTGCCGCAAGCCAGGTTGAATATTGCTGGATGGTCTTATCGGCGATTGCCTGCATGGCAGAGGCGGGAACAATGCTCCATGAGTCTGCGGAAGCGCCCGGCACTTTTTCCTGCCCCTGTATGCGGTGAAGGCGGTTGCCCGAGGCATCCATAACATCCCAGACGTAGAGAACCGTTGTCTCACTATCCTCGGACAAAACAGAGAAATAGCCTTTCATAACATAGGCTGCGTCTGCTGCATTGTTACTGGCTAGTTCTACACCTTTGGCGCGCGCATCGTCATTGATGCGATGGGTGAGGGGTGTTACGACGCTGACCGGCGCACCGATGATGGGCGCGATATAAAGCTTGCCTGGCTTTAGCGCTGCTGTGCGCGCAGGCGTTGTGGCGGTCGCGCTCTGCCCTGCCAGTGGCGTTGTGGTTTGTGCAGATTGCGGGGTGGCTCCCTGCACGTTCAATGCAGATTCTGTGCTGTTGCAAGCGGCAAGCAGTCCAGCAAGCAACAGCATCGTCAAAAGATGTGCCTTGTTCATGTTCGGCTTTGTGCTCCTGAAAGCGCAGACCACTCCTGCGCTACAAACCGAGTTTATCGCCTATCCTGGCTCACTTGACAATAATGTCCAGCGAATGCCGGGACAGAGGACGCGCAGCGCCATTTGTGGTGAGGTAAGTCTGACCCAGTGTCATGGCCGTCTCGGTGTCGGAATCCATGATGATCATATGCGCAAACAGCGTCATGTCAGGCTGGATGCTTTCCGGATTGCCGGAATAAAACATTTGCGGGTCCATCCATGACGGCGTGAAGCGCGCGCCGACCGAATAGCCGCAGGCGTTCAGACGATGGCGTGTCAGGCCATGGGCTTCCATTGTGCGCGAATGCGCGTCGAAGACATCGCCAAAGGTGGAGGCCGGTGTCATGGCTGTTTCAACGGCTTCGAGTGCTTCGCGGGCCGCATCATAGAGTTTGATATGTTCGGGCCTTGGCTGGCCGATAATGACCGTTCGCATCATCGGGGCATGATAGTGGCGGAAAACACCGGACCATTCGAGCGTGAGCTGGTCATTTTCGGAAAGTGTGCGGCGGCCTGACTTATATCGGCATAAAAGCGCATCTGCGCCGGAGCCGATAATATATTCATTGGCCGGATAATCGCCATCGCCTGCAAAATTGGCACTCATCATTGCTGCCAGAATATCGGCTTCGCTCGCACCCGCCTTGGTGAGTTTAAGCGCTGCATCCAGCGCATCGTCGCCCAGTTCCGCTGCGCGCTGCGCATAGATGATTTCGGCTGGGCTTTTAAGAAGCCGCAGACGGTCGACCATGCCGGATGCATCGTAAAGCTTGGCAAAGCTCTGCAATTGTTCATCAAGCCTGCGGGCATTGGCACCGGTCAGGCCGTGGGTTTGATATTCGATGCCGATGCGCATGCCGAGCAGGTCAAGCTCGGTCAGGATGTTTCGCAGATCAATGGCCGGATTTGCATTGTCGCGGTCGGTCCAGACGACAATGTTTTCGATATTGGAGGTGTGCCGCGCTTGTCTGAGATCAGCGGAGCGCGTCATCAGGACGGTGGAGCCGTCGGCCTTCACCACGAGGCACTGGAAAAAGCAGAAGCCAAACGTATCATAGCCGGTCAGCCAGTACATGCTCTCCTGTGCAAATAGCAGCAGTGCATCAAGCTTCTCTTCCTCCATCTTCAAGATCAGACGGTCGCGGCGCGCAGCGAATTCTTCCGGCTCGAAGTGAAGGGCCATGCGGGTTTCTCCTAATCTTTGATGATAGCGATAGCTGCGATCTGGCGACCGTAATCAGGCTCATTGCGATGTGTGGTGCGCCGATAGGAATAGAACTGATCCTCATCGGCATAGGTGCATTGGCGTAGCGCTTCTGCTTTAACACCTGCAGCGCTCAGACGATCCGTGATGAAGGTCCACAGATCAAACAGTTTGTGTGCTTGTTTGTCCGAAGGCTGAAAATATTTATCAAACGTCGCGTCTTTTGACGTGAATTCAGCATAGAACTCCGGCCCGACTTCATAGTTATCGGGCCCGATTGTGGGGCCAAGAACCGCGATGATGTTTTCGCGGCTTGCGCCAAGTTCAATCATGGCTTCGATTGTGTTTTCGAGAACGCCGGTGAATGCACCACGCCAGCCAGCATGAGCTGAGCCGATAACACCTGCGTCATGATCCGCAAAAAGTACCGGGCCGCAATCGGCTGACAAAGCGCCGATTGCAATGCCAGGCACATTGGTGACCATGGCGTCGGCTTTTGGTCGCGGTGTTGTGAGCGGTTCGGTGACATAAACAACGTCGGGCGAATGAACCTGATGCACGGTGATGAGATGATCGGATGCGACGCCGAGCGTTTCTGCAACACGGCGGCGGTTCTCGCTCACAAGTTCGGGCACATCATTGGAGCCGCTGCCGACATTCAGACCCGCATAGATGCCGTCGGAAACGCCACCCTTTCGCGTGAAAAAGCCATGCGCAATGCGCTTGCCGTTGGCGCCCACAGGGCCATCCAGCAGAGCGGAGCGGAGCGGTTGCGGCTTTTCGGTCATTGGCTTTCTCCTTTCAAACACTGGATGGTGGGGGAGGCTTGATTGCTTGTCAATCGCAGCTTTTTGACAGGGGCTTTCGTCAGGAACTTTCGAACGGGAAGATGGGGGTTGCCGGGTCGCTGATGGCGAGGGCTTTGAACAGTGTTCCCATCTGATCAGGCGCTGCCAATCTTTCGACATCGCTGCGGATTTTATCCTGAAATGCGGCATCGCGTCCGGTGCCAAGCCGCCCTGCGCGGTCGATCAGCCCCATTGCGAGCAGAAAATCGCCCTGTGTCATGGTTCCTGTCTTGCAGCCGCAATTGCGTGCAGTCTTTTCCAGCATGTCGAAATCGACATGGCTGGTGAGGTCGGCTTCGCCCGGATGTGCGAATACATCGTCATAGGCGTGTTTGAGAATAGCTTGCAGGGTGTCGCCAAAGCCTGATTGCAGATGGCCGTAATCAATGGAAAGGGCTGCGCCACGCGTTGTAACAAGGCGCTGCGCGATTTCCTGCATCAAGGCTGTGCGGGCAGGAGCTGCCTCAAAGATAGTGCCTTCGGGCACAAGCTTATGATTAGACGGCAGAAGCGCTTCATCAATACCGCCCGCGCCACTGATGAAGTGAAACTCGTCCTGTTCATCAAGCGAAATCAGGCGTTCGACAAAGCGACCATTTGCTTTTACGAATTGCCTGAAAGGAATTGCATCGAACAATTCGTTGGAAACGAGGATCAGCGGACCGTCAGGAATATCTGCGAAATGCTCAAACCATTCGATATCTTCATGATTGAGCTTCTGCTTCTGCTTTTTGATCAACCGGGAGCTGGTTTCGACCATGGCGACACGCATTGAGCCAGACATTTGCGGCGCAAGCTTTAAAATCGTGCGCAACATGTCGCTCATCAGCGTTCCGCGTCCGGGGCCTATTTCGCAGAGCACTGCATTGGTTGGGCGTCCGAGGCCTTCCCAAACACCCAAACACCATATGCCGATCAGTTCGCCAAACATCTGGCTTACTTCGGGAGCGGTGATAAAATCGCCTTCACGTCCAAAGGGTTCGCGGGTCGTGTAATATCCAGAATCCCGATCACCGAGGCATGCTGCCATATAGTCAGCAACGCTGATCGGCCCAGTGGTGCCGATCAGCCGTTTCAGCCGGTCTTTCAATGTCGCTTCAGGCATTTTTTGCTGCGGCCCGGTTTGCGCGTAACATCGCCCAGATACCGATCAACACCATTGGCACCGAGAGCACCATCCCCATCGTAAGCCAGCCACCAAAAAGATAGCCAAGCTGTGCATCGGGTTCACGGAAAAACTCAACCACGATACGGCTAAGACCATAGCCCGTCACGAAAGCACCTGCGATAAAGCCCGGTTTTTTCAGCTTCTTGCCGATCCATACGAGCAGGAACAGCACGAAGAACAGCACTAAACCTTCCAGAAAGGCTTCATAAAGCTGGCTTGGGTGTCGGGGCAGTGGGCCGCCATTGGGGAAGTTGACAGCCCATGGCACATCGCTGACGCGGCCCCAAAGTTCCTGATTGATGAAATTGGCCACACGAACAACGCCAAGCCCGACCGGAACGCCGGCTGCAACCGTGTCGAATAGGCTCCAGACCTTGATGCCACGCGAGCGCGCAAAGAAGATCATCGCAAGTGTGGTGCCTAAAATGCCGCCATGGAACGACATGCCGCCATCCCAGACGGCAGGAATGGCCAGCGGATTGGCGAGATAATAGGAAAGGTTATAGAAGAGCACATAGCCCAGGCGCCCGCCCAGCACCACACCGAGCGCCGCCCATATGACAAAATCATCAAGCGCTTCGGGCTGCATTGGCGGCTGGTTGTCGCGCCACAGACGATGATTGCGCAGGAGTTTCTTGCCATACCACCATGCGAACATGATGCCGATGACATAGCCCAGCCCATACCAGTGCACCGCAAACGGGCCGATCGAAAAGATGATCGGATCGATATTTGGAAAAGCCAGGCCAGAGGTCGGCGCTATAGTCTCTAACATAAAGGAACTCCATTTTCCGGCGGAACATGCGCGACGTTATCTGAGTGGTCAAGTCATCACGTTTATACAGCGTCACTTGCATCAGAACCGAGACAGCCCTATTTCCAATTGAGGTTTTCAACAAGACCGTATCGAAGATAGGAAAGAATGCCATGACCAGCGGATCAAACCGGGTTCTCGATGAACTCGCCAAGCTTGTGACGGATGCAGCAGGCGCTGCCCAGGGCGTGCGCCGCGAAGTTGAGACAGCTTTGCGTTCGCAGAGCGAGCGCGTGCTCAATACGCTTGATGTCGTGCAGCGCGAAGACTTCGAAGCGGTGCGTGAAATGGCCATCAAAGCACGTGCTGAAAACAGCGCCTTGCTTGTTAAAATCGAAGCATTGGAAGCGCGTCTTGCTAAAATCGAAGTTGATTCGAGCGCTAAAACGGCAAAAACCTCTGCTCAGGCGGCTAAATCCAAAGATAATCCATAATTTTTTATTAACAGGCCGCAAGTGGCAAAAACCCTTGTCTTAGAGTCGCTTAAGGCAGGGGGCGCGGTCCGTCAAAGTCATATTTCCACATGCTTTAATGCCTCTTTTTATAAAAGGGGCTGGCGTTCAGATTCAGCATCAATAGACTGAAAACACTACATGATTCGTAACGAGGTCATGTAGGCGGCGGCGAGAGGCTGTAGTTCTAGTTTTCGCGTCTTTCAGGCTGCTTTCCAGTATCAGTTGCGTATGTGCGTATGCCATTGAGGCGTTGCATGCTCAGTAAGCATGCGGGCTCCTCAACCGATCAATTCGTGCCTTTTTCTGCGCTTTGTTTTGCGTGGGCGAGGTGCGGGCGAGCAGTGACTTGCGCGCCGGGAATTTGGAAGTGTCTTTGCGGGTGCTTCCCAGAACAGGAAACGGACATGAGCCTTCTTGAGCTTGAATTTGCACGCGAAGCACATCCTGTGGATGTGATCGAGCATGTTGCGAATTCAAACGACTGGACGTTCGAGCGGACTGGCGACGACGAAATTGCAATTTCGGTGGCGGGTAACTGGACCGACTACCACATCTCGTTCTCCTGGATGGAGGACTTTGAAGCCCTGCATCTGGCTTGCGCCTTCGACATCAAGGTTGCGGAGCCACGCGTCAATGAAGTGATGCGGTTGCTGTCGCTGATCAATGAAAAGCTTTTGATGGGTCATTTCGATCTGTGGCAGCAGGAAGGGGCGATTATGTATCGCCAGTCGCTTCTGCTTGCAGGTGGTGCAGAGCCAACCAGCCGTCAGGTTGAAGTGTTGCTATCGGCAGCGCTTGAGGCTTGCGAAAGCTATTTTCAGGCATTTCAGTTTGTTGTCTGGTCGGGTGTCACTGCCCGCGAGGCACTGGAAAGCGTTTTGTTCGAAACAGTCGGACGCGCATAATCATTTCAAATCCCGACGGTTTCGTCGGGATTTCGTTTATTGGGGGCTGTAATGAGCGAGACGCAAACAATTAACTGGGCCGATTTCGAGAAAGTCGATATTCGCACCGGAACGATTGTGGAAGCTGTGCCATTTCCTGAAGCCCGTAAGCCCGCCTTCAAGTTGAAGATCGATTTTGGTGACAAGATCGGTATCAAGAAATCGTCGGCGCAGATTACAAAACATTATCAACCTGATGATCTGGTCGGTCGGCAGGTGCTTGCTGTGGTCAATTTTCCGCCACGTCAGATCGGACCTTTCATGTCCGAAGTTCTGACACTCGGCTTGCCTGATGAGAATGGCGAAGTTGTTCTCGCGGCAATCGATAAAAAAGTTCAAGATGGCGTCAAACTATTCTGATTTTTTGTCCAATGCATGCCCCGTGTGACTGGTCTTTTCAAGCAACCGATGGATGATTTGAACAATGCAGGCGACGATTGCCGTGGCGCTGGGTGGCGCGATTGGAAGCGTATTGCGTTACTGGTTTTCAATCTGGCTTGCACCGATCAGTCGAGATCTGCCGTGGAGCACGATTGTCGTTAACATCATCGGCTCGTTTGCCATTGCGTTCTTCGGCGCACTTACGCTGGCATCAAGCCGATTTGAACTGCCTGAAATCTGGCGTATTGCCTTCATGGTGGGTATCTGTGGCGGCTTCACCACTTTTTCTTCATTCAGCATGCAGACAGTTGATTTGCTGCGGCTTGATATGCCGGGGCGCGCATTGATGAATGTTGGCATTTCGCTGGTTGTGTGTTTTGCAGCAACAGCACTTGGTTATATGGCAGCGCAGGCACTCAACAAGGTTTAGGCCGGAATACGGATAATGGCTCTCAGGCCACCCGTTGGGGCATCTTCCAGCTCAATGTCGCCGCCATGGCTTCTTGCAATATCACGCGCAATAGCAAGGCCAAGGCCACCCGTGCCGCCGGAATCCTGTGTGCGGGCTTCATCAAGGCGCACGAAGGGTTTGAAAACGTCTTCGCGGCGATCTTCCGGGATGCCGGGGCCATCATCATCCACGACGATTTTCAGCCAGCCATCTTCATGCATGAGTACAAGCTCGACATTCTGCGCATGGCGGAATGCATTGGACACAAGATTGCTGACAAGGCGTGAGAACGCATTGGGACGAACGTGGACTTCACTGTCGCCTTCAATGGAATATTTGAAACCACGTTCACGCAGTCGGGCCTCATTGGCAAGCTTGTCGCAAAGAAGCCGCATGTCATAGGTTGCAGCCTCTTCCGAACCTTCGCCACGCGCAAAAGCCAGATAGCCTTCAAGCATGGTTTGCATGTCGGCAATGTCCTGATTGAGCGGTTCTGTGTCAATAGCATTGCCGGTCAGTGCCAGTTGCAGTTTAAATCGCGTCAGGATGGTGCGCAGATCGTGGCTTACGCCTGAAAGCATGGCAGTGCGCTGTTCAATCTGCCGCTCGATGCGTGAGCGCATCTGGATAAATGCAATGCCGGCGCGCCGCACTTCTTCCGCTCCGTGTGGACGAAAGCCTTCGGGCATAGGGCGACCTTTGCCAAAGCTTTCAGCGGCTTGTGAAAGCTGCTGGATCGGCTTGATCTGGTTGCGCAGGAAGGCAATAGCGATGATGAGCAGGACAAGAGCTGTGCCGATCATCCATGTGAGGAAGATGCCGGTGTTTGATGCGTAAGCCTGACTGCGGCGCGCAAAGACGCGAAGTACTTTATCTTCAAGCTTGATACGTATTTCGATCAGATCGGAATCGCCAACCGTATCCACCCAGAATGGACGGTTGATCTGGCGGGTGATCTCTTCACTCAGAAAGTAATCGAGAATAGCGAAAAACGGCTTTGGTCCGGGTGGCGGCAGCGGATCAGGCGGCAATATCGAAATGTTCAGCCCCAGACGCTGCTGCGAAATGCGGATGAGATTATCGTAGCCGGGTTCCTGCGGATAGGTTTCGAGAATGTCGATGATGCCGGAAATATCGCGCACAACCGCCGTTGAAAGCCGCTCCGTGACCATCTGCCAATGGCGTTCCATAAACACATAGGCAATCACTGACTGAAGCAGCACCATCGGCGCAATGATGATGATAAGCGAGCGCGCATAAAGCCCTTTTGGCATACGGCGCGCAAACCAGCGCGAGAGGGTTTTCCAGAGTGATTTCATCGCCTCAGATAACTCCAGACGCTTCTGCTGGTTGCATGTTGCCGGTCACGCTCTGAAATTTCTGAGGCTCCGCTTTGAATTCTGGCGTTTATTCGATGCTCAGCTTGTAACCGATGCCGCGAACGGTTTGCAGCCAGACGGGATTTGCCGGATCCTGTTCGATCTTGCGGCGCAGCCGGTTGATCTGCACGTCAATCGTGCGCTCGCCGACATCGCCGTCCTGCCCGGTCAGTTCGTGGCGCGGAATGGTTTCACCAGCGCGCTCGGCAAAGATCGCCATGATGTCCTGCTCGCGATCTGTAAGCTTGATTGTTTCTGTACCTTTCTTCAATTCGCGGCGGGGAATGAAGAAAGTATAGGGGCCAAAAACGATCTGTTCGATCTTTGGCTGCGCAGGTGTGGAGCCACGGCGCAGGATATTGTTGATGCGCAGGATCAGTTCACGCGGATCGAACGGCTTTGGCAAGTAATCGTCCGCACCTGCTGACAATCCGTCGATACGGCTGTCGGTTTCCGACAGGGCGGTGAGCATCAGGATAGGCACGGTTTTTTGCTCGCGCAGCGAACGGGTGAGCGACACGCCGGTTTCGCCCGGCATCATTACATCGAGGATCAGCAGGTCGAAGTCGATGCCTTCGAGCTTGCGGCGCGCTTCGGCAGCGCTGCCAGCCATCGTCACTCGAAAACCGCTGGTCGTCAGATATTGCGAAAGAAGGCTGCGGATACGTGTGTCGTCATCGACAACGAGGAGATGTGGTGCGTCATCGGAAAGGTTGTTTTCTTCTACAGCCATGGTGTTGTCTTTTCCCATCCGTTCCCAAATCCGTGCGGGAAGGCCGCACGTACTGGACTTGCATTTTACCCATGTCTTTACAGGCAAATCGATTTTCGATCTTCCCCGACATGCATCATCTTACCGGCAGGAAAGCACCGCGTCTATCATGCCCTTTCCACAGTTGTTTCTGTGGCAGCGAAGTCATCGATCTGCGCACGGCGCTCAGGATTGACCATGTTATAGAGAAAACGTCTGATCACTTCCCGCTCGTCCGGTCCGGATTCTTCCAATGCGCGCGCGATGCGGCGCGACTGTGGCAAAGCAAGCGCAAGTGTCAGCTGGCGACCAGTTTTTGTGGGATAAAGTTTGCGATGGCGGCGGTCATCAAGTCCCGTAGCCTGCACAACATGGCCGGTGTCGATCAATTGCTTGAGAACACGCGACAGGCTTTGCTTGGTAATGCGCAGAACTTCCAGCAGTTCAGCAACCGTCATACCGGGCTTGCGGTTGATAAAGTAAAGCACACGGTGATGGGCGCGGCCAAAGCCGATCTTTTCAAGAATCATATCAGGGTCGGCGGTGAAATCGCGATAGGAAAAAAACAGCAACTCAATGACGCTGAGGTCGGCTGCCTCCAGTGAGGTCAGAGGGTTGATCAGATAATTCACATCATTCGTCGAGTTCACGTCGAAGCTCCGTCTTGTTACGATAAATATGTCAGTATTGTTGACATAACTCAATCGCCAAGATAATTTTTGGGAAGTGCAGATGGGCTTTTTTGGAATAAAGTTTGTGCTGGCACATGCTGGAGGAGAGATAATTACGCTGTTTCTCGTGTAATACTGTCCAATAAGGACGGTAGCGCATCATGGCGAGCGTTATTTTCCGTAATTGTCGGAAATATCGATTAAATTAGCTAGAAGAGATTAGGGAAGGCTCATCCGGGCCAAACGGGATGGTGGAAAACCGCCACCCAACTTTGAGGAAGAGTAAAATGTCTGCGATTCCATTCGATCAACGCGATGGGTTTATCTGGCAGGATGGCGAATTTGTTTCCTGGAAGGGTGCAAAGGTGCATATGCTGACCCATGGTCTGCATTATGCGAGTGCTGTCTTCGAGGGCGAGCGCGCTTATGGCGGCGAGATTTTCAAGCTGACCGAGCATACCGAGCGCCTGCATGAATCCGCTCGAATTCTGGGCTTCGAGATTCCGTATAGTGTGAAAGAGATCGACGATGCCTGCCGCGAACTGCTTAAGAAGCAGGGCTTTGAAGACGCCTATGTTCGCCCAATCGCATGGCGTGGATCGGAATCGCTTGGTGTTTCTGCGCAGAACAATCGCATCCATCTGGCAATCGCCATATGGCAGTGGCCAAGCTATTTCTCGCCGGAAGAAAAGATGAAGGGTATTCGTCTGGACATCGCAGAATATTGCCGTCCGGACCCGCGTACCGCACCATCCCGCTCCAAGGCTGCTGGTCTTTATATGATCTGCACGATTTCCAAGCATGCCGCTGAAGCCAAAGGCTATGCTGATGCGCTGATGCTTGACTGGCGTGGCCAGGTTGCTGAAGCCACCGGCGCCAATGTCTTTTTCGTCAAGGATGGGGCGCTGCATACGCCAAAGCCTGATTGCTTCCTTGATGGCATTACACGCCGCACGATCATTGATCTTGCCAAGCGCCGTGGTCTGGAAGTTATCGAGCGCGTGATCATGCCGGAAGAACTGGACAGCTTCACTGAATGCTTCCTGTGCGGAACGGCTGCCGAAGTGACACCGGTTTCGGAAATTGGAAAGTACAATTTCAAGCCCGGCGAAATTACGAATATGCTTATGAATGACTATACAAACGAAGTTCAGCCGAAGCGAAGAGCGGCTGAATAACAAGGTTTTAAACAGAAAAAAGCGGCTTTCGGGCCGCTTTTTTACTATGTTAATGCTTAATGTTTGACTTTGAAAAGTTTCGGTCCAAGATTTTCCATGTCGGATTCGCGTTATTCCGGCTTTTAACTCAGATGGGGTGACGATTATGGAATCTCTACTGCCTATCATTCTTCAGCTTGTTGCAGGTGCAGTCGGTGGCAATATTGCTGGCGCCGTCAAAAACCTGAGCCTCGGAACTGCCGGTAATACTGTTGCCGGTGGTATTGGTGGTGTTATCCTTGGTCAGCTTCTGCCGTTGCTGTCCGGTGGCGGGCTGGATTCTGTTCTTAATGGTGTGGTTGGCCAGTTGGCGGGCGGCGGCGTAGGCGGTCTTGTGCTTACGGCAATTGTCGGGCTGATCAAAAACTCATTAGCCAGCAAGGCCTGAGAGCAGTTGAATAGCGCGGTTGTGGGGACGACAACCGATGTGAAATTCTTGCGAGAGGGGAAACGGGCGGCTCTGAGCCGCCCGTTTTATTTGCAAAAACGCTTGTATCGCATTACTTGAAGTATGATGGCGTGAGCCACAGTTTATCAGATCGACGCTCTAACAATTTTTCTAACGCGCATCTTATCGGAAGGCCGTTTCACACTTTTCGCGATGCGCTCTAAACTGACTGAATGGAGTATCCTGAATGGGACAATTGCAAGCCATCATCGTTCCAGTGACGCCATTTCAGCAGAACTGTACCATCCTGTTTGATGGAGACACGAAAAAGGGCGTGGTGATTGATCCGGGTGGCGATTTCGACCGGATAAAAGAAGCAATTGCCTCGCAAAATGTCGATGTGGAAGCCATCTGGATAACGCATGGTCATATCGATCATGCGGGTGCCGCCCTTGATCTCAAGGAAGATCTCGGCGTCGATATTATCGGTCCGCACAAGGACGACAAGTTTCTGCTCGATAATCTGGCAACCACCGGCGTTAAATACGGACTGACAGAAGGCGTGCGCAATGTGACGCCGGATCGCTGGCTGGAAGAGGGCGATAAGGTCTCAGTTGCAGGTCATACATTCGATGTCTTGCATTGTCCGGGCCATGCTCCCGGCCATGTGGTCTTTTTTAATCCAGAAGCACGTTTTGCCATTGTTGGCGACGTTTTGTTCAATGGGTCAATTGGCCGAACCGATCTGCCGGGTGGTGATCACGCAGCGCTCATTCGCTCAATCAAGGAAAAGCTTCTGCCGCTAGGTGACGATATCGGCTTTCTGTGTGGTCATGGCACCGGTGGACGCTTTGGTGAAGAGCGCCGCAACAATCCGTTTCTCAACGATCTTGGATATGCCTGATCTGTTGAGAGCAGATTACGAAAAAGCCGCCTTGTGAGGCGGCTTTTCTGTTTCCAGATTTCTGGTCAGATCAGTTGGCTGAGCAGAAGTGGTCGCGACCATCATAACCGCGATAGGTGCCGGTATTTGGATTGAACGACCGGTAGCGATCCGAACAATACTGATACCAGCCACGGCTCCACGGCTCATAGCTACTGCGATACTGCACGTTGCGCGCAGGCGGTGCAGGATAATAAGCGGGCGGTGGAGGTGGTGGTGCGTAGACGGGTGCCGGCTGCACATAGGTTGGCTGCGGCTGGCTAAGCGCGCTGCCCAGTAATGCGCCTGCTGCGAGGCCAATCACGCCTGCGGCAACGGCATCGCCAGTGCGGTCGCGATCACGGTGACGATAATAGGGACGATCCCAGCCGCCACGGTTCCAGCCACCGCCATCCCAGCCACGACGGCCCCACGAATCTGCCGAAGCCGCGGCTAGCGGTGCTGAAACGGCTGCGATGGAGGCAACTGCCAGAATGGCCGCTTTGAGTAACTTGTTCATTGTCCGCTCCTTTAGAAGCATAACTGCAATCTCTTCGATGCATCCGGCGAGTAGGCACGGGGCGTCTATCATGAATAACAAGTTAATAGTTTCGACATGAATGGAGGCTGAACAATGTTCATGGGGCGGCTTGAATCGCGGATAACTGGTAAATTAAACGCAGCGCCGGTAATATTTCGCGCGTTTTCGGCTCGTGGGAATTTCAATAAGTTAGAGCGGCTTTTGTTTTCACGCGCGTCTTATCCGAAAACTGCTTCACACTTTTCGGGATGGGTTCAAATAAAAAACCCCGGCGTTAGCCGGGGATCAAATTCTTGATGCGTAAAAACTCGGACTTAGTCAGTAACCGAGATATTTACTGCCTTAGGACCCTTGCCACGACGATCCGGTTCCGTCTCGTAGGAAACCTTCTGATTGTCGGCAAGTCCTGCCAAACCCGAAGCCTGTACAGCAGAGATATGTACGAAGATGTCTGCGCCGCCATCATCAGGCTTGATAAATCCGAAACCTTTTTCGGAGTTGAAGAATTTGACCTGTCCGGTCTGTGCCATGGGATCCGTTCCTTTTCCTTGGCGCCACCGCTTTATTAGAGACAGTGGAATTATAACTTCTGCCGAACGCACCACACACCCGGCAGAGGGTCATGCAGGCAGTTCTCGACTTAGGAAAGGAACCGATCATTGCTGGAGAGTAACCCCCAACCCGGAACTTCTAGCGGTTCCGGCGCGCCGTTCTTCCAGTCTTCCGTTTGTACTCAAATTGCCCGGACGAAACGAAGACTGATCTATGATGGGTTGTTTGGCAAGCAAAATTTTCACTTAAAATGTGATTGGTTATATTTGAAACGGCATCGTTGCTAATTTTTATGAAAATTACCAGAATATCGGCAATTTAATACCAAAAGAGTGCAGGGCAGGTGCAATATATCAAATCATACTATGGTATAGTATGCTCGGTTGCTTATCTATTGCGCAAAACTATGCATGCTCCGCCCGCAGCGCGTAGTTTAGTGCATATATTATCCGCTTCGCTGCGGCTGTCGGCACCTATACGTACCGCATAGATACCGCGCCGGGCGATGGGCGTACGAACACGACTGATAACCGGGTCGTGCCCTGCAAGCACCGTTGAGAATTGTTTACGCAACCGGCTCCATTGATTGACAGCCACGGTGCGGCGAAAGTTTCCTGCCACCTGAATCCCCCACGGCTTTGGTTTGATCCGCGACATGGGAATGGTTGCCGTTCGAATGATCGGCAGCCTCTGGCAGGCTTGCGTGAAAGAAAGTTTTGCATCAAGCGGTGTGTTCGTGATCTCGTTACCCGATGCAAAATTATCTGCGGGAGCGCCGGTTAGGTCGAGTACATAGTTTTCCGTTTCAAGCGGCAGAAACCCGCCCGAGCGCATCCAGTTGGAAACCCGGCCCGGGCCTGCATTGTAAGCGGCGGCAGCAAGTCCCCAGTTTCCGAATGCACGCTTGAGTTCGCTCAGAAAACCCGCCGATGCGGGGATCGCCTGCTCTATGTCGAACGGATCGGCAAGGCCACGTTCCTTTGCCGTATAGGGCATGAATTGCGCAATGCCTTGCGCGCCGACCGGACTGACTGCGCGATGATCAAAACGGCTTTCTTTCCAGATCAGCCGCGCGAAGAAATCTTTCGGAATGCCTTTTGCTTCGGCATTGATTTCGATGAGTTCGCAAATGCGTCCGATAGTGGGTGCCATCTTTTCGGGCGGCATTGGCGGACCATAGATGAGAGATTCTGGATTTGTGGCTGTCTGGGCTGATGCATGAATGCCTTCCGGCCAGCAGAAAAGCTGCATGAAGGCAAATGTCGCTATCGATAAATGCAAACGACTCATGCTGTCTCTTCCGCCCCTGATCCCGCTCTTAAGATGACAGAGTAATGCATGTTTGCAACTTGTCGATATGGGGCTCTACGGATTATCTCGCGAAAGTCCTTGTTCTTGAGCGGAGCTGTGCCATTTTAGCAGTCAGACAAGTGAGGGAGAGGGTGATGTTTTTTCGTAAAATCAGTCGTTTGGGTCTGATCGCTGGTGCTGTGTTTCTTGCAGGTTGTGTTGCAGAAGGCGGTCCGGATTATCGGCCACCAGTGCGACCGGGACCGTCGCAGCCTCAAATGTGTCCGATGATCTATGCGCCGGTTTGTGGTGAACGTGGGCAATCACGCAAGACATTCGGCAATGCATGTCAGGCACGCGCGGACGGTTATCGGATTGTCGGCAATGGCCAGTGCAGCTCAAGGCCTGTATCGCGTCCCGGCTCGGGCTGGGGTAGCGAGGGTGGAATGCGTCCGCCACATCAGGGCAACAGACCGGGCCGTCCCGGTGCTGGCGCATGTACGCGGGAATTCATGCCGGTTTGTGCACGGCGTGGCGGTGACCGGCAGACCTTCCCGAACCGCTGCGAAGCAGAACGTGCGGGCTATCGCATTACCGGCAGCGGCCAGTGTCGCTAGAGCGCGTCTCGATCTGATTGAATCAGATCGGCGCTCTAATCACCGCCCCGGTCGGCCAGTCTTGCCGGGGCGACGCTTTTTGCGCGCCGTTTCAGCCGGGTCTTCATAAGAGCCAACACCCGAACGCTCGCGGCGGATTGCAGCGTCATCTGCACCCGCCGGCTTCTCGGTGCGCTTGACGGTCATTTCATCGAGCGTGTTTTTGCGGAACAGCGGCTTGGCCATATCTGTTCCTGGTCCCATATTGTCGAGCGAAGGTTTGGCGAAAAGCGATTGCTTTGGCTCAGCATCGACCGTGCGATGCACCTTGCGACCCGCATTATGCCGTCCCTTGGTGCGGCCTGTTACCGGGCTTTCGAGTTCCACCTCGCGCGCCAGCGGATCATCGGCAATCGCCAGTTCCATTTCGCGCAGGCGTTTGATTTCATCACGCATGCGTGCGGCCTTCTCGAAGTCGAGATCGGCTGCTGCATCCCGCATCTGTTTCTGCAGATGTTCGAGATGGGCGGTCAGATTATTGCCCATCATCGCGCCTTCTTCAGCAAAACCGGAAATATCGGCGCGGACGTGATCCTGTTCGTAGACCGAATTCAGGATGTCCGAGATATTCTTTTTCACCGAAGCCGGTGTGATGCCATGCTCGAGATTGTAGGCTTCCTGCTTTTCACGGCGGCGGCTGGTTTCATCCATCGCACGTGTCATGGAGCCGGTGATATTGTCGGCATAGAGAATGACCTTGCCGTCAACGTTACGTGCTGCACGGCCGATTGTCTGAACTAGGGACGTTTCTGAACGCAGGAAGCCTTCCTTGTCAGCATCGAGAATGGCGACGAAGCCGCATTCCGGAATGTCCAGACCTTCGCGCAGCAGGTTGATCCCAACAAGAACGTCGAATGCCCCAAGACGCAGGTCGCGGATGATTTCGATACGTTCCAGCGTGTCGATGTCCGAATGCATATAACGCACGCGAACACCCTGTTCGTGCAGATATTCGGTCAGGTCTTCGGCCATGCGCTTGGTCAGCACCGTGCAGAGTGTGCGATAGCCCTTGCGCGCTGTTTCGCGGATTTCGCCCAGCACATCATCGACCTGATTTTTCGCAGGGCGTACTTCGACCGGTGGATCTATCAGGCCTGTCGGGCGGATAACCTGTTCGGCAAACACACCGCCAGCCTCTTCCATTTCCCATTTGCCGGGCGTTGCCGAAACGGCAATTGTCTGCGGGCGCATGGCGTCCCATTCCTCGAACCGCAGCGGACGGTTATCCATGCACGAAGGCAAGCGGAAGCCATATTCCGCCAGCGTCGCTTTACGGCGGAAGTCGCCGCGATACATGCCGCCGATTTGCGGAACCGTGACGTGGCTTTCGTCGAGGAAAACCAGCGCATTGTCGGGAATATATTCGAACAGCGTCGGTGGTGGTTCGCCCGGTTTACGTCCGGTCAGATAGCGCGAATAATTTTCAATGCCGTTGCACACGCCGGTTGCTTCAAGCATTTCAAGATCGAAATTGGTGCGCTGCTCAAGACGCTGCGCTTCCAACAGACGGCCAGCACTATTCAGCTCGGCAAGACGATGCTGAAGCTCTTCCTGTATCGACCTGATGGCTTGGTTGAGCGTCGGACGTGGTGTAACATAGTGCGAATTCGCGTAAATCTTGACCGATTGCAGATCGCCCGTCTTCTGGGCAGTCAACGGGTCGAACTCGGCGATGGATTCGATTTCGTCGCCAAACAACGATATACGCCATGCGCGGTCTTCCAAGTGGGCCGGGAAGATTTCAATCGTATCGCCGCGCACACGGAATGAGCCGCGCACGAAGTTGATGTCCTGACGCTTATACTGCTGTGCCACAAGATCGGCGAGAAGCTGACGCTGGTCGAGCCGGTCGCCGATTTTCATCTCAAACGTCATAGCGGTATAGGTTTCGACCGAGCCGATACCGTAAATGCACGAAACCGAGGCCACGATGATCACGTCGTCGCGTTCGATCAGCGCGCGGGTGGCTGCGTGGCGCATGCGGTCGATTTGTTCGTTTACGGTCGATTCCTTTTCTATATAGGTGTCGGAGCGCGCGACATAGGCTTCCGGCTGATAGTAATCGTAATAGGAAACGAAATATTCGACAGCATTGTTGGGGAAGAAGTTTTTGAACTCGCCGTAAAGCTGGGCGGCAAGCGTCTTGTTTGGTGCAAGAATGAGCGCAGGGCGCTGCGTTTCCTGAATGACCTTCGCCATGGTGAAGGTCTTGCCGGACCCGGTGACGCCGAGCAATACCTGCGTGCGGTCCTGATCTTCCAGTCCGCTGACCAGATC
>Ga0213829_1000212_pt1 | contig 69636 bp, 54 predicted proteins | sample MC6MC0896MG_FD_180665 | JGI IMG/M metagenome (GOLD analysis project Ga0213829, IMG submission 180665) | Enriched soil aggregate microbial communities from Iowa State University, Ames, United States - MC6-MC0896-MG | ecosystem: Environmental > Terrestrial > Soil > Unclassified | place: USA: Iowa... | reverse complement strand
GTGGCCAAGCTGACCTGGGGCATCCGCTGGGGTTCGGACACGGTCATGGACCTCTCCACCGGCAAGCACATCCATGAAACCCGCGAGTGGATCATCCGCAACTCGCCGGTGCCGATCGGCACCGTGCCGATTTACCAAGCGTTGGAAAAGGTCGGCGGCGTTGCCGAAGACCTGACCTGGGAGCTGTTCCGCGACACCTTGATCGAGCAGGCCGAGCAGGGCGTGGACTACTTCACCATCCATGCCGGCGTGCTCCTGCGCTACGTGCCACTGACCGCCAAGCGCGTCACCGGCATTGTCAGCCGTGGTGGTTCGATCATGGCCAAGTGGTGCCTGGCGCATCACCAGGAGAACTTCCTCTACACCCATTTCGATGAAATCTGCGAAATCATGAAGGCCTACGACGTCAGCTTCTCGCTCGGCGACGGCCTGCGTCCGGGCTCGATTGCCGATGCCAACGACGCCGCCCAGTTCGGTGAGCTGGAGACCCTGGGCGAACTGACCAAGATCGCCTGGAAGCACGACGTGCAGTGCATGATCGAAGGCCCCGGCCATGTGCCGATGCAGTTGATCAAAGAGAACATGGACAAGCAGCTGGAATGCTGCGACGAGGCGCCGTTCTACACCCTCGGCCCGCTGACCACCGACATCGCGCCGGGCTACGACCACATCACCTCGGGCATCGGTGCGGCGATGATCGGCTGGTTTGGCTGCGCCATGCTCTGCTATGTCACGCCCAAGGAACACCTCGGCCTGCCGAACAAGGATGACGTCAAGACCGGCATCATCACCTACAAGATCGCCGCCCACGCCGCCGACCTTGCCAAGGGCCACCCCGGCGCGCAGATCCGCGACAACGCGCTGTCCAAGGCGCGCTTCGAGTTCCGCTGGCAGGACCAGTTCAACCTTGGCCTGGACCCGGACACCGCCCGTGCCTACCACGACGAGACCCTGCCCAAGGAATCGGCCAAGGTCGCTCACTTCTGCTCGATGTGCGGGCCGAAGTTCTGCTCGATGAAGATCACCCAGGAAGTGCGCGAGTACGCTGCCAATCAGCGTATCGAGGCGGTCGACATGTCGGTCGAGGAGGGCATGCGCGAGCAGTCCGAGCGCTTCCGTCAGACCGGCAGCCAGCTGTACCAGAAGGTGTGATGCAACTGGGGCTGCTTTGCAGCCCTTCGCGGGTAAACCCGCTCCCACAGGTTTAGGCGGCGCTGCAAAACCTTGTGGGAGCGGGTTTACCCGCGAACGAGCGCGAAGCCCTCGCATCTCCACAATAACTCCGGCGAGCATCAACTATGACCACCCCCAGCAACTTCTCCCCCGATCATCCGATCCCCGCCAGCCAGCGCCTGTTTGGCGGGCGGGACCTGTTTGTCCTGTGGTTCTCCCTTGGCACTGGCTTGATGGTGCTGCAGGTCGGCGCCATGCTCGCGCCGGGCCTGGGCCTGGCCGGCGCGATGCTGGCAATCGTGCTCGGCACTGCGGTTGGCGTGCTGCTGCTGGCTGCCGCCGGGGTGATCGGCAGTGACACCGGCCTGTCGGCCATGGGCACCTTGCGCTTGAGCCTTGGCCGGCACGGCGTGCGCCTGCCGGCAGTGCTCAACTTGCTCCAGCTGATTGGCTGGGGCTCGTTCGAAATCATCGTCATGCGCGACGCCGCCAGCCTGCTCGGCGCGCGGGCGTTCGGAGCCGATAGTGCCTGGACCAACCCGCTGCTGTGGACGCTGTGCTTTGGCGCGTTGGCAACGCTGCTGGCAATCTGCGGACCGCTGACCTTCGTGCGCAAGATCTTGCGCAAGTGGGGTATCTGGCTATTGATCGGCGCCTGCCTGTGGCTGACCTGGAACCTGTTTGCCAAGGCCGATCTGGGCGCTATCTGGCAGCGTGCCGGCGATGGCTCGATGTCGCTGGCAGTCGGTTTTGACATCGTCATCGCCATGCCGCTGTCGTGGTTGCCGTTGATTGCCGACTATTCGCGCTTCGCCCAGCATGCGGGCCGCGTGTTCAGTGGCACCGTGCTCGGTTATCTGCTTGGTAATGCCTGGCTGATGAGCCTTGGCGTTGCCTACACCCTGGCCTTTGCGCCAAGCGGTGAGGCCAATGCCCTGCTGCTGGCGCTGGCCGGCGCCGGCTTGGGTATCCCGCTGTTGTTGATTCTGCTGGATGAGACCGAGAACGCTTTTGCCGATATCCATTCCGGCGCGGTCTCCACCGGCTTGCTGCTGCCGATCAAGGTCGAACACCTGGCCCTGGCGATCGGCCTGCTGTGCACGCTGATCGCCTGTCTGGCGCCGCTGGCCCAGTACGAGAACTTCCTGCTGTTGATCGGTTCGGTGTTCGCGCCGCTGTTCGGCGTGGTGCTGACGGACCACTTCGTGATCCGCCAGCGCCAGTTGCCGACCCGTGTCGACGGCTTGCACTGGCAGGCGCTGCTGGCCTGGGCGGTGGGCGTCGCGGCCTATCATGGCATTGCCAATCTGGCCCCGGAGGTCGGTGCAACCCTGCCGGCGTTGGTGCTGGCAGGGCTGCTGTACGGGCTATTGAGTGTCAGCCGCGGCCGGGAAACAGCTCAGGCTTGATTACGCCATTCAGGCGCGGGTAGGGGATTTTCAGCTCGATGTGGCCCATGGAGTAGGGCGCGATGGCATACACCTCGTACTTCACCACGACCGCACCGTAGGTCAGGGCGATGTGCGGGGACTTCTTGAACGGCCAGGTCTTGACGAATTCGGCGTCCTTGTCCATGCCGGTGCTGATCATCCAGGCGCGGTGCGACTCTTCGACGGTTTTCCAGAAGGTGTCTTCCTGGCCTGGCACCAGCATGTCCTGCAGGGTCAGGACCTTGTCCTGCTTGCGCGAGTAGTTGATGAACGCGCGGCCGGGCATGCCGTGGGCGCCACCACTGTCGAGGTAGCTGGACAGCTCGATGATCACCAAGCCGTCATGCTGTTCACGTACCTTGGCTTGCAGGTAGCTGCTGTTGCGCTTGTCGGCGCTGGCCAGGTACTGATCCTCGTAGGCCTTGAGCGAGGTCGGCGCGCTGCTGCGGGCGTTGTCGGTGGTCAGTTGCAGCAGGCGGCTTTCGACGATGGCGTCGAGCTTGGGCAGCGCCGGGAAGTGCACGGTGTCGATGTTCACCAGCGGGCAGTCGCTGGCACTGCAGCCCGGCTTGACGTGCTCCCAGGCATCGCGCTTGACCTCGAGTGGGGCCCGGTAATTGGGCGCGAACAGGCTCTGGCAGGCGCTCAGTGCCACCGCCAGCACAGCCACGGAAGTCAGTTTGACTAGCGTCATGATGATCCTTGCAGAACTTGGATAGTCGGCCTTGGACCGTCGGCAAAGCCGTCGGTTCGCCACTAAGCTAACAGACATGACGCACCCGCTTCCAGCAGCCTGAACGGTCAACGGAAAGGGGTGAAACCCGGTCAAACGCAGAGTAGGATGGCGCGATGCGGTAGTTGAGGTAATGAGGATTTCCATGACAGACACGTCCAATTCGGTGCCCAAGACGGTTGAGATCGTCAAGCGCGAGAACTGCTTCCAGGGCTTTTACAAGCTCGACAAGCTGCACCTGCGCCATGAGCTGTTCGCCGGCGGCATGAGCCGTGAGATCAGCCGCGAGCTGTTCGTGCGCCACGATGCAGTGTGCGTGCTGCCGTACGATCCGCTGCGCGACGAGGTGGTGCTGATCGAGCAGTTCCGCGCTGGCGCCATGGGCAAGGTGGCCAATCCCTGGCTGATTGAAATGGTCGCGGGCCTGATCGACAAGGACGAGCAGCCTGAAGAGGTTGCCCATCGCGAAGCCGAAGAAGAAGCCGGCCTGACCTTCTCGGCCCTGTGGCCGATGACCCGCTACTTCCCATCGCCGGGCGGCAGCGACGAGTTTGTGCATCTGTTTCTCGGCCGCTGCGTCAGCGAAGGTGCCGGCGGCTTGCATGGGCTGGAGGAAGAGGGCGAGGATATCCGCGTGCGCGCCTGGTCGTTCGAGGACGCCCTGCAGGCGGTACGTGACGGGCGCATCTGCAACGCGGCCAGCATCATCGGCCTGCAATGGCTGGCGCTGAACCGCGACGAAGTACGGGGGATGTGGAAGTGAACCTGCTGCGCGAGCGTTATCGGGTCGATCTGGTCGGGCTGCAAAGTGCCTGCGAGGCCAACTACGCTCGCTTGATGCGCCTGCTGCCGGACATGCGTACTACCCAGAGCTCGCGGCGCATCGGTATGACCCAGGGCGACCAGATGCTTGGCGTGCTGGTGCTGGACGTGCTGCTGACGTGCCCATACACCACCACCCTGCGCGTGCGTCAGGAGCATAGCCTGCCTTGGCTGCCGGTACCGCAGTTGGAAGTGCAGGTGTACCACGATGCGCGCATGGCCGAAGTGGTCAGCGCCGAGCATGCACGGCGCTTTCGCAGCATCTACCCGTACCCCAACGAAGCCATGCACCAGCCCGACGAGAAGGCCCAGCTCAACCTGTTTCTCGGCGAATGGCTGAGCCACTGCCTGGCCTGCGGCCATGAACTGGCGGCAGTACGCTGAAAATGTGATGCGAGTCGGCTTCGCCGGCTTGCGTGAAAGCTGTCAGCGGCGATAATCGCGCAGAACTCGCTCGAGGAGACGGCCGTTGCCGCAGCCCAACCATCCCCACGCACCGATCAATGTCGTGCAACTGACCGACGCCCATCTGTTTGCTGATCCGGCGGGCACCCTGCTGGGCCTGAATACCCGCGGCAGCCTGCAGCATGTGATCGACCAGGTGCATCGCGAACAGCCTGCAATCGACTTGCTGCTGTGCACCGGCGACCTGTCGCAGGATGCCAGCGCGACGGCCTATCGTGCCTTTGCCGAGATGACGGCGACGCTGCGCGCGCCAGCCCGCTGGCTACCGGGCAACCATGATCAGGCGCGAGTGATGGCCGAGGTGGCGCAAGGTACGGATTTGTTGCAGTCGGTAACCGATGTGGGCAACTGGCGCATCATCATGCTCGACTCGGCAGTGGTGGGCGCGACCCATGGCCTGCTCGCGCCGGCGCAGCTTGCCGTCCTCGATCAAGCCCTGAACAGTGCCCCCCAGCGCCATTGCCTGATCTGCTGTCACCACCAGCCGGTGGACATCGGCTGCGCCTGGATGGCGCCGATCGGCCTGCGCAACAGCGATGAGTTGCTGCAACGGGTGCAGGCTCACCCGCAGGTGCGCGCGGTGCTCTGGGGGCATGTGCACCAGGCCTTCGAGCAGACGCGTGACGGCGTGCGCTACATGGCCACACCGTCGACCTGCATCCAGTTCGCCCCGGGTAGCGTCGACTTCAAGGTCAGTGAAGAGTTGCCGGGATACCGCTGGCTGCGCCTGCATGCAGACGGTCAGCTGGAAACAGGCGTAGAGCGGGCGCTGGATTATGTGCTGCAGCTGGATTTCAACAGCCCCGGTTATTGAGCGCGCAGTCCCAGCGACCTTGAACAATGTATTACGCAAATCCCGAAGCAGCGCCAATGCTCGGCGAACACGCTACACTGCGCGTCCCTGCGCCCCAACTGGCGGGCGCGCCGCAGCAGACACTGGGGGCAGCATGTCGGGTTCCATCCTTTATATCCACGGCTTCAACAGCTCGCCGCTGTCGACCAAGGCGCGCCAGCTTGAGGCTGTGATGCAGCAACTGGGCCTGGCTGGCCAGTTGCGCATCCCCGCGCTGCACCATCATCCGCGTGAGGCGATTGGCCAGCTCGAAGCCGCCATTGCCGAGCTGGGCGCGCCCTTGCTGGTAGGCAGTTCGCTGGGCGGCTACTATGCGACCCATCTGGCCGAGCGGCATGGCCTCAAGGCACTGCTGATCAACCCGGCGGTAGCGCCGCACCGCTTGTTCGACGGCTACCTGGGCACCCAGCGCAACCTGTATACCGATGAGCCCTGGGAGCTGACCCTGGACCACGTGCAGGCCCTGACCGAGCTCGAAGTGGCGCCGCCAACCGACGCCGCACGCTACCAGGTGTGGTTGCAGACCGCCGATGAAACCCTCGACTACCGCCACGCCGCTGCCTACTACCAGGCCTGCGCGCTGCGTATCGAAGCCGGTGGCGACCACAGTTTCCAGGGCTTCACCAAGCGCCTGCCGGCGTTGCTGGCTTTTGCCGGCATTGCCCGCGAGCAATATGCGGCGCTCGATTTTTCTGTATTTTGATTTTTCGCATTCACCAGACTGACGACGAGAACCCATGGCCAACCCCAGCGCTAGCGCCTATAACGCCGACGCCATCGAAGTCCTCTCCGGCCTCGATCCGGTGCGTAAACGGCCCGGTATGTACACCGACACCAGCCGGCCCAACCACCTGGCCCAGGAAGTCATCGACAACAGTGTCGACGAAGCCCTGGCCGGCCACGCCCGCTCGGTGCAGGTCATCCTGCATGCCGACCACTCGCTGGAAGTCAGCGACGATGGCCGGGGCATGCCGGTCGACATCCACCCCGAAGAGGGCGTCTCGGGTGTCGAACTGATCCTCACCAAACTGCACGCCGGCGGCAAGTTCTCGAACAAGAACTACCAGTTCTCCGGTGGTCTGCACGGCGTTGGTATCTCCGTGGTCAACGCCTTGTCGACCCAGGTTCGGGTGCGGGTCAAGCGTGACGGCAACGAATATCAGATGACCTTCGCCGACGGCTACAAGGCCACCGAGCTGGAAGTGATCGGTACGGTCGGCAAGCGCAACACCGGTACCAGCGTGTATTTCAGCCCTGATCCGAAGTACTTCGACTCGCCGAAGTTTTCCATCAGCCGCCTCAAGCATGTGCTCAAGGCCAAGGCCGTGCTGTGCCCGGGCTTGTCGATCAGCTTCGAAGACAAGGCCAGCGGCGAGAAAGTCGAGTGGCACTACGAAGACGGCCTGCGCTCGTACCTGGTCGATTCGGTCAGCGACTTCCTGCGGCTGCCCGACGAGCCGTTCTGCGGCAGCCTGGCCGGTAACAAGGAAGCGGTCGACTGGGCCCTGCTGTGGTTGCCCGAGGGCGGCGACAGCGTGCAGGAAAGCTACGTCAACCTGATCCCGACGGCGCAAGGGGGTACCCACGTCAACGGCCTGCGTCAGGGCCTGCTGGATGCCATGCGCGAGTTCTGCGAGTTCCGCAACCTACTGCCGCGTGGGGTCAAGCTGGCGCCGGAAGACATCTGGGAGCGGATCAGCTTCGTCCTGTCGATGAAGATGCAGGAGCCGCAGTTCTCTGGCCAGACCAAAGAGCGCCTGTCCTCGCGCGAGGCGGCGGCGTTCGTCTCCGGCGTGGTCAAGGATGCCTTCAGCCTGTGGCTCAACGCGCACCCTGAACTGGGCATGCAGCTGGCGGAGCTTGCCATCAGCAACGCGGGTCGCCGCCTCAAGGCGAGCAAGAAGGTCGAACGCAAGCGCATTACCCAGGGCCCGGCACTGCCCGGCAAGCTGGCCGACTGCGCTGGCCAGGACCCGATGCGCTCCGAGCTGTTCCTGGTCGAGGGTGACTCCGCCGGCGGTTCGGCGAAGCAGGCGCGAGACAAGGAATTCCAGGCCATCCTGCCGCTGCGCGGGAAGATCCTCAATACCTGGGAAGTCGACGGCGGCGAAGTGCTGGCCAGCCAGGAAGTGCACAACATCGCCGTGGCCATCGGTGTCGATCCGGGTGCCACCGACCTGTCGCAGCTGCGCTACGGCAAGATCTGCATCCTCGCCGACGCCGACTCCGACGGCCTGCACATCGCCACCTTGCTCTGCGCCTTGTTCGTGCAGCACTTCCGGCCGTTGGTCAAGGCGGGCAACGTCTACGTCGCCATGCCGCCGCTGTACCGCATCGACCTGGGCAAGGAGATCTACTACGCCCTCGACGAAGCGGAGCGTGACGGCATTCTTGACCGTTTGGTCGCCGAGAAAAAACGTGGCAAGCCGCAGGTCACCCGCTTCAAGGGCCTGGGTGAGATGAACCCGCCGCAGTTGCGCGAAACCACCATGGACCCGAACACCCGGCGCCTGGTGCAGTTGACTCTGGATGACGTCGAGGCCACCTGCGAGCTGATGGACAAGCTGCTGGCGAAGAAGCGCGCCGGTGATCGCAAGAGCTGGCTGGAAACCAAAGGCAACCTGGCTGAGGTCATGGTTTGATTGTTCGGTTGCTTGCCGCAGTACTGGCCCTGGTCGCTTTGCCGAGTCTGGCGAGCGACTGGCCGGAGCTGAAGCTGAGCAGCGAGCACGCCATTGACGGTATGCCCAGCGGCAACCTCTCGGGCCTGGCGATGTGCCGTGGCGCGCTCTGGGGTGTATCCGACCGCGATGACGACCGGATCTACCGCTTCGAGCAGAGCGATGGTGCCTGGCAGGCCGAAGCGATGCCCTTCAGCGCGCCGCCGGCGCCTGACAGTGGCTTGCCATTAGGCTTGAAGGTGCGCAGTTGGGCGGTCGCCGCAGTGCGCGGTGGTGAATTGGACTTTGAAGGTATCAGCTGCGATCAGGCGGGTAACTTCTACTTGGTCAGCGAATCCCATGCGGCGGTGCTGCAGCTGCCGCTGCAAGGTGAGCCGAACTGGTTGAAGATCGACCCGTTGATGGTTGGCCGGGCACGTGCCAGCGGCATGCTGCTGCGCTTCAATGGCTTGTTCGAGGGGTTGGTGATCAACCCGGCGGGCGATCGTCTATGGCTGGCCGCCGAACGGGAACGGCGCGGCCTGGTTGCGTTGCAACGCCAGCAGTCGCTGTGGACCTGCGTGCGCAGCTGTGTGCTGTTCAGCGAGGCTGGGGTCGAGATGCAGCCGCCGCAAGTGGACAAGCCGCGGCCGGTGTCGCGCGATTTTGCCGACCTGGCGCTGTATGCCGGCAAGCTGTTTACCCTGGAGCGTAATGCCTACCGGGTATGCCGGCGCGACGTGGACAGCGGCGCCGTCGAGCGCTGCTGGTCGTTTGCCGCCGATGCACTGACCGAGGCGCGCCGCTATGACCAGCTGTTTGGCGTCGCCGAAGCCTTGATCATCGATGACGAGGGCGCCTGGATTGGCGTGGACAACAACAACGGCGCCCGCGGCGATGGCGAAGTACGGCCGATCGTCTGGCGCTTTGCTGCGCCACAAGGCGGCTGGAGTGGCAAACCATGAGCCAGCCGGCCGGCAAGCGCGCGGGCAGGGTACTGATGATTCTCGCCTGGGCGGCGGCGATGTTTCTTGCAACGCGCTTTTTTGGCGTCTGGGAGGATCAGCAGCGCAACCCCAATGCGCAACCCGAGTCGGCCCATGGTGATGGTTTCATCGAAGTTCGCTTACTGAGCAATGGTCAGGGCCACTTTGTCGCCGACGGCGCAATCAACGGCCAGACCGTGCACTTCATGCTCGACACCGGCGCGACCGATGTCGCCATCCCCGAGTCGCTGGCCAAAGGCCTTGAGCTGCAACGCGGTGCGCCTGTGCTGGTGAGTACCGCCAATGGCCGCACTGAAGGCTACCGGACCCGTCTGGACAGCCTGCAACTGGGTGATATCCGCCTGCAGGGCGTACGCGCCCTGGTGGTGCCCGGCCTTGACGGCACAACCGTGCTGCTCGGCATGAGCGCCCTCAAACAACTTGAATTTACCCAGCGCGGCGGCAGCATGCTGTTGCGCCAGAACCTGAAATGACGAGGCCCGCATGAGCGACTCACTGGAACTCAGTCTCGACGGCGTCGAGCGCCGTTCCCTGGCTGACTTCACCGAACAGGCCTACCTCAACTACTCCATGTACGTGATCATGGACCGCGCCCTGCCGCATATCGGCGACGGCCTCAAGCCTGTGCAGCGGCGCATTGTCTATGCCATGAGCGAGTTGGGTCTGGATGCCGATTCCAAGCACAAGAAGTCGGCGCGTACCGTCGGCGACGTGCTCGGCAAGTTCCACCCGCACGGCGACTCGGCCTGCTATGAAGCCATGGTGCTGATGGCGCAGCCGTTCAGCTACCGCTATACCCTGGTCGACGGCCAGGGCAACTGGGGTGCGCCGGACGATCCGAAGTCGTTCGCGGCCATGCGTTATACCGAGGCGCGCCTGTCGCGCTACTCCGAAGTGCTGCTCGACGAAGTCGGCCAGGGCACGGTCGACTGGGTGCCCAACTTCGACGGCACTCTGCAGGAGCCGTCGGTTCTGCCGGCGCGGCTGCCGAATATCCTCCTCAACGGCACCACCGGTATTGCTGTGGGCATGGCCACCGATGTGCCGCCGCACAACCTGCGCGAAGTCGCCAGCGCCTGCGTGCGCCTGCTCGACGAGCCGAAAGCGACCATCGAGCAGCTTTGTGAGCACATTCAAGGCCCGGACTATCCGACCGAAGCCGAGATCATCACGCCGCGTGCCGACATCTTGAAGATGTACGAGAGCGGCAAAGGCTCGATCCGCATGCGTGCGGTGTACCGCGTCGAGGATGGCGACATTGTCGTCACCGCCTTGCCGCACCAGGTCTCCGGGGCCAAGGTGCTCGAGCAGATCGCTGCGCAGATGCAGGCCAAGAAGCTGCCAATGGTGGCTGACCTGCGCGACGAGTCCGATCATGAGAACCCATGCCGAATCGTGATCATCCCGCGCTCCAATCGGGTCGATGCCGACGAGCTGATGCAGCACCTGTTCGCCACCACTGATCTGGAAAGCAGCTACCGGGTCAACGTCAACATCATCGGCCTCGACGGCCGGCCGCAACTGAAAAACCTGCGGCTGTTGCTGCAGGAATGGTTGCAGTTCCGCGTCGGCACCGTGCGCCGGCGCCTGCAGCACCGCCTGGACAAGGTCGAGCGGCGCCTGCACCTGTTGGACGGCTTGCTCACGGCGTTTCTCAACCTGGATGAAGTTATCCACATCATCCGTACCGAAGAGCACCCCAAGCAGGCGCTGATTGCCCGCTTCGAGCTGACCGAAATCCAGGCTGAATACATCCTCGAGACGCGCCTGCGCCAGCTGGCTCGCCTGGAAGAAATGAAAATCCGCGGTGAGCAGGACGAACTGCTTAAAGAGCAGGCCAAGCTGCAGGCCCTGCTGGGTAGCGACGCCAAGCTGAAAAAGCTGGTGCGCAGCGAGCTGATCAAAGATGCCGAGAAGTATGGCGACGACCGCCGCTCGCCGATTGTCGAGCGCAGCGAAGCCAAGGCACTCTCGGAAAACGAGCTGATGCCGACCGAGCCGGTCACCGTGGTGCTTTCGGAAAAAGGCTGGGTGCGTTGCGCCAAGGGCCATGACATCGATGCCACCGGGCTTTCCTACAAGGCCGGTGACGGCTTCAAGGCCGCTGCGGCGGGGCGCTCCAACCAGTTTGCCGTGCTGATCGACTCCACCGGGCGCAGTTATTCGGTGGCCGCGCACACGTTGCCCTCGGCCCGTGGCCAGGGCGAGCCGCTGACCGGGCGGCTGACACCGCCGCCGGGGGCGACCTTCGAGTGCGTGCTGCTGCCCGAGGACGACGCCCTGTATGTGGTGGCCTCCGACGCGGGTTACGGCTTCGTGGTCAAGGGCGAAGACCTGCAGGCCAAGAACAAGGCCGGCAAGGGTTTGCTCAGCCTGCCCAACGGCGCCAAGGTGATCCCGCCGCGGCCGGTGAGCAACCGCGAGCAGGACTGGCTGGCAGCGGTGACCACCGAAGGCCGCTTGCTGGTGTTCAAGATCGCCGACCTGCCGCAGCTGGGCAAGGGCAAGGGCAACAAGATCATAGGCGTACCGGGCGACCGGGTTGCCAGTCGCGAGGAGTACGTCACCGACCTGGCCGTCATCAGCGAGGGCTCGACCCTTGTATTGCAGGCTGGCAAGCGTACCCTGTCGCTCAAACCAGATGATCTGGAGCATTACAAGGGCGAACGCGGTCGGCGAGGCAGCAAGCTGCCCCGCGGCTTCCAGCGCGTCGATGGGCTGCTGGTGGAAGCTTCGAGCTAACCAGGCGAGTCGTCTGAACCGGCACTTTCGGCGTTGTTCGCGGCGGAACTACTGGAGTCGGACGACCTTTTCGCGGATGATAGGCGCTCGCGGCGCCGGCGTGGCCGAGCGCCCCAAAGACTCTACATGTGTATCACTGCGGTATGCCGAATGGCTGCCACCTGGATGGGATGATGAAATTTCCGCGCTTTCCATTTGCGCTGTTGATGACCGGCCTGCTGGGCCTGGGCGGGTGCAGTGTGCACCAGCCGGTAGCCCTGTATCAGCTGGACAGTGGTGAACCTGGCCAGCCTTCGCAGAGTGCCGGTATGGCTGTGGTGCTGGGCCCGGTTTCGGTGGCTGACTACCTGCAGCGCGAGACCTTTTTGCAGCGCCAGGCAGACGGCAGCCTGACTTCGGCGACGGACGGTCGTTGGGCGGGCAGCCTGTCTTCGGATATTGACCAGCTGCTGGTGCGCCAGCTGGCCTGGCGCCTGGACAGCCAACGGGTGGTGCTGGCGCCGGCGAGCAGTGGTTTTGCGCCGGACGTGCAGGTGCTGCTGTCGATCACTCGCCTGGATTCGGGCAAGGATCAGCCGGCCATTCTGGATGCACAGTGGCGCCTGCTGGATCGCCGCGGCAATGTGCGTGACAACCGCATAGTGCACCTTGAGCAACCGCATGAGGGCAGCGAGTCTTCCCAGGTGCAGGCGCAAGGGCAGTTGTTGCAGAAGCTGGCCGAGCAGTTGAGCAACGCGGTCAAGCCGCTGGCCAATCAGCCGGCCTTGGCTGAAGAAACCCGCAAGAAGCCGGCGGCGCCGGTGCAGGTCAAGAAGACCCCAGAGAAGTCGAAGATCCCGATTGCTTCGCCGGTGCGTACCGATATGGAAGTGTTCAGGTTCTGAGTTTGAATTGAGGCGCTTGCAAAGGCCGCCCCTGCAGAAATCTGTGGGGGCGGCCTTTTTGTTTGTGCGGGTTGTGGGAGCGGGTTCCCCCGCTCCCACAGGGTGGACCAATCCTCAGGCCCGGCGCTCGTGCATGCGCGCCAGTTGCCGCTCCAGCATCGATGGGTACGGCTCCATCAACCGCTCGACACAGCACGCACCCTCAGGGCTGGCAATCGGGCGGATGCGGGCGCGTTGGCGGACCAGCGCATCATCGGTGATCTTGCGTTCGACCAACAGCAGGTTGCGGCTGTGCTGCGACAGGGCCAGGGCATCCTGGGCTTTTTCGGTCATCAGCAGATCGACCTGCTCGAGTCCTTGCAGGTCATCACCCACGGTCAGCCCCAGTTGCAGCTGCAAGGTGATGCCGCTATCGGCCACTTCGATCTGCAGGGCATGGCCCAGGGCGCGCAGCAGCTCGCCGCAGCAGATGGCATTGGTCAGGTAGTCTTCACCCGTCTCGCGGCTGTGGAACAGCAGCAAGGTGCTGCCGTCGGTCAGGGTGAAGGTTTCACCTTCATACAGCGAAGCAGCCTGCTCAAGGCAGTCGCGATAACGCTCGAGCAGCTCGGTCAGGCGCGTGCGCGGCAGGCGGCGCAGTTGCTCCTGCGAACCCAGCTGTACGGCCAGTACGGCGCTGTACTGCGGTTCGGTCGAGACGGGCGCGGCCACAACCGGCTTGGCGCTGCTTTGCTCGACGTCGATCAGGCCGGCAAAGGCTTCATCGTCTTCCTCATCCTGCTGGGCAATAGCCCGGCTGCGGGCAGCGACACTGGTGGTTGCCGGGGCGTGATCAAGGTCGGCGAAGTCATGCTCGTCGTCGTGCTCTTCCTCTTCTTCCGGCTCAGGCGGCGGCGGTGGCGCGAGGCGGGCATGCAACTGACGGGCAAGGTCGCCGATCTCGTCCTGACGATCGATGGCCGGGGTGTACGGGTGCGGATCACGTAGCCAGACCCGCAGCTGCAGCAGCGGCGTGGAGATATAGCGGCCCAGGCGCAGGCTCAGGGTCAGGGCCAAGACCAGCAGGATCCCCGCCAGAATACCCATGCTCTGCAAGCTGATCAGCATCGGTTGCTGGAACTCGCTCATGTCCAGGCTGATGCGCAGTTGCCCGGCGGTCACGTCCTGAAAGGTGATCTTGGTCTGGTACAGGCCTTCGGCTTCACCCAGCAGGGTGTTTTTCGGGCGCTGACCGGCCTCGGCGAGGATGCGGTTGTCGACGCTGTAGATGGCGGCGTGGGCCACCAGCGGGTTCTTCACCAGATTGCCCAGCAGCACGTTGAGGCTGAGGATGTCGTTGGACACCAGCAGCTCGGTCGCCGAGGTGGCCGTCTGGATGGTCAGGCTCTGCCCCAGGGCGTCCGCCTGCTCATGCATGGCCTGCTTGAACTGCAGGCCCATCACGCAGGCATAGATCACCAGCGCCATGGCCACCAGGAAAATATTGGTGCTGGCGATACGCAATGCCAAGGGTACGCGGCGTTGGCGCAGAGCATGGAACAGCATCAGGAAGAAGTTATCGGATTTAACTGGCGTGGGCCGGTTCACAGAGCGCGGCTCTTTATGACGAGAAAGTGCTGCGCAGTATAGCGACCCGGCATTTGTCGGCAAAGTGCAAGTGGCGCCCGATAGTCACCGAAAGTCGGTAGAATGCGCATTTTTCATCGAAGTCGGAGCCAGGTTGTGCGCGAAATCGTTCTGATCAACATCACCGGTGAAGACCGCCCAGGTCTCACTGCCGCCATCACCGGCGTCCTGCTCCAGGGCGGTGTGAACATTCTCGACATCGGCCTGGCCGTGATGCACGGCACTTTGTCGTTCGGCATCCTCGTCGATATCCCGGATAACGAAGTCGCCACGCAGTTGCTGCACAGCGTGCAGAGCAAGGCCCACGAGCTCAATCTGCAGGCACGCTACACACCGATTTCCGAGGCTGACTACCAGCACTGGGCCGATGGCCAGGGCGACGCCCGGCAGATTGTCACCTTGCTCAGCCGCAAGGTCACCCCCGAGCAGCTGCAGCGGGTCAGTGCGATCATCAGCCAGTATGGCCTGACCATCGAGCGCATCGAACGCCTGTCGGCGCGGGTGGCGCTGAACGCCGACAGCGACCACGGCAAAGCGTGTCTGGAGATTTCTGTGCGCGGCGAGCCGAGTGATGCTCAGGCCCTGCGTGCCGCGTTCTTCACGTTGTCTGAAGAGCTGGCCGTGGATATCGCCTTCCAGAAGGATGACCTGTTCCGCCGCAACCGCCGGCTGGCGGTGTTCGACATGGATTCGACGCTGATCGAAGCCGAAGTCATCGACGAGCTGGCCAAGGCCGCCGGCGTCGGCGAGCAGGTTTCCGCCATTACCGAGCGGGCCATGCGCGGCGAGCTGGATTTTCGCGCCAGCTTCAAGGAGCGCATGGCGTTGCTCAAAGGCCTGGACGTTAAGGTACTGGACGAGATCGGCGCATCGCTGCGCTTGACCGAGGGCGCCGAAAACCTGTTCGCCGAGCTCAAGCGCCTGGGTTACAAGACCGCCATCCTGTCCGGTGGCTTTACCTACTTCGCCAAGCAGGTACAGGCGCGGCTGGGTATCGACTATGTGTTCGCCAACGAGCTGGAAGTGGTCGACGGCAAGGTCACAGGCGTGGCCATCGAGCCAATTGTCGATGCCCAGCGTAAAGCTGACCTGTTGCAGGAGCTGGCCAGCAAGGAAGGCCTGCAACTGGCACAAACCATCGCTGTAGGCGACGGCGCCAACGATCTGCCCATGCTGTCGCTGGCAGGGCTGGGCGTGGCCTTCCGCGCCAAACCACTGGTGCGCCAGTCGGCCAAACAGGCGATCTCGACCCTTGGTCTGGATGGAGTGCTGTATCTGCTCGGCTTGCGCGACCGCGACGCTCGCGGCTGATCTGAGCCCGTAAGGGGCCGCAGAGCGGCCCCGACAAACGAAAAGGCCCCGCATGGTTTGCGCCATGCGGGGCCTTTTCTTAGGCGGCGGATCAGACTGCGGTCGGTACCGCCAGCAGTTCACCCATGCGCACGGCAGAGCCGGCACCGAGGCTTTCAGCCCACTTCACCTGCTCCGGGCCGAACAGCACGATGGCAGTGGAGCCGAGCTTGAAACGGCCCAGTTCGGCGCCTTTTTCCAGGTGGATCGGTGTGCGGCTGGCTTCGTCGTAGCGGAAGGTCTTCAGCTCACGCTTGGGCGGCGTGACCAGCCCGGCCCAGACGGTTTCGATCGAAGCCACGATCATCGCCCCGACCAGCACCACGGCCATCGGCCCGCGCTCGGTATCGAACAGGCAGACCACGCGCTCGTTGCGGGCAAACAGCTCCGGTACGTTTTCGGCAGTGGTCTGGTTGACCGAGAACAGCCGGCCTGGCACGTAGACCATCTCGCGCAGGGTGCCGGCCAGCGGCATGTGCACGCGGTGGTAGTCCTTCGGCGACAGGTAGATGGTGGCGAACTCGCCGCCCATGAACGGTGCGGCCAGCGCCGGATCGCCGCCGAGCAGCTCCAGCGCGCTGTAACCATGGCCCTTGGCCTGGAAGATGCGGCCGTGCTCGATCGGCCCGAGTTGGCTGACGGCGCCATCGGCCGGGCACAGAATGGCCCCTGGAGTTTCATCCAGCGGGCGCGCACCTGGCTTCAGGGCGCGGGTGAAGAAGGCGTTGAAGTGCTCATAGGCGCTGAGGTCTTCGACCAGCGCTTCGGACATATCGACCTGATAACGCTTGGCGAACCAGGCGGTGAAGGCATTCTTGAACCAGCGCGCGCGGCACTCGGCAACGCAACCGGCCAGGCGTGACAGCAGATGGTGCGGCAGCAGGTACTGACTGATGATGAACAAACGCGATTTCATTGAATTTCCTTAAACCTCTACGGGCGTGTCCGGATGGTTGCCCCATTCGCCCCACGAGCCGGCGTACGCCTTGACCCGGGGGTAGCCGAGGGACTTGGCCACCAGATAGGTAAAGCCTGAACGGTGATGGGTCTGGCAATGGGTGATCACTTCCTTGTCGGGCGTGATACCCAGATTTTGCAGGATCTCGGCCATGTCCTTGCGGATGCGCAGGTGGTCATTCATGTCCATGCCTGCGGTCCACTCGAAGTTGACGGCGCCGGGGATGTGTCCGCCTTTGGCCGCGAGCACTTTCTCGCCCCGGTATTCACCCGGCGCGCGAGCGTCCCAGATGGCCAGGTCGGCAGCGCCGAGGCGGCTCTGCAGGTATTCGCGGGTGGCGGTCGGCTCGTCTTTTATGGTCAGGCTGACCGAGCCGGTGGCGCTGGCGGGCGTCTCGGTCGACAGCTGATCAGCCGGCCAGGCCTGGATACCACCGTTGAGGTAGTGATACTGCGCATGACCGATGACATCCAGCAGCCAGATGAAGCGCCCGGCCCAGCCACCGCCTTCGTCGTCGTAAACCACATAGACGGCATCGTCACGATGGCCGAGTTCGGCGAACAGCTTTTCCAGGTCGGCGCGCGCCGGCAGTAGCCCAGGCGCCGGCGGTTGGCCCAGCTGGGTACGCTTGGGGTCGACGAAGCGCGCACCGGGTACGTGGCCACTGCCATAGCGGTTGGCGCTGGTCAGGTCGACCACGATCAGCGCGGGCGAGCCCAGGCGTGGCAACAGGTCTTGCGCTTCGATAACCAGCGGCAAGCCGGAAAAATCAGTCATCCACAGTCTCCAGGTGGAACGCGAGGGGGCGATTGTAGCGTAAGGCTCAGCTACTGCGGGTGGCGAAGGTAGCCAGAGCGCGCTCGATACACTGGGCGGTCTTGCCCAGTGCCTGCACGCTGACGTCGGCCAGCGGGCGGCCGGCCTGATCGGCAAGCAGCAGCATGATTACCTGGCCATTGACCGCCAGCGAGCGCAGCAGCAGGTGCTCGCTGGGGAACAGGGCATTGATCGGCGCTGGCAGCAGGGCGGCGAACTGGGCGTGGTTGTCCGGCGTCAGGCGCAATTGCCCGGCCTGACTGGTCAAGCGTTGTAACAGTTTGTTCTGTTTGACTGCCAGGTTCAGTGCAGCTGCTTCCTTGGGCAGGCCAGCAGTCTGCTGCACGCGCAAGGCATCGGTGGCCTTGTCGTAGGTCAGCAGCAGTACCCGCTGCATGCCGCAGGCGAGCAGTGCATCGCGGGCGTGGGTAGCCAGGTGCACGGCATTGCTGAAGCGGCTGGGCTGGGCCAGCATTTCGGCGCACAGCGAGCGCCAGCGCTCCAGGTTTTCTGCAGGCGGCGGCGGTGGTGTGAGCATGTCCGGGTGCGGACGGCGCTGCTGCCATGGCCAGATCAACGCTTCGGCCGGGTGGAACAGGGCGTGACGGGCGTGATGGCGGGCACTCGCGGCGGCTTGCTGGTGAACCTGCTGCTGGACGTCGTCCAGCGAGGTCTGCAAATACAGCGCGGTCAGCAGTTGCCAGCGCAGCAGGTGCGGGTTGTCCCAGCCGACTTGCGCCGCCAGTGCCAGGCCGTTGGCCAGCAATACGGTGTTGGCCGGTTGGTTGAACCAGCGGCGCAGGCCTGGTTCTTCATCCAGCCGATGCTGCTGCTCGAGGCTGTCCGTCTCGCGGGCAATGTTGAATACCTGAGCCAATTGTTCGCGTTCGCTGGTAAGCAGGCGGTAGCCCTGGGTTACCCACTCCGGCAGGCGCCAGTGCAGGGCGACCGCCTGGCACAGCTCCATCAGGCGTACGCCAAACAGCTCGATCTCGACCTCGGCAGCGTTTTCGCCCTTGTGGATGACCCGCAGCTCCCAGGTGTCGAGCAGCTTGGGGTAGGTCACGGCCATCGGCCATAGCGGCGACAGGAACAGCAAGCTGCCCCAGTGAATCTCCTGCCACAGCCGCGCCAGGCGGCTGGCGAACAGGCCACTGGCCTGCTGCGCGGCATGCTGGCTGATCAACAGAAACTGGCGCAGTACCGGCGGAATGTCATCGCCGGGCAAGGCCGGCAGGCGCGCCAGCAGCTGTGCGCTGCGCTCAAGTCCGAGGCGATTGAGGGCAACTTCGAGGCTCTCGGCCGGCTCGGCCTGGCTGGCGTTGGCCGAGTGATTGGCCTCACGCATGACCGACAGCACCAAGGCGGGGCTGTCCTGCATCAGTTCGGCGATGTCGCGCAATGACCGACGGTTGTCATTGATGGCCGCCAGTACCCGGTCGTGGCTTTCCTTGGGCACGGGCAGGCGCACGTCATCCAGCAGTTTTATCCAGCGGTCTAAAGTGCGTGGCGTCTGACTTGGTACCTTGGTTTCAATTGGCATTTTGACATCAGTCCGAACTGGCTTTTCACTTGGAGTGGCTATAGTCTGGCGCAGTTCTGCCGATAAGTAGAAGAAGAGTTTTCAAGCTCCCGTCCCCGACCCTGACCTCGACTTCAAGTGCTTTGAACCTATGGCTAAAATTATCGGCATCATCGTCGTCTTCGCGAGCGTGATCGCAGGCTACGTGCTTTCCCACGGCAAGATTGCGGCGCTGATCCAGCCGTTCGAAGTGCTCATCATTGGCGGTGCTGCGTTTGGCGCGTTCCTGCAGGCCAACCCTGGCTACATGACCATGCACGTGATCAAGAAGTCGATGAAGATGTTCGGCTCGCGCTTCACCCATACCTTCTACCTGGAGGTGTTGGGCCTGGTCTACGAGATCCTCAACAAGAGCCGCCGCGAAGGCATGATGGCGATCGAAGGCGATATCGAAGACGCCTCGGCCAGCCCGATCTTCGCCAAGTACCCGGCAGTGCTGGGTGATGAGCGCATGACTGCGTTCATCTGTGACTACCTGCGCATCATGTCCACCGGCAACATGGCTCCGCACGAGCTCGAAGGCCTGTTCGACATGGAGCTGCTGAGCCTCAAGGAAGAACTCGACCACCCTTCGCACGCGGTCACCGGGATCGCCGACGGCATGCCTGGCTTCGGTATCGTTGCGGCGGTACTGGGTATCGTCGTCACCATGGCCTCGTTGGGTGAGGGCGACCAGGCTGCCATCGGCATGCACGTAGGTGCGGCGCTGGTGGGTACCTTCTTCGGTATTCTTGCTGCGTACGGTTTCTTCGGCCCACTGGCTACCTGCCTGGCTCACGATGCCAAGGAAGAGGTCAATCTGTACGAGTCGATTAAGGCGTCGCTGGTGGCTTCGGCCTCGGGCATGCCGCCGTCACTGGCCGTGGAATTCGGGCGCAAGGTGCTGTACCCCAAGCACCGTCCGAGCTTCGCCGAGCTGGAACAAGCAGTTCGCGGTCGCTGATTCATGGAAAACAATCAGCCGATAATCATCAAGCGCGTCAAGCGCTTTGGCGGCGGTCACCATGGCGGCGCCTGGAAGATCGCCTTTGCCGACTTTGCGACGGCGATGATGGCGTTCTTCCTGGTGCTGTGGCTGATGTCGACGGCCACCCCAGAGCAGAAGATCGCCATCGCCGGCTACTTCAAGGACCCGATCGGCTTCTCCGAAAGCGGTACGCCCTATGTGATTGACCTGGGTGGCTCGCCGGAGCTGGCGCCGGACAAGACCATCAATCCTGAGGTGAAGTCCGAGCCGACCCCCGACACCAGCGTGCAGCTGGACAAGGATCAGGTCGAGACCATGGCCGAGCAAGTTGAAAAGGAACGCCTGAACCTGCTCTTGCAGGAGCTGCAGAACAAGGTCGAAGAAAACCCGCAACTGCAGAAGTTCAAGGATCAGATCCTGTTCGAGATCACCCAGGACGGCCTGCGTATCCAGATCATGGATGCCGAGAACCGGCCGATGTTCGACATCGGCAGCGCGCGTTTGCAGCCGTACTTCGAGGACATTCTGCTGGCCATGGCCGACACCATCAAGGCGGTGCCGAACAAGATCAGCGTCAGCGGCCACACCGATGCCAAGGCCTATGCCGGTAGCGGTGACTACGGCAACTGGGAGCTGTCGGCCAACCGTGCCAACGCTGCGCGACGTGCGCTGGTGGCGGGTGGCTATCCGGATGATCAGGTGGCGCGGGTGGTGGGTTATGCCTCGTCGTCGCTGTTCGATCGCAAGAACCCGTTCAATCCGGTCAACCGGCGCATCGATATCATCGTCCTGACCAAGAAGGCCCAGCGCAATATCGAGGGCGAGCAGGGCACTCCGGATGCACCGCCGGCATCTGACGCACCCGCGGCGCCAGGCTCGGCAGCGCCAGGTGCAGCAGCGCCCGCTGGTGCCGGCGAGGCGCCGATGCAGCCGCGTGAGCTACGGCAGAAGCTCAATATCTTCGAGGACGGTACCTTGAAGATGGACGAGCCGAAGGAATAACCGCCTGCGGCACAGCAAAAAAGGGCTGCAATGCGGTAATGCCAGTCAGTTAGGCCGATTGGGGTTGCAAAGCAGCCCCGACTTACCTGCCCCAGCTGTTAATAGCTGTCTTCGGTCAGGCTGGCGATGATCGAGCGGTAGCTGTGCATACGCTGTGGCTTGATCCGGCCTTCGTCCAGCGCCTTGAGCAAGGCGCAGCCTGGCTCGCGGTCGTGCTTGCAGTCGCGAAAGCGACAGGTGCCGAACAGTTCGCTGAACTCGATGAAGCCGGCTTCGACATCATCGCGGCTGACGTGCACCAGGCCGAATTCACGGATACCGGGGGAGTCGATCAGGTCACCGCCGTTGGGGAAGTGATAAAGCCGCGCCGTGGTGGTGGTATGGGTACCCTGGCCAGACCACTCGGACAGATCACCCACCCGCGTGTGCGCCTGCGGCAGCAGGCTGTTGACCAGCGACGACTTGCCGACACCGGACTGGCCGACAAACACGCTGACGTGGCCATCGAGCATTTTCTGCAGCTGCTGCATGCCGTCGCCGTGGTGCGCCGACACCTCCAGCAGGGGGTAGCCCAGGTCGCGGTAGACCTCGAGCAAGGCATTCAGCGCCGGTGCATTTTGCTCGTTGATCAGGTCGGCCTTGTTCAGCAACAGCAACGGGCGAATGCCGGCGTGCTCGGCGGCGACCAGGTAGCGGTCGATCAGGTTGGCGTGGGGCTCAGGGGCGGGGGCAAAGACGATCACGATCAGATCGACGTTGGCGGCTACCGGCTTGAGCACGCCCTGGTTGTTGGGGCGGGTCAGCTCGGTCGAGCGCGGTAGTTGCGCGACGATGACGCCGATGCCCTGGTTGCCTGCTCGCCATACCACGCGGTCACCGGTGACCAGTGCAGGCAGGTTGGCGCGCAGGTGGCAGCGGAAGATCTGGCCAACTGTGTCGCCGTCCTGGGCTTCGACTTCGACTTGGACGCCAAAGTGGGCGATGACCAGGCCGAATTGCTCGGGTCCGAGGTCGCCGCCTTCCAGTTCCTGCAAGACGTGCTGCTCGCGTTTGGCGGCGCGTTCGGCGCGTTCGCCCTGGATTTTTTCGATGCGCCAGTTTTGGCGGCGGTTGAGCTGGCGTTTGGCCATGAATGTTCCGTGGTGGCTTGCGGTTGGAAAACGGCTGACAGTTTAGCATGCTCCTGTTGTGGCCTATTCGTTAACCTTGGTTGGGGCGGTGCCTGTGGAATCGTTGAACAAAGTGAATTAGCGAGCAAAGCCAATTACCCGGTCGGGCCACTAAGCTACTATGACGGCCTATCTCAGGAGCCTTTCATGGACAACACACAGAACCTGATCTGGATCGATCTGGAAATGACCGGTCTGGATCCGGACAGCGACGTCATCATCGAGATGGCGACCATCGTCACCGACAGCAACCTCAACACCCTGGCCGAAGGCCCGGTGATCGCCATTCACCACAGCGATGAAGTGCTGGCGCGCATGGATGAGTGGAACACCCGAACCCACGGCGGCTCGGGCTTGACCCAGCGTGTGCGTGACAGCCGTATCAGCATGGCCGAAGCCGAGGCCCAGACCATCGCGTTTCTGCAGCAGTGGGTGCCGAAGGGCAAGTCGCCGATCTGTGGCAACAGCATCTGCCAGGACCGGCGCTTCCTGTACCGCCACATGAAGTCGCTGGAAAGCTACTTCCACTACCGCAACCTCGACGTTTCTACCCTCAAGGAACTGGCTGCACGCTGGGCCCCTGAGGTGCGCGACAGCTTCCAGAAGGGTGGCACCCACCTGGCGCTGGACGATATTCGCGAGTCGATTGCCGAGCTGCGCCACTACCGCGAACACTTCATCAAGTTTTAAGCGTGCTGCGCCGGCTGACGATAGTCGGTGCGCCCTCTTCTGGTGCGGGGTGCAACTGGGTAGACTGCGCGCCTTTCTCGCACGGACTCGCACCATGTTGCTGATGCTCTACCTCGTCGCTATCACCGCCGAAGCCATGACCGGGGCCTTGTCCGCCGGCCGTCGCGGCATGGACTGGTTCGGTGTGGTGCTGATCGCCTGCGTGACGGCGCTGGGTGGTGGCTCGGTGCGCGACGTGCTGCTGGGGCACTATCCGCTGACCTGGGTGAAACACCCCGAGTACCTGGTGCTGACCAGCTTTGCCGCACTGCTGACGATCTTTATCGCGCCACTGATGCGCCATCTGCGCTCGCTGTTTCTGGTGCTCGATGCGCTGGGGCTGGTGGCGTTTACCCTGATTGGCTGCATGACTGCGCTGGAGATGGGCCAAGGCCTGCTGGTGGCGTCGATCAGTGGGGTGATCACCGGGGTCTTCGGCGGGATTCTGCGCGATATCTTCTGCAACGACATCCCGCTGGTGTTTCGCCGCGAGCTGTATGCCAGCGTGTCGTTTGCGGCGGCGTGGTTCTATCTGGGCTGCGTGCACTTCAATCTGCCGGCCGAGCAGGCCACGCTGCTGACTCTGTTTGGTGGTTTTCTGGTGCGTTTGCTGGCGATCCGCTTTCACTGGGAAATGCCCAAGTTTCACTATAACGACCAGCAGTAGTCACTCAGCTCGCTGGCTGCGCCTGCCGTTCTGCGTGCTGGGCCAGCGCCCACTCGACATGCTCGCGGACCAGTTCGGACGGGTGCTCGCGGCGTGCCTGCAGCGCCTCCAGCACCGGAATGGTCGACGGTGCGTTGCCCAGCCCGACGGCCAGATTGCGTAGCCAGCGTTCGTAGCCGGCGCGGCGCAGCGGCGAGCCTTCAGTATTGCCCAGAAAGGTCGCCTCATCCCACATGAACAGTTCGGCCAGGCCGGCATTGTCCAGGCCGTGACGCGGCTTGAAGTCGTTTTCCTGGGTGGGGCGGGCGAAGCGGTTCCACGGGCAGACGATCTGGCAGTCATCGCAGCCAAACACCCGATTGCCGATCATCGCGCGCAGCTCGACCGGGATCGCCTGCTTCAGCTCGATGGTCAGGTAGGAAATGCAGCGCCGTGCGTCGAGTACATACGGGCCGACGAAGGCATTGGTCGGGCACACGTCCAGGCACGCCTGACAGCGGCCGCAGTGCTCGCTGGTCTGGGCTTCATCCACCGGCAGCGGCAGGTCGACGAACAACTCAGCCAGAAAGAAGTAGCTGCCGGCCTTGCGGTTGAGCAGCAGGGTGTTCTTGCCGATCCAGCCCAGCCCGGCCTCCTGCGCGATGGCTTTCTCCAGCACCGGCGCGCTGTCGACAAAAGCACGAAAGCCGAACGGGCCGATGTCAGCCTGAATGCGGTCGGCCAGGTGCTGCACGCGTTTGCGCACCAGCTTGTGGTAGTCGCGGCCCAGCGCGTAGCGCGACACGTAGGCTTTTTCCGGCTGTGCGAGCACCTGCGCCATGCGCGTATCGCCGGGCAGGTAGTCCATGCGCAGCGAGATCACCCGCAGTGTCCCCGGGATCAACTGCTCGGGGTGGGAACGTTTGCTGCCATGCGCGGCCATATAGTCCAGCTCGCCGTGATAGCCGGCGGCAAGCCAGCGCTCCAGGTGCTGTTCATGCTCGCCCAGGTCTACACCAGCGATACCGACGTGGGCGAAGCCGAGTTCGCGGCCCCAATCCTTGATCGATTGGGCCAGCGCGGCGAGGTCAGGAATACAAACGGACATGGATGGGCAAGGCATTACAGGCTCAGGTGCGTATAATTCTGCCAGACATCGGAGCCTTTGACCCCATGCCCCAGACCAAACACCCCGACAACGCGGTAAAAACCCTCAGCCGAGGCAACCTCGCCCGGCTGCCGGCGCGCCGTGCAGACGCGCACAAGACCGACTTCGGCCATGTGCTGGTGGTCGGTGGCGACCTCGGCACCGGCGGCGCCGCGCTGCTCAGTGGCGAGGCCGCGCTGCGCTGTGGTGCTGGCCTGGTCAGCATCGCCACGCGCCCTGAGCATGTTTCAGCGGCGCTGACCCGGCTGCCCGAGACCATGTGCCTGGGCGTGTCATCGGCCAATCAGTTGATCGAGGTATTGACCCGCGCTTCCGTGCTGGTGGTCGGCCCCGGGCTTGGCCAGGCCGCATGGGGGCGCAGCCTGCTGTCGGCTGTGGCCAACAGCGATGTGCCGCAGGTGTGGGATGCCGATGCGTTGAACATGCTCGCCAGCAGCCCGTTGGCGGTGCCCGGCGCGAGCATCCTCACCCCGCACCCAGGGGAGGCGGCGCGCTTGTTGGGGATTTCCACCGAGGCGGTGCAGGCTGACCGTGCCGGCGCTGCGCGCAAGCTGGCGCGCAGGTACGCCAGCATCTGCGTGCTTAAAGGCGCGGGTACTCTGGTGGCTGATCCGGATGGACAGTTGGCGCTGTGCCAGCGAGGCCACCCGGCGATGGCCGGTGCAGGGCTGGGCGATGTGCTCACTGGTGTGCTTGGCGCATTGCTGGCGCAGGGTCTGGATGGCTGGTCGGCGGCATGCCTGGGCGTGTGGCTGCATGCCTGCGCTGGCGAGCGCCTGGGCGTGAAGGGCAGGGGCCTGGCAGCCAGTGATCTGCTGCCGGTCATTCGTGAATTATTGGAGGAGCATTCAGCGTGTCAGGTGTAACCCTGTTTCTGCCCGACGAAGAAGCCACTGTGGCCTTCGGCGCGCGACTGGCCGAAGTGACCGGCGGTCATGGCGTGATATTTCTCGAGGGTGACCTCGGCGCCGGCAAGACCACCCTGTCGCGTGGCCTGATCCGTGGCCTGGGCCATACCGGGCCGGTCAAGAGCCCGACCTTTACCGTGGTCGAACCCTACGAAATCGGCGATGTGCGGGCGTTTCACTTCGACCTGTACCGGCTGGTCGATCCGGAAGAGCTGGAGTACTTGGGCATTCGCGATTACTTCGAAGGCGATGCCCTGTGCCTGTTCGAATGGCCCGATAAAGGTGCGGGCGTTTTGCCAAAGCCCGACCTGACCATTACCATAAGCCCGCAAGCGGGCGGACGCTCGCTTAACCTGTTGCCGCAGGGCGCTCGTGGCCAAGCCTGGTGCACCGCGCTGGCCAACAAAATTCAACAGTAAATGGGGTTAGGTATGCGCATACGCGCACTGGTCGCCGTTGTCGGTCTGCTGCTCAGCGCAGTGACTGTCAACGCTCTGGCCGCCACACAAGTAAAAAGCATGCGTCTGTGGCGCGCGCCGGACAACACACGACTGGTGTTTGACCTCTCCGGGCCCGTGCAGCACAGCGTGTTTACGCTGAGCGCACCGGATCGGCTGGTTATCGATATCAATGGTGCGACCCTCGGCGCGCCGCTCAACGTGGCCACCTCCAACACCCCGATCAGCAGTGTCCGCTCGGCGCAACGCACGCCGACCGACCTGCGCGTGGTCATCGACCTGAAAAAGGCCGTCACCCCGAAAAGCTTCGTTCTGGCGCCCAATGCCCAGTATGGTAACCGCTTGGTGGTCGACCTGTACGATCAGGAAGCCGACGCCATCGCGGCCACTACGCCGACGCCCGCGCCGACGCCGGTGCAGCCGCCGGCCACCACGCCGGCCATCCCGGTAACGCCGACCCAGCCGGCGATCAAGCTGCCGCCAGCACCGAGCGGCAAGCGCGATATCGTGGTTGCCATCGACGCCGGTCACGGCGGCGAAGACCCGGGCGCTTCCGGCTCGCGCGGTCAGCACGAAAAAACCATCGTGTTGCAGATCGCTCAAGAGTTGCAGCGCCAGATCAACAGCGAGAAAGGCTACCGCGCCGAGCTGACCCGTACCGGCGACTACTTCATCCCGCTGCGCAAACGCACCGAGATCGCCCGCAAGAAGGGTGCAGACCTGTTCGTTTCGATCCATGCCGACGCCGCGCCGTCGAAGGCCGCCTTTGGTGCTTCGGTGTTCGCCTTGTCTGACCGCGGCGCTACCTCGGAAACCGCGCGCTGGCTGGCCGACACGGAAAACCGCTCCGACTTGATCGGCGGTGCCGGCAACGTCAGCCTCGACGACAAGGACCGCATGCTCGCCGGGGTTCTGCTCGACCTGTCGATGACCGCTACGCTCAGCTCCAGTCTGGATGTCGGGCAAAAAGTGCTGGGCAACATGGGCCGCATCACCTCGCTGCACAAGCGCCGGGTCGAGCAAGCGGGCTTCATGGTGCTGAAATCGCCGGATATTCCGTCGATCCTGGTCGAAACCGGATTTATCTCCAACGCCAACGAAGCCGCCAAGCTGGCTACCAAGAGCCACCAGCAGGCGCTGGCGCGCTCGATCCACACCGGCTTGCGCCAGTACTTCCAACAGAGCCCGCCGCCTGGCACCTACATCGCCTGGCTGCGTGACAGCGGCAAGATTGCCCAAGGCCCGCGTGACCATACCGTGCGTCCGGGTGAAACCCTGGCGATGATCGCCGTGCGTTACCAGGTCAGCGTGGCTGCCCTGCGCAGCAGCAACAGCCTGAAAACCGATGAGCTGAAGGTCGGCCAGCATCTGGATATTCCGGGTACCACCCTGGCGTCGCAGCAATGACCGGTGGTTCGCGCATCGAGCTGCTCAGCCCGCGACTGGCCAACCAGATTGCCGCCGGCGAAGTAGTCGAGCGACCTGCGTCGGTAGCCAAGGAGCTGCTGGAAAACAGCCTCGACTCCGGTGCCCGGCGCATCGATGTCGAGGTCGAGCTGGGTGGCACCAAGCTGCTGCGTGTGCGTGACGACGGCAGCGGCATCTCCCCGGATGACCTGCCGCTGGCCCTGGCCCGGCATGCCACCAGCAAGATTCGCGAGCTGGAAGACCTTGAAGGCGTACTCAGCCTGGGCTTTCGGGGTGAAGCACTGGCGTCGATCAGTTCGGTTGCACGGCTGACCCTGACCTCGCGCACCGCCGATGCCAGCGAAGCTTGGCAGGTCGAGACCGAAGGCCGCGACATGACCCCGCGGGTACAGCCTGCGGCGCACCCGGTCGGCACCTCGGTAGAAGTGCGCGACCTGTTCTTCAATACCCCGGCCCGGCGCAAGTTCCTCAAGGCCGAGAAAACCGAATTCGATCACCTGCAGGAAGTCATCCGTCGCCTGGCACTGGCACGCTTCGATGTCGGCTTCCACCTGCGTCACAACGGCAAGAGCATCCTCAGCCTGCACGAGGCCGCCGATGATGTGTCGCGGGCGCGGCGAGTCGGCGCGATCTGTGGCCCGGGCTTTCTTGAGCAGGCGCTGCCGATCGACGTCGAGCGCAACGGCCTGCGCCTATGGGGTTGGGTCGGCTTGCCGACCTTCTCGCGCAGCCAGGCTGACTTGCAGTATTTCTTCGTCAACGGCCGGGCGGTGCGCGACAAGCTGGTGGCTCATGCGGTACGCCAGGCGTATCGCGACGTGCTGTTCAACGGCCGCCATCCGACCTTTGTGTTGTTCCTTGAGCTGGAGCCGAACGGCGTCGACGTCAACGTGCACCCGACCAAGCACGAAGTACGCTTCCGTGAAGGGCGTACGGTTCACGATTTTCTCTACGGCACCCTGCATCGCGCGCTGGCCGATGTGCGCCCGGAAGGTCAGGTGGCCGCCCCTGCCGCAGCCGCCGAGCTGGTGCGTGCTGGTGGCCAGCTGGCTGGCGAGTTCGGCCCTCAGGGCGAGATGCGCCTGGCCACGCCTGTGCTCGAACAGCAGCAGCCTGCTCCAGCCGGCTCCGGCGCAGGTGCGGGTTACCAGTACCAGTACACGCCGCGCCCCTCGCAGCCACTGCCGGTGGCCGAAGCGCAGGCCGCTTACCGCGAATTCTATGCGCCGCTGAACAGCGCCGCGCCGGTCGCGCTGCCCGACGGCCAGGGCGATATACCGCCGCTGGGCTACGCCATGGCGCAGCTCAAGGGCATCTACATCCTTGCCGAAAACGCCCAAGGCCTGGTGCTGGTCGACATGCATGCCGCCCACGAGCGGATCATGTACGAGCGGCTCAAGGTGGCCATGGCCAGCGAAGGCCTCAGTGGCCAGCCGCTGCTGGTGCCGGAAACCCTGGCGATGAGCCAGCGTGAAGCCGATTGCGCCGAAGAGCATGCACAGTGGTTCCAGCGCCTCGGCTTCGAGCTGCAGCGGCTAGGCCCGGAGACGGTCGCGATTCGCCAGATCCCGGCGTTGCTGAAACAGGCCGAAGCCAATCGGCTGGTGCAGGACGTGCTTGCTGACCTGATGGAATACGGCACCAGCGACCGCATCCAGGCGCACCTCAACGAGCTGCTCGGGACCATGGCCTGCCACGGCGCCGTGCGCGCCAACCGGCGCCTGGCGATCCCCGAGATGAACGCCTTGCTTCGCGACATGGAAAACACCGAGCGCAGCGGCCAGTGCAACCACGGCCGACCGACCTGGACCCAGATGGGCCTGGACGATCTGGACAAACTCTTCCTGCGCGGTCGGTGACATGAGCAGCAAACCTCCAGCGATCTTCCTCATGGGTCCGACTGCGGCGGGCAAGACCGATCTCGCCATCGAGTTGAGCAAAGTGCTGCCCTGCGAGCTGGTCAGCGTCGATTCGGCGCTGGTCTATCGCGGCATGGACATCGGCACTGCGAAACCGTCGAAAGACATCCTGGCGGCGTACCCGCACCGCTTGATCGATATCATCGACCCCGCCGAGAGCTACTCCGCGGCGCAGTTTCGCAGCGATGCCCTGGCGGCCATGGCCGAGATTACCGCACGCGGCAAGATCCCGCTGCTGGTCGGCGGCACCATGCTCTACTACAAGGCTTTGCTTGAAGGCCTGGCCGACATGCCGGCGGCTGACCCGGCCGTGCGCGCCGAGCTGGAAGCCCAGGCCAGCGCACTGGGCCTGGGCGAATTGCACCGGCAGTTGGCCGAGGTCGATCCGGTGTCGGCGGCGCGCATCCACCCCAACGACCCGCAGCGCTTGATCCGAGCGCTGGAGGTGTATCGGGTGAGTGGTGAGAGCATGACTGCCCACCGCCAGCGCCAATCAGCCGAAAGTAGCGGCGCAGACGCAGGCGCGGCCGGCCATTTGCCCTATACTGTGGCCAGTCTGGCGATCGCTCCTGCAGATCGTCACATTCTGCATGAGCGAATTGCGTTACGATTTTCACAGATGCTGGAACAGGGCTTCATCGATGAGGTCCGAGAGCTGCGAGCCAGAAGTGACTTGCACGCCGGGCTGCCGTCTATACGGGCAGTGGGCTATCGGCAGGTCTGGGATTTCCTAGACGGCAAGCTAGATGAGAATGAGATGCGAGAACGCGGTATCATTGCGACTCGCCAGCTGGCCAAGCGGCAGTTCACCTGGTTGCGCGGTTGGTCCGACGTGCACTGGCTGGACAGCCTGGCCTGCGACAATCTGTCCCGCACCTTGAAATACCTTGGGGCCATCTCCATATTGAGCTGAGTCCCTGCTAATTGCCGTCTACTCTTGCGAGTGGGCGGCGTAATCATAGAATTTTCTCGTTTTTTATTATTTATCCTTACAGGAGTGCGGCATATGTCAAAAGGGCATTCGCTACAAGACCCTTACTTGAACACCTTGAGAAAAGAAAAGGTCCCGGTTTCGATCTATCTGGTCAACGGGATCAAGCTGCAGGGCTCGATCGAATCTTTCGACCAGTTTGTAGTTCTACTGAAAAACACCGTCAGCCAAATGGTCTACAAACACGCCATTTCGACTGTCGTACCTGCACGTCCGGTTCGTCTGCCAAGCCCGTCCGATTCCGAGAACGGTGACAGCGAGCCAGGCAACGCCTGATTAGGAGCCTGCATTGTTCTTTGAGCGCCACGGTGGTGGTGAACGAGCGTTGCTCGTTCACTTGGAAGGTCAGAACCCTGAGGCGCGCGAAGACCCGCAGGAGTTCCAGGAGCTGGCCCTGTCGGCCGGTGCTGAAATCGTCTTGCTGTCTACGGTGACACGGCATCAGCCCAGCGCCAAATTCCTGATTGGCAGTGGCAAGGTCGAGGAGTTACGCGACCTGGTCAGTGCCGAGCATGTCGATCTGGTGATTTTCAATCACACCCTCACGCCCAGTCAGGAGCGTAACCTCGAACGTGTGTTCGAGTGTCGCGTGCTTGACCGTACCGGGCTGATCCTCGATATCTTCGCCCAACGGGCGCGTACCCATGAAGGCAAGCTGCAGGTCGAACTGGCCCAGCTTGAGCACATGAGCACGCGGCTGGTGCGCGGCTGGACTCACCTTGAGCGGCAAAAAGGTGGTATCGGCCTGCGCGGTCCGGGGGAGACCCAGCTTGAAACCGACCGGCGCCTGTTGCGGGTTCGCCTGCGGCAGATCAAGGCGCGCCTGGAAAAGGTCCGCAGCCAGCGTGAGCAAGCGCGGCGCGGGCGCAGACGTGCGGACATCCCGTCGGTGTCGCTGGTGGGTTATACCAACGCCGGCAAGTCGACCCTGTTCAACGCCCTGACCCAATCCGACGTGTACGCGGCCGACCAGCTGTTCGCCACCCTCGACCCGACCTTGCGCCGTCTGCAACTCGACGACCTGGGGCCGATCGTGCTGGCCGATACCGTGGGCTTCATTCGCCATCTGCCGCACAAGCTGGTCGAGGCATTTCGGGCTACGCTCGAAGAGTCGAGCAACTCCGACCTGTTGCTGCACGTGATCGACGCCCATGAGCCAGAGCGCATGGAGCAGATCGAGCAGGTGCTGGCGGTATTGGGCGAGATCGGCGCAGAAGGCTTGCCGATCCTCGAGGTCTATAACAAACTCGACCTGCTTGAAGATGTCGAGCCACAGATCCAGCGCAATGCCGATGGCAAGCCGGAACGGGTCTGGGTGTCGGCACGTGATGGACGTGGCCTGGAGCTGGTTGGCCAGGCAATTGCCGAGTTGCTGGGGGATGATCTGTTTGTCGCCACCCTGCGCCTTGATCAGCGTTTCGCTCGCTTGCGCGCGCAGCTGTTCGAACTGGGCGCGGTGCAGGGCGAGGAACATGATGAAGAGGGCAGCAGCCTGCTCAGCGTGCGCCTGCCGATGATCGAGCTTAATCGCCTGGTCAGCCGTGCCGGGATCGAGCCGCAGACGTTTATCGCGCAACACACTTTGCAATAAATGCCCGTCGAGGTCGCCGGGCAGCCGTGACAGGCATTCTGTAGCATTGGACGGCGCGCCGTGGGCGCGTCTTTGCTTTATCAGATGGAGAGCGCTATGGCTTGGAATGAGCCGGGTGGCAACTCGAAAGACCAGGATCCCTGGGGCGGTCGCCGTGGCGGCGGCGGCAGTGGTGGCGGTGGCGACAAAAAAGGCCCACCTGATCTCGACGAGGCCTTCCGCAAGCTGCAGGACAGCCTGAACGGCATGTTCGGTGGCGGCAAGAAACGCGGCGGTGGTGACCGCAATATCGGCAAGGGTGGCGGTTACGGCCTGCTGGGCATAGGCCTGGCGGTGTTGGCTGCGATCTGGCTGTACAGTGCCGTGTACGTGGTCGACGAGCAGGAGCAGGCGGTTGTGCTGCGCTTCGGCAAGTACTACGAGACCGTGGGTCCAGGCCTGAATATCTATTTCCCGCCGATCGATCGCAAGTACATGGAAAACGTGACGCGTGAGCGTGCGTACACCAAGCAGGGGCAGATGCTCACCGAAGACGAGAACATCGTCGAAGTGCCGCTGACCGTGCAGTACAAGATCACCAACCTGCAGGACTTCGTGCTCAACGTCGACCAGCCGGAAGTGAGCTTGCAGCATGCGACCGACAGTGCCCTGCGTCACGTGGTCGGCTCGACCTCGATGGACCAGGTGCTGACCGAAGGTCGTGAGCAGATGGCCGTGGACATCCGCGAGCGTCTGCAGCGTTTCCTCGACACTTACCGTACCGGTATCACCGTGACTCAGGTCAACGTACAGAGCGCGGCTGCCCCGCGTGAAGTGCAGGAAGCTTTCGACGACGTGATCCGTGCCCGTGAAGACGAGCAGCGTGCGCGCAACCAGGCCGAGTCCTACGCCAACGGCGTGGTGCCAGAGGCCCGTGGTCAGGCGCAGCGCATCATCGAAGACGCCAACGGCTACCGCGATGAAGTGATTGCCCGCGCCAAGGGTGAAGCCGATCGCTTCACCAAGCTGGTCACCGAGTACCGCAAGGCGCCGGACGTAACCCGTCAGCGTCTGTACCTGGAGACCATGCAAGAGGTCTACAGCAATTCGAGCAAGGTCATGGTGGCAACCAAGGACGGGCAGAACAACCTGCTCTACCTGCCGCTGGACAAGATGGTTGAAGGCGGTCGCAACACGTCGGCTTCTGCCGGCAGCAGCAGCGCGTCGCCGTCGGTCAACGACGCAGCCGTGCGCGCAGCGCAGGACCTGCAACAGCAACAACAGGCACTGCGTACTAGGGAGAGCCGCTGATGAGCAATAAATCGCTGATCGCCCTGATCGCCGCAGTCGTGCTGGCTGTCGTGGCCTGGAACAGCTTCTACATCGTGTCCCAGACCGAACGTGCGGTACTGCTGCAATTCGGTCGTGTGGTTCAGGCTGATGTTCAGCCCGGCCTGCATGTGAAGATCCCGTACGTCAACCAGGTGCGCAAGTTCGACGCGCGGCTGATGACTCTGGACGCACCGACGCAACGCTTCCTGACCCTGGAAAAGAAAGCGGTAATGGTCGACGCCTATGCCAAATGGCGGGTGAAAGACTCCGACCGTTTCTACACCGCAACCTCGGGCATGAAGCAGATCGCCGACGAGCGTCTGTCGCGACGTCTGGAAAGCGGCCTGCGTGACCAGTTCGGTAAACGCACCCTGCACGAAGTGGTATCCGGTGAGCGTGACGCACTGATGGCTGACATCACTGCATCGCTGAACCGCATGGCCAACAAGGAGCTGGGTATCGAAGTGGTCGACGTTCGCGTCAAGGCCATCGACCTGCCGAAGGAAGTCAACCGCAGCGTGTTCGATCGTATGAGCACCGAGCGTGAGCGTGAGGCCCGTGAGCATCGCGCCAAAGGTAACGAGCTGGCCGAGGGTATCCGTGCGGATGCCGACCGTCAGCGTCGCGTACTGCTGGCCGAAGCCTATCGTGAATCCGAGGAAACCCGCGGTGATGGTGACGCCCAGGCGGCCGCCATCTACGCTAAGGCCTACAACCAGGATGCGGATTTCTATTCGTTCCACCGTAGCCTGCAAGCGTACCGTGCGAGCTTCTCGAGCAAGAGCGACGTGCTGGTCCTGGATCCGAAGAACGAGTTCTTCCGGTACCTGGACAAGAGCAAGCCGTAAGCGACAAGGCCCCGCCTGGCAGGTAAAACTGCCGGCGGGGTGCATCCCGAAGGAAAAGGGGTGTATGATGAGTCAGCCGGGAAATTTCCCGGCTTTTTTGCGTCTGCAAGGTTGATTGGCTCGCATTGGGTCAGCCCGGCGCTAGTAATTCGAGGGTGTTGGTACGGCGGTAGCGCTGGGATTAGTGCTGCCTGTTGTTGTGTGCCAATGCCTGTATTCACGGCTTGCCTATGGGTTGGCCGCTCGGACCAAAGGGGAAAAGGCGTAATGGCAACGGTAGACCGCTGGCTGCTGCCAGATGGCATCGAGGAAGTACTGCCACCTGAAGCTGCGCGCATTGAAGTCGCGCGGCGGCAGGTGTTGGACCTGTTCCAGAGTTGGGGTTACGAACTGGTCGTTACTCCGCATATCGAGTACCTGGAATCGCTGCTCACCGGTGCCAGCCAGGACCTCGACCTGCATACCTTCAAGGTGGTCGACCCGCAGTCCGGTCGGCTGATGGGCTTCCGTGCCGACTTCACCCCGCAGGTAGCGCGCATCGACGCCCACACCCTGCGCCGTGAAGGTCCGAGCCGCCTGTGCTACGCCGGTAGCGTGCTGCATGCGCAGCCGCGCCAGCTGTCTACTTCGCGCAGCCCGATCCAGCTCGGCGCCGAGCTGTATGGCGATGCCAGCCCGACCAGCGATGTCGAAGTCATCAGCCTGATGCTGGCCATGCTGCGCCTGGCCGATGTGCCGGACGTGCATATGGACCTCGGCCACGTCGGTATCTACCGTGGTCTGGCGCGTGCTGCCGGATTGTCCGGCGATGTCGAGCAGCAGCTGTTCGATGCGCTGCAGCGCAAGGCCCGCGATGAAGTGTACGCACTGACCGCTGACCTGCCGCAGGACCTGGGCGGCATGCTGCGTGCCCTGGTTGAGCTGTGCGGTGGCCGTGAAGTGCTGGCTCAGGCGCGTGTGCGTCTTGGCCGTGCCCCGGCCAGCGTCCTGGCTGCGCTGGATGACCTGCTGGCGATCGCTGATCGGTTGGCAGCGCGCTTCCCGGAGCTGCCGCTGTACTTCGACCTCGGCGAGCTGCGCGGCTACAACTATCACACCGGTGTGGTGTTCGCGGTGTTCGTGCCTGGGGTCGGTCAGTCGATCGCTCAGGGCGGTCGCTACGATGACATCGGTGCCGACTTTGGCCGGGCGCGTCCGGCCACTGGTTTCTCCACGGATTTGAAGACCCTGGTCACACTGGGGCGAGCGGAGGTCGTATTGCCTTCTGGCGGCATCTGGATGCCCGACAGCGGCGACGCGGCCCTCTGGCAGATGGTCTGCCAGTTGCGCAACGAGGGCCAGCGAGTGGTCCAGGCATTGCCTGGCCAGCCGCTGAGTGCTGCCCTCGAGGCGGATTGTGATCGGCAATTGATTCAGCAAGAAGGGCGTTGGCAGATCCTGCCTCTGACCCATTGAGACAGCTCGCGCGGCCCGCATCAGGGTCGGCAACCAAGTTTGCGTGAATGAGGACAAGTGTTATGGGTAAGAATGTCGTCGTCCTGGGCACCCAATGGGGTGATGAGGGCAAAGGCAAGATCGTTGATCTGCTGACCGAACATGCTGCCGCCGTAGTGCGCTACCAGGGCGGTCACAACGCCGGCCACACGCTGGTGATCAACGGTGAAAAAACCGTGCTGCACCTGATTCCGTCGGGCATCCTGCGCGAAGGCGTGCAGTGCCTGATCGGCAACGGTGTAGTGGTTGCACCGGACGCCTTGATGCGGGAAATCACCAAGCTCGAAGAGAAGGGTGTACCGGTGCGTGAGCGCCTGCGCATCAGCCCGGCTGCACCGCTGATCCTGTCCTACCACGTAGCACTGGACCAGGCTCGCGAGAAGGCCCGTGGCGAAGCCAAGATCGGTACCACCGGTCGTGGTATCGGCCCGGCCTACGAAGACAAGGTCGCTCGTCGTGGCCTGCGCATCGGTGACCTGTTCCACCGTGAGCGCTTCGCTGCCAAGCTCGGTGAGCTGCTGGACTACCACAACTTCCAGCTGGTCAATTACTACAAAGAGCCGGCCATCGACTTCCAGCAGACCCTGGACGAGTGCATGGCCTACGCCGAGCAGCTCAAGCCGATGATGCTCGACGTTACCGCCGAGCTGCACAACCTGCGTCGCGCTGGCAAGGACATCATGTTCGAAGGCGCCCAGGGCTCGCTGCTGGACATCGACCACGGTACCTACCCGTACGTGACCAGCTCCAACACCACCGCCGGCGGCATCTCCACCGGTTCCGGCGTTGGCCCGATGTACCTGGATTACATCCTCGGCATCACCAAGGCGTACACCACCCGTGTCGGTTCCGGTCCGTTCCCGACCGAACTGTTCGATGACACTGGCGCAACCCTGGCCAAGCGTGGCCACGAGTTCGGCTCGACCACCGGCCGTGCCCGTCGTTGCGGCTGGTTCGATGCGGTCATCCTGCGTCGCGCCATCGACGTCAACAGCATCTCGGGCATCTGCCTGACCAAGCTGGACGTGCTCGACGGTCTTGAAACCATCAACATCTGTGTGGGTTACAAGAACGCCAACGGCGCAGTGCTCGAAGCGCCTTCCGACGCCGACAGCTACATCGGCCTGGAGCCGGTGTACGAAGAAATGCCGGGTTGGAGCGAGTCGACCCTGGGCGCCAAGACTCTCGAAGAGCTGCCAGAAGCGGCGCGCGCTTACATCAAGCGCATCGAGGAGCTGACCGGCGCGCCGATCGATATCATTTCGACCGGCCCGGATCGCAACGAGACCATCGTGCTGCGTCATCCGTTTGCCTGATTAGCCTGCCAGGCTGATCCAGCGCCGCGTTCCCGCAAGGGAGCGCGGCTTTTTTTTTGCACACGTTGTATCGTCGGTGAATAAACTTGGCGTTTATGCCTGCTGCGACGGCACAACCCTTGCTGTAAGAATGCCCTTGTCGATGCCATCAAAATAGTGGCGCCAGAAACACGAGGGTTCACCGTGTCTGCCATTCTTTCATTGTTACGAAGCCGCCTGTTGCGGCCTGTGTTTGTTGCCTTGGGTATCGCCCTTTTGGTGCAGGTGCTGGTGGCCGTTGCGCTGACCCGGAGCACAGTGACGGCCCTTGAGGCTGATCTTGGCGAGCGTCTGGGCAGCGACAGCCGCAAGCTTGCGGGTGAACTGGAATTGGCCGGGCAGGACGTCCGCGCCGGCCTTGAAGGCCTCTCCAGCAGCACTCGGCAGCGTTTGAGCAGCGGTTTGTCGACGCGCCTGCAAAGCGAACAGCAGCAATTGCGCGCCACCCTGGAGAAGAACCTCAAGGACTCGGCCAACGACATGGCCGAGTTGCTCGCCTCGGTTGCCCCGCGAGCGATCTGGGACAACGACGTGCCGGTGCTCTCCGACTTTGCCCGCCGTGCCCAGCGCAACCCCAACGTATTGTTCGTGATCTATGACGATGCTCAGGGCCAGCACCTTACCCGCTACCTCAACCGGCAAAATCCGATCAACCAGGCGCTGATGGACAAGGGCGAAGGTGAGCGGGCGCTGGACAAAGTGCTCAACGCTGCGCGCAAGGACCCTTCGGTGTACTTCGTCGAAGCGCCGATCAGCCCCAACGGTGCCGAGATCGGCAAGGTGCTGATGGGCGTTTCCACCGCATCCGTCGAACAGGAACTGAAGGCCCTCGATGAACGCTTCGCGGCATTGATCGGCAGCAGCGAGCAGTTGGTCGGCGACAGCCTCGGGGCGGCCGCCGCAGACAGCGGCAAGGCCCTGCGTGCGCGTCTGGAAGCTGCGCAGAACAGCGCCACCGCGATGCAGGCCAACACCGCCGAAACCGTCCGCGATGCGGCCGCCGAGCTGCGCTGGCGGATTGGCCTGGGCCTGGTGCTGGTGGGGCTTGGCGTACTGCTGGTAGTGGCAGTGGTACTCGGCCGGCGCGTGGTCAACAAGCTGCGCCTGCTGATTGCGGCACTCAATGACCTGGCTGCGGGCGACGGTGACCTGACCAAACGGGTCAGCCTCGACAGCCGTGATGAAATCGGCGACATGGCGGCAGCGGTCAACCGCTTTGTCGACAAGCTGCAGCCGATCGTCCGCGAGGCGGGTGAAGTCGCCCAGCGCACCGGCGTCGAAATCGGTGTCATGACCCAGCGCAGCGCCGGTGCCGACGCTGCCGCAGCCTTGCAGCGTGACGCAGTGGCGGCCAGCTTGCGCGACCTGTCCGGCATGGCCGACGAAGCCCAGGCCGAGAGCCATGCGATGCAGGCTGCCTTGCAGCAGGTGGTCGACATCCGCCAGGCCACTGACGAAAACAGCCGCACCTCGACCCAGCTTGCTGGCTTGATCGAAAACCTCGCGGGCCAGGTCGATGCCGGCTCGCAGGTGATCGAGCGGCTGGCCAAGCAGAGCGAACAGATCGAGGTGGTGCTGACGGTAATCCACGGCATTGCCGAGCAAACCAACCTGCTCGCCCTCAACGCGGCAATCGAAGCCGCCCGCGCCGGCGAGACCGGGCGTGGCTTTGCGGTGGTGGCCGACGAGGTGCGGGCTTTGGCGAGCAAGACCCAGAGTTCGACCGGGGACATTCAGGCGCATATCGTTGCCCTGCAGCAAGGCGCCAAGCAGGCGGTGGCAACCATTAGCCAGGCCGGGCGCCAGGCCAGCGAAGGCTTGCTGGTGCTACGCGATAACGAACGCCGCCAGCAATCGGTGCAGGCCGCCGTCGAGCAAGTGCATGCGGCGATTGGCCTGGCGACCCGTGCTGCCGAGCAGCAGGCACACGGTGCGCAAGCGGTACGCGGCAGGGTCGAGACGATTCATGCCCAGGCCGAGCGCTCGGCCGAGGTGGTGATGCAGACGACCGCCAGCGGCAAGGTGCTGGATGATCTGGCGGCGCAGCTGCGCGCCAGCCTTGGTCAGTTCCGGGCGTAAGAGTCATCCCTTTCAAGGTGTTCTGAAGCTGCACGTGTAGTGAGATCGTCGGGGGCCGCTACGCGCCCCTTTCGCGACACGAGGCCGCTCCTACGGGGTCCGCGCTAGTCGATCATGCGCGGTCACCTGTAGGAGCGGCCTTGTGTCGCGAACGGAGCGCGCAGCGGCCCCAGCAAACTCACGACAAGCGCAATTTCAGAAACCTCAGGCCCGGTTCAGGTACATCCGCGTGGTCAGCAGATACACCGGCAGGCCCGAAACCACGATCAACAGCGCGGCATAGGGCGCTGCCGCGGCGAACTCGACGTTGGCCGTGTGCGCCCACACCTCGGTGGCCAGGGTGGTCATTCCGGTCGGGCTGAGCAACAGGGTCGCGGTCAGCTCTTTCATGGCATCCAGGAACACCAGCGCAAAGGCCGCTGCCAGCGCCGGGAAGATGATCGGCAGAGTCACCCGGCAAAACGCGCTGAAGCTGCTCGCACCCAAGGTCCGGGCCGCCTCTTCAAGCGTCGGCGAGGCCTTGTTCAGCGCCGTGCGCACCGGCGCCTGGGCCAGAGGCAGGAACAGCAAGGCATACGCCAGCAGCAACAACGCCGTGGTCTGGTACAGCGCCGGCACGTAGTGCAGGGCAAAGAACACCAGCGTCAGGGCAATCACCAGGCCCGGCAGGGCATGCAGCAGGTACGGTAGGCGCTCGGCCCAGATCGCCAGGCGGCCCTTGTAGCGCACCACCAGGAAACTGATCGGCAGTGCCAGCACGACGCAGAACCCGGCGCCGCCCAGCGACACCGACAGCGAGGTGAGCAGCGCCTGGCTGATCTCGCCCACAGGAAACGCTGCCGACGAGCCGACACTCAGCCAGTAGCCGAGCATCGCCAGTGGAATACCACTACCGAGCACCGCCAACGCCAGGCAGAACAACTGGCCGACAGCCGTGAAGCTGCCCAGCTTGATCGGCTGCGCCCGCCGCGCCACACCCTGGCCAATGCGCACATGGCGCGCCTTGCCGCGCACGCGCAGCTCCAGCGTGAGCATGATCAGGCACAGCGCCAGCAGCACTGCCGAGAGCATCGCCGCGTTGGCGTTGCTGAACTCCAGTTCGAACTGCTGATAGATCGCCGTGGTGAAGGTCTGCAGGCCAAGAATCGACAGGGCACCGAACTCGACCAGCATGTGCAGCGCGATCAGCAAGGCGCCACCGAGCATCGCCGGCCACAGCAGCGGCAGGGTGACCTTGCGATACACCCCCCAGCGGCTGCAGCCGAGGGTCCTCGCCGACTCTTCCAGCGAGCTGTCGACATTGCGCAAGGTCGCCGCAACCGGCAAGAAGATCAGCGGGTACTTGGACAGTGCCATGATCATGATTGCCCCGCCCAGGCCCTCGAAGTCCGAGCTCAGCGATACCCAGGTAAAGCTGCTGACAAACGACGGCACGGCAAACGGCAGGCACAGCACCACGCCCCACATGCGCCGCCCTGGCAGGTCACTGCGCTCCAGCAGCCAGGCCAGGGCCAGGCCGAGCACCATGCACACGGCGGTGACTCCAACCATCAGCAGCAGGGTATTGCGCAGCAAGCCCCAGACGAACGGCCGCCAAAGCAGATGCAATGCCTCCTGCCAGCCGGCTTCCCAGGCTTTCATGGCGACGTACAGCAACGGCAGCAAGCTCATCGCCACCAGAAACAGAACCGGCAGCAGCACCCAGATCGATGGGCGCTTGCGGCGAGGCACGAAACGCGCCTGGGCCGCTTGGGGCAGGGCGGCAGTCATCAGAGCAGACCGACCTCACGTTCCAGCTCCAGCGCTTCCTCGGCATTGCCCAGGTCGGCGGGGGTGATCTGCGGCGGGCGCAGCTCTTCGAACGGCTTCAGGCCGCGGTCCGAGACCATGCCTTTGTGCAGCGGGTATTCGGCGGTGGTCTGGGTGATCACGCGCTGGCCTTCTTCGCTGGCCATCCAGTTGAGCAGTGCCTGGGCTTCCTTGGGATGCTTGCTGGCTTTCACCGCGGCAGCGCCCGAAATGGTCACCAGGCCGCCGGCATCGCCATCGGCCAGGTAGTACAGCTTGGAGTCGAGCTTGCCGCGCTCGCGCTCAAGCGCGTACCAGTAGTAGTTGTTGACCAGCACCGCGGCGACTTCGCCTTTTTCCACGGCCTTCAACGCGACCATGTTGTTGGTGTAGGTCTTGCCGAACGCCTTGAGGCCGGTCAGCCATTCTTCGGCCGCTTCACGGCCGTGCATTTTCAGGATGGCGACCGCCTGCTCCTGGAACGCGCCGCTGGTGGGCACGAAGCCGACGCGACCGTCCCACTCAGGGTCAGCGAAGTCCATGACCGATTGCGGCAGGTCTTTCTCGTCGATTTTCTTCGGGTTGAACACCACCACGCGGGTGCGCGCAGTCACGCCCATCCAGGTGCCGTTGCTGGCCACGTATTCCTTGGGCAGCATGTTCAGGGTGGCGTCGTCGATCTTGGCCAGCAGGCCGAGCTCGCCGAGGTTGTTCAGCGGTGGCGACTCTTCGGTATAGATGACATCGGCGGGCGAGCGGTCGCCTTCTTCGATGATCTGGCTGGCAAGCTGGTTGCTGCTGCCCTTGCGGATATTGATATGGATGCCGGTCTTGGCCTCGTAGGCCTTGGCGATGGCTTCGCCGATTTCCTTGTGCTGACCGTTGTACAGGGTCAGGCTGACCGGCGCGTCTGCCATGGCGGCCGGTGCGCCAATCACCAGGCTCAGAACAGCGGCGGCCAGGGTGCGCATCAGCGGTTGCGGACGGATCGTCATGCGGGTACTTCCTCGCTTACGGCTACATATTTGGAAACAATGGTAAACGAAATCGTTTCTCATGTGGCCGAGTGACGAGAAATTCATGGGCGGTCTAGCGGCTGACCAGCGCTGCGCGCCCTGATCCGGTGGTACTCACCAACCGGCAATGCCGCCGCGTAGTGCCAACACCTGATCCTGAGCGATCAGCGCTTCTAGCAGGAAATAGCTCGCACAGGCTGATTCGACCAGTTGCTCCTGATCTGGCCCGATTCGGTACAAGTGGCCGACGAAGCAGCCCTGCTGCACCGGAGCGGACAGCAGCGTGGCAAGTTGCCGGCAGGCCTGCTCGCGCCAGTGGTTCAACCCCGGCAGGCACTGCCACAAGCGCAGCAGCGCCAGCGACGCAATCGCTACCGCGCAGGGGTCGGCCTCTTCGGCCTTGAGCGTGCCCTGGCCGGCAGCCAGGCCCCAGCGCCGGATCCAGTACTCACAGGCCTCGCGTGCCGGCTCGGCATAAGCCCCGCCGTATAAGCCGACCGCTTCTGCCAGACCTAGCATGGCCCAGGCCTGCCCACGCGCCCACTGCCCGGCCGGGCCCTGCACGACCCAGCCTTCGGCGTGCCAGCGGGCATGGCTGGCCCACGCGCCAGACCCGGTCCGCAACGTGCGCAGGCACAACTGCAGGTGGCTGCGGGCCATGGCCATCTGCTCGGGATCGCGCTGCAGGTGCATCAGCGCCAGGGTTGGTGCCAAGGCGTCGATATCCAGGCTCAGCTGGCCTTTGTCGCCTGCGCCCATGCCGGGGCCCAGCGGCCAGCCGCCGAGGTCTGGGCGATAATCCCGGGCCAGGGTATTTGCCGCGCGGCAAGCCAACTGGCGTGCGTCGTTGGCTGCGCTCAGGCGGCCGCCAAGCGCGGCGCCGTACCAGAATACGAAACTGCGATTGACGCTCGGTTCGTCCAGTTGAGCGGCCAGTTGCCGGCTCCAGAACGAGGCCTGGTCGAAGTCCTCACTAAGCTCGGTGAGTGCCGCACGGCGCCACCACAGCGCCGCCCAGAAGCCGCCAAGCCAGGAGCCGCGGCGGGACAGCTTCCACTGTTTTTCCCGCGCCAGGCGGTACAGTGGAAATTGCTCGCCGCACTGGCGTGAAACCGCCTCCAGCTGCTTGAGCAGTGCGTTGATCGTGGCGTGGCGTTTACGCTGTTCCGGCATGCTTGCAGGCCTCCTCGGCACGGCGCGCACGGTACAGGCTGCGGCATAGCGCAGCCCCTGCGCAGAGGGCGACGAGCAGCAACGACCAGGCTGCAGAAAAACCACCTGGCTGGCGCAGCAGCAGGCCGAATAGCGGTGGGCCGAGCGCGATACCGCCAAAGAACCCCAGCGACAGCATGCCTGCGCTGCTCGCTGCAGCGCCGAAACGTGGTTCGCGCAACAACATGCTCATCGCCACCGCATTGCTCGCCACCAGGCTCAGGCCCATACCGCTCACGCCTGCCCACAGCGGCCAGTGGCGCCCCGCTGTGGCCTGCTGCATGGCCAGCAGCGTGACCAAGGCAAATAGGAACAGCCCGCCCAACAGCACTGTTTCGTCCTTCAGGCCAGCGGCCAGTGGGGTCAACAGCAAGCGCGAAAGGATGCCCATCAGACCAAACACACTGACCATCAGGCCGATGGCGGCAGGATCGACGCCAAGGCTGTTGGCATACACCCCGAAATAGCTGATGAAGCCCGACAGGCACAGCCCGGCGCAGGCCTGAATCGCCATCAGCCGCAGCAGCCAGCCGTTGGTTCTGATCAGGCGCAGCGGTGGTTTTGGCCCTGCCGCCGGCGGCGGGATGCGCAAGGGCAGCAGCAGCGCCAGCAATACCGCCAGCGGCACCCAGCAGGCCAGTGCCAGACGCCAGCCGAGCCAGGCGCTGAGGGGCGGCAAGGCCAGCCCGGCGATCAGCGCCGATGCCTGCACCCCAGCCTGCTTGAGGCCCACCAGCGTGGCCTTGGGTGCATTGGCAGTGAGGGCGATGGCCTGGTTGGTAGCGGGGTTGGCCAGCGCCTGGGCAATGCCACAGAACAGCAGCGCGATGACCACGCCAGTGAAGCCAGGCAGCACCGCCATCAGGCTGAACGACAGCGCCACCAGCAGGAACAGCGCCATCAAACCTGCGCGCGAACCGATCCGCTGCACCAGCGTGCCAGCCCATGGCGACAGCACTGCCGCCAGGCCAAAGGCACTGGTGGTCAGCCAGCCCAACTGATCACGGCCGATACCGAGTTCGGCGATCAATTGTGGTCCGAGCACGCCGAGGGCGTAGAACACCATCATCGGCAGGCCCATGGCGCAGATCAACAGAACGGCCAGTGGCGCGTGCTTGCTCATGGCGCCACCTTGTCCAGGCTCAGCGACGGCGAGCGGTAGTCGAAAGCACGACCCGGCGCGGTAGCGCTGAGCAGGTCGCGGCCGAGGTTGCTGATCAGCGCGTCGTCGGTGCCATCAAGAATGTGGGTCGTGCGCGCACAGCGATAGATCCCGGATAAAGGCGACAAGTCACTGAGGCCCTCGGCGCCCATGATCTGCACTGCCGAATCGACCGCAGCGGACAGTGCCTCGGATGCCGCCAGCTTGGCCAGGTTGACCTCGATGGCATTGGCCTGGCCACGATCGAACTTGTCGGCAGCATCTTCGAGCAGGCCACGGGCCGCAGCGATATCGCGAAACACCCGGTAGACCCGCGCGCGCACCAGCTGCTTGTCGGCCAAGCGCGCCAGCTCGCCGCGGGGCGAATGCACCCGCTTGCACAGGTCGTCGAAACAGCGCTGGGCCAGGCCCAGCCAATGCGCAGCGCGCAGCAGGCGGCCAAGGCCGAGCCGCTGTTGCATCAGCGCGATGCCCAGGCCGGCTTCCCCGAGCACATGCTCAGGCTCGACGCGCACGTCCTTGAACAGCAATTCGCCCTGGCCTTGCTGACGCCCAAGCAGGGCCAGCGGGCGCACCCACTCGAAGCCTGGGCTGTCGGTGGCGACCAGCAGCATCGACAGCGACTGCTTCAGCGGGCCATCGGCAGTGCGCGCGATAACAGTGGCGAAGTCGGCCCGGCCGGCCCGGCAGATGAACCACTTGCGGGCGTTCAGCGTCCAGTGATCGCCCTGCCACTGGGCGTGGCTGGTCATGGTTGCCGGGATCGAGCCGATGCTGTCCGGCTCGGACATGGCGTAACACGGCACCCGCTCACCGCGCAGCAACGGCAGCAGATAGCGTTCGCGTAGCTCGGCGTTGGCATGGCGGCTGAGCATGTAGGCGTCGAGGCTGGCATCGCCGCCCAGAATCGCCGGCGCGAACTCGCTGCGGCCCTCTTCAGCTGCGATGGGCAGATACTCGCGCAGGGTCAGCGGCCGTCGACCATCAGCGTGCGGGTAGAAATTACCGAATACCCCGGCGGCCTTGGCTTGGTCCTGCAGGCTGGCTGCGAGCGTGGCGGCGGCCGCATTACAGGCGCCCAGTTCAAGCTCGCGCGGCAGAATGTGCTGCTCGACGAAGCTGCGTACGCGCGGCGCGAGTTGCAGCTGGTCAGGATTGATTGGCATGGCTCAGCCCACCTGCCGTACGGGTTCGGTGAGCCCAGCGGCATCTTCGGCAAGCGCGCGCTTGTCGATCTTGCCGGCAGGGGTCAGTGGTAGATGGCGGTAAAAGCGCAGGTACTCTGGGAGCTTGTTGACCTCCAGGCCCTGCTCGCGCAAAAAGCTGCTGATGTCAGCCAGGGCGAAGCGCGGCGCACCGTCGCGCAGGGTTACGCACAGGCACACGCGCTGCCCCAGGTCGGGGTCTGGCACCGCCACGCAGGCCACGGTGACCACATCAGGGTGAGCCATGACCAGGCCTTCGATCTGTACCGGGCTGATGTTGGCGCCGCCGCGGATGATGATGTCTTTCTTGCGCCCTGCCAGCACCAAGTAGCCCTGGGGGTCGATAAAGCCGAGGTCGCCAGTCTTGACCCAACCCTCCGCATCCCGGTAGCGCTCGTCGAGCTCGGGTGCGTTGACGTACTGCATCGGGCTCAGCGGTCCGCGCGCGGTGATCTCGCCGACATCGCCCTGGGGCAGCTCATGGCCGAGGTCGTCGACAATGCGAATTTCACATACCGCAGGGTTCGGTTTGCCAACGCTGCCCAGCACCACCTCGATGGGGTCGTCGAGGGTGTTGTGGCAGTTCACGCCGTCGGCCGAGCCATACAGGCTGATGAAGCCGCAGCCGAAGTTTTCCGTGCAGCGCAGCACCGTCGCTTCATCGATCAGCGAGCCCCCGCAGATCAATCCGCGCAGGCTGGACTTGTCGATGTTGGCCAGGGCGGGGTCGGCGGCAATTCGCTGAAGCATGGTCGGCACGCCGAGAATGAAGCTTGGGCGCAGTTGCTCGATCGCCTTGATCGCTTCAGTGACGTCGAAGCGTGGTAGCACCACCAGCGATCCGCCCAGCCAGCTCAGTACACCAAAGGTTGCGGTCGAGCCGAATGACGAACCCAGCGGAACCAGGTACAGCCCGCGAAATGCTGCGCCGTCGTCGCTGATACGTTGCAAAAACCGGCCGCGGCCCCCCACCAGCGCATTGTGTGAATAGGCTACCAGCTTGGGTTCTGACTCGGTGCCGGATGACACCAGCAAGCGTACCGGCGAGTCTGGGCAGACTGCGCACAGGCTGGCCAGCGCCAATGGCGGCTGGGCGAGCAGCGCGTCCAGCGTCGACCACCCGGCGCGCGGCGCGCCATCGACGATCAACACCCGCAACGAGAGCAGGGTCGGGCGCAGCGACTCGATCACTTCGCACAGGTCGATGTCGGCATAGCTCTGCGGCACGATCACTGCACGCGCATCACAACGGCGCACCATGGCCTGGATATCGAGCTTGCCGCGTCCTGGCGGGAACGGCGCGACAATGGCTCCCAGCGCGGCCACCGCCAGGTCAATGGCACAGCAGCGCCAGCTGTTACTCAGCTGATAGGCGACCACATCGCCGGCGACGATGCCCGCCTGGCGCAAGCTGTTGGCCAGGCGCAGGGCGGCGTCGAGCAGTGCGGCATAGCTGATGTTGCCCTCTGGCGACAACACGGCAGCTTTGTCAGGTGCTTGCGCAACCCGCGCGCGGAACAGGCTGAATACATCCTGATTGGGGTAGCTGCCGTCTTCAGCCCAGCGGCGGCGGGTATGCAAAGGGACCAGGTCGATGATGCCGGCAGTATTCATGTGAAACTCCACGGAGATTGGACAGATCGATAGGCGCGTTGGCCCAGGCTTGGCGCCAGGCGCGGGTCGGCAGCGAGTACGGCAAGGTCTTGATGGGCGATGCTGGCGGGGACGCCGGCTTGTTGGCAGGCATCCAGCCAGTCTTCGCCGCTGGCGTCAGCCAAGCGCTGCGGCAGGTGCCGTGGATCAGGCTCGGCACCCAGCACTTGGGTCAACGCCTGGTACTGCTGGCGGGTCTGGCAGTCGATCGCGAGCAAGCCATCGGCGGTGGCGAACACACCTTGCAGCAGGCTTGTCGCAAGCGCGCCGCTGTCGCGGTCGAGCAGCAGGTCGGCAGCGCCTAGCAGAGAGCTGTGCAACTGGCTGCCGTGGCCATGCAGCTCACGTTCGAGCAGCGCGGCGCAGATCCCTTGGGCGCTGATGACTCCGCCGAGGACATCGAGTGCGGTAAACAGCGTACCGCCCCGTGTGCCGGAAGCGCTGGCAACGCGTGCTGCCACCCCTGACCAGGCTTGCACGGTGAAGTCGGTGCCCGGCGCGTCGACCTGCGCTGCACCCCAGCCGCCGGCATAGGCGTGTATCAGAGACGGTTGGCTGGCATGCAGGTCAGCTGCATCCAAGGCCAGCTCGGCAGCCTTGCCCGGGGCCCAGTTGTGCAGGAAGACGTCGGCGTCGGCGCACAGTGCATGGATCTGCGCACGGCCTTGAGCCGACTTGATGTCCACTTCAATCACCTGCTTGCGATGGTTGAGGGCATCGAAGCGCACCGAGCAGCCGTCGGCGCAGGGCGGCATGCTGCGCAGTGGATCACCGCCTGGCGGTTCGAGACGGATCACTTCGGCGCCAAGCAGCGTCAGCAGATGGCCGGCCAGCGGGCCTTGGATCCGGCGGCACGACTCCAGCACGCGAATGCCTTGTAGCGGCAGCGTGGCGGGTGCCTGGCGTGGGCCGGGCACGGCGGCGGGGCCGTGCTGCATCTGCCAGGGCGCAGCCGCACTGGCCGGGTAATCGGCATCGGCGTAGCGCTGCGCCGGGCTGCGCAGCACCACCAGCGCCACGCCGCAGTCTGCCGCCATCGCCTGAATACGGGCCAGCGGCAGCCGTGCCAGGGCGTCCAGGCACTCGGCCGGCATCGGCGCGACCGCGCGGGCATAGCGCAACAGAAACTGCTGCCAGGCCCGACCGGCAATCGCATCGCTGACCTGCAGTGCAGTCCAGAAACGGCGCCACGGTTGGCTGTCGAGGGTTTCCAGCTCGAACAGGACACCCTCGGCGGAAACGAACGGTGGCCGGGCAAGGGCGTCATCCTGGCCTGGCAGCAGCTGTTCTGCCTCGTCGGCAGCGGTTGCGCCGGCGAGGTACTGGCCGATGCTGAGCAGGGCGCCGCCGGCCGGGGCCAAGCTGACATCAGTGAAGGCGCCGCCGCGCAGTTGGCCAACGGCGGCGGCCAGGGTGCCTTGCCAGGCCAGTGCGGCGTTGATGCTGGCGAGGTAATTCACGCCCAGAGCCTGCGGCCTGCCACTGGCGCGGCCGTGCACCGACATGAGACCACAGGCGGCCTGGAGCGTGAACTCGGTAGACAGCTCCAGGGGCAAGGCGGGCAAGCCCACCAGGCGGGTCTGGAGCGGACGTAGATCGGAATGCAGCAGTTGCAGCGCCGGGCTGTCAGGCTCGGCCTGGCTGTCCTGATGGCGCAGGCCCAGGCACTCACTGTGGCGCGCCAGTGCCGCGCTCAGGCTCTGCCACGCGGGCAGGCAGGCGCCGCTGCGCCAGGCGAAGCCGCCTTGTTGCAGAATACGGGACATGTGGGGGTTACCTTGGAGTAGGGCGGTGGTGCCAGGGACTGCGTGCTGGAGCCGATTTCAGCCGCCGGCCACGGCCGGCAGCACGGTAAGGCGGTCGCCTGCGGCGATCACTGTGGCGAGGCCGTCGGCGAAGCGGATGTCGTCATCGTTGACGTAGATATTGACGAAGCGGTGCACCTGGTCGTCGTGCACCAAGCGTCCCTTGATGCCTGGGTAACGTTGGTCGAGCTGGTCGATCAGCTGGCGCACTGTCTCGCCTTGCGCTTCGACTTTTTTCTGGCCTTCGGTAAGGGGACGCAGCAGGGTTGGGACCATGACTGAAACCGACATGTGACTCTCCTTGAAAGGGTGCTGTTGGGTCAGCCATGTGTGGCTGACCGGGTTCATTCCTGGATGGCCAGGTGTTCTTCGAAAACCCGCCCGGCGACGATGCGAAAGCTGCGCAGTGCGTGCCTGGCTGCGGGCCAGGTCGAGACGATCAGGTAGTGCAGCTCAGGGTCGCTGGCGTGGGCGATGTCATCGCGGCTCGGCCAGGCTTCGCTGGCCGTGTGCGAGTGGTAGATCACCCGGCATTCCTCATCACGCTCGTCGAGTTCGCTCCAGACCCGCAGTTGCTCGCGCGAGTCGAAGCTGAACCAGGTCGGCGAGGCCGCCTGATTGCGCATCGCGACAACGCGATGGGCCAGCGCCGAGCCGCTGGCGGCAGCGACCAGGCCGCAAGCCTCGAGCGGGTGTTCGGCAGCGGCGTGGCGGCGGATCTGCTCCAACGCCTCGCGGGTAATGCACAGTGGCATGGCTGCGCCCTCAGTAGCTCGGCAGCGCCGGGTCGACTTCGCGCACCCAGGCCAGTACGCCACCGTCTAGATTGCGCACCTTGTCCAGCCCCAGCTTGCGCAGGTCACTGGACACCGCCTGCGAGCGCACCCCCGATTTGCAGGTGACCACCAGGTCAGTGTCGCGGCCAAAACGCTCGACGATCTGTGCGGCCAATTCGGCGGTCTTGGGCATCAGCAGGGCGCCGTCGATATGCACGATGTCCCACTCGGTCTGTTCGCGCACGTCGATGATCACCGGTGCCTTGCCGGCGTCCTTGAGCGACTTCAGTTGCAGGCTGCTGATCAGCGGCACGCTGTGGTCGTGATCAGGCTTTGCCTGACCAAGACCACAGAACGCCTGGTAGTCGCTCAGGGCGGTGACCGCCTGGCGATCACGCAGCGGTCGGATGCGCAGTTCGCGATAGCTCATCTCCAGCGCGTCGTAGACCATCAGGCGGCCCAGCAGCGGCTCGCCGATACCGGTCAGCAGCTTGATCGCCTCAGTGCTCATGATTGACGCGATGGCTGCGCAGAGCACGCCGAGCACGCCGCCTTCGGCGCAGGAAGGTGCCAGCTCGGGCGGTGGAGGCGCTGGATACAGGTCGCGGTAGTTCAGCCCACGGCCGTCCGGGGCATCCTCCCAGAACACCGAGGCCTGGCCTTCGAAGCGGAATATCGAACCCCATACGTAGGGTTTGTTGGCCAGGATGCAGGCATCGTTGACCAGATAGCGCGTGGCGAAGTTGTCGGTACCATCGAGGATCAGGTCATAGCGCGAGAACAACTCGACGGCCATCTCAGGTTCGAGCCGGTCATTGTGGGCAATGACCTTGACCAGCGGGTTGAGCCGGGCAATCGCCTGGCGGGCGCTCTCGACCTTGAGCTCGCCGATGCTGTCGACGGTGTGAATCACCTGGCGTTGCAGGTTGGATTCGTCGACCCGGTCGAAATCGATCAGGCCCAGGGTGCCAATGCCGGCAGCAGCCAGATAGAGCAGAGTCGGCGAGCCCAGGCCGCCGGCACCGATCACCAGCACCTTGGCGTTTTTCAAGCGGCGCTGGCCGATCACTCCGAGGTTGGGGATCAGCAGATGACGGCTGTAGCGGTTGATTTCTTCACGCGTGAGCTCGGCACCGGGCTCGACCAGCGGCGGTAGGGTGGTCATATCGCTTTCTTCCATTCAGTAGATACGAACTGGAACCATTTTCAATTGTGCTGGAGGTGGATTCAATCCACTCAAGGAGGGCTTTTGTATGAGCCTGGGTGAAAAACCTATGCAGAGTGCTGAAGCGCTGCGGCGGCCGCCTGCGCACTTGCTGTGCACTGCGGCCGCCGCGCCTGATTCATGATTCGAAGGTCGCCAGGTCGGCGCAGCTGCTGGCAAACGCCTGCAGGAAACCCTCTGCTTCAGCCATGCTCAATACCAGCGGAGGCTGGATGCGCATCACCCGGTTGTTGTTGGCGGTGACGAAGGTGAGGATGCCGTGTTCCTCTGAGAGCTTGGTCATCAGGCGCAGTACAAACATGTCTTCCAGGCTCTGCTCGAGCTCGACCATGGCCGCCTGCAGATGCTGGCGAGCCTTGTTCGAAAGCATGCGGTAGGTGGCCGCCGGCTGCCCCGGAATCCGCCCTGCCATCTCCCTGACCAGTGCCTCGATGGCGCCGCTCATGTCGTTGTGAAACTCGATCGCCAGCATCAGCCCGCGGCCGCGCACCGCCTTGATGAACGGGTAGCGCGCGGCCACCTGCTGCAAGCCTTGCTGCAGGTGCGCGCCGACCCGTGCGGCATTGCCGGCGAGGTCCTCCTGCTCGTGCACATCCAGCGCCGCCAGTGCCGCGGCTGCCGCGAAGTTGTTGCCGCCGAAGGTCGAGGTGTGCAGGGCGAAGGTGTCGATGTCGCCATAGGCGCGGCGCCACACCGCCGCGCTGGCCAACGTCGCGCCGATCGGGACGAGGCCGCCGGACAGCGACTTGGACAGCACCATGATGTCTGGCGCAGTAGCCTCCCAGTCGCAGGCGAATCGTTTGCCGGTGCGGCCCAGACCGGTCTGGATCTCGTCCAGAATCCACAGGCAGTCGAACTCGTCGCACAGTGCACGCACCCCGGCCAGATAACCCTCAGGCGGCAGGATCACGCCCCCTTCACCCTGAATCGGCTCACAGATGAAGGCCGCGACGTCGCCCTTGGCCAGCCGCTCGCGCAGGGCTGGCAGGTCACCGAACGGCAGGCTGTCGCAACGTGGCAACAACGGTTCGAACGGCGTACGGTGCTTGGCCCGGCCGGTCACTGACAGCGCGCCGAGGGTCTTGCCGTGGTAGCCGTTGTCGCAATACACCACGCAGCGCTTGTCGCTGGCTGCCAGGGCCAGCTTGAGCGCGGCCTCGACCGCCTCGGTGCCGGAGTTGCTGAAAAACACCCGGCGCAAATCGCCGGGCGCGAGCTCAGCAAGGCGCTTGGCCAGCAGGCTGGTGTGCAGCGGCGCCGACGAGTACTGGATGAAGGTTGGGAACTGCTCTTGCAGATAGCGCTGCAGAGCCTGGCTGATCGCTGGATGGTTGTGTCCCGCATTGAGGCAGCCGTAGCCGGCGACGAAGTCCAGGTAGCGGCGACCGTCCAGGTCGGTCAGCCAGCAGCCTTCGCCGTGGCTGAACACCCGTTCGATGTGGTTGAACCGATAGAACTCACGCAGCACCGGATTGATGTGTTCGCCAAAGCTGTTGAGCACTTCCCGGCGCAGGCTCAGTGGGTCATCGCGGCTGTCACTGGCGCGCACCGGCCGCTGGCCATGATGGTGGCGGCGCAGGCGAGCGAAGTCATCGACGCCGAGGGATTCGCCGTCGCTGGCCATCGGCGAAGGCGTGAAGCCATGACGCGCGGCGATCTCGCCGATTTCGAGGACCTTGTCCACCGGCAGCTCGCGACCAATCGAGAACGCTTCGGCGCGGCCTTCGAGGGCAAGGATAATGGTTTCGGCCAGGCAGCCGTTCATGCTGCGTTTGGGCTCAAGGCCCATGGTGCGCATGCCCAGGTGCACCGCCTGGCTGGCCGAGACCAGACCGCCGTCGACCAGCAGAATGTCGCTGCGGGAATGGGCAACGGTCATGACGTCCTTGGGCAGTGCGGCATCGATCACCACGGAACCTGCCAGCAGCCGACGCGGGTCGATCAGGCCACCGCTGGAGGTCGCTGCCACGTAGAAACGCACATTCGCATAGCAGTCTTCGACGCTGTCATGCAGGCTGACCTGGGCGTGGTAGCGGGCCGGCAGGAACTCCAACTGTGCCTGTGCCTGGCGCGGGCTACCGCGGTGCACCAGGCGCAACCGGCAGCCTTGCTCGGCAAGCAGGCGTGCCACGGCCAGGGCGATCGAACCGGGGTAGCCGAGGATCGCCACTTCGGCGTTCTCGGCGGCTACGCCGACCAGTTCGAGGCTGTCCAGCAGATTGATGTAGGCGGCGTAGGCAGTCAGCGAATTACCGGTAGTGACAGCTACGTCGGCTTGCTCCATGGTGGCTACGCCGCGGTTGCCGACAATCGCTGTGAAGCCGCCCAGGCCAACCAGCTCGGCGCCTTCGGCCTTGAGCGTATTGACCCCCTGCAGCACCCGTTCGGCGATGGCGCGGGGCTGGCGTAGCATCTGCTCGGCGGTCAATGGCATGAACTGGAGGATCCCCGAGCACTCGGCACCGCTGGCGCTGACGATGCGGCCGAAGTCGACGAACGGCACCAGGTTGCGCTGGCGCCAGCGTGCGCTGCTGTAGCCCCAGGCTTGTTCGCCCAAGGTACGTTCAAGCATGTCGACCAGCTTGACCTGATGCAGCAGGCCGGTGGAGGTGGGGTGAGCAATGAATCCGAATTTCATCAGAGGGTCTCTGTGTTGAGGCGGCTCCAGGCCGTTTCGGAGACCAGGCTCAAGCCATCGCCCTCCGAATTGTGGCCAAGCCAGACGTCGAAGAAGTTGAGCCGGCCAGGGGTGGTGAGGGCCTGGCGCAGGGTGGTCGGGCAGAACTGCAGGAGGCGAGCGCGGCACACGCTGATAGGGCCGAAAGCCTGCTCCTGCCAGAGTGGGCCGTCGGCAACCGGCACATTGACCTGAGCGGCGCCGTGGCAGGCGTAGCGTTTATCCAAGTAGGTCTGGATCATCGACAGCACGCCATTGGCCAGGTACATCACGGTGACGTTGCGTTGGCTGCCATCGGCGCTGCTGGCCAAGGACATTGCCAGGCGCTGTTCGATGTCCGGCACCAGTGCCCGCGCGCCGTCGCCGATGAAGGCGAGCACGTGCTGGCGGTTATTGACGGCGATGTAGGGTAGCGACATCAACGCATCGCCCATCAATGCCCGGCCGTACCAACCGGAAAAGCCAGCATCGGTGCGGGGCAGGTTGCGCATCGCCGAGATGCTGCAGCGACCGACGTCATACACGCCGGTGTAGCGATAACCGTCTGCCTCGATCAGTTCGGCCAGCAGCTGGCCAAGCCGGTGAAAGAAGAAGTTCGGCGTCATCGGCAAGGTTTCGATCTGGTCGCTTGGCAGCGCCTCACGGGTGCGTTGCAGCTGTTGCAGGCGCTCGCGCCGGGCCTTGAGCAGCGCTGGCGGGACTGCCAGGTGCTGTTCCAGATAATCAAGCAGGGTAGTCAGCGGCAGGTCCACCGCCAGCTCGGTGAAAGGCGCAATGTGCTCGCGGCGCCGGTTGACCTGAGCGATGTGGAACAGGCGCTTGAGGCGGCCCTCGGAGTAGGGCGTGGCTGACTGGTCGATCTTGCTTTTGATGAAAAACAGCCAGGGCTTGCCATGCTCGGTCTCGGGTTGTTCGAGGAAGGCATGGATGCGCCGGCTGAAGCCGTACATCGACAGCGGGCCAAGGTAGTTGAGCACCGGCTCCTGATCGGCATAGGCGGTGACGCTGCCAGGCGCGATGATGCTGTCGGCCAGCGCGATGCCACTGCGTTGGGCCAGGGCCATGACCCGCTGGCGCTCGCACTCGGTCAGCCTGCCGCACTGCCAGAGGATGCCTGCGGGTTCGTTGTTGAGTACCTCGAGCACCTGCGCCAGGGCCGCCTGCTGGCCAGGGTCAAGCGATTGTGCAGGCGTTGCAGTAGCTGCCAGGTGTTGCTGTGGGCCGGTGTCGACTCGCGATTCGAGTACCGCCTGGGTGGCGAACAGGAAGGTCGGCGCGGGTTGCCCGTCAAGCGCGGCAAAGGCGGCCTCGACGCAGCTGCGCGATTGCTCCGGGCGCTGGATGAAACGCTGCCACAGGCCGCGTGCGGCAATCACCTGATGACCGTCGTTGTCGTTGTCCACAGTGCCTTGGAAGGCGTACCAGACGCTTGCCGCCGAGTCCGCGCAGATCACCAGCCCCGGCGCCCCGGCACGCTTGAGGTTGGCCAGCGTGCCGCGCATCTCGTCGAGCATCCCCGAGGTCATCACGATCACGTAGGCGCGTCGGTACAGTTGCCAGCCGGCCATGGCGCTGACGGCCAGGGCGTGCTCGTTGCTGGCGGTATGGAAACCACAGCCACTACCCTTGAGCAGCGCGCCCATGGAGTCGATGAAGCCTGCAACCATGGAACCGGTGAAGAAGTGGCAGTCCCATTGCCCGGCCCAGCGGGCGTTCATGCGTTGCTGGATATCCCGGGCCAGTGCCACCGGTTCATTCGATTGCAGTGTCGTGCGGGCCAGCAGGCGGTTGAAGTAGGCGTGTTCAAGGTGATCGACAAACAGCCGCAACAGATCAGCCCGGCGCAGCGCCTGGTCGGCGTGTGGCACCCTTAGCAGGCGGTTGCCGCCAAGCCGGTTGAGCCAGTGGCCAAGATCGTCTGCGTTACACAGCAGCAGCGCAGAGCTGGGCGAACGTTTGGCTTGGGGCTGGGCTGCGAGCAGTTCGAGCAGTGGGTCGCTGGCTGGTTGCGGCGCCAGCTGGCGCGTATCGAACAGCACATAATCGCTGTCGCTGGCATGCTCGCTGTGCAGGGCCGAGCGTGCCGCCTCGGCATTGCCGAATACCTGCAGATCCAGATACAAGCCATGGCTCTCGGCATGCTCGCGAACGTACGCCTGAGCCTGCTCGGCGACCTGGCGGTACAGGCACTGTGGGTCGTTGTCCGGCCATGACTGGCTGGCGGCGGGAGTCTCGTGGCCTAGCCAGTGGTTGAGCCGATCCAGCACAGCTTGCACATCGTCGCGCAGCGCGCTGTCGCCGCTGACCAGGCAGATGCCGACGGTTTGCTGCTTCATGCTTTGCCCTCGCTGATGCCGCGAGCCAGGCCCGCTGCGGTGTGACGCTCGCTCGCCAGCACAGCGGCGGTGCTGCCGGCGATGCTGTGACGCACCCGCCAGGCCAGCAGCAGCGCCACCAGCAGACCTGCGCTGAGGCAGGCCAGCATGCCGTGCTGGCCCAGCCGATCAAGCAGCAGCCCGGCGGCAACCGGCACAGCCAGACGGCTGATGACAAACAGGCTGGACTGCAGGCCGTAGTCGCTGGCGGTGTTGCCGCGACGGCTGAAGCACAGGGTCAGGCCGAACATCAGCGCGGACACCGCGCCCATGCTTGCCGCGAGCAGCAGCACGCTGGCGGTCAGCCAGGCAGGCCCCAGTCGCAGCCATACGCTGACGGTCAACAGCAGCAGCGCCAGCAGGGCGGCGAGCAGGTAGCACAGGATCGCCCGGGCCGTGCCAAGCACCGGTATCAGCCGGCCAAACAGCAGGCTCGATATGGCGCCCGTGGCGCCGCCGGCGATTCCCACCAGCCAGGCTACCTGTTCCATGGCCATGCCCTGATCAAGCATCAACGGCTTGAGGTACAGCCAGGCGGCGCCGATGAACGGGAACGCGCTGAGCAACACCCAGCTCCATTGGCGTGCACCGGGCTGAGCGAAGAAACTCATCCACTCGGCGACCAGGCCAGGTGGCTCGACAGGTTCGCTGGTAGCCGCCTGTGCCCGTTTGCGCAAGACCAGCAATGGCAGCATGCCCAGTACCAACGCAGCGGCCATCAACAGAAACGGCGCCTGCCAGCCCAGCCGGGACTGAACCAGCAACATCGCGCCACCACCTACGATCGCGCCGATGAACAATGCCGCCGAGCGAATGCTGCCGGCGCGCAGCTGTTCGCTGCGTGGCAGCCACTGCACGGCCAGGGCGTTCAGCGGGATGTCCATCCAGGTGGCGATGATGCTGATGGCGAAGGTCATGGTGAACAGCGCCAGACGCTGTTCGATCAGGTCATGCCGACCAATCAGCCAATACAGGGCCAGCAGCAGGGCGCCGAGCAACAGCATCCAGTGCACCAAATGTCCGTTTCCCAGGCGCATCCGCTGTACCGGTACGGCGAGCAGGAACTTGAACACTGCCGGCAGCCCAGCCAGTTGAAACAGGCCGATCTCGGTGCCACTCCAGCCGTACTGGCGCATTACCAGCGGCATGCCGAACATCAGGTAGATGCTGGGCACCGCCAGTGCCAGGTTGAGCCAGCCAAACAGCAGTTGCAGGCCGGCGATTCGAGTGCGATTCATCACGTTATCCCTGAGGTCTGCGAGCGATGACGGCGTTCACCGGGGTGACCGGAAAACGCAGCCCGTTGAGTTGCTGTACCGCGCTGAAGCCTGCGCCCTGAAGCAGGTGCGCCATTTCACCCTCGGCCAGTACGTGGCGCCCTTGCAGGCGCATGTGCAGGTAGTACGGCAGAACCTGCGCTGCCGCAGCGCGCTCGCTGGGCACCTCGGCCTGGCAGCACACCAGCAGCCCGCCGGGGCGCAGGGCGGCGTGCAGGCGGCGCAACATGGCGGGCAGGTTGTGGACAAAGTGCAGCACCGACGAGCACCAGATCAGGTCGAAGCCGCTGCCGATGTCGTCGTCGTTGAGGTCGCCGCCAAGCGCCTGCAAACGCTCGCCAAGCCCGGCGCGCTGGATGTTGTCGTCCGCCACGGCGGCCGCCTCGGGGTACTCGAAGACCACTCCGGTCAGGTTCGGCAAGCGTTCGGCGAGTGCGATGGCGACCAGCCCCGGCCCACCGCCGAGGTCAAGCACACGTTCCAATTGGGCGCATTCGGGCAGGCGCTCGATCAGCGCGCAGGCCAACTCGGTGGTAACTGCGCGTTGCTCCTGAGCGATCTGCAGGCGAGCGGCGTTGGCCCAACTGCGAGCGATCGCCTGTGGGCTGGCGGACGGCGTCGCCATACCGCTGCGCAGGTAGTCGCCGAGCTGGCTGCCGGTCTGGCGCAGTACCTGATGGCGGAACAGCAGGGCATCGCCGCAGTAGTCGTCGGCCTCGGCCCGCAGGTGGCGTTCGGCGGTGGGCAGGTTGCGATACAGCGCAGGCTGCTGCTCGTTGCGCTCGAGCAAGCCCTGGCACCACAGCAGCTCCAGCAGATAACTGGTGGCTTGCTGGTCCAGTGCCAGCGCCTCTGCCGTGTGCCGGGCACTGGTGAACTGGCGCAACTGATCGAACACGCCGTACTCAAGGGCTACCCGCAGGGCATCGGCGCCAAGGCCGCCCAGTTGCAGGTCCCAGCAGGCCTGGAGGGGGTGACTGCTACGCAGGTCCTGGTAGTTGCAAGTCATCGTTCACCCGCTGGGTTGCTCAGGTGCACGCGGCAGCAGTGTGGCTTCGCAGATTGAGGCACGGTAACTCCCTGTAGTGGCCGCTTGTATGAAACGAAACAAGGCATGGCCGAATCACTGATAAAGGTGATATATATTAAATGAGAATCATTCAGTATAAGTATGCGAGTCGGAGCCGTTCCTATGCGACGCGAGCTCGCGGACCTTCAGGGAAGTCAGCATGAGCACATTGAAAGGGAGTTGCCGTCTCGGTCTGGATCAAGCGCGCGAGCGCAGCGTGTTGGCTGATGGGCGCCTGCGCATGCAGCTGAGCGAGGACCTTGGCCAGTGCCACTCCGAGCTGTTGCAGTTGGAGCGGGGCCTGTCACTGGGGCGCTTGCACTACCACCCGCTGCGCCCCTTGATCGAAGAGACCTGCGGCCCGCATGACGGCCATGTGATGGTGGTGACGATTGGCTTGCAGGGTAAATCGGGGTTCACTGGCAAGGATGGCAACCACCTCGCTTTCGAGGCTGGCCACACCACCATCACGGCGTTCAAGGCGACCCCCGGCGAGCGCCGCTATCAGGCCAATCAAACCGCCTCGCAGCTGCGCCTGGTGATCGATGAGCAGACCCTGTGCAAGTACGTCGGCGAGGAGCGGGCGGCGCAGGTGCTGGGTACCGGGCATCTGCATCGCCTCGACTTTCGCCCAAGCTCGCAAGCCGCGCAGGCGCATGCCGCGGCGTTGGTGCGCTACCTGCAGCCAGGCCTGCTGAACCCGGCCAACCGCCTTGATCTGCACATCCATACGCTGAGTCTGTTGGCCGAACAGTTCAATCTGCTGGCGCCGCAGGACAGCATCAGCTCGGCGCTGAGCAGCAGCGACGTCGAGCGCATCGAGCGTGCGCGCAACCTGCTCTGCGAGCAGTTGCATCAGCCTCTGACGGTCGAGTACTTGGCCACGGCGGTGGGGATGAACGAGCACAAGCTCAAGGAGGGTTTTCGTCACCTGTTCGACTCGACCCCGGCGCGCATGCTCCTGGACATGCGCATGCGCAAGGCGATGACCCTGCTCGAGTCCGGCCAGCAAGTGGCCCAGGCCGCCTGGCAGGTGGGCTACAAATATCCGAACAATTTCACCGTGGCTTTTACCCGCTACTTCGGCCGGGCGCCGAAGTCGATTTTCGGCAAGAAGCGCTAGCGACGTGGTCGGGCTGTGCGCATAGATTTTTGTTGTTTTCGCATATCAATCTAAACGAGATTCATTTGCATTTATCGTTAGTATCACTGCGCCGCGAGTCAGCGGCCATGAAACTGCCATGTCACGATAAATACAGGTCTCGCCATGTCTTTGCTCACCCCACCGCCATCGCCAATGCGCCTCAAGCCATTGGCGTGGTCGATCCTGCTGACACTGTCCAGCCCCGCAGCGCTGGGCGAGGAAAACGCCCCAGGAGCTCAGGCGCCCGCGCCGAATATGGGCGCCATCGAGATCGAGCTGCCGGCAGGTTTCGAGGATGAGCTGAGCAGGCCAGGTACTTCGCAGCAGGGCCTGCAGGTGCTGGAGGCGTTGGAGGTCAAAGGTGAATGGGAGGACCAGACCGAGAAGGGCGAGAACGACGTTTACCGCAAGGACGTCTCCAACGTTTATGTCGGCAAGGAAGACATCGAGCGCTACAAGGGCACCAGTGTTGGTGACCTGTTCAAAGGCTTGAATGGCGTCTACAGCGGCGAGTCACGCAACAGCGGCGCGCTTGATCCGAACATTCGCGGCATCCAGGGCGAAGGGCGGATCCCGGTTACCGTGGATGGTACCGAGCAATCGACCTCTGTGTGGCTGGGCTCGGCAGGGGTCTCCAACCGCAACTACGTCGATCCGAACATGATCGGCGGCATCTCGGTGGAGAAAGGGCCATCGCTGACCGCTGGGGTCAAGAGTGGCATCGGTGGCTCGGTGGAGATCCGCACGCTGGACGCCGAGGATATCGTCCGGCCAGGCGAGACCTACGGGCTCGAGCTCAAGAGCGAAACCGCAAGCAATTCGGTAGCGCCCAATGAAGACGGCATGCGCAGCTTCGGCCGCGACTACCGCGATATCGAAGGCGCGTATACCGGCGGCACTTCCGTTTATTTCGCCAATGGCGGCGGTACCCGTTACACCCCGCATACCGACTCCCGGTCGGATGACTTCGACTTCGAGGACAATGCCTACCGCATTGCCGCCGCGACCCGCCAGGACAATTTCGACCTGCTTGGCGCTTACAGCTATCGCAAAAAGGGGAACTATTTCAGCGGCAAGAAGGGCAGCAAGCGTTACGAATCCGAAAGCGGTTATGAGGGCGTTACAGCGGAGAATGCGCCGGTAGTGGGCGACACCTCCGCCAACTACCTTGCCAGCTTCTACAACCCGGGTGGCGAGGTAGCGGGCACGTCCAACGAGATGCGTACCACGCTGCTCAAGGGCACGCTGTACTTGCCTGATGAGCAGCGCATCAAACTCTCTTACATGCACAGCGATCTCGAGTTTGGCGAAACCATCCCTTACATGATCAACGAGGTCATCAAGCAGGTCCCCAGTGGCAGCAATTTTGGGTTTCAGCTGCCGTACAGTGAAGTCAAGCAAGACACGTTTTCAATCAATTACAGCTGGAGCCCTGAAGATAATCGCTGGGTCGACCTCCAGGCTGGTTTCTGGCTGACCAAGAGTGACTCCAAGCGCTACCAGAATGGCGAGCAGATATATGCCATCAATGGTATTGACGGTAGGGGCGATGCCGCCTGGGACAACTATGTGCAGTGTCGCTACAGTCTGTTCGGCTGCAATGGCGATAGCGCCATGCCGGACAAGTTAGCCAACACCGACGGGCGCTTCAACTTGTTCTCGCGCGCGCTGCAAGTGACCCAGCACGACCGTTGGGGGGTGACACTGGGTAATAAAATGCAATTGACAGACAGTTGGATGCTGACGCTGTCCGGGGACTTCAGCAAAGAAAAGCTGGAGCAGGGCAACAATCTCGATCAAGAGAGTGGTGGTGTTGTTGCCTACGCCATCAACTACTTGGGGCCGCGCGGCGGCAGGCGGGAGCAGTATAACTTTAGTTTTAATAACGAGTGGGCTGCAACGCCGTGGTTGACGTTTACGGCGGGGGCGCGTTACAGCGATTACAACTCGTTCGATACGACGCTGGATGAGAATCGCAAAGGGCAAGTTGAAGGTTGGGGTGTTAACAGTTATCAGACCATCCGTGACTTTGGATATGTCAAGCTGCTCAGCGACGAAGAGGCCAAAAATTATGAAGCCTCGGTGAGGGGCATGGTGGAGAGTTGGGGGTTGGACAACCCAGCTGAAATTGAGGAAGCTGTTGCCGGCGAACTGGCGAATGCTACTGTAGATGGAGTTTATTACGGTCCCGTCGAGGTGGCGCAGGTTCCGCTCAAAGGCACGCGGTTGGACAGCAGTGCAAATCCATTCACCAACGGCACCATTAACTTTAGTGAACAGGTAGCCAATGCTCAAGGCAGTGGCCGCACGGTTGCCCGTTATTTGAAAGCACCCTCAAGCGGTGGGGTATACCAGCAGATACCCGAGGATGAGCGTTGGGCCAAGCCGAAGAAACGCAGAGACAGCGCTTGGGCGCCGATGGCAGGGGTGACCCTCAAGCTGAGTGACAGTGCCAGGGTGTACGCAAGGTATGTCGAGTTCATTCGCTTTCCCACAATCTACGAAGACACTCAAGCGTTCTCGGGTAGCCGTTCAAGCATCACATCCAATCAGCCGAGTCCAGAACATGCGTATAACTGGGAAGTCGGTTACGTTCAGGACCTGCTAGGGTTTGTACCCGAGTGGAGGAACGCGGATTTTCGCATCAATTATTACAAGAGTGAGATCAAGGATTATATCGACAGGGATTTTTCCTACAATATTATCCAGTACGAAAAAAAGCTGCTGTCAGGCATCGAGTTGCAAACACGCTTTGATACCGGTAAGTATTTCAGCAGTTTTGGTGCCAGCTATCGACTGGATCAGCGCCTGTGCGACAAAGACATGGCCAGCACCGTTGATCCCTATTATGGGCGGGTCAAGGAGTGTGTAACCGGTGGCTTCCCGACGACGTTCTCCAGGACCAGCTTGCAGCCTCACTATTCTTTGAACCTGGACAGCGGCATGCGCCTGTTCGATGAGCGCTTGGAGATCGGCGCACGCATGGTCTATCACAGCAGCGCGAAGAACAAGGAAGAGGCTAAGTGGATCAAGCAGAATCTTGATATGGTCAAAGGCATCAATCAGCCTTACGAGTGGCACCCTATTTGGGTATTCGATACGTATGCGACGCTGCATATCAATAAGAATATTGATGTCGACTTTGGCGTCAACAATATAACCAATCGATATTATCTTGACCCGTTGGCGCGCACGGTCATGCCAGCGCCCGGGCGCACGCTCAAGATGGGGCTGACTGCACGTTTCTAGATTTTTTGCTGTTTTTTGTAAAACAGCGTTGTTCATAAACTATGACAAGGAGAGTGTTGTGAAAAAACTATTTGTAATGACAGCGTTGTCGTTGGTGACCTCCGGTGCATTTGCCGCTACGGTCAGCGGTGGTTCCTCTTCGACTTATGTGCAGGCACTGCCTTCGAACTTGATGGCAGTAGGCACAGCGGGTATCGCTATGCCAACGGTAGCCGGCGCTACCGCGAACACCTCAGCCGTTGTCAGCTTCAAGGCAGGGCCTATTGCTCAAACCAATGCGCTTCTCAGCGGCTATGGCACCACCTCGGCGCTCATCACCAACCCCGGTACAGGCGTAATTACCTCGCAGACCTGGAAAAACAAGGCTGCCTACAATACCGAGGTTTATGCCTATCGCCAGATCGCAGCGCCGTCCCCCGGCTTCCCGCAATTCGGCGGTGAAGTCATCGCCAAGGTATCGGGTGCCGAGGTGTACTTCGGCGAGTGGGCGCCAGCCAAGAGCGGTGCTCAGCCGACCAACAGCACTGACCTGAACCTGTCGCATGCCAACCGTACGGTCTGGTTCGTTGGCGAAAATCCAACTACCAGCATGCCGGCCTTGGTCAATGCCAAGTACAACGTCGTGGGCATCAACCAGTACAACCCAGGTACGGCCGCCGGCGTGACCAGTGGTGTGCTGACCGCCAACTATGGCAGCGGCTCCGGCACGCTGGCGGGTAGCGTAGGATCTATCAACTTCGCGGGCACTACCATCGCAGCCAATGGGTCATTCGCTCGTTCCAATCAGATCAAAGGCCAGTTCTACGGCAACAACGCCGAGGCCCTGGCGGGTATCTACACCAGCGGCACCACCAAAGTCGCCTTCGGCGGCGCCAAGCAGTAATACCCCTGTGCAACGGAGGGGGCGCTGCGGCGCCTGCCTCCCACTTTTTGTCCCTGTCTCTGGATCGATCACCATGCTGCCGTCCATGCGGGTGCACGTCGCCCTGCTGTGTCTCTCGACCTTGTTCTCCCCCGTACTGCTGGCCGACGATGACGACACCCGTCTGCTGCTGAACAAGATTGACCGCCGCGCCGAGGCGCGGGAGCGGGCCAACCTGGGCGCACCGGACCCGGCCGAGAATGACGCATCCTTGATCACCATCGAGGGGCAGACGTACAACGTGCAGAACAGCCTCGCAGACCTCGGCCCGGCTATCTATGTGTCGATCAACCTGCAGCAGTGGAGCAAGGTGCGCCAGTTTGTCGAGCGCTACCGGCAACTGCCCGGGCACGAACAGGCATTGGTGGAAATGGCCGAAGGCCTGATCGATCGCCAGGGGCGCAAGTACAAACAGGCGATCGCTCACCTGCGCCGCGCCGATCAACTGCAGCCCGGCTTCGTCCGTGCCCGTCTGGAGCTGGCGCGTACGCTGTTCGAAGACAACCAGACCGCTGAAGCCGAAGCGTTGTTCGCTGAGGTCGCCAGCGCTGAAGTGCCCGATGCGGTGCTCGAAGTGCTTGGTCAGTACCGCCGTGCCATCGACAGCCGGCGCGAGTGGCACGGCTCGGCATCGCTGGGGTTTGGCTACAACAGCAATATCAACCAGGGCAATGGCATGCTCACCACCACCCAGGTGTGCACGATTTTCTTCGAGTGCTTTGATTACTCGCGGCAGATGCCCAAGCCGATCAAGTCAGCCAGCACGGTCTATGACGTGGCTGCCGAGCGGCGCTTTCAGCTGGCTGGTAATCACCACCTGCTGGTGCGCGGGCTGAGCTATGGCAACAGCTATGACAAACATAGCGAAACGCAGGAGAACCAGACCTGGTACGACGACAACACCAGCGTGCTCTACGCCGGCTACAACTTTCAGAGCGCGCTCAACGATGTGTCGCTGACGCCGTTGTTCGAAAACTACTACAGCGACCACCACACCAAGTACCAGGCCAGCGGCGTACGCGGCGAATGGAAGCACAACCTGAGCAACCGTCTGCAGCTCAGCCTGCAGCTGCAGAACAAGTACTTTCGCTTTCAGGGTGAGCAACGCGATTATTTCGATGACTACGACGAGCGGCAGGTCGGTACTTCGCTGTCGTACATGCTCGATCCACGGACCCTGGTATTTACCGGAGTGACCTATACCCGGCGCAGCCAGGACGCCGCCAGTGCCAGCAATCGCGAGTACCTGGCCAGCCTCGGCGCCTATCACAGCTTTGATGCCGGGCTGAATCTGAGCGTCGTCGGTCTCTACCGCAAGACCCGCTACGACCAGCCCGATGCGTTTCTCGGCGGCTTGCGCAAGGATCGCCAGCAGATCTATATCGCCACGCTCAGCGTTCCGCGGCTGGCGTTCGCTGGCGTGGTACCGAGCCTGTACGCCAAACGCACGGTGACTGACAGCAGCATCGACTGGGCCTATGCCTATCGCCAGACCGAAGTGGCGCTGAAATTCGAGAAGAGTTTTTGAAGGAGGAGGGCTGCTCAGGCCGGTCATGGCGGGGCATACCAAATCGCAGGCAAGAAAAAACCCACTAGCAAGCTAGTGGGTTTTTAATTTGGTGCCCAGGAGAAGACTCGAACTTCCACGACCTTGCGGTCACTGATACCTGAAACCAGCGCGTCTACCAATTCCGCCACCTGGGCAAAGCTTTACATCTACAGCGTACTGCGATGAATCTCTTGCTGAATCACAGACAGACCTGCTATCTATGCTTCGAAATATTTGGTGCCCAGGAGAAGACTCGAACTTCCACGACCTTGCGGTCACTGATACCTGAAACCAGCGCGTCTACCAATTCCGCCACCTGGGCACACTGTCAAGATTAGAGGATGCTTTACAACATCGCTTATCTCAACTACAACGGCGGTGTCCGTCGTTGTGGTGCGCACTATACGGACGCCATTGGGGGCTGTAAAGCCCTCGTATCAAAAAAAAAGTAAAAAACTCAACACGTTGATTCTGTTGAGCTTCCCTCGCCAACAAGACTGTCAGACGGGGGCTGTCCAACGACGACATTTCCGGTTTCAATAGGCCTATGCCAAACTTCTACTCTATATATACCAAGGTGAACCCCTCCTGATGGCCGATTGGCAATCCCTCGATCCAGAGGCCGCTCGCGAAGCGGATAAATACGACAACCCTATTCCCAGCCGTGAGCTGATCCTGCAGCGCCTTGCCGATCGTGGCGAGCCAGCCGCGCGCGAGGAGCTGGCCGCAGAGTTCGGCCTGCTCGAAGAAGACCAGATCGAAGCCCTGCGCCGCCGCCTGCGCGCCATGGAACGTGACGGTCAGCTGATCTATACCCGGCGTGGCACCTATGCCCCGGTAGACAAACTGGACCTGATCTGCGGCCGCGTGTCGGGCCACCGCGATGGTTTCGGCTTCCTCATCCCGGATGATGGCAGCGCTGACCTGTTCCTCAGCCCGTCGCAGATGCGTCTGGCGTTCGACGGTGACCGTGCCCTGGCACGGGTTTCCGGTACTGACCGTCGTGGTCGCCGCGAAGGTGTGCTGGTCGAGATCATCTCCCGCGCCCATGAGAGCGTGGTTGGCCGTTACTTTGAAGAAGGCGGCATCGGCTACGTAACCCCGGACAACCCGAAGATCCAGCAGGAAGTGCTGGTCACTGCCGGGCGTAACGGTGGCGCCAAGATCGGCCAGTTCGTCGAAATCAAAATCACCCACTGGCCAACGCCGCGGTTCCAGCCGCAGGGTGATGTGGTCGAGGTGATCGGCAACTACATGGCGCCGGGCATGGAAATCGACGTTGCCCTGCGTAGCTACGACATCCCGCACGTGTGGCCGCAGGAAGTGGTCAAGGAAGCGCGCAAGTTCCGCTCCGAAGTCGAAGAAAAGGACAAGGAACGGCGCATCGACCTGCGTCACCTGCCGTTCGTCACTATCGACGGCGAAGACGCCCGTGACTTCGACGACGCCGTCTATTGCGAACCGCAAGGCAAGCTGCGGCTGTTCTCCGGCGGCTGGCGCCTGTACGTGGCGATTGCCGACGTGTCCAGCTACGTGCGCCTGGGCTCGGCCCTGGATATCGAAGCGCAGCAACGCGGCAACTCGGTGTATTTCCCTGAGCGGGTGATCCCGATGCTGCCCGAGGAGCTGTCCAACGGCCTGTGCTCGTTGAACCCGCACGTCGATCGCCTGGCCATGGTCTGTGAAATGACCATCAACAAGTCCGGGCAGATGGTCGACTACCAGTTCTGCGAGGCGGTGATCCACTCCCATGCACGGCTGACCTACAACAAGGTCAGCAGCATGCTCGAGCACTCGCGTACCCGTGAAGGCAAGGCTCTGCGCGATGAGTACAGCGAAGTCGTGCCGCACCTGAAGAACCTGCACGCCCTGTACAAGGTCCTGCTGGCGGCGCGCCATACCCGTGGCGCGATCGACTTCGAGACTCAGGAAACCCGGATCATCTTCGGTGATAACCGCAAGATCGAAGAAATTCGCCCGACTGTGCGTAACGAAGCGCACAAGCTGATCGAAGAATGCATGCTCGCGGCCAACGTCGCCACCGCTGCGTTCATGCAGAAGCACGAAGTGCCGTCGTTGTACCGTGTGCACGACGGCCCGCCACCGGAACGTCTGGAAAAACTGCGCGCCTTCCTCGGCGAGCTGGGCTTGTCGCTGCACAAGGGCAAGGAGCCTTCGCCGAAGGACTATCAGGCCCTGCTGGCGAGCATTTCCGGGCGTCCGGACTTCCACCTGATCCAGACGGTGATGCTGCGCTCGTTGAGCCAGGCGGTGTACAGCACCGACAACAATGGCCACTTTGGTCTGAACTACGAGGCGTACACCCACTTCACCTCGCCGATCCGGCGTTACCCAGACCTGCTGGTGCACCGTGCCATTCGCAGCGTGATCCGCTCCAAGATCGACACCCCGCACGTCAAGCGTGCCGGCGCCGTGGCAATCCCCAAAGCGCGCATCTACCCGTACGACGTTGCCACCCTGGAGCAGATGGGCGAGCAGTGCTCGATGACCGAGCGGCGCGCCGACGAGGCCACCCGCGACGTGGTCAACTGGCTCAAGTGCGAGTACATGAAAGACCGCGTGGGCGAAGTCTTCCCGGGCGTGATCACCGCTGTGACCGGTTTTGGTTTGTTCATCGAACTGACCGACATTTACGTCGAAGGTCTGGTCCACGTCAGCGCGCTGCCGGGCGACTACTACCACTACGACGCCGTGCATCATCGCCTGTCGGGCGAACGCACCGGTCGCAGCTTCCGCCTGGGCGACACGGTTGAAGTCAAGGTCATGCGGGTCGATCTCGACGAGCGCAAGATCGACTTCGAAATGTCCGAAGCCACCGTCAATGCGCCGGTTGGCCGCAAGCAACGTGGTGCCGCCGAGACGGCTGCGGCGGGCAAGTCCGCGCCGGCAGGCAAAGGTGCTGGCACGGGTAAGCGTGACGTGAAGCAGGACAGCAAGCGCGAGGCCACGTCGCAAGCCAAGCCAGAAGCCAAGGCCGAGCCAGCACCGCGTCGGCGCAAGAATGAAAGTTCGGATGCCTACTTCCCGAGCGATGCCGTGCAGCGCAACGCCGAAGTACGCAAGAGCCGTGAAGTGAAAAAGGCGCTGATGGGCGAAGCCCGCAATGCGCCGACGGCAAGCAAGTCCGGCAAGAGTTCGAGCAAGCCCGCCAGCGACAAGCCAAGCAAACACCGTAAAGGGCCGTCCAAGTCCGGCGCGCCACGCAAGAGCAAGAACAAGTCATGAGTCAGTTGGAAAAAATCTACGGCGTGCACGCCGTGCAGGCGCTGCTGCAGCACCATCCCAAGCGGGTCAAGCAGATCTGGTTGTCGGAAGGGCGCAGTGAGCCGCGTCTGCAAACCCTGCTGGCTCTGGCCGCAGAAAACCGCGTAGCGGTCGGCCAGGCCGAGCGTCGCGAGATGGACGCCTGGGTTGAAGGCGTGCATCAGGGCGTGGTGGCTGAAGTCAGCCCGGCGCAGGTGTGGGGCGAGTTGATGCTCGAGGAGTTGCTCGAGCGCACCGAAACCCCGCCGCTGATTCTCGTGCTCGATGGCGTTACCGACCCGCACAACCTCGGCGCGTGCCTGCGCACCGCCGATGCTGCCGGTGCCACCGCAGTGGTGGTGCCCAAGGACAAGTCGGCGACCCTGACTCCGGCTGTGCGCAAGGTTGCTTGCGGCGCTGCCGAGGTGATCCCGCTGGTCGCCGTGACCAACCTGGCGCGTACCCTGGAGAAGCTCCAGCAGCGCGGCCTGTGGGTGGTCGGCACTGCCGGCGAAGCCGACAAGGAGATCTACCAGCAGGACCTGACCGGTCCGCTGGTGGTGGTCATGGGTGCTGAAGGCAAGGGCATGCGTCGTCTGACCCGTGATCATTGCGACTTCCTCGTGAAGCTGCCGATGGCTGGCAGCGTCAGCAGCCTGAACGTGTCGGTGGCTACCGGTGTGTGCCTGTTCGAAGCCGTACGTCAGCGCCAACTGAAGCGCTGATCCAGTCGTCTGCAGCGATCCCGGCGTAGCTATTTGCCCGCCGGGATCAGTCTGCACCCTGGCGATTTGGGCAGATCCCTGCCGCTGTTCAAATAATCGCCAATCACCTTGCTTGTGCGTCCCGCCTTCTCTACAATTGCGCCCCTTGCCCAGCAGGCAGGCGCGCATGTGCCTTCTGCACAAGGCAAGTCATACAGTGTCATTCACTCCTTGTCTGACCAGATTCCCTGGCAGGCTTCTAACCCGTAAGGAGCATTCATGCGTCATTACGAAATCATCTTTCTGGTCCACCCGGATCAGAGCGAGCAAGTCGGCGGCATGGTTGAGCGTTACACCAAGCTGATCGAAGAAGATGGTGGCAAAATCCACCGTCTGGAAG
>Ga0213829_1000211_pt1 | contig 69772 bp, 49 predicted proteins | sample MC6MC0896MG_FD_180665 | JGI IMG/M metagenome (GOLD analysis project Ga0213829, IMG submission 180665) | Enriched soil aggregate microbial communities from Iowa State University, Ames, United States - MC6-MC0896-MG | ecosystem: Environmental > Terrestrial > Soil > Unclassified | place: USA: Iowa... | reverse complement strand
GAGCGGACAACGCCCTTGTCGTCGATCAGGAACGCGCCACGGAAAGCCACGCCGCCTTCGGACTCAACGTCGTAGGCCTTGGCGATTTCGTGCTTCAGGTCGGCTGCCATGGTGTAGCGGACTTCGCCGATGCCACCATTGTTGACCGGGGTGTTGCGCCAGGCGTTGTGGGTGAAGTGCGAGTCGATCGACACGGCGATCACTTCAACGTTGCGTGCCTTGAAATCAGACATGCGGTTGTCCAGAGCGATCAGCTCGGACGGGCAAACGAAGGTGAAATCCAGTGGGTAGAAGAACACCAGGCCGTATTTGCCTTTGATGGCCGACGACAGGGTAAAGCTGTCTACGATTTCGCCATTGCCGAGTACGGCCGGTACGGTGAAGTCAGGGGCTTGCTTGCCTACGAGTACGCTCATTGGATATCTCCTGGTGTAAAAACGTGAAGTTCCGGGTTTGCGCCAGCCTGCCACCCTCAGGCGACAGCCCTGTGACACGCACCCGCTTCATAAGGACCGGCCATCATACACTGCGTTTTTGGGCTGTCCTCAACGGTTTTTCGCAGACAGGTTAAAATGTCGTCGCGGCCCGTGGTGGCACATGGCTTTGGAGATAAACCGTTCGTCAGTCATGCCCGCTTATAACGCAAAGCTTTCAGAAACCACTTTGACAATCATTCTCGTTAACATTAAGATCCATCGCAATTGAGTCACAACCAGCGACGGTTTTTACTTATGTATGTCTGCCTCTGCACTGGCGTCACCGACGGCCAAATCCGCGATGCGATCTATGAAGGATGCTGCAGCTACAAGGAAGTCCGCCAGGCTACCGGCGTTGCCAGTCAATGCGGTAAATGCGCCTGCCTTGCCAAGGAAGTGGTCCGCGAAACCCTGACCAAAATCCAATCGGCCCAGGCTGCGATTCCCTATCCCGTAGAATTTACCGCTGCATAAATACCGTATTTCAAAGAACCGGACTGATGTCCGGTTTTTTTATGCCTGAAAATCAATCGGTTACGCCCTAGACGCGGAACACAAACATTCTTATTCCGATTAATTTTCATTTAACTTTCAATAACTTAGGTTTGACACTCTTACTTGTGCGGCTCAAACTCTGCCGTATAGACAGCTAATACAGGGCAGGACCCCATCATGAAAGGCGACATTACAGTCATCCAGCATCTCAACAAGATCCTTGCCAATGAGCTGGTCGCGATCAATCAATACTTTCTGCATGCGCGCATGTACGAAGATTGGGGTCTGAATAAGCTCGGCAAGCACGAATACCACGAATCCATCGACGAGATGAAGCACGCGGACAAGCTGATCAAGCGCATCCTGTTCCTTGAAGGCCTGCCGAACGTCCAGGACCTGGGCAAGCTGCAGATCGGCGAACACACCCAGGAAATGCTGGAGTGCGATCTGCGTATTGAAAAAACCGGTCATGCGGATCTCAAGGTGGCGATCGCACATTGCGAAACCGTTGGCGACTTCGGTAGCCGTGAACTGCTTGAAGACATTCTTGAGTCCGAAGAAGAACATATCGACTGGCTGGAAACCCAACTGGGCCTGATCGATAAAGTCGGTCTTGAGAACTATCTGCAGTCGCAGATGGGTGAAGAGTAAATCAGCGCCCGCTGTTGCTATTGCTCTTGTAGGAGCGAGCTTGCTCGCGATGGACTCACAGACGCCGCGTTTATTATGTGGAAAACGCGTCATCGTTAACGACCATCGCGAGCAAGCTTGCTCCTACAGGCGCCGTGTTTATTCTGTAAAACCGTGTCATGGTTAACGACCATCGGCGGAACGCCGCCCAGAGCAAGCTTGCTCCTGCAGCCAGTCAAAAAAAGCCCCGCTCTCTTTTAAAGAGGCGGGGCTTTTTTGCTTCGAGACCGGGGTTCAGGCTTCGGTCTTGCCAGCTGCGGCTTTTTCAACAGCTGCCTTGATCGTGGCTTGCAACGAACCGTCTGCAGCCATCTCGGTCATGATGTCGCTACCGCCGACCAGCTCACCACCGACCCACAATTGCGGGAAAGTTGGCCAGTTGGCGTACTTTGGCAGATTGGCGCGGATTTCCGGATTCTGCAGGATATCCACGTACGCAAACTTTTCGCCACACGCCATCACGGCCTGCGCAGCTTTAGCGGAAAAGCCACACTGCGGGGCATTCGGCGAACCTTTCATGTAAAGCAGAATGGTATTGTTGGCAATCTGCTCTTTAATCGTTTCGATGATATCCATGAAGCACCTCGGCTGAACTTTCCGACTCAATGGTCGGCACGGTGGCGCATTGTAACGGAAACCCGAGCGCCATGCTCGGCCTCCCCGACAGACTTGCTCAAGTCGCCGCCACGGTCACTGGCACACCGTTCAATGCCGCATTGCCCGACAACTCATCAAGCTGACGTTCATCCGTCAGGTCGTTGGCACTGGCGCCTGGCTGGCTACTGGCAATCGTCATATGCACGCCCGGCCGCGCATGGCCCCAACCGTGAGGAAGGCTGACCACGCCTTTCATCATCTCCAGACTGCTCAGCACTTCAACTTCGATGACACCGACCCGGGAACTCACCCGCACCCGCTGCCCGTCATCGAGGCCACGACTGGCCAGGTCGTCCGGGTGCATCAGCAATTGATGGCGCGGCTTGCCTTTCACCAGCCGGTGATAGTTATGCATCCACGAGTTGTTGCTGCGCACATGACGGCGACCGATCATCAGCAATTCATCAAGGGCCGGGGCTTGCAGGGCGGCGAAACGCGCCAGGTCGGCAAGGATCGCCGCCGGTGCGGCCTGGACTCGCTGGCTGGGGGTTTTCAGACGTGGCGCCAGGTTGGATTTCAGCGCTCCGAGATCGACACCGTGCGGATGATCGAACAAGGTCGCCAGCGACAGCTTGTGTTGCGAAGCATCGCCATACAGCCCCGCCCGCAAGCCGTGATCGATCATCTGCGCCGGCGGGATCGTCGGTTTCAGTTCCTTGCCGGTCTTCGCGGCAAAGGCCTTGGCCAGCCCTACGAAAATCTCCCAGTCATGCAACGCGCCTTCCGGTTTGGCCAGAATCGCGCGGTTGAAGCGCGTCACGTTACGTACCGCGAACATATTGAAGGTGGTGTCGTAATGATCGTTTTCCAGCGCCGAAGTCGACGGCAGGATCAGATCGGCATATCGCGTGGTTTCATTGATGTACAGGTCGACGCTGACCATGAACTCCAGATTATCCAGCGCCTGTTCCAGTTGCCGGCCATTGGGGGTGGAGAGCACCGGATTGCCCGCCACGGTAATCAGCGCCCGAACCTGCCCTTGCCCTTCGGTGAGCATCTCTTCGGCCAGCGCCGACACCGGCAGTTCGCCAGCGTATTCGGGACGCCCGGACACCCGGCTCTGCCATCGATTGAAGTGCCCACCCGATGTCGACGCCACCAGATCCACTGCAGGTTCGGTGCACAATGCCCCGCCCACGCGATCAAGGTTGCCGGTGACCAGATTGATCAGTTGCACCACCCAGTGGCACAAGGTACCGAACGCCTGGGTCGAAACGCCCATGCGCCCGTAGCAAACCGCTGTCGGGACGGACGCGAAATCCCGCGCCAATTGGCGGATCTGTTCGGCCGGCACGGCACACAGCGGGCTCATGGCCTCGGCGGTGAAACCTGCCACCGCGGCACGCACGTCATCCAGACCGTCCACCGGCAAATGACTGTCGCGGGTCAGGCCTTCAGCGAACAGGGTATTGAGTAGCCCGAACAACAACGCCGCATCCCCCCCCGGACGCACGAACAGATGCTGATCGGCCATCGCCGCCGTTTCGCTGCGGCGCGGATCGACCACCACCACTTGGCCGCCCCGGGCCTGAATGGCCTTCAGGCGTTTTTCCACATCGGGCACGGTCATGATGCTGCCATTGGACGCCAGCGGATTGCCGCCAAGGATCAGCATGAAATCGGTGTGATCGATGTCCGGAATCGGCAACAGCAAGCCGTGGCCGTACATCAAATGACTGGTCAGGTGGTGGGGCAACTGATCGACCGATGTCGCGGAATACCGGTTGCGGGTTTTCAACAGGCCGAGAAAGTAATTGCTGTGGGTCATCAGCCCGTAGTTGTGCACGCTGGGATTGCCTTGATAGACCGCCACCGCGTTCTGCCCATGACGCTCCTGAATCGCCGCCAGGCGTTCGGCGACCAGGTTGAAGGCGTCTTCCCACTCGATAGGCAGCCATTCGCTGCCGACCCGCTGCATGGGCTGGCGCAGGCGATCCGGATCATTTTGTATATCCTGCAGCGCAACCGCCTTGGGACAGATATGCCCGCGACTGAACGTATCCTGGGCATCCCCCTTGATCGAGGTGATCTGCACGCGGCCTTCGGCCTCTGTGGTTTCGATGGTCAGGCCGCAGATGGCTTCACACAAGTGGCAGGCACGGTGATGGAGAGTCTTGGTCATGGCCAGTCTCTGTCTTGTTCTGGGCGGGCATTGTCGGCCGCGGGAACAAAACTATGGCGCGTGACCCGGCGTCGCGCCAGCGACGTTTGTCTTGTGAATCGGCAGCCATCAGGCTAGCAGATGACTGCCCGGAATCAGTTCGGCGGTGGGCCGGGCGGGGCCTGCAACTGAATTTCCTGAACGGTTTCGATCTGTTCCTGAGCGAGATGAGTGCCAGTGAGTTCACCGATCAACTGCCAGTGCTCGTCGAGACCGGTGCTGATGGTCGCCATGCGGTCGATCATCCGCCGGCCGGCAGCCTTGGTGACTTCATCGTTACTGCGCATCAACTCGAAAGACATCGAGGTCATGGACGCGGTGAGATGGGTCAGGGAGCGGGCTGTAAGGCTGAGTAATTCCATTAACTGCTGTTCTTTCGATTCCATTCCTGAGCCTTCCCTGCGTCGCTTGAACCTTAGTTATAACCCAGCCCCATGCTTTATCAAATGTTTCAGGCTGAAGAAGCCTCGAATGACAGGCCGCAATCCGACCGTCACCCTCCTGTTTTATTGCAAAGCCCTGCAAGCCCAGTGTACAAATGACAGGCTGCTGTCAGGAAACCGGCTTCAAAAGCGCTACTGCGTTCACCCCGTAGCCCCTCTGAAATCCCCGTACACCGTAGCCTATTGGAAAAACGCGACATTTAATGTCAATATCGCGCCTCCCCCTATTTCGTCGCCCCGTGCGGCTTACGCCGCAGGTCTCGCCCGTTTTTTTAATTAAACAAGGCTTTGAGTATCTGCGGTCTGTTGCAAAAAGGTAGTCAATGATGAGCGCAAGGCACTTTCTCTCCCTAATGGATTGCACGCCCGAAGAGCTGGTCAGCGTCATCCGTCGAGGCGTTGAGCTCAAAGACCTGCGTAACCGCGGCGTACTGTTCGAGCCCCTGAAAAACCGCGTGCTCGGGATGATTTTCGAAAAGTCCTCGACCCGCACCCGCATTTCGTTTGAAGCCGGCATGATCCAGCTTGGCGGCCAGGCCATCTTCCTCTCGCCGCGCGACACGCAACTGGGCCGTGGCGAGCCGATCGGCGACTGCGCCATCGTCATGTCGAGCATGCTCGATGCCGTGATGATCCGCACCTTTGCCCACAGCACCCTGACCGAGTTCGCCGCCAACTCCCGCGTGCCGGTCATCAACGGCCTGTCCGACGACCTGCACCCCTGCCAGCTGTTGGCAGACATGCAGACATTCCTCGAACATCGCGGCTCGATCCAGGGCAAGACCGTTGCCTGGATCGGCGACGGCAATAACATGTGCAACAGCTATATAGAAGCGGCGATCCAGTTCGACTTCCAATTGCGTGTCGCGTGCCCGGAAGGCTTTGAGCCCAACCCGGAATTCGTGGCCAAGGCCGGTGATCGGGTGACCATCGTCCGCGATCCGAAGGATGCCGTGCGCGGCGCCCATCTGGTGAGTACCGACGTCTGGACCTCCATGGGTCAGGAAGAAGAAACCGCCAAGCGCCTGAAACTGTTCGCGCCGTTCCAGGTGACCCGTACCCTGCTCGACCTGGCGGCCGAGGATGTGCTGTTCATGCACTGCCTGCCCGCTCACCGTGGCGAGGAAATCAGCCTCGACGTGCTCGATGACAAGCGCGCCGTGGCCTGGGACCAAGCAGAGAACCGCCTGCACGCACAGAAAGCTCTGCTCGAGTTCCTGGTCGAGCCGGCGTATCACCACGCATGAGCCATCCTTTACTGCTTAATCTGCGCAACCTCGCTTGCGGCTATCAAGACCAGCGGGTGGTACAGAACCTCAACCTGCACCTGAATGCCGGCGATATCGGTTGCCTGCTGGGCTCTTCGGGCTGCGGCAAGACCACCACCCTGCGGGCAATTGCCGGTTTCGAACCGGTGCACGAAGGTGAAATCCAGCTGGCCGGGGAAACCATCTCCCGAGCCGGCTTCACCCTCGCTCCGGAGAAGCGCCGGATCGGCATGGTGTTCCAGGACTACGCGCTCTTTCCGCACCTGAGCGTGGCCGAGAACATTGCCTTCGGGATCCGCAAACATCCGCAGAAAAATCGCGTCATCGAAGAGCTGCTGGAACTGGTCAACCTCAAAGGCCTCGGCAAGCGCTTCCCCCATGAGTTGTCAGGTGGTCAGCAACAGCGTGTCGCCCTGGCCCGGGCCCTGGCACCGGAGCCGCAACTGCTGCTGCTCGACGAACCCTTCTCCAACCTCGATGGCGAATTGCGACGTAAGCTCAGCCACGAGGTGCGCGACATCCTCAAGAGCCGTGGCACCAGCGCGATCCTGGTGACCCATGATCAGGAAGAAGCCTTCGCGGTGAGCGACCATGTGGGGGTTTTCAAAGAGGGTCGCCTGGAACAATGGGACACGCCCTACAACCTGTATCACGAACCGCTGACACCTTATGTCGCCAGTTTCATTGGTCAGGGCTATTTCATTCGCGGTCAGCTGAACAGCCCGGAGTCGGTGCAGACCGAGCTGGGCGAGTTGCGCGGCAACCGGGCTTACACCTGGCCGGTTGGCGCAGCCGTGGACGTGCTGCTGCGTCCCGATGACATCGTTTATGCACCGGACAACGGTTTAAAGGCGAAGATCGTCGGCAAGTCGTTCCAGGGGGCGTCGACCTTGTATCGCTTGCAGATGCCGACCGGTGCGCAACTGGAGTCGATTTTCCCCAGCCATGCCGATCATCAGGTGGGTGCGGAGGTGGGCATTCGGGTGGCCGCTGAACATCTGGTGCTGTTCCAGGCCTCGGGCAGCATCGCGGCGCAGATCCCGGCCATCGAATCCGGTGTCCGCCGGTACAGCACCGCCAGCTGAAATCTGAAATCTGAAATCTGTAGGAGCCGGCTTGCCGGCGAAGACGGCGGCACATTCAGCGGAGGTGTTAACTGATAGATCGCCTTCGCCGGCAAGCCGGCTCCTACAGGGATTGGGGTTAACCCAATATCAGCGTTCCGCTCGCAACGAGCGTCGCATTGCCGCCAATCTTCACCCGGTCCCCTTCCAGCCGGCAGAACAATTCCCCGCCCCGCGCCGAACACTGGTAAGCCGTCAGGTCCGACTTGCCCAGACGTTTCGACCAGTACGGAATCAGGCTGCAATGGGTCGATCCGGTTACCGGGTCTTCGTTGATGCCGATCGCCGGGGCGAAGTATCGGGAAACGAAATCGTGCTTGCTGCCCCGTGCAGTCACGATGGCGCCCAGCCATGGCAGTTTCGCCAGGGCGACCATGTCGGGCTGGCAATCGAGCACGGCTTGTTCCGACTCCAGCACCACAAACAACTCATTCGAACCCAGTACATCGACCGCTTCCACGCCGAGCGCACGCTCGACGTCCAGGGTCACGCCCACTTCCGACGGGAGGATGGAGGGGAAATCCAGCCACAAGCGCTGCCCCTCACGGGTCACACTCAACGGGCCGGACTTGCAAATAAAGTCCAGACGCTCGACCGGCTCCCTGTAGATCTCAAACAGCACATAAGCGCTGGCCAGCGTCGCGTGGCCGCACAACGGGACCTCGGTACTGGGGGTAAACCAGCGGATGTGCCAATGCTGCCCTTCGCGCACCACAAAGGCGGTTTCGGCGAGGTTGTGCTCGGCGGCGATCTTCTGCATCAACTCGTCGGCGAGCCAGGCATCGAGCCGATAAACCATCGCCGGGTTACCACTGAACAGTCGATCACTGAACGCATCGACCTGATGAAACTCGAGCTGCATAACCACCTCCCTATGTTCGTTTACCGAGCATGCGGCCGTAGGAAACCGCACGCCAGTGACAGAGCCGTCCAATTTTCATCATACAGTGCCGGTCTGATTGCCCTGCTCAGGAGCGGCCGATATCAGCAAATTTCGCTTGGGTGTGTTCGGCCAACACGGCAGGTGCCAGTTCGACTTCCAGACCGCGACGACCCGCACTGACAAAAATGCTGGCAAATGGCTGAGCGGAGTTATCAATAAAAGTGCGCAAGCGTTTTTTTTGCCCCAAGGGGCTGATGCCCCCCAACAGGTAACCGGTGGAGCGTTGCGCAGCCGCCGGGTCGGCCATTTCGACTTTTTTCACGCCTGCCGCGTGAGCCAGGCCCTTCAGGTCGAGACTTCCGACGACCGGCACCACGGCCACCAGCAACTCGCCCTTCTCACTGGCCGCCAGCAAGGTCTTGAACACCTGCGCAGGGTCCAACCCCAGCTTCTCCGCGGCCTCCAGTCCATAGGAGGCGGCCTTTGGATCATGTTCGTAACTGTGCACTCGATGTTCGGCATGAACTTTTTTCAACAAATCCAATGCAGGGGTCATGGCAGCTCCAGAGTGGGGCGACAGAAGAAAAATCCTGCGTCGGATTCTAGGACATTGATCGACAAAAGGCTCTATTGCGGCGTCGTTTCAATGGCTTGGCAGTACCCCGTACCGTTCGTCCATGTTCAGTCTGCTGCGTGAACGAAGTGGTCATTGATGCGACTAACAGTTCGATTGTGACTGATGGTTCACTTTCGACCTTTGACATCAGCGTTTCTTGTCTATATTTTTTCGAATACGAATACGGTACAAATGTCTCACTTCAGTACCCGGTCGTAAGCCGAGGACCAGGATGGGGATCCTGCCCCGGTGAAAATCGCGCTTTGATCAAAATTGAAAGCGCCATACAACAACAAAAAACGAGGTTTTCAATGACAACCGCTTTACAACAACCGTCGCTCTCGAGCCAATGCATGGCCGAGTTTCTGGGTACTGCGCTGCTGATATTTTTCGGCACCGGTTGTGTTGCCGCGCTCAAGGTCGCGGGTGCCAGCTTTGGCCTTTGGGAAATCAGCATCATCTGGGGTATTGGCGTAAGTATGGCGATCTACTTGACCGCCGGTGTTTCCGGGGCTCACCTCAACCCTGCCGTCAGTATTGCCCTGACCATTTTCGCTGATTTCGAAAAACGCAAACTGCCTTTCTATGTGCTCGCCCAGATCGCTGGCGCTTTCTGTGGAGCGTTGCTGGTGTACACGCTGTACAGCGGTTTATTCTTCGATTACGAACAAACCCACGATATGATTCGTGGCACTCAAGCCAGTCTCGAACTGGCGTCGGTGTTCTCCACCTTCCCCAATCCGGTCTTGACCACGGCTCAAGCCTTCCTGGTGGAAGTGATCATCACTGCCATCCTGATGGGCGTGATCATGTCCCTGACCGACGACAATAATGGCCTGCCAAAAGGCCCGCTCGCGCCATTGCTGATCGGCCTGCTGATTGCCGTGATTGGCAGCTCGATGGGCCCGCTGACCGGCTTTGCGATGAACCCGGCACGGGACTTCGGCCCCAAGCTGATGACTTTCTTCGCCGGCTGGGGTGAAATTTCCCTCACCGGCGGGCGCGATATCCCGTACTTCCTGATCCCGATTTTTGCGCCGATTATCGGTGCCTGCCTCGGCGCTGGAGCCTATCGCGGGCTGATTGCCCGTCATCTGCCCAGCCCCACACCTGCTACGACGGACGCCGCACCCGCCATTGACGGCAAACCAAGAACTTCTTGATAGCGTTGGCGTGCGATCCTGCCCACTTCGATCCCGCGCCTGATCCCACTCCCTTATTTCGTCCAAGGCAATCGACATGACCGACATTCAGAATAAGAACTACATCATTGCCCTCGATCAGGGTACGACCAGCTCCCGCGCGATCATTTTCGATCGCGACGCGAATGTGGTCTGCACCGCACAGCGCGAATTCGTCCAGCATTACCCGCAAGCCGGTTGGGTCGAACACGACCCGATGGAAATCTTCGCCACCCAAAGCGCAGTGATGGTCGAGGCCTTGGCTCAAGCCGGCCTGCATCACGACCAGGTGGCAGCCATCGGCATCACCAACCAGCGCGAAACCACCGTAGTCTGGGACAAGATCACCGGCCGCCCGATCTATAACGCTATCGTCTGGCAGTGCCGCCGCAGCACCGAAATATGCCAACAGCTCAAGCGCGATGGCCATGAGCAATACATCAGCGACACCACCGGCCTGGTCACTGACCCGTACTTCTCCGGCACCAAGCTCAAGTGGATCCTCGATAACGTCGAAGGCAGCCGCGAACGCGCGCGCAAGGGCGAATTGCTGTTCGGTACAGTCGACAGCTGGCTGATCTGGAAATTTACCGGCGGCAAGGTGCACGTCACCGACTACACCAACGCTTCGCGCACTCTGCTCTTCAACATCCACACCCTGGAGTGGGACGCGAAAATGCTGGAGGTGCTGGATATCCCGCGCGAAATGCTGCCGGAAGTCAGGTCTTCATCAGAAATTTATGGCCACACTAAAAGCGGCATCGCCATCGGCGGTATCGCCGGCGACCAGCAGGCGGCGCTGTTCGGCCAGATGTGCGTCGAACCGGGCCAGGCAAAAAATACCTACGGCACCGGCTGCTTCCTGTTGATGAACACCGGCGACAAAGCCGTGAAGTCCAGGCACGGCATGTTGACCACCATCGCTTGCGGCCCGCGCGGTGAAGTGGCTTACGCGCTGGAAGGTGCCGTGTTCAACGGCGGCTCCACCGTTCAGTGGCTGCGTGACGAACTGAAGATCATCAACGACGCCCACGACACCGAATACTTCGCCAACAAGGTCAAGGACAGCAACGGCGTGTACCTGGTACCGGCCTTCACTGGCTTGGGCGCGCCATACTGGGATCCGTATGCCCGCGGCGCATTGTTCGGCCTGACCCGCGGCGTGCGCGTGGATCACATCATTCGTGCCGCACTGGAGTCGATCGCCTATCAGACCCGCGATGTGCTCGACGCCATGCAACAGGATTCCGGCGAACGCCTCAAGTCCCTGCGTGTGGACGGCGGCGCGGTGGCGAACAACTTCCTGATGCAGTTCCAGGCCGACATCCTCGGCACTCAGGTCGAGCGTCCGCAAATGCGCGAAACCACGGCGTTGGGCGCCGCTTACCTGGCCGGCCTGGCCTGTGGCTTCTGGGGCAGCCTGGATGAACTGCGCGGCAAGGCGGTAATCGAGCGCGAGTTCGAACCGACCCTGGAAGAAAGCGCCAAGGAAAAACTCTACGCCGGCTGGAAAAAAGCGGTCAGCCGCACGCGCGATTGGGAGCCACACGAAGGCGCTGAATAAGCCAGGCCCGGTATTCGTATCGGTATGTCCAACCAGCGTGAAAGCGTAGCGAGCGAAGGCAAGACAAGGCAAAAACAGGCGAGGACGCGGAGTTTACGAGGTTGTAAATGAGCAGTCCGAGCCTGTTTTTAACGCAGGATTGCCGAGCGCAGTAGCTTTCACGTTGGTTGGAAACTGGCAGGGAGCAGATTCCTGCGTCATCATGGGCAAATTTTGCACGGCAGCCCAAAGGACGCCCCATGAATCTGCCTCCCCGTCAGCAGCAAATCCTCGAACTGGTTCGCGAACGCGGCTACGTCAGTATCGAGGAAATGGCCACGCTGTTTGTCGTTACACCGCAAACCATCCGCCGCGATATCAATCAGCTCGCGGAAGCCAATCTGTTGCGTCGCTACCACGGCGGCGCAGCTTACGATTCCAGCGTCGAAAACACCGCCTACGCCATGCGCGCCGACCAGATGCGCGATGAAAAACAGCGTATCGGCGAAGCTATTGCCGCGCAGATCCCTGACCACGCCTCGTTGTTCATCAATATCGGCACCACGACCGAATCGATTGCCCGGGCGCTGCTCAATCACAGTCATCTGAAAATCATCACCAATAACCTGCATGTGGCTTCGATGCTCAGCGCCAAGGACGACTTCGACGTGCTACTGACGGGTGGCAACGTGCGGCGTGACGGCGGCGTGGTCGGCCAGGCGAGTGTCGATTTCATCAACCAGTTCAAGGTCGACTTCGCGCTCGTCGGCATCAGCGGCATCGATGAAGACGGCAGCCTGCTGGACTTCGACTACCAGGAAGTCCGGGTGTCCCAGGCGATAATCGCCAATGCGCGCAAGGTGATTCTGGCGGCAGACTCCAGCAAGTTCGGGCGCAATGCAATGATTCGCCTGGGGCCGATCAGTCTGATCGATTGCCTGGTGACGGATCAGCAGCCGGTGCCGGCGTTGGCGCAGTTGTTGAGTCAGCACAAGATTCGGCTCGAAGTAGTGTAAACACCCCGTCCAATCTCCAGCGCCTGTCCAGGCGCCTTCGCGAGCAGGCTCGCTCCCACAGGTTCACCACAACCCCTGTGGGAGCGAGCCTGCTCGCGAATACGATCGTCCATGCGCCACACCTTTCGCGCTCTGCCGCCCCCTTAAATGTTCGAAAATTTTCCTTTCCTAGCCCTTCGATGAGTATTTTCAATCGAAGTTAGCTGGCTGTGGGCGCGTTTATGGGCTACCATTTTCGCAAATGAACATTAATGTTCGAAATCCAATACCGAAAATCAAAAAAGCCCGAGGCCAGCCGATGCCCACTTCTACCTTGCCTACGCCCCCTCTCGCCGAGGTCTACGATATCGCCGTCATCGGCGGCGGGATCAACGGCGTGGGGATCGCAGCGGATGCCGCCGGTCGCGGTCTTGCGGTGTTCCTTTGTGAAAAGGATGACTTGGCCAGCCATACCTCGTCGGCCAGCAGCAAGCTGATCCACGGTGGCCTGCGCTACCTCGAACATTACGAATTCCGCCTGGTGCGCGAAGCCCTGGCCGAGCGCGAAGTGCTGCTGGCCAAGGCCCCGCACATCGTCAAGCAGATGCGCTTCGTGCTGCCGCACCGTCCACACTTGCGTCCGGCCTGGATGATCCGTGCCGGTCTGTTCCTTTATGACCACCTGGGCAAAAGGGAGAAGCTCGAAGGCTCGAAGAGTCTCAAGTTCGGCCCGGACAGCCCGCTGAAAAGCGAAATCACCAAAGGCTTCGAATACTCCGACTGCTGGGTCGATGACGCGCGCCTGGTGGTTTTGAACGCCATGGCCGCCCGCGAGAAAGGCGCCCATGTTCATACCCAGACCCGTTGTGTCAGCGCTCGTCGCACCACGGGTCTGTGGCACCTGCACCTGGAACGCGCCGATGGCAGCCTGTTTTCGATTCGCGCCAAGGCCTTGGTCAATGCGGCAGGTCCGTGGGTCGCCAAGTTCATCCGTGACGACTTGAAAATGGAATCGCCGTATGGCATTCGCCTGATCCAGGGCAGCCACCTGATCGTGCCGAAACTGTATGAAGGCGAACACGCGCACATTCTGCAAAACGAAGATCAGCGCATCGTGTTCACCATTCCGTACCTGAACCACTTCACCCTGATCGGCACCACCGACCGCGAGTACACCGGCGATCCGGCCAAGGTGGCGATCACCGAGGGCGAAACCGATTATCTGCTCAAAGTGGTCAACGCCCACTTCAAGAAACGCATCAGCCGCGACGATATCCTGCACAGTTATTCCGGCGTTCGTCCGCTGTGCAACGACGAATCCGACAACCCGTCGGCCGTCACCCGCGACTACACCCTGGCATTGTCGGGCACTGGCGAAGAAGCGCCGCTGCTGTCGGTGTTCGGCGGCAAGCTGACCACGTACCGCAAACTGGCCGAGTCGGCGCTGGCGCAACTGGCCCCGTACTTCCGGCAGATCAAGCCAAGCTGGACCGCAACGGCCACCCTGCCCGGCGGCGAAGACATGACCACTCCGCAAGCCTTGTGCGCGAAAATCCGCGACGCGTTCGATTGGGTGCCGACCGAAATCGCCCGTCGCTGGGCCACCACCTACGGCAGTCGTACCTGGCGCATGCTGGAAGGTGTGCAGAGCTTGACTGATCTGGGCGAACACATCGGCAGCGGTCTCTATACCCGCGAAGTCGATTACCTGTGCAGCGAAGAATGGGCGACCACTGCGCACGACATTCTGTGGCGTCGCAGCAAGCTGGGCTTGTTCACCACACCGGAAGAGCAGCAGAAATTGGCGGACTATCTGAGCAAGGCTGGACAGAACCGCAGCAAGATCGAAGCGGCCTGATCGGGGAACCGGTTAAACGAAAGCCCCTGAATTGTCGAATTCAGGGGCTTTTTTGTATTCTGGATAACACAGTAGCCCCCTGTAGCAGCTGGCTTGCCGGCGATAATCGTTAACGATAACGCGGGCGGCCTGGTTTAACGCGGCGCACTTGGGTCCATCGCTGGCAAGCCAGCTCCTACAGGGGATATGTGTAAGACGCCGGATTGCATTCGGTTTTCCGAACGCGACCTGTCGGTCAATTCGGTTTACCGGACTTCACCTGACTAAAAACCACGCAAAAAATATTTAATACCCTTAAAAATCAACGGCTTGATCTATACAGCCTGGCCTGGCACGAGTCATGCTCTACACTCTTGGACGAATGCCTGTTGCGCGGACACTTCAGTAGCCGGTAGCCATTCGAAGCACAAAAGGGCCGATGAACTGGCTCCATAAAAAAAACAATGTCGAGGAAAATTTGATGCGCATCGTTCCCCATATCCTGGGCGCAGCCATTGCTGCCGCTCTGATTAGCACTCCAGTTTTCGCTGCCGAACTCACCGGCACACTGAAGAAGATCAAGGAGTCCGGCACCATCACCCTCGGGCATCGCGACGCTTCCATTCCGTTTTCCTATATCGCGGACGCTTCCGGCAAGCCGGTTGGCTACTCTCACGATATCCAGTTGAAAATCGTAGAAGCCATCAAGAAAGACCTGGACATGCCCAACCTCCAGGTCAAATACAACCTCGTGACTTCGCAAACCCGTATTCCACTGGTGCAGAACGGCACCGTGGACGTCGAGTGCGGCTCCACCACCAACAACGTCGAGCGCCAGCAGCAAGTTGCCTTCTCCGTCGGCATTTTCGAAATCGGTACCCGCCTGCTGTCCAAGAAAGATTCCAAGTACAAGGATTTCGACGACCTCAAGGGCAAGAACGTCGTGACCACCGCGGGCACCACGTCCGAGCGCATCATCAAGTCGATGAACGCCGACAAGCAAATGGGCATGAATGTCATTTCCGCCAAAGACCACGGCGAGTCGTTCCAGATGCTGGAATCAGGCCGCGCTGTTGCCTTCATGATGGACGACGCCTTGCTGGCCGGTGAAGCAGCCAAAGCCAAGAAGGCCGATGACTGGGCCGTTACCGGTACTCCACAGTCCTACGAAATCTACGGCTGCATGGTTCGCAAGGGTGACGAGCCGTTCAAGAAGGCGGTCGACGACGCGATCATCGCGACCTACAAGTCGGGCGAGATCAACAAGATCTACGAAAAATGGTTCATGCAGCCAATCCCGCCTAAAGGCCTGAACCTGAACTTCCCGATGAGCGACGAGCTCAAGACCCTTATCGCCAATCCGACCGATAAAGCGGCTGACGAAAAGAAATCCTGATTTCTGACTAACCTTATCCCCTGAGAGGGCTTCCGCCCTTTCAGGGGATGGTCACTCCCTGCTGGAATTTTCTGGAAACACTCGAACCGGTGGCTGTCGAGCCGCTCGTGTGTGCCCGATCTTTGGATCGGGCGGGAACGGAGTTTCCCCAGGCGGGTATTTGCACATCGATCGAATCCGAGGGGAGACCCTAATGAATTACAACTGGGACTGGGGCGTATTCTTCAAGTCCACCGGCGTGGGCAGCGAGATTTATCTCGACTGGTACCTCTCCGGTTTGGGCTGGACCATCGCCATCGCTGTCGCTGCCTGGATCATCGCGCTGCTGCTGGGCTCGATCCTGGGTGTCATGCGCACGGTGCCGAACCGTATCGTGTCGGGCATCGCAACCTGTTACGTCGAACTCTTCCGTAACGTGCCGCTGCTGGTTCAACTGTTCATCTGGTACTTCCTGGTACCCGACCTGCTGCCTGCGGACATCCAGGAGTGGTACAAGCAAGACCTGAACCCGACCACCTCGGCCTTCCTGAGCGTCGTCGTGTGCCTGGGCCTGTTCACCACCGCGCGGGTTTGCGAACAAGTGCGTACCGGTATCCAGGCGCTGCCTCGCGGCCAGGAATCCGCTGCCCGCGCCATGGGCTTCAAGCTGCCGCAGATCTACTGGAACGTGCTGCTGCCCCAGGCGTACCGGATCATCATTCCGCCGCTGACCTCGGAATTCCTGAACGTGTTCAAGAACTCCTCCGTGGCCTCGCTGATCGGCTTGATGGAACTGCTGGCGCAGACCAAGCAGACCGCCGAGTTCTCCGCCAACCTGTTCGAAGCCTTCACCCTGGCGACGCTGATCTACTTCACCCTGAACATGGGCCTGATGTTGCTGATGCGCATGGTAGAGAAGAAAGTTGCCGTACCGGGCCTGATCTCCGTAGGGGGTAAATGATGGAATTCGACTTCTCGGGCATCATCCCGTCCCTGCCGGGCTTGTGGAACGGCATGGTCATGACCCTGCAACTGATGGTACTGGGCGTGGTCGGCGGGATCATTCTCGGCACCATCCTCGCGCTGATGCGACTGTCCCACAGCAAACTGCTGTCGAACATTGCGGGCGCCTACGTTAACTACTTCCGTTCGATCCCGCTGCTGCTGGTCATCACCTGGTTCTACCTGGCGGTGCCGTTCGTGCTGCGCTGGATCACCGGCGAAGACACGCCGATCGGCGCATTCGCCTCCTGCATCGTGGCGTTCATGATGTTCGAAGCGGCGTACTTCTGCGAAATCGTCCGGGCCGGCGTACAGTCGATCCCCAAGGGCCAGATGGGTGCCGCCAAGGCCCTGGGCATGAACTACGGCCAGATGATGCGCTTGATCATCCTGCCGCAAGCGTTCCGCAAGATGACCCCGCTGCTGCTGCAACAGAGCATCATTCTGTTTCAAGACACCTCGCTGGTCTACGCGGTCGGCCTGGTGGACTTCCTCAATGCTTCCCGTGCCAGTGGCGACATCATCGGCCGCTCCAACGAGTTCCTGATCTTCGCCGGTTTCACCTACTTCATCATCAGCTTTGCCGCCTCGCAGCTGGTCAAGCGTCTGCAAAAAAGGTTCGCCGTATGATCTCTATCAAGAACGTCAACAAGTGGTATGGGGACTTCCAGGTACTGACTGATTGCAGCACCGAGGTCAAAAAAGGCGAGGTGATCGTGGTGTGCGGGCCGTCCGGCTCCGGCAAATCGACCCTGATCAAATGCGTCAACGCCCTGGAACCGTTCCAGAAAGGCGACGTGGTGGTCGATGGCACCTCCATCGCCGACCCGAAGACCGACCTGCCGAAACTGCGCTCGCGCGTGGGCATGGTGTTCCAGCATTTCGAACTGTTCCCGCACCTGAGCATCATGGATAACCTGACCATCGCTCAAATCAAGGTGTTGGGGCGGAGCAAGGAAGAGGCTTCCAAGAAAGCCCTGCAATTGCTCGAGCGCGTCGGTCTTTCGGCCCACGCCAAAAAGCATCCCGGGCAACTCTCCGGCGGTCAGCAGCAGCGCGTGGCGATTGCCCGTGCGCTGGCGATGGACCCGATCGTCATGCTGTTCGACGAACCGACCTCGGCGCTCGACCCTGAAATGGTCAACGAAGTGCTGGACGTGATGGTGCAACTGGCCCACGAAGGCATGACCATGATGTGCGTGACCCACGAAATGGGCTTTGCGCGCAAAGTGGCGGACCGGGTGATCTTCATGGACCAGGGCAAGATTATCGAAGACTGCAAGAAAGAGGAGTTCTTCGGCGACATCAACGCCCGCGCCGAAAGGACACAGCATTTCCTCGCCAAAATTCTGCAGCACTAAGAAAGACACCGCTCCCCCTGAAGGAGCTGGCTTGCCAGCGAAGAGGCCCTTCCAGTCGACATCATTGTTGTCTGGAAGGACGCCTTCGCCAGCAAGCCGGCTCCTACAGGGGTCCGGTGGTGGCTCACGATCAAGTGTTGTGGTTGACCCAAGGCATCTGTGATGAAATGCGACCCCACTCTTTACCGCGCCGCGCCGACATCACTCGCCGTGAAACCACGTCTGATTCGCCATCTGTTCCTGCCGCCGCTGGTCATCGCCCTGATGATCGGATTGGGTTACCTCGGCTTCTGGGTCAGTGAGCACTACGGAATCCGCAGCCTCAGCGAGAACGGCCAGCGCCAGCTGGAACTGCACGCCCGCGCCGTCGAGAGCGAGATCAGCAAGTACACCTACCTGCCCAGCCTGCTGGAACTCGAATCCAGTGTTTCCAGGTTGCTGGACGACCCGTCGCCGGAACACCGGCAGACAGTCAATGAATACCTCGAAGGCCTGAACCGGCGCAGCCGCAGTCGGGCCATCTACGTGATGGACACCACCGGCCGCGTCATGGCCACCAGCAACTGGCGTGACGTCGACAGTTACCTGGGCGAAGACCTGTCTTTTCGCGCTTACTTCCAGAACGCCGTTCGTGGCCAGCCAGGACGCTTCTATGGCATCGGCAGCACCAGTGGCGAGCCCGGTTACTACCTGGCCCACGGCTTGGAAGAGCGCGGCAAGATCATCGGTGTGGCGGTGGTCAAGGTACGCCTCGAAGCCATGGAAGAACGTTGGCAGCGGGCGCGCCTGGAGGCCTTCGTCAGCGACGAAAACGGCATCATCATTCTTTCCAGCGATCCGGCGCGACGCCTGAAATCGGTCATACCGCTGAGCGAAGAGACCAAGGAAAAGCTGGCCCGCAGCCTGCAGTACTACTGGTTCCCGCTGAACGAACTGCAACCGCTGGCCCGGGAAAAACTGGCCGAAGGCGAGGAAAAACTGACCTTCCCCGCCAATAGCGAACTGATGTCCGAAGAAGAAAATATCAGTTACCTGTCGCAAACCCGCCCGCTGAGCGACACGCCGTGGAATTTCACCCTGCTCACGCCCCTGCAGGATTTGCGGCGTGAAGCGATCAATCAGGGGATTCTGGTGGCGGTGGCGTTTGCCCTGGTGGCGTTCCTGCTGATCGCCTGGAACGAGCGGCGCAAAGTGATCGCCACCCGCCTCGCCGCCCGGGAAGCCCTGCAGGAAGCCAACAATCAACTTGAGCGTCGGATTACCGAACGCACCACCGACCTGCGCGCCAGCAACGAACGGCTCAAGGGCCAGATCCGCGAACGTCGGCAGGCCGAAGAGACCTTGCGCCGCGCCCAGGATGAACTGGTGCAGGCGGGCAAACTCGCGGCCATCGGCCAGATGTCCACCAGCATCGCCCACGAACTGAACCAGCCGCTCGCCGCCCTGCGGACCTTGTCCGGCAACACCGTACGTTTTCTGGAACGCGGTCAGCTGGACGTCGCCAGCACCAACCTCAAGACCATCAACGAACTGATCGACCGCATGGGCCGGATCACCGCCAGCCTGCGTTCCTTTGCCCGGCGTGGCGACGACAAAGGCCAGGCCAGCCTCGGCAAGGCAGTGGACGCCGCCCTGCAGGTGCTCGGCAGTCGTGTGGAAAACGCGCACCTGCAACTGCATCGCGACCTCACCGACCTGCAGGTGCAGATTGACCAGACCCGACTGGAGCAGATCCTGGTCAACCTGATCGGCAACGCCCTCGATGCCATGCAAGCCCAACCGTTGCCGCAATTGTGGCTCGAAGGCGAGATATCAGACGGCAAATATCGCCTGCGTGTACGCGATAATGGCCATGGCATCGACGCCGAGACGCGCAAGCATCTGTTCGAACCCTTCTTCACCACCAAACCCGGCGAACAGGGCCTGGGCCTCGGCCTGACACTGTCGGCGAGCCTGGCCGCGGCCACCGGAGGCCACTTGGGTGTCGAACACCCGGCCAGCGGTGGTACCACCTTTGTCCTCAGTTTACCGTTGGTAAGCCCCCCTCACGCCGAGCCAATATGAATAACGACCTGAGTGTGCTGATCGTCGAAGACGACCCCCATGTGCTGCTTGGCTGCCAACAGGCGCTGACCCTGGAAGACATTCCGTGCGTCGGTGTCGGCAGCGCCGAAGAAGCACTGGAACGTGTCGGCGACAACTTTGCCGGCATCGTCATCAGCGACATCCGCTTGCCGGGCATCGACGGCATGGAGCTGCTGACCCGGCTCAAGGCCCGTGATCGCAGCTTGCCAGTGGTGCTGATCACCGGTCACGGCGACATCTCCATGGCCGTCGGCGCCATGCAGAAAGGCGCCTACGACTTCATGGAGAAACCCTTCTCTCCCGAACGCCTGGTGGACGTCGCCCGTCGTGCGCTGGAGCAACGCAGCCTGGCGCGGGAAGTTTCGTCGTTACGCCGGCAACTGGCGGAGCGTGATTCCCTGGAAGGCCGCATCATCGGCCGCTCGCCGGCCATGCAGAACCTGCGGGAACTGATCGCCAACGTCGCCGATACCTCGGCCAACGTGCTGATCGAAGGCGAAACCGGCACAGGCAAGGAACTGGTCGCGCGCTGTCTGCATGACTTCAGTCGTCGCCACACCAAACAATTCGTCGCATTGAACTGCGGTGGCCTGCCGGAAAACCTGTTCGAGAGCGAGATCTTCGGCCATGAAGCCAACGCCTTTACCGGTGCCGGCAAACGGCGGATTGGCAAGATCGAACACGCCGACGGTGGCACGCTGTTCCTCGACGAAGTGGAAAGCATGCCCCTGCCCTTGCAGATCAAACTGCTGCGGGTGTTGCAGGAGCGCACCCTCGAACGCCTCGGTTCGAACCAGAGCGTGGCAGTGGATTGCCGGGTGATCGCGGCGACCAAGTCCGACCTGGACGAGTCGAGCAAGGCCGGCGAATTCCGCAGCGACCTGTATTACCGCTTGAACGTGGTGACCCTGGAACTGCCATCGCTGCGCGAGCGTCGCGAAGACATCCTGCAACTGTTCGAACATTTCCTGCAGCAGTCGTCCCTGCGCTTCGACCGCGCAGTACCGGAGCTGGACAATCAGACCCTGTCCAACCTGATGAGCCACGACTGGCCAGGCAACGTGCGTGAACTGCGCAACGTCGCCGAACGCTTTGCCCTCGGCCTGCCGGCGTTCAAGAAGTCCGGCGCCAGCGGCAATAGTCAGGCCCTGGCCTTCGCCGAAGCCGTGGAAGCCTTCGAACGCAACCTGCTCAGCGACGCCTTGCAACGCAGCGGCGGCAACCTGACCCAGGCCAGCCACGAACTGGGAATGGCCAAGACCACGCTGTTCGACAAGGTCAAGAAGTACGGGTTGAGTCACTGAGGGCGCTGAGCGGCGGCGGTACCCAAATCCCGTAACCGGCATAGATCCAATGTAGGAGCTGGCTTGCCAGCGAAGAGGCCGGTACATCCAGCATCGATGTCGCCTGACACGCCGCCTTCGCTGCGGTGCGGCGACCCGACAAGCCAGCTCCTACAGGGGGATCGCGGGGGTTACAGGAGGTTTGGCGAAGGCGCCGGATCAATCTGCGCCCAATGCGATGTATCTTCGCGATGGGCCTGCAAATATGGCAAGACGGCCCCCAGCAACGGCGCCTTGAACGCTTCCTGGAAGCGGTGGGCCAGTCCCGGGATCAGCTTCAACTGACTGCCGCGGATATGCGCCGCCAGGTGCACACCATGCATGACCGGCAACAGTGGATCGGCCGTGCCATGTACCACCAGCGTCGGCAAACGCAATTGATTGAGCAGCGCCACCCGGCTCGGCTCGGCGAGGATCGCCATGATCTGGCGCTTCACGCCCTCGGGGTTGAACGCCCGGTCATAAGACTGCGCAGCCTGATCCAGCAAACCCTGTCGATCATCGCTCACCGTCGGACTGCCCAGCGCTGCCAGCAGATCGGCCTGCTGCTCGAGCGCCACTTCGCGATTCGGCGCACCCCGGCGTGACAGCAACTGCACCAACGCCGCACTTGGCGCCGGCAAGCCTTCGGCACCGGAACTGGTCATGATCAGGGTCAGGCTTTCGACCCGTTGCGGCGCCATGGCCGCCATATGCTGGGCGATCATCCCGCCCATGCTCGCCCCCAGGACGTGGAACTGCTCGACGTGCAAGGCATCCATCAGCCCGAAGGCATCGTCAGCCATGTCGGTCAGGGTGTATGGCGCCGCTACCGGCAGACCGAGTTTGTAGCGCAGTACTTCAAAGGTCAGGTTGGCGTCGACAGGCGTTTGCCGCCAGGTGGACAGACCGACATCGCGATTGTCGTACCGGATCACCCGAAAACCTTGCTGACACAGCGCAACCACCACTTCGTCCGGCCAATGGATCAACTGCCCGCCCAGGCCCATGACCAGGAGCAACGCCGGATCCGAGGCGCGGCCGATGCTCTGGTACGCCAGGCTTACCTGCGCCAGATCGACCCGTGCGGTCGGAACATTCACCTCACAACGAGAGGCCGCCAGGGATGGCAGGCTGAGCAGTGCGGTCAGGAAAATCGCCGCCGATAAAAACAAAGCACGCATGAAAAAACACCAAAACGCAGAACCCCAGTAGAGCGCGAGTCTGATGATATTCGTTCAATCGCGCTGCCACAGTTGCATGACAGTTTGATGAATGTCGCCGAATGGTCGGTGCGGTAACTATGTAGTGCCTATGCCCCGCCGGACTTGCCTTAAATGGCTCGCTCAAGGAGTGGAACCACCGCTCCACCACTGCGAGCTCTATTGCCATGACCGACAGACTGTTCTCCGACGGCCGCATTCCGGTGCCGACTGCCATACCGCCCTTTTCCCCATTGCCATCCCTTCCCGACGAAAGCCTGTTTCTGCAGGCCTGCGCACGCTGGCGCGAAAGCCGCCAAGGCTTGCGTGAGCTGATGACCGACAGCCCGGGCATGCGCGACACGCTCGAGCAACGGCTCAAACAGCAACTGGATCTGGGCGGGCAACACGCCGGCTTGCTGTTTGCCGCCACCGATCAGCAACCGCAACGGTTTGTCAGCTTTACCCAGGCCTGCGCCTTCGTTCTGCAACACCCGACGCTGGAGACCACGCTGGATCAGGACTGCACTGTGACCGGCCTGAATCAAAGCCACGCCTTGTCGTCCCTGACCCCGCTGCAAATACTCGAACGACTGAAGACGCTTGCCCCGGTACAGGCGCACAGCGAACGCTGGACAAACTTCTGGGAGCAGCGTGCTCCCGGCACGGCGGTGTCGCGAAAAGAGCGGGCCACGCAGCTGTATCGTCAGCATTTCGAAGCGGCCGCCCACTTGGCTCTGGCCCAAAAAACGCTGACGGCAGAACAGTTCAAACCCCTGCAACTGCTCATCGACCCGCCCGTTGGCGCGCTGACGCTGGACAACCAGCCCGTCCACACCGAGCAACTGGCGCTGATCTTGAGCAACGGCAGCAGGATTAAACTCAAAGGCGCGTGGGTCATCAGCGTTGGAGACCCGGCAACGGTCGCCCAATGGCTGTATCTGCCCAGCCGGCCCGTCGCCATCCAGCGATTCGACACCCGCAGCGACATGCAAACCTGGCTGTCCCGGCAGACCCTCGTCCCTACCGGCTTGCCCACCGACAACATTCGTTATGAATACACCGCCAGCACCGACCCCATGGGGGTGGGTGCCAGCGAGCTGTTTGCGGATCGGTCGCAATCCCAGGTCACCAGCCTGCGTCATGGAACGCCCAGCCAATCCGGGCTGGCGGCGCATGGCGCGCAATCGCTGATCCAGGTCGACCGGATAGACCAACAGCGCAGCCACCTCACCGTCTTCGCTTCCCCTCCCAAGCTGGAAGCGGCCGATGGCAGTACCGGAACCGATCAAGTATCGCTGTTCGGCAGCCTGTATGCCGATATCCCCTGGTCGTTGCGTCAGGCGGCACTGAAACAACAGCGCGATGCACTCGAAACACTGGTGGAAGAAGTGGGTGAAAGCGCGGCCCTGCAACAGATCAAGGCCTCTCTTGACGCGTTGGAAACCGCCGAACAAGCCGCTGACAAGGCTGCTTCCGGATTACTCAATCGGGCGCGAGTAGCGGATCTGGTCACTTTCCAGACCGAATTCACCGCCCTGCACAGCGCCCACAAGACCGGACTGCACGCCGAGGCCGCGCTGCAATTGGCGCTCAAACAACTGGATGAGGATGAGTACACGCTGCTCAAGGCCCTGCTGGATACCCCCGACGATCCCGGCCCGGACGCGGTAGCGGCCAGTGTGACCCTGTCGATGAGCCAACAGGACGGCGACAAGACCACGCTCAATACCCAGGAACTTAACGGTGTATTTATCGTGACCCACGCGGATGCGCTCGCCGATGCCGATTCGCCGCACAGCGTGCTGCTCTACTGGATCGGCACAGGCGGTGGCTTGCAACGGTTCGCCAACCGTCGCGAGCTGGAGCGCCAGATATTCAAGATCCACGATCAGAACAACGGATTGACGGTGCGGGCGAAAAAAATCACCGGCGACGCGCTTTTGTATGGCCTGGATCAATTGACCAGCGACTTCGAAGAACAAGCCGGTGCAATACGCCAGCGTCACGCCGCGGCGACCGCGGACGCCCAGCGTGACGAACAACTGGACATTCTGCGCAAACGCGCACTTGCCACCTTGCAGGTACCGGTGCATGCCGCCAGAGGCTTGGCCCTCGCTCATTTGCTGGAGCAGAACCGCAGTGGCACCCTCGCTTCCAACCTGCCCGACTGGCTCGGCAAATTGACCCAGGCCGACCGAACCGGGCTCAAAAGCCTGGTCGAGGCCTACATTGTGGCGATGCGCCAAAGCCACGCGCTCATGACCATCGCCCTGGAACCGCGTGACGACTTCACCCGCAAGCACCTGCACGCCCGTCTGAGCAAAGATTTCTCGCTCAAGGGCCATTTCGACGTGCACCTGCAACTGCCCGATTCCGTCTCGTGGGAAAAGCAATACAGCTCGACGCCAACCGGGGTGCAGGAAAATTCAGTCATGGTGCCCGGCACCAAGTCCAGCAAAATGTCACTTGCGGACCTGGCCCAACTCAATATCGACAACGTTAAATCGGTGCAACAGGATCCGCTGTCGCAGCGTTTGGTCTTCATGCAGCTGCAGGTCACGGCAGCGAATCGAAAAGAACGTAATGCTTTGCTGAGTGGAATCAATCTGACCTATTTGCGCAAAACCCTGCCCGATCTGGATTTGCCCAAGGTCTACGAACAACTGATCCGCGACGCCTTTGTGGGCAAGTTCAGCGAACCCGCTTTCGTAAAAGAACATCGCCGTGAAAGCCTGATCGAGCCTTGGCGCCTGATGCTCAAGTTGCAGGCAGAATGCGCACGCCTGCAAAAACAGCTCGGCAGCGACGCATTGAACGTGCTGAACATCGCCATCGACGCCAACACGGCTGACGCCTGGCGCGCCGATAACAAACGCATCGTCATGCTTGCCGCCTACCTGGGAGTGGGCGGCAAGGATACGCCCAATAATGGCCCCGTCAGCTTGTCCGGTGTGACCTTCATCGAGGAGCAAGTCAGCGGGCTGACACTGCTGTATTTGCCAGACAGCCCCGATGGGCAATTTTTGCGTCGCTACGACAGCCTGGAAGCCGCGCGCAAGGGCCTGTACAACCTGTGCGGCAATGACAAGTGGGTGAGCTATCTGGCCGGCCGAGCCTTGCAGGGTAACGTGCGGTCACATGTAAGCCGCATCAATCAGGCTGTGGAAAAGTACTTCGATGCCGTGATCGGTGTTGGCGAACGTTGGCCGGCCACCACTTCGCTGGCCGCGCATTTGCTTGATGCGCATATGGGGCGCCTGATTGAAGCCCATCGCGATACCTCCCGCTCCAACGATGCGCTGTACATGGAGCGGTACGCCTTGAAAGGCCCGCGCGCCTTCAACTATATAAAAATGGCCATGGGGCTGGTGCCATTTGTCGGTACGGTGCTCGCCCTTTACGATGCCTGGACCGCCGCGAACCAGGCAACGGCGGCGTTTTTACGCGGCGAGGTGGGCGACGGCCTGGCCGAACTCAAATCGATGCTGTTGTCATTGATCGACGCGGCCATGGACCTGCTTCCCGGCGAAGCGATTACCTCGCAGCTTTCCCGGACGGCCCGCACCCTGACGCGCACCCGCCAGGCTCATCAATTGCTCAGCAATGTCGCTGCACTGCATGGCGTCTCAAAGCGTGAGGCTCGGCATATCGTGAAACGCTTCAGCGGTTACGAGTACGAAAAACCGATCTCCCTGTCCGCCTTGCAACCCGGCGATCAAGGTCTCTACCGAGGCATCTACCGCCACGCCGACGGTAACTTCATTGTCCGCCAGGGACGCATCTTCCAGGTGGAACTCAGCAAGGGCGCCCGCAGCTGGCGTTTGTATGGCAATTCCCGAAAAACCTACAAGCAGCCCATCGCCCTGGATGAAACAGGCCATTGGGACACCTGGTACGGCGTTTATGGGACGACCCTCGAAGGCGGCGTACTTGGTGGTGGGCAGGTATTCGGGCGCTTGGCCGATGCACTCGATCCCGTATGGCCGCTGGTTATCCGCGAACGGTTGCCAAGCTGGTGGCCCGATCGGGTCGTACGCCGCATTGGTCAGTTGGAAAACACAAGTAATGATCTTCGCCGTCTATATAACACCCATGGTCCGCAAACCAATGCGGCAATCACAAAGTTCAATGAAACCAATGAAGCCTACACCCTTGCCCGTGGAAAAAACCCTGCTACCGGTGCTCCACTCAGGCCACTTACCGAAGCTCAGCGAACAGATCTTTCCAAACTTGCACAGGCTGCCGACACCAGGTGCGTTCGCGATATCGAACTGAGCATCCAGCGATACAAAGCATCGGAGGAGTTGCGAGGCCTGGCCAGCGGCGATACAAGAAACCAAGCGATCCGCGCGCAAAACGAGTGCGCCTGGGTGGCGGCTGACCGGTTCCATTTGCGCATATTCTTTGCCGGTAAACGCATAGCATCATTGGCGGATGAGGCTGCAGATCTGTCGCGCAAACTGGACAACTTGCCAGAAGGGTCAGGTCAATATTTTGTCGTTCGAGAGGAGGTGCGCAAGATACGAATAAAAATCGTGAGTGAACAGGACCAGATCGAGGAATTGATAGAGCAAGCGAAACAATGGTTCCGTAAGATCACCCCCCCCCAAAAAAACGCGAAAACCCCAACGTCTGACCAAATAAATTTCGAAGAACTGCGAGAGAAAATTGAATATTCGAGTCAAGCCAGTGGTCTCAATGCAGAAGTTGTGAAAACGGGCCATCTGTTAGAAATAATGAAACGTGTTGACATTACCAGCGACAGGTCCTGGCTCGACCTGCAACAGCAGACGAAAAGCCTGCGCGTGAAGTTCGAAGAAGCTGTATTTACTCATTATGATCTGCCGGAAGTCAGGGCTACGCGAAGGGAGCGTGAACTGATGCTGCGCGATTGCCTCACTGTTTACACGCAATTCCATCGCGAACTGCAGGCCTGGTCCACCAGTTTTCCTCAACATTTCCATCTGGAAGCCATTGACCCGCTGCTGACCACTATCAATAAGCTGGCCGAGCGAGCGCGCGAAGGCATTGCCAAGCCTACGGTCGCCAAACCGATCAGGCAGAGCACAAAAAAAATCTTCACCACCGAAGACGATCGACTACTCATCGGGACTGAGCGATGGGAAAACACCACTCAGAAGCGACAATACGTCATGAGTGGGCTGGGTGGCACCGAGATAGTCCTGGAGCAAGGCAGCAACGGCAAATTCAGACTGCTGAACCCGCCCGCCGAGGCCCCGGTGCCGACTCAAAAAGACCTTGCGACCTTGGTGAGCGATGCCGAGAAGCGCATGAAGGACCTGCCGTTACACCAGGCCAGGGTTCAGCAGTATGCCAAACCGGCCAGCGCTCCCGTCGAACAGGAAGAGATGATGACATTCGAAGCGGACGTGTTGACCCGTATCGCTCTGCAAATCGAAACGTTGGATGCTGCCAACCCGACCATCCGGAAACTGCGCACCAAGGCCGCCGAACATCGACGAGAGGGCCGGAAAATGCGTACCGCGCACTCTCTGGTCAATACCAATCCTACCGACGGCATGCTGGATGATCTGATCGGCCAAAACGCAGTGGAAATCCGTAAACGCGCGCCGATCCAAAATTTGACCAAGCCAAAAAAGCGAACCGACTATATGCAGGAATACGAAGTCTGGGACATAACGCAAACATCACCCGAGCTGCTGTGGTACGCCCACTTCCATTACACCACGGCCACACCCGCGTTCCGCACATTCGAGAAAGGCCACTTGAAGCTAAAGCAACACCGCGGGCTGACCCATGCTGACGACCCCAGCCTGCCTCTTGGGGACATCGGTAAAAAATCGGTGGTGCTGCCGCACTTCGAAAATCTCTGATGTTGCGACATGGGCGGGTTTGCCTGACGCCATGAGGCAAGCAGGACCTGTGGGAGCGAGTTCGCCCCACAGGTTTTGCACTTCAACCGCCACGCCTGGCGTGACCCGCCGCGTTGCGGTGTGTTACGCCAGCTGACTGCGCAACTGCCGCGCCGCCGCCACCATGTTCACCAGCGCGGCCTCCGTCTCAGGCCATGCGCGGGTTTTCAAGCCGCAATCCGGATTCACCCATAACCGCTGCGCCGGGATGCGCTTCACCGCTTTTGTCATCAACTTGACGATTTCGGCCGTGTCCGGCACCCGTGGCGAGTGGATGTCGTAGACGCCAGGGCCGATGTCGTTCGGGTAGTCGAAGGCTTTGAAGGCCTCCAGCAATTCCATGTCCGAGCGCGAGGTTTCGATGGTGATCACGTCGGCGTCCATCGCTGCGATGGCCTGGATCACGTCGTTGAATTCGCTGTAGCACATGTGCGTATGGATCTGGGTTTCGTCCCGTACGCCGGACGCGGTCAGCCGGAAGGCTTCCACTGCCCAGTCCAGGTACTCCTGCCATTGTGCCTGGCGTAGCGGCAGGCCTTCGCGGAACGCGGCTTCGTCGATCTGCACAATCTTGATGCCCGCGGCCTCCAGGTCCAGCACTTCATCCCGCAGGACCAGCGCCAGTTGTTGCGCCTGGATTTTGCGCGAGACGTCTTCCCGGGGGAACGACCACATCAGCATGGTCACGGGACCGGTCAGCATGCCTTTCATGACGTTGTCGGTCAGGCTTTGCGCATAGGTGATCCAGTCGACGGTCATGGCGGCGGGACGGCTCAAGTCACCATAGATGATCGCCGGTTTGACGCAGCGCGAACCGTAGCTCTGGACCCAGCCGAAACGGGTGAAGGCATAACCATCGAGCTGTTCGGCGAAGTACTCGACCATGTCGTTGCGCTCGGCTTCACCGTGCACCAGCACGTCCAGTCCCAGGCGTTCCTGAATCTGCACGGCGTGGCGGATTTCGCTGTGCATCGCGTCGGTGTAATCATCGGCCGACAGTTTGCCTTGCTTGAAAGCCTGGCGCGCCAGGCGGATCGAAGCGGTCTGCGGGAACGAGCCAATGGTCGTCGTCGGGAACGCCGGCAGTTTCAGCCGGGCACGCTGCTGCTCGATACGTTTGGCAAACGGCGAATGGCGTTGGCTGTCCGCGGTGCCAATGGCATTGATGCGCGCTTGCACCTCGGCCTTATGGATACGCGGCGACTCGGCACGACTCGCCTGAACGGCGCGGCTTTCCGCCAGCGCGGCTTGCACCTTGGGCGATTGCGGATCGTTGAGGGCATCACGCAGCACCGAAATTTCACCGCATTTCTGCACGGCAAACGCCAGCCAGCTTTTCAGCTCCGGGTCGAGTTTGTCCTCGCGCTCCAGATCCACCGGGCTGTGCAGCAGCGAGCAGGAACTGCTGACCCACAGGTTGTCGCCGAAACGTTCCTGGGCAAATTGCAGTTGCGCCAGCACCGGCTCCAGCTCGCACCGCCAGACGTTGCGCCCATTGACCAGGCCTACCGAGAGAATCTTGTAGGTCGGCAGGCGATCGAGCACGTGTAGCAGTTGGTCGGGGGCACGCACCGCGTCGATGTGCAGGCCTTGCACCGGCAGGCCGACCGCCAGGCCGAGGTTGTCTTGCAGACCGCTGAAGTAGGTCGCCACCAGCTTTTTCAGCGGCGAGTATTGCAGGATGTGATAGGCGCGCTCGAAGGCGTTTTTCCAGTCCTGTGGCAGATCGAGGGTCAGGATCGGTTCGTCGATCTGCACCCATTCCACCCCTTGTTCGGCAAGGCGACCGAGAATTTCGTTGTAGACCGGCAGCAAACGTTCCAGCAGGTCAAGTTTGTCGAAGTCGTCGCCTTTAGCCTTGCCCAGCCACAGGTAGGTCAGCGGGCCGATAATCACCGGCTTGACGTTGTGACCGAGGGCTTTGGCTTCATCGACTTCATCGAACAATTGTTCCCAGCTCAGTTTGAATTGCTGATCAGCACTGAACTCCGGGACGAGGTAGTGGTAGTTGGTGTCGAACCACTTGGTCAGCTCCTGGGCGTATTGCGCTGTGGCATGTTCGCCGCCGCAGCAACTTGCGGTAGCGCCACGGGCCATGGCGAACAGGGTGTCGAGCGTCGGCAGGCCGCGTTCATTTTTGGTGCTTGCGAAACGCTCGGGGATCACGCCGAAGGTCAGGGAATGAGTCAATACCTGGTCGTACCAGGCAAAGTCGCCCACCGGCAGCAGGTCGATGCCGGCATCTTGCTGCACTTGCCAGTGGTTGGCGCGCAACTGGCGGCCGACGCTTTCCAGCGCATTCTGATCGAGATCGCCCTTCCAGTAGGCTTCAAGGGCTTTTTTCAGTTCGCGGTCAGCGCCGATGCGCGGGAAACCCAGTGTGTGTGCCAATGCCATGTTGAAATTCTTCCTGTAAAGATTCGGTAAAACATGGCGCTATTGTCGACAGCAAACCCAACATGAGACAAACTCAACCTTTTCGTGTTGATCACAAGTTTTCCTCATGGAGCCGCCGGTGCTTGAAATCCGTCACCTGAAGACCCTGCATGCCTTGCGCGAAGCCGACAGCCTGGTGGATGCCGCCGATCGGCTGCACCTGACCCAGTCGGCCCTGTCCCACCAGTTCAAGGAGCTGGAGGAGCGCATGGGCATGCCGCTGTTCGTGCGCAAGACCAAGCCGGTGCGCTTCACCAGCGCCGGATTGCGCCTGCTGCAACTGGCCGACGCCACCCTGCCGCTGCTGCGTGGCGCCGAGCGCGATATTGCGCGGCTGGCCGGTGGCACCGCGGGGCGTTTGCACATGGCGATCGAGTGCCACAGTTGCTTCCAGTGGCTGATGCCGACCATCGACCAGTTCCGCGATGCCTGGCCGGAGGTCGAACTGGACCTGGCCTCGGGCTTCTCCTTCGCCCCGCTGCCGGCCCTGGCCCGGGGCGACCTGGACCTGGTGGTGACCTCCGATCCGCTGGAACTGGCGGGGATTACCTATGTGCCGCTGTTCACCTATGAAGCGATGCTCGCGGTCGCCAATCAGCACCGATTGGCGGGCAAGGCCTACATCGTTCCTGAAGATCTGGTGACGGAAACGCTGATCACCTACCCGGTGGAGCGTGACCGGCTGGACATCTTCACCCGTTTCCTCGAGCCGGCCGACATCGAACCGGCCCAGGTCCGCACTTCGGAACTGACGGTGATGATGATGCAACTGGTGGCCAGCGGGCGCGGGGTGTGTGGCATGCCCCATTGGGCCCTGCATGAATACAGCTCACGGGGTTATGTGAAGGCCAAGCGCCTCGGTGAGAAGGGTTTGTTTGCGACCTTGTATGCGGGGATTCGTGCCGACATGCTGGATGCGCCGTATATGCGCGACTTTTTGCTGACGGCAAAGGACACGTCGTTCTCGACCCTGGATGGCGTCAGCGCTGCTCGTTAGTACGATCTGTAGGAGCCGGCTTGCTGGCGATGGCGGCGGACCCGTCACCATCGCCTTCGCCTGATATACCGCTTTCGCCGGCAAGCCGGCTCCTACAAGGTGTCGGTGGTGTTTCAGATCTCGCGCCACATGTGGAGCTTGTCGAAATACTCTTCGCCCACCCGCACAGCCATCGGTTCGAGGCCGAACTGGATGAAACCGCAACGCTTGTACAGATTGATCGCGGCATCGTTGCCGGCGGTCACGGTCAGTTGGACCAGCCTCAGGCCCTGATGGTCCTGCGCTTCAGTCAGCGCCGCCTGGACCAGCGTGTAGCCCAGCCCGCGCTGGCGGGCGTTGGCAGATACATACATGCCAAACAATGTCGCCTTGTGCCGGGCCTTTTCCCTGGGCTCGAAGGCCAGGCCGACCATCCCCACCAGCCCGCCCCCTTCGAACGCGCCGAACACCACGTCGAGCTTGCCGGTCAGGCGCGATTCCCACCAGCTCAGTGGCATCACCGCGCGTTCGCGCACGGTGGAGGTAAACGCCTGGGGATGCAGGTCATAGGCTTCGAGCATCAGTGCCCGATAATCCAGGGCATGCCTGGCATCCAGCCGTTCAATCCACACGATCAAGCCCGGCGTTGTTCAAGCATCAACCGCACGGCCAGGGCCGACAACACGAAACCCATGAAATAACGCTGCACCGCCAGCCAGGTCGGGTTATTGACAAACCATGAAGCAATGCCCGCCGCGAACAGTGCGATGAGCAGGTTGACACTGAAACTGACGCTGATCTGGGTCAGGCCGAGAAGGACGCTCTGGGTAAACACCGAGCCATGCTCAGGCGTAATGAACTGCGGGAACACCGACAGGTAAAACACCGCAATCTTCGGATTCAGGGCGCTGGTCAGAAAGCCCATGGTAATCAGCCTGCGTGAGGAGTCCGGTGGCAATTGCTGGGCCTCGAAGGGTGAACGCGCCCCCGGCCTGACTGCCTGCCACGCCAGCCACATCAGGTACAGCGCACCGGCCCACTTCAGTACTTCATAAGCCATCGGCACCGCGAGGAACACGGCGGTCAAACCGGCAGCCGCCGCGAACAGGTGCACGAAAAATCCCGCGACCACGCCGAGCAGCGAAGTCACTCCGGCCTTGCGCCCCTGGCAGATCGACCGGGAGATCAGGTAGATCATGTTCGGCCCCGGTGTCAGCACCATCAGCAACGCGGCGGCGGCGAAAATCAGCAAGTCTTGAAGCGGGATCATGGCAGTTCCCTCTGGCGTGAATGATCAGGCGATCGCGGTCAGCGAGGTTCGATAAAACGGCAGGATCACGTCCCGTGTCAATGGCGCCAGGGTGAGATCGCCGTCGGTGGCCGGGTCGATCCAGCGCACCTCTTCGATCTCGGCCGCCGGGGATACGTCTGAGTCGATGGTCAGCTGAAAGAGTTCGGCCTGGACGACAAAACCCGGCTCGTTGGCGGCCGGTGCCGAAAATTGCCCCAGCCAGGTGGCCTGCGTCGGATCGATGACCAGGCCCAGCTCTTCCTCCAGTTCGCGGGCCAGGGCATGGACAGGTTGTTCATGGGCTTCGATCTTGCCGCCCGGTTGCATGAAGGCTTCGGTGCCGCGCTTGCGCACCAGCAAGGTGCGGCCGTCGGGGCCGATCAACAGGGCGGCAGCGATGCGGATGAGACGGGGCGAGACGGAGGATAGGGTCATGGAGCGGATCTGGCTTTGGGTAAAAGGCGCAAGGATCACATGCGGGTGGGTGCCGGGCAACCCATGAACGACGCGGCCCCCTGTAGGAGCTGGCTTGCCAGCGAAGAGGCCCTTGAGGCTTGCATCAGCCTTGAGGTTTGCGCTGGCCTTGAGGCCGCCTTCGCTGCGATGCGGCGATCCGACAAGCCAGCTCCTACAGGAGTTCAGTGCAGGGCAGCCTCGTCCGCTTCGAGAATCGCGCCGTTCACATCCTTGGGTATCTTCACAAAAATGGCGTATTTCGCCCCTTCCATGGCTTCGAACGCGATCAACTTGTCCACCAATGCCCCGTTCAACACCTTGCCGGCATTGAGCAGCAACATGCCGTTGTCGGCATTGAGGTTGCGTGCCAGGATCATGCCCGCCGCCAGGTCACGGGTGGTCAGCACCTTGACCTTAGGATCGGCCAACGAAACATCGCTCAGGAACGCCGCACAGACCTGGATGAAATCCTCCACCATCCCGGGATCGTAGAGCCGGCCGGCATAGTTGCGGATATACACCAGTGCCTCATCGCTGTTCATCTGCCGCTCGAGTATCAGCCCGCGCTGCAATTCGATGAAATCCACCGCCAGTTTCAGCAACCGTGAACCAAACGGAATCGCCTCGCCCTTGAGCCGGTCGGGAAAGCCGTTGCCATCCCAACGCTCCTGATGGTGAAGAATCAGCCGCGCCGCATCCTTCATCGGCTCAAGCGTCATCAACAGTGACTCGCTCTGTTTCGGATAACCGCGGTAGCGCTCCCGATCATTGTGATACAGCAGGTCCGCTGGCGCGGTCATCATGCTGTCGGTCCAGCTCAGCTTGCCAATGTTATAAAGCGCCGCGGCCATGGTCAGGTCACGACCCGTACCTTCGTCCACCTCATGCCGTTGGCAATAGACCCGCACCAGCTCGATGATCTGGCGGTTGGTCTGTTTGGCCGGCGGCAATCGCAGGTTGGCCAGCAGCGAGAACACCTCGGTGCTGGTGACATAGCTGTGCTTGAGTTCTTCGTAGGCCAGGTCGAGCATGTCGGCGGTCTGCTGCAGCTCGGCGGTACGGGAGGCGACGTGTTTCTCCAGGGTGGCGTTGAGCAGCCTCAATTGCTCGTTATGATCCCGCGTTGCCTGCACCAGACGCACGCGTTCACGCTCGGAGTGCTGGTAGGCCAGTGCTTGTCGCAACGTCAGCAGCAGTTCCTCATCGTGCCAGGGTTTGCTGATGTAACGATGAATCTGCCCTTCATTGATGGCTTTGATAATGACCGACGGATCGGCGTAACCGGTCAGCATGATCCGGGTGGTGTCGGGGTAGCGCTGATGGATATGGGCCAACAGCGTGGCGCCGTCCATATTGGGCATGCGTGCATCGGTCACCACCAGGTCGATGGGCTGCTGCGCCATGATGTCCAGGGCCTGGGCACCGCTGGTGGCCAGCACCACGTCGTAGGGTTGGCCGCGCAACAGGCGACGCAGGCTGTTGAGGATCGACTCCTCATCATCGACCAGCAGCACCTTGGGTTTATCGGTCAATGTCGTGGGGAGTTGCTCTTCCATGGCGTTACCTCGAGAGAAACGGCTGTATCGCAGTCAGGGTCCGGACAAAAATCCCCTATTGTCGGAGCCTGACCTTCAGGCTAGATGATTTTGCGCGTGATCTGGAAAATGATTCGTTTGATTCAGTAGCGCGAAGTGTTGGACAGCGGTCTATGCTCAGCTGACTCGGATCCATAATCTGTACTTCGACCAGGTGATCAGGGAAAGGATGCCCCCTATGAACACACACCACCCTAAAGACGCTGGTCCCGGCGCATGTCGATGAATTCATTGCTGGCTCGGACCAACCGGCGGATTCTGATCGTCGACGATACCGCCTCGATTCATGCCGACTTCGCGAAGATCCTCAGCCCGCCTTCGTTCGACGATGACAGTCTGATCAGCGCTGAAAATGCCCTGTTCGGCGCCTCCGCGGCCATTTCACTGCAAAGTTTCCTGCTCGATTCGGCTTTTCAGGGCCTGCAGGCACTGGACAAGGTCGAGACGGCACTGGCCAACGACCTGCCCTACGCCATGGCTTTCATCGACATGCGCATGCCGCCGGGCTGGGACGGGCTGGAGACCATCGAGCGGCTGTGGCAGGTCGATCCCAAGCTGCAGGTGGCTCTCTGCACCGCCTATTCCGACTATTCCTGGGAAGACATCGACGAGCGCCTGGATCTGGGTGATCGCTTGCTGATCCTGAAAAAACCCTTCGATGCCATCGAAATCCGCCAGATGGCGAGCGCGTTGACCGCCAAGTGGCAGATGACCGAAGACGCGGCGTTGAAAATGTCACTGCTGGAGCAGGCCGTCGAGGAACGCACCCGGGAGCTGTCCGATGCCAATATCATTGTGCAGAACAGCCCGACCATCCTGTATCGGTTGCGGGGCGAGCCGTCGTTTCCGTTGATGTACATCTCCCACAACATCACCAAATACGGGCACATTGCCGCGGCGCTGGTGTCGTCGGCCAACTGGGCCCAGGAGTTGATCCATCCCGACGATCAATCGAAGGTCGACACCGCCATGGCCCGGGTGCTTGACCGCCATGCGGCGGGCGCCTCCATCGAATTCAGGATGCGCACCGGCAATGGCGCCTGGCGCTGGGTGGAAAACCGCTACATCCCGGTGCGCGACAATGAGGGCCGCTTGCTCGAAGTCGAAGGCATCATCATCGACATCACCGAGCGCAAACTGGCCGAGGAGAAAATCGCCCTGCTGGCCCGGACCGACGGGCTGACCGGGCTGGCCAACCGCGCGACGCTGATCGAGCGGCTGCACCAGGCGTTCGCCGCCGCGCGACGGGGTGCGGCCACCTTTGCCATGTTTTACCTGGACCTGGATCACTTCAAACGCATCAACGACTCCCTGGGCCACCCGGCGGGGGACCTGTTACTGCAAGAGGTCGCCCGCCGGATCAAGGCTTGTGTGCGGGAAAACGATGTGGTCGCACGCCTGGGCGGTGACGAGTTCGCGATCTTGCAACTGGATGTCAGTGACCCGACCCAATCCGCAGGGCTGGCCGCCAAGGTCCGGGATGCGCTGGTGTTGCCCTACTCCCTGGCCGGCAACGATGTGCGGGTCTCGGTCAGTATCGGCATCAGCAGTTACAGCCCGGCCAGCACCAGCGCCGACGGCCTGCTGACCCAGGCCGACATGGCGCTGTACCGCTCCAAGGAAAAGGGGCGCAACCAGTACCACTTCCACTCCGAGGAGATCAATCAGGAGGTGGTTGAACGCATGGCCATCGCCAGCGATCTGAGAGCCGCCATCGAACACGAGGAACTGGAACTGCATTACTGGCCGGAAGTGGATCTGAGCAGTGGCAAGATCCTCGGCATGGAAGCGCAGGTCAGCTGGAACCACCCCGAACGCGGGCTACTGGAAGCTTCGGCATTTCTGCCCGCAGCGGAAAAGACCGGCACCATCGTCGCCCTCGGCCACTGGGTGCTGGATCGTGCGTGCCGGCAAATGCGCCAGTGGCGCGACGACGGCATGGCTCCTCCGGTGATCGCAATCAAGCTGTCCCTGGCCCAGCTCAAGAGTGGTCCCGAGTTGATCTACGACGTGCTGCGCACCACCGCGCGCTGGGAACTGTGCCCCTGGGACCTGCGCTTCGACGTCACCGAAGCGACGCTGGCCCAGACCAAATGGACCCACAACGATGTGTTGCCACGCCTGCGTGAGCTGGGGGTGAAGATCGCCATCGACGACTTCGGTACCGAATATTCCTCTTTCGACTACCTCAAGACTTACCAGGTCAATCACCTGAAACTCGCCCAGGCCTTCATCGACACCGCGGCCCGCGACCCGGCCAGCGCGAACACCCTGCGCGCCATCATCAACTTCGCCCGGGAGGTCGGGATCGGCATTATTGCCGAGGGCGTCGAAACCCAGGAGCAGCGCAGCTCGCTGATGGCCACCGGTTCACCGATGAACGCCCAGGGTCATTACTTCAGCAAAGCCGTCAGCAGCCAGCAGGCCGCCGAACTGCTGAAGGCCGGCAGTATCGCACCCACGAGCCACGACCTCGGGGCGATGCAAGTCAACCCGCAACGCTCCACGGGGGACAAAACATGAAAATCCCTTTCGTGCGAACCAACCGGCGCATTCTGATCATCGACGATACGCCCTCGATCCATGAAGACTTTCGCAAGATCCTTGGCGCGCAAAACGAAGATGACCGAAGCCTGGCCGGCACCGAAGAAGCGCTCTTCGGCACCGTGCAGCTCGATCGGCTGACGTTTCAGCTCGACTCGGCCTACCAGGGTTCGCAAGCCCTCGAAAAGGTCCAGTGCGCACTGGCCGAAGGCCGGCCTTATGCCATGGCCTTCATCGACATGCGCATGCCACCGGGCTGGGACGGCCTGGAGACCATCGAACAGCTATGGAAGGCCGACCCGCACCTGCAAATTGCCTTGTGCACCGCCTATTCCGATTACAGCTGGGAAGACATGGCGGAGCGGCTGGAATTCGGCGACCAGTTGCTGGTGCTGAAAAAACCCTTCGACAGCCTGGAAATCCGGCAGATGGCCAGTGCCCTGACCTGGAAATGGCAGATGGCTCAGGATGCGGCCATGAAAGTCCTGAGCCTGGAGCAAACCATCGAGGCCCGGGTCCTCGAACTGCTCAAGGTCTCGCATCTGTTGCAATACGACGCCCTGACCGAGCTGCCCAACAGTACGTTGCTCGGTGACCGCTTGAACCAGTCACTGGCGTTGTCCCGGCGCCATGACAAGCAGCTGGCGGTGATGTTTCTGGGGCTCGACCGCTTCAAACGCATCAACAACGCCCTGGGCCATCCGGCCGGTGACCAGATGCTCAAGCAGGTCGGGCGCAATCTGGTGGCCTCGGTGCGTGAGTCCGATTCGGTGTTTCGCTACGGTTCGGACGAATTCGTGGTGATCCTCGCCGACATCCGCCATCCCCAGCAGACCAAGGGCATCGCCGAAAAGCTCCTGAAGGCCATCCGTGCGCCCCAGCACATCGCCGGCCACGACCTGAGCGTCACCGCCAGCCTGGGCATCAGCGTTTATCCCGACGATGGCTTCGATGCCATCTCGCTGATCAAGAAAGCCGAAACCGCGATGCGCAACGTCAAGGAAAGCGGACCGAACGACTTCAGTTTTTTCATCGACGAAATGAACCAGCGGGCCCGGGATCAGCAAAGCATCGAGACCGGCATTCGCCTGGCGCTGGAGCGCAACGAATTTGTCCTGCATTACCAACCCAAACTGGACCTGGGCAGCGGTCAGGTGGTCGGCGCCGAGGCCTTGATCCGCTGGCATAAACCGGGACATGGCTGCGTCTACCCCTCGGACTTTATCGGCGTGGCCGAAGACAGCGGCCTGATCGTCCCGTTGAGCAAATGGGTAATGGCCCAGGCCTGTCGACAAGCCTGCGCGTGGCAGGCGGCCGGGCTGCCGAAGATCTGCATGTCGGTGAACGTATCGGCCATCGATTTTCGCCAACGGGACTTTGTCGACAGCATCGAGCAGGTACTCAAGGACACCGGTCTGGAGCCGGCCTTGCTCGAACTGGAAATCACCGAAGGCGTGTTGATGCAAAACATCGATGCCACCGTCACCGCCCTGAACCGGATCAAGGCATTGGGGGTACGACTGGCCATCGATGACTTCGGCACCGGTTATTCCAGCTTGAGCTACTTGCGGCGCTTTCCCGTCGACGTGCTGAAAATCGACCAGTCGTTCATTCGCAGCTTGAGCAGCGACAGCAATGATGCCGCGCTGGTCAGCGCCATCATCAGCCTGGGCCGCAGCCTCAAGCTGACCATCATTGCCGAAGGGGTCGAAACCCTTCAACAGCTGGATTTCCTCAAGGCCCATCAATGCGAGGAAGGCCAGGGATACTACTTCAGCAAAGCCGTGGAGCCGGAGGCGTTCGTCCAGTACCTGCGGTCGGTGCAGCCCTCTTCATCCGTCGCCACGTGAACGATGCGCAAAGACACTCAGGCCAAGGAATCATCAGATGTCGCCCTTCTTTCACCGCCTGCTTCTGGTGTCGCTGTTCGGGCTCTGCCTGAACGCCGGCGCCGCCCCATTGGATGAACCGCTCAAACCATTGCCGGCGGCGCCCAGGCAGAATCCGCTGCGGGTCGAACTCGGTCGCCAGTTGTTCAACGAACCACGTCTGTCGGTCAACGGCTCGTTATCCTGTGCAAGCTGCCACCAGCTGGAAAAAGGCGGTGCCGACACCCAGGCATTTTCCATCGGTTTCGCCGGTCTTCCGGTGGCGGTCAACACCCCCAGCGTATTCAACGCCAGCCTGAATTTTCGGCAATTCTGGAATGGTCGGGCCGACACCCTCGAAGCCCAGATCCACGAAGTGGTGCAAAGCCCCAGCGAAATGGGCAGCAACTGGGAGCACGTGGTGCAGACGCTGTCCGCCGATCCGGCTTATCAAGCCTCATTCGCCAACGCCTACCCGGACGGCGTGACCATGAACAATGTGCAAAACGCCCTGGCCACCTACGAACGCACGCTGCTCAGTACCCACTCACGCTTCGACCAATACCTGCTGGGTGATACCGACATCCTCACCCGCGAGGAGAAATACGGTTACCAGCGCTTCAAGGAATACGGCTGCATCGCCTGTCACCAGGGGGTGAACATCGGCGGCAACATGTTCCAGAAGTTCGGGGTGATGGGCGATTACTTTCAGGTGAGGGGACAGGCTGTCGAATCCGATCTGGGGCGATATCTGGTGACCCGGGACGAAGAGGATCGCAACGTGTTCAAGGTGCCCAGCCTGCGCAACGTCGCCGTGACCGCGCCATACTTTCACGACGGCTCGGCCAGAACCCTCGAAGACGCAGTGGACGTGATGTTCAAGTTCCAGCTGGGGCGCACTCCTTCCACCGAGGACAAAACCCTGATCATCAAATTCCTCAAGACCCTGACTGGCGAATGGGAGGGCAAACCCTTATGAGGATCTCTCACCGCCGTAACCTGGCGCTGTTGGGCATCGTCGCCGTGATGCTGGCCTCGACGCTGCTGTTCCTGTATCTCAAATCCAACTCGAACCAGACCACGACCTACGCCGGGTCCCGGGACCTGATCGGGCGGATCAAGCAATTGAATGCCCAGTGGGAAACCGAGATCCTCAAGGCCAGGATTGCCATCAGCCACAATTACGACCCGTTGGTCGCACCACTGACCGAGATGACTGACCTGTGGCAACGGTTCGATTCGATGGAGTCCAGCCACGGCCGCAACGACTCGCCGGCCTGGCGCGCCAGCCATGACGCCTTCCAGCAATCCCTCCAGGAAAAGACCCGGCTGGTGGAGCAGTTCAAGTCGCACAACGCGGTGCTGCGCAACTCGCTGGCGTTCCTGCCCACGGCCGAGGACGACATTCAGGAACAGCTTGGGCTATTGGTAGACGGCGACAAACTGCAACTGCAGAACATCGCCACCGACACCTACGATTTGCTGCTCAGTAGCCTGGAATTCGCCCAGGTCACCTCCGACGACAAGGCGGCCGACATCCTGCTCGGGCTGAACAAACTGGCGGTCAATAAAGAGCGCCTGCCTGAACAGTTCCACAGTCCGATCGATATTCTGAGCAACCACATTTCCCTGATCCTGCGCGAGCAACCGGTGGTCAATCGATTGCTGCAAGACATTGAAGCCATTCCCGTGGCCGAACGCCTGGACGACATTACCGGCCTGCTGAACACGGACCAGCAGCTGACCGACGCGGTCGACCAGCGCTATCACTTCTACATGCTGGTGTTTTCAGTCCTGCTGGTGCTGTTGCTGGTGTACCTGGCGATTCACCTGATGCGCAGTTTCACGGTGATCCAGCGCGTCAACAAAGCCCTGCAAACCGCCAACGACGATCTTGAATTGCGGGTGGAAGAACGCACCCGCGAACTCAAGGACACCCAAAGCGAACTGCTCGACACCGCGCGCCAGGCCGGCATGGCCGAAATCGCCACCAACGTGTTGCACAACGTCGGCAACGTGCTCAACAGCGTGAATATTTCCGCTGACCTGGTCAGCCGCAAACTGCGCGCCAGCAAGGCCCAAGGCCTGGGCAAGGCCATGCAGCTGATCAACGGGCATCCAGGCGACCTCGGCACCTTTCTCACCCAGGACGCGAAAGGCAAATTGCTGCCCGGCTATCTCAATCAATTGGTGGATGCGATTGCCCTGGAACAACAAGGCATGACCGAGGAACTGGCGCAGCTGAGTAAAAGTGTCGACCACATCAAGGACATCGTCGCCACCCAGCAATCCTATGCCGGCGCCAACAGCCTGATGGAACCGCTGCACATCAGCGAATTGCTCGAAGACGCACTGCGCATGAACGCCGGAGCGTTGACCCGACATCACGTCACGGTGATCAAGGAGTATGGCGAGGTGCCGCAGGTCATGGGCGACAAGCACCGGCTGCTGCTGATCCTGATCAACCTGATCAGCAACGCCAAGTACGCCATGTCCGATCTGGGCAATCATCCGCGGCAAATGACCCTCGGGATAAAAATAGTCGAGGATTCGATCCTGCAAGTCAGCGTCAAGGACGATGGCGAAGGCATCGCCGAGGAGAACATGACGCGCATCTTTGCCCACGGTTTCACCACCCGCAAGGAAGGCCACGGATTCGGCCTGCACAGCTGCGCCCTGGCTGCCATCGAGATGAACGGCCACCTCACCGCCCATAGCGACGGCCCGGGCAAAGGCGCGATGTTCACCTTGCAGATCCCGCTTAAAGTCGTTCCGGAGCCTGCATGAGCGAGCCTTCGAACCGGCGTATTCTGCTGATCGACGATACAGCGTCCATCCATGTGGATTTTCGCAAGATACTCATGCCGACGCCGGCGCTGACCGTCGAGCTGGACGAGATGGAAGCGACGCTGTTCGGCCAGGAAGTCAAAACCGCCAGCGCCGTGTACGAGCTGGATTCGGCGTACGGCGGCCAGGAGGGGCTTGGAAAGCTCAAATGGGCCCTGCAGGAGCATCGTCCTTACGCCCTGGCCTTTGTCGACATGCGCATGCCCGAGGGCTGGGATGGCGCGCAGACCATCGAATACCTGTGGCAGCAGGACCCGCGCCTGCAGGTGGTGGTATGCACCGCCTATTCCGACTATTCCTGGGATGAACTGCTCGATCGCTTGCAGGCTCATGACCGCTTGCTGATTCTGAAAAAGCCGTTCGACAATATTGAAGTGCAGCAGATGGCCAACACCCTGCTGACCAAATGGGATATGACCGAACGGGTCAGCATGCAGGTCGACCAACTGGAGCAGATGGTCGACCGCCGAACCCGGCAACTCACCGAAACCAGCGTTGAACTGCAGCGGGAAATCGACGAACGCAAACAGCTTGAATCGCAACTGGTGCAATCGGAAAAACTCGCCTCGCTGGGGCAACTCGCTGCGGGTGTCGCCCATGAAATCAACAACCCCATCGGCTTCATTTCTTCCAACCTCGGCACCCTCGATGGCTACTTCAACCAGTTGCAGGAAATGCTCGACGCCTATCGCGCTGCCGAAGAGGCCATCGGCTCCAGCGAGCTTGTCGTGCACTTGCAACAGCTGCGCGAACGGGTCGAACTGGAGTTCCTGCGCGACGACATTCCGCTGTTGATCAAAGAATCCAAGGACGGCATCAACCGGGTCAGTCAGATCGTCAAGGACCTCAAGGATTTCTCCCGCGCGGACTCCAACCAGGAATGGCAATGGGTCAATCTGCATCAGGGCATCGATTCGACGCTGAACATCGTCGCCAACGAACTCAAGTACAAGGCCGATGTGATCAGGGAGTATCAGGCGCTGCCCGACATCGAGTGCCTGCCTTCGCAGATCAACCAGGTGATCATGAACCTGATCGTCAACGCCTCCCAGGCCATCGGCCCGGAACGCGGTACCCTCACCCTGCGCACCGGGCATGGAGCTGCAAAGGTGTGGATCGAGGTGCAAGACACCGGCGTCGGCATCGCGCCGCAAACCCTGCAGAAAATCTTCGACCCGTTCTTCACCACCAAGCCGGTGGGCCAGGGGACGGGGCTGGGCTTGTCGCTGTCCTATGGCATCGTGAAGAAGCACCGGGGGGAGATTTCGGTGCGCAGTGAGGTTGGTGTAGGGACCACGTTCAGGGTGGAGTTACCCGTACACCAAACAAAACCGGCTGCCTGAAACACGACCCGCGAAGATATCCTTAAGGACGGTGCAAGCCTCCAGGGCCTCTTCGCCGGCAAGCCAGCTCCTACATGATCACCTGCATGCCGATGCATTGTGGTCAACGCCAAACCCTGTAGGAGCCGGCTTGCCGGCGAAGGTCGTCAACGATAACGCATACATTCAGGATAAACGCGGCGCCTATGCGTCCTTCGCTGCGGTTCGACGATTCGACAAGCCAGCTTCTACCAGGTCAACGCTCGACCGGCAATTGCGTGGTGAGCCAATGACCGTCGCGCGTCACCAATGCAGCATCTTTATCGGGCCCGGCTCTTTCATGACGATAAAACCGTAGTCGCCCAGCAGATAAATCCGGTAGTACTGGTTCTCCAGTAACGGTACGTACCCCTGATACCCCACCCTGGTTGCGTTGCGTCGCCCCCTCTCGGACACCACGTTGGTGATGCCCAGTTTCGGCAGGTTTTCGGCCATCACCAAAAAGTCGATGTTCAGCAAATAGTGCAACACCGGCATCTGCTTGAACGAGCCCGCAGCGCCCACCAGCCAGTGATCGGAATAGGTCACCGACAGGTAGATGCGCTTGGCCTCGCGCAGCTCGCGACGGAATGCAATGTCGTACGCCATGCTGGATACCGCGCTGGCAGCGAAGACTTTCTGCACCGTCAGCACCCGGCCATAGGCATACGACAACGACAGCATCGCCAGCAGGGGAATCACCAGCAGCAGCGGCAGCCGCTCGTGGATGTGCGCCAACGCCAGGTGGCTCAAATAGAACAACAGCAGCAATAGCACCGCGAAGCCCATCAGCGTACGGGCCCCTTCGTTGAAATCGCGGAAAAACAGCGCCATCCCCGACACCAGCAGCATCACCACCGGCACGGTCAGCACACAGGTCAGGCCGATCAGTAAATTCTTCCCCCTTGTGTCCTGACGTGCAGCGACCTTGAGCCCCAGCCGAATCGCGCCAACCACGGCACACAGCGATAACCCGGCAAACACCCAGGCAAATCCGCCATGAAACAGCAGCACGACTTTTTCCAGCACCCGCCCGATATTGATGTGCAGTTGCAGCAGCGGCTCCGCCGACCCATTCAGCAAGGACGTACGATTATGTTGGGTGAACGGATAAGCGCTGACGGCGTAAATCAGGCAGCCAAGGAGGGCCTGAGCCAGTTTCCAGCCGAGCAGACCGCACCACTGCGGCCAGGCCAGTCTGTCGTTGGCGCCTTTGAGTGCCTCGATGCAACACAGCCCGAGAAACACATTGAAGCTTACCTGGTACAGCCCCAGCGCCAAGGCCACCAGAAAGGACGGCACCAGCCACTGCACACTGCGCGAGGGGTGACGAAAGCTGATCGCGTAGATCACCGCCACCAGGCTCAACGTCATGGCGGGGCCGTCGTATTGATAGGACAGGTTTTGCAGGAAGAAGGGGTTGTACCAGAGCGGCAACACCACCAGGCAGCAGGCAAGCGTCGGCCGCGGGTAGTAATGAAATGTCAGGCGCGTCAGCGCCGTGGCCATGGCCAGCGTGGCAATCAACAGAGGCAATGGAAATATGTTCGGCGCGCCGTTGCCGAACGTCAGCAGGTTGTAAAACAGCTCGGTAAACAATCGCCCCTGCTCCGTCCAGGCCATACCCGCCGAGAGAGAGCGCCAGTTGTCATCGATATAGGGATAGTCGGCGAGGATCAGCGGCAGTACGTACACCAGGAGTGCGAGCAGAAAAAACAGCCAGACTTGACGGCCTCCAAGCTCTTCGCTGACCAGTCGCTTGAACCGGCCCATGCTAAAGCCCGAGCCGGTTTTTGCCGCCGACGATGTCCTTGACCACATAGCGCGGCCGATGCTTGGCTTCGATGTAGATGCGGCCCACGTATTCGCCGAGAATGCCGATGCCGATCAGTTGCACGCCGCCGAGAAACAGGATCGCGGTCATCAACGACGGGTAACCGGGGACGCTGTTGCCGAAGAAAATCTTGTCCAGCACCATGTACACCGCATACAGCACCGCGAAGATCGAGATGGCGCCACCGATGTAGGTCCACAAACGCAGCGGCACCGTGCTGAAGGAAGTCACGCCTTCCAGCGCCAGGTTCCACAGTTTCCAGCCGTTGAACTTGCTGCGCCCCGCCACTCGCCCGGCGCGCTCGTACTCCACGACCACCGTGGTGAATCCGGCCCACGACAGCACGCCCTTCATGAACAACTGATGTTCCGGCAGTGCGCGAATCACGTCGACCACCTTGCGGTCCATGAGTCGGAAATCACCGACGTTTTCTTCGATCCGGGTGTAAGCGATACGGTTGAGCACGAGGTAGAACAGCGCCGCACTGAGGCGCTTCAACAGACCGTCGGCGGTGCGATCGCGACGTTTGGCGAGCACCACATCGGCGCCTTTCTGCCATTGTTCAATCAACCGCGGGACGACGCTGATTGGATCCTGCAGGTCGACATCCATCGGGATCACCGCATCGCCGCTGGCATACTCCAGGCCGGCGAACAGTGCCGGCTCCTTGCCGAAATTACGCGAGAAGTTGATCAGCAATACCTGGTCATCGGTTCGCGCCAGCGCCTTGATCTGCTCGGCCGTGCGGTCGGAACTGCCATCGTTGACGAACACGATCTCGAACTCGACCTGTTCGAGTTGCAACTCACGCCGCACCGCTTGATAAAACAGGTCGATCGCCTGTTCCTCATTGAATACCGGGACGATCAACGAGATTTTCATTGCTCACGCTCGCGAAACACCACGTATTTCGAAAACAGAAAACCCAGCACCAGGCTCAAGGCCGAAAACAGGGCCACTGTCAGCAGGCCATGAAACCGCCACACGTCACCGGCATGGCCGATGGCCAGACTCAGAGTCCCCATGGCTCCCAAGAATAGAAGATAACCGCCGACCGACGCCTTGGCGTCGAAGGTATACAACGCGTTCATGTAGAAGGAAAACGAGGCGGCAACGCAGAAGGCGGCCAGGTTGCTCATGGCCTGACTGAAGCCGGCTGCCTCACTCAGCAGGAAGAAAATTTGCCAGTGGATCAGCGTATTGGCGACCCCGACCACCGTGTAGCTGGAAAATCCTTTCCACAAGAGCCTCATGGTGCCCCTCCGTTTCACGTCATAAAGCTTTGAACCTGTCTACTGTCAGAAATCACAGGCCCGATGGGCTTTCGGACCAGTGGTCTTTTCGATCCTCCATAACGCAAAAGCCCCGATCACAGGACCGGGGCTTTTGCATTTCAAGCGTATTGACGACTTATGCAGCCGAACGCACCGCGCCTTGCGACACATTGGTCGGTTGCAGCTTGAACACGTAGAACAATACCGTCAGCAACACCAGGAACGCCGGGCCCACATAGAGTGCCACGCGGGTGTCCGGGAAGTAGGCCATCAGCCCCACCACCAACACCAGGAACGCCAGCGCCAGGTACGAGCTGACCGGGAATAGCCACATTTTGTATTTCAGGCCGGCACGTTCGCTGGCACTCAGGCCTTTGCGGAACTTGAGCTGGGCCAGCAGGATCATCACCCAGGTCCAGATCGCGCCGAAGGTGGCAATCGCGGTGACCCAGACGAAGACCTTCTCTGGCACCAGGTAGTTGAGCAGCACGCCCAGCAACAAGGCACCGATCGACAGCAGCAGCGCGCGGCGGGGCACGCCGTTGCTGGAGGTGGTGGCAAAACCGGCGGGGGCCTGGCCGTTCTGCGCCAGGCTGTAGAGCATGCGCCCGGTGCTGAAGATACCGCCGTTGCAGGACGACAGCGCGGCAGTGATCACCACGAAGTTGATGATGCCGGCGGCAGTCTTGATACCCAGACGCTCGAAAGTCATCACGAACGGGCTGCCCTGGGTGCCGATTTCGTTCCACGGGTAGATCGACAGGATCACGAACAGCGCGCCGACGTAGAACAGCAGAATCCGCCAGAACACCGAGCCGATCGCGTTGGGAATGGTCTTCTGCGGGTTCTTCGCTTCACCGGCGGTCAGGCCGATCATCTCGACGCCAAGGTAGGCGAACATCACCATTTGCAGGGACATCAACACGCCTTGCACGCCGTTGGGCATGAAGCCGCCATGGGCCCAGAGATTGGAAATCCCCAGTGCCACGCCGTCGTTGCCGAAGCCGAACGCGATCACACCGATACCACCGATCACCATCGCAACGATGGTGACGATCTTGATCAGGGCGAACCAGAACTCGAACTCACCGAAGGCTTTCACCGCGATCAGGTTGATCGAGCCCATGCTGATCAACGCCGCGAGCGCCCAGATCCAGCGCGGCACGTCGGGAAACCAGACGCCCATGTACACCGCCACCGCGGTGATTTCCGCGACGCAGGTCACCAGCCACAGGAACCAGTAATTCCAGCCGGTGAGGAAGCCCGCCAGGGGACCGAGGTAGTCTTGGGCATAACGACTGAAGGAGCCGGCGACCGGGTTATGCACGGCCATCTCGCCGAGGGCGCGCATGATCACCAGGATCGCCAGACCGCCGATGATGTAGGAGAGCATGATGGCCGGGCCAGCCATCTCGATGGCCTTGGCCGAACCGAGGAACAGGCCGACGCCGATACAGGCACCGAGCGCCATCAAGCGAATATGCCGTTCGCCGAGTTCGCGTTTAAGCGGGCCGCCCTGAGCGGTCTCGCCGTGGGGCAGGTGATTGCCGACTGGCATAGGGGTACAACCTCGTCTTGTTATTGGATATGACCACCGAGTCTCCAAGCGCCGACGGGTAAGCCATTGCTTGCTTGAAACCGGTCCTGCTTCGTGGGCAGAACCGTCTTGCAGGGCCAAACCTGCAAGATCCGCGGGGCGTGCAGTATAAAAAGCTTCCGACAGGGGTTTTCACTCTATAAACCACAACATTCAGCGAGAACTCTCGGGAAAGGCGCGGTTTGCGGAGGGGCATTACCTGGCTTTTGTAGGATTTTTCTCTGCGGAAACGGCGCGGAGTATTGCACGACATTGGTGCGCCGTCATGTTTCTCACTAGACTGCATTGAGGCATTGATGGCTCTATTACGAGCGTTTCAGGCCATCATCACCGTTGTGGCAGGCGAGCTTGCGTGGCGAAAGGGCTTGCCCCCTGTTCGGGTGCACGGCAGCCGTGATACAGATTGCAATCGATCCATGAAGTGGATCCACGAATTTGGGTGTCCACAATTTTTTCACCAACGCCAACCACCGTCTAAGCTTCAAACAAGTCCGATCAATCTGCGGGAATGGATCAGTCGACTATGGGCGCTTTATGGCAAACCGATACGAGTAAAACTGTGGTTCCGACTGAACGAGTGGATGAAGCGCCTTTACCTGAAAAACCTCGTGGTTCCCGGCATGGCTGGGGGGCATTCTGGTTGTTGCTGCTGATTATCGCGATTGTCGTGGGGCTGGCGGCTGCCAAGGAAATGCGCACCTCGAAATTTCAATCCCGGGAAGTCAGCAAATTCGCCTCGTCCCTGAAATATGAAATGCAACCCGGCCCCAGCGACGCCATTCACTACCCCGGCGCCGGCCCTTTCGACATGCGTCTTGGCTACAGCTCCCTGGATGAATTCCTGCCACGGTTACTCAAGCGTGACTACGTCATTGCCTCGCAAACCCGCTTCTCCGATGCGCTGATGAACTACAGCGACAAGGGTTTTTTCGTGCCCTACCCAGAGAAAATCCAGGCAGGTTTATCGATCACCGATTGCCGTGGGGCACCGCTTTACCAGTACAAATACCCGCAACAACTCTACTCAAGCTTTGAGGCGATCCCGCCAGTGGTGGTGAACAGCCTGTTGTTCATTGAAAACCGCTTCTTGTTGGACCCCAGTCAGCCCCAGGCCAACCCCGCAGTGGACTGGCCTCGGTTCGGCATGGCGGCGTGGTCCCAGGTCGCCAAATTACTGCACCTGCCAGGTCAGTCGGCCGGGGGCAGTACCCTGGCGACGCAGCTTGAGAAATACCGGCACTCGCCCGACGGCTTGACCGTTTCGGGCGGCGAAAAAATTCGCCAGATGATTTCCGCCAGCGTGCGCGCCTATCAGGCCGGACCGGATACCCTCCTGGCCCGGCAGAATGTGATTCGCGATTACCTCAACAGCGTGCCGCTGTCGGCTGTACCGGGTCACGGTGAAGTGCATGGCATGGCAGAAGGGCTGCGCGTCTGGTACGGCGCCGACTTCAACGAGGCCAACGAACGGCTGAACAGCGCCGCGACAGACCCGCAAAGCATGGCGGAAAAAGGCCTGGCCCTGCGTGAAATGCTGTCCCTGATGATTGCCCAGCGCCGCCCTTCCCATTACCTGACTAAGGGCCATGATGAATTGGCCAGCCTCACCGACAGCCACCTTCGCCTGCTGGCCCAGAATGGCGTGATCGATGCGCCCCTCGCGAAAGCGGCATTGGCCAGCAAGGTGACCTACCGCGACTGGCTGACCCAGCCCACTATGCAGCCGATCGAAACCAACAAAGGCATCAGTGTGGCGCGCAGTCGCCTCGGTGGGTTGCTCAATCGTCCGCTGTACGACCTCGATCGCCTCGATCTCTCGGCGACCAGTACCTTGCAAGGCGATCTGCAAGCCCAAGCCACCGAGTACCTCAAGCACCTGGCCGACCCTGCCTACGCGGCAGAGATCGGTTTGATCGGTGAACGCCTGCTGACCCCCACCAGCACCACGCAGGTACGCTACAGCTTCACCCTGTTTGAACTGACGCCAGACGGTTCACGGGTGCGGGTGCAGACCGACAGCACCGACCAGCCGTTCGACATCAACGAAGGCAGCAAGCTGGAACTGGGCTCCACGGCAAAAATGCGCGTGCTCACCACCTACCTGCAGATCATCGCCGAGCTGCACGATAAGTACGCCGAGATGACCATCCCGGAACTGAAAAAAGTCGACGTTCCCGACCAGGACCGCCTGAGCCGCTGGGCGGTCGATTACCTGATCCAGAATAAAGACCGCAACCTGTCGGCCATGCTCGGCGCCGCGCTCGACCGCAAATACTCCGCAAGCCCCGGGGAAGCTTTTTTCACCGGTGGCGGGTTGCACACCTTCGTCAACTTTCGCAAGGAAGACAACGGCCGCCTCCCGACGCTGCGCGATGCCCTGCGTGAGTCGATCAACCTGCCGTTCATTCGGTTGATGCGTGACGTGGTGCGCTACACCACTTATTCAGGTCCCAACAACAGTGCCGAACTGCTCAAGGACGATCACGATCCGCGGCGCCAGGAATACCTGGCCTCGTTCGCCGACCGTGAGGGCACCTCGTTCCTGCTGAAGTTCTGGAAGAAATACAAGAACAAGGACACCCGGGCTCGGCTCGAGACGTTTCTCGACGGCATGCGCCCGACCCCGATTCGCATGGCCGCCGTGCATCGTTATCTGTTCCCCCAGGCCGATCAGGCAAGCTTCAACAGCTTCGTGCGCTCGCACCTCAAGGGCGCCAAGCTCACCGAAAAACTCACCGACGAACGCCTTGAGCGGCTGTACCTGAGTTACGGGCCCGGTGCCTATGACCTGCCGGACCAGGGCTTCATTGCCAAGGTGCACCCGCTGGATCTGTGGCTGATCGGCTACCTGTTGAATCACCCCGACGCCAAGTTCAGCCAGGTCGTCAAAGCCAGCCAGTTCGAACGCCAGGAGGTCTACAGCTGGCTGTTCAAAAGCCGGCACAAGGGCGCCCGCGACAGTCGCATCCGCACCATGCTGGAGATCGAGGCGTTCCTCGACATTCACCAGCGCTGGCAGAAAGTCGGCTACCCCTTCGATCACCTGGTGCCGTCACTGGCCACCGCCATCGGCAGCTCCGGCGATCGCCCGGCGGCGTTGGCCGAACTGATTGGTACCATTCTCAACGATGGGATACGGATGCCGACACTGCGCATCGACAGCCTGCACTTCGCGGCGAACACGCCATATGAAACCAAGCTGATCAGTAATCCGGACGCCGGCAAACGGGTGATGCCGTCCGAAGTGGCCACGGCCATGCGCGAAGCCTTGTCGCAGGTGGTGGATGCCGGCACGGCCAAACGGGTCTCCGGCAGTTTCATCACGGCCGATGGCAAACCGTTGGCCATGGGCGGCAAGACCGGTACCGGCGACAACCGCATCGAAGCCATCGGGTCCGGCGGGCGGATTCTGAGCTCGAAATCGATCAACCGTACCGCGACCTTCGTGTTCTTCATCGGTGACACCCATTTCGGCACCATGACCGCATTCGTGCCCGGGCGCACGGCTGAAGCCTTCAAGTTCACTTCGGCGTTGCCGGTGCAGGTGCTCAAGGGCATGGCGCCGATTCTGACGCCGTACCTGCAACCGGGCAGCGCTTCGAATTGCCATCCGGTGGAAGGTTCGTCCGTGGCGGCGGCCGATGCGAAACCGCAACCCTGAGTTTTTCTTGCCGCGGACGGTAATTATGTATTTTTCAGATTCGAATATTCAGCGGTATACCGGGAAAAACCGCTGATTGAGCGCAGTTATTCAGACTTTTTTTTTGAGCATCGTTCGATAGGCTGATCATCCTTAAAACCAATCAAGGATGATTGCCATGACCGACTCCACCACGCCTGCCCAAAACACCGATAAAGGCCGGCACTACGCGTTCATCAAGAACACCACCAGCGACCAGTTCAAAACCGCTACCCTCGCCAGGGGGCTGGCCCTGGCGGCCACCCCATTGGCAATGCCGTCCTGGTACACCACAGCGCCCGCCTCCCACCATGACAAGCTCAAAGCCGCTAACCTCAAGGCGTGGGGCTCGCAAAACCAGGTCGACAAACTGTTCGGGAATCTGCAGGACGTCCATTCGTTCGCGGCGCCCCTGCTCCAGGCGAAACTCAAGGAGCGCTACGGGATAGAGCATGACGTCAGCACGACCTACCTGCGCCTGTACCTGCCCAAGGATTTGCCCTGGTATGCGCTTGACGTGTCGGGTGGTGTCACTACCCGAACCGTGTCCCTGCTGGACGCGGCGCTACACAACTTCGCCAAGACCGAAACGGTCCTTGCCGACTCGCAATACATCACCAAACCCGACGATCTCGGGCACTTCGATGTCATTGCGATCAAAGACAAAATGACCATCAGCCAGTTCCAGGCGCTGTGCCGAGAGCTGGATATCGGCGCGTTGTACAAGAAACATCTCGAAAGCTTTCTGCTTCCCGGCGAACCCGTGGCCGAAGCCGTCATCAAACTCAGGGTCACCGAAAGCCAGAAAGACGCCCTCATCGTCGCCGCGCAATTGGCGTTGACCCTCGAGGATATCCAGTACGACGCCTACAAGCTGATGCTGAGCCTTGCCCAGGATGAAGCACCTGAGCTGCTGCTCAATGGCAGAAAAATGCTGTGCTGCGACCTGTCGTTGATGGAGACCCGTCTGACCGGCATTCTCCTGCTGACTCCTGCGGTGAAGGACAGCCGAGGGATTCAGCGCCTTATTGCCTACGTGCCCCATGACCCGGATCACCCGCTCAAGGAATACGACTCCACCAAAGCGTTCATGGATGAATTGTCGCGTCAGCTACGCGAAGACAAGGTCGGCGCCTCATCGAAGCAGCGTTATCGACAATTTTTCAGTCAATTCGTCGATCAGCAGCAACGCGGGCATTTTTTCGCCGATCTCGATCAACGCCTGGTGACGGTCAGGTGGCATGAGCAAGAGGATACGACGGATCAACGCCCCACCTGGCGCGAAGACCCTGTGTCCAGCCCGCACCTGCAGTTCCAGGCCCTGCCGGTGTCACGGGATTACTGGACACATGCCTACCAGCAAAAGCTCAACAAGATTCTTAACGACGCACGGGAAATCGCTGTGTCCACCGCCGACACGGACAGCAAGGCACGTTGGGCCTGGTGGGACAACTTCAAGAAAATCGTCTCGGACATCTTCAATGTCGCGCTGTTGGTTGCCACACCGTTCGTGCCGGGGTTGGGCGAGTTGATGATGGCCTACACCGTTTACCAGATGACCACTGACGTCATCGAAGGCATCGTCGATCTGGCCGAAGGCCTTGGCCTTGAAGCGGCCGAACATGTGATCGGTGTGGTCACGGATTTGATTCAACTGGCGGCGTTTGGTGCGGGCGCTGAAATAGGCAACGCTTTCAAGCTGAAACTGTCACCGCTGGTCGACGGCATGAAACCGGTCAAGTTGCCTGACGGCAAACAAACGCTGTGGCACCCGGATCTCGTCCCTTACGAACAAAAAAGCCTCACCCTGACGCCCGATTCGAAACCCGACGAACACGGCCTGCATCAACACGCCAATCAACACATCCTGCCACTGGACGACAAACTCTACTTCGTCGATAAGGCGTCGCCAGAGCCGACCATCACGACTCACCGTGTCAAACATCCCACTCGCCCCAATGCCTATTCGCCCGAAGTCGAACATAACGGTCACGGCGCCTGGGTACACGAGGCGGAAAATCCGGGTGACTGGGAAGGCGAGACATTGATGCGTCGCCTTGGGCACAGTGTCGATCGCTTTACGCCCACGGAACGGGAGCAGATCCGCATCAGCAGCGGCACCGACGACAATGCGCTGCGCCGTATGCATGTCGAGAACGCTGCGCCTCCCCCCATGTTGACCGACACCATCAAGCGCTTCAGTGCTTATGACGACGTAGGGATCGCGAGTGCCAATATTCGCAAAGGGCAGCCCATCGATGCCTCCTCCAATTGGTATGAAACGATACTGACGGCGTTGCCAGGCTGGCCTTCCGAGCGGGCAGTGGAGGTGTTTGAAAGCGCTGACCTGACAGGGATGTCGCACAGGTATGGCAACACCGATGCAACCCCTGCCAATACATTGAGCATCAGTGTCGCCGAGCTCACCTCAGGCAAACTGCCTGAACGTGTGCTGGGCTTTTTGAATGAAAGCGAGATCAACGCCTTGCTGGCCGACGCTCCGGACGCCGAACGTACCCAGGCATTGCGAGATCGATTGGCCAACGCCGTCGACGCCCGTAAAGGCGAGATTTCAAAACGCATGTATCAGGCCAGGGAAAGGTCGGGCAAGGCGCAGGTCCGCCTGCTGCGGCAACCCTTCCCGGACATGCCGCTCACCCTCGCTGAAACTGTTCTGGCTAATGCCAAGGCAGATGAGCAAAAGATAATGGCCGATGAAGATCGCCTGCCGCTGCGCTTGAAAACCCAGGCCCGCGAATTCAATTTCGAAGCCTCGACCGCCCGCGCTTACGACGGTTTTTATCACGACAAGCTCGTGACCCCGGATACCGAACGGCTTGCACTCAACACCCTCAAATTCAACACCGACACGTTCAGCGACCTGCGCATCGAAGTGCGTGACGACACCTATGACGGCACACTGCGTTGCAGCGCAGGCCCGGATGACGCCGCAACGGTTCGCCGCCTGATCAGGAATGAACAGGGCCAATACGAGGTGCTCGACGGGGACAATCAGCAACTGCACAAAGCCGACGACTTCTACGAATCGATCCTGCGCGCCCTGCCTGAAGACAAACGCGCGGCATTGGGTTACCAACGCGGTCAGGGTCGTCCGTTCAAGCTGTGGATCATGGAAAAATCCGCGGCACCTGCCGAACGCCGCACGGCACTGGCAGAACCGCCCATTCGTGCCGTGGCCGACATTGAAACCGTTAAACTGCTGCGCGGGCCGTCGAGCTCCAAAAACGCGGCAACGCCGCAAGAAAGAGTCATGAATCTGTATGCCGGCTTTAGCGAACAGCAAGCGCAAGCCTTCGTCGAGGCCTTACGGGCCAAGGGCGATCCTGATCAGGCAATTGACAGGCTTAGGGATGAACTCCAGGCGTTGCGCGAAACGTTACGCGACTGGAGTTATAACTATCATCCCAGCCTGGAGACCGTGGATGCACTCAACTCCAACAGTGATTGGCATGACTTCAAGTTCAAAGGCGGCAGCTTCATTCAAGAACGATTGATTGATTGCTTCGAACGCAAAAGCCAGGCATTCGGTGAAAGCAGCATCCATCCGGAAAACGGCTACACGCTGGACTTGTCGTCCGACCTGATGGGCCCCCAGCTCGATCGTTGGTGGGCAGACCTGAAAAAACAGCCCAAAATCAAAAAATACCTCGACCAGGTCACCGTGCTGAATCTGGACAACGCGCGTTTTTCCACCGACGCCGGGGGCCTGCTGAGCGACTTCTCCAATGTCCGTCACTTGAGCGCCCGGTACAGCGATCTGACCGCCCTGCCGCCCGCTATCGGCAAGATGTATCATCTCGAAACCTTGCGTTTGTCCAACAACAGAATCCGGTTGACGCCCGACTCCGCCAGACAGCTGGGAGGCCTCACCCGCCTTGAAACGTTGAGACTGGATGGCAATCCCTTGATGCAGCCGTTGGATGTCGGCCGCATGCCTGGATTGCGAGTGTTGAGCCTGAGGACAACGGGGCTTGATACCTGGCCGGAACGCCTGTTCATGGACGGCGTATTCAGAAAGTCCCGCCCACGCGGTTTTTCTCTCGACCTGCGGGGCAGTCCGATCACCACCGTCCCTGATGTAGTGCCTGGCTCGGACCACGCGCTCATCGTGGCACGTGCGCGCCTCGACGCGACGAAGCTTTCCGATGTCGACCGACTTCGCTTGGGAACGTACCGCGAGTCCGTGGGCCTGGCCGCTCAACAGGTTTATGAGCCGGCGGCGACCGATGAAATCAAGCACTGGAGAATGTTACCTGACGACACGGCACCTTACAGTGCCTCGACGGGAGTCGGCACCTACAGGGATGAATCGTGGCACGACCTGGCGTCCGAGCCTGGCGCTGCTGATTTTTTCAGAGTCATCAGAAAGCAAAGAGAAAGCCAGGATTATCAGTACAGTGACTCACGCCAACAACTGACGAAACGGGTCTGGGAAATGGTCGATGCCGCCGCTCTGGACTCCGACCTGCGCGTAGAACTGTTCCAGCTGGCCAACCAACCCGATTCCTGCGGTGACGCCGGGTCGCAACTGTTCAACAGCATGGGACTGAAAGTGCTGGTATCGAAGGCGCGCACAGAGTCGACGTCGGCTCTGGAACTGGAAAACCGACTGGTCAAATTGGCCAAAAGCACTGCTCGCCTGGAAAAGGTTGGAGAGATAGCCAAAAAGGAACTTCGGGCTCAGCGCGACATGAGTGAACGTGTTCCGCCCATACCGGATTACCACGCACCCGATGAAGTGGAAGTTCACCTGGCGTACGAAACGGGGCTGGCCAAGCGACTGGATTTACCTTGGCAGTCTGACGGCATGTTGTATCAGGGTACCTCGCGGGTGACCCCAGACATGATTGATGCGGCCTATGAGAAAGTCATTGCCGATGAAGCAGGCGACGGACTGGTTAACGCAATGATTAACTCCTTCGAAAATCCGTTTTGGGAACGCCATTTAAAAAGTACTCATCCTGGCGAAATCGAGGCTGATGAACGCTCTTTCGCGTCAAGATACAATGATCTGGAATCTTTGCGCGAAGCCCAAAACGCTTGGGCGCACGAAACGGACCCGACGCAATTGGCCTCACGCAAAAAAACGCTGGAGGACTTGGCCACTAAGCTGAATATTGCTCACACCGACGTCTTTACCGGGCAAGAAATGAGCAACGACTTCTATGATCCGCTGATTCTTGAGTTGGAAAAGGAGCGAAACCAGGTAACCAGAAAACTGACCCGCGAAGCAATGGCCAGAGCCGGGCTCTGACCTAGACTGCCTCAGCGTGAGGTCAGCCAGCCCCTGCAAGGGCTGGCTGACCGGCAACACGACCATCCCGCTTTCTGCCTGATGCGTTCACACTTGCGCATCCCAAATCACGGTGATGTCGCCTTTGTAAGGTCTGTCTTTGGCGTTTTTTATCAACCAGTCTAGAGTGAACAACGCTGGGGGCGCAGGAACCATCATGCGTCCGGCGCTGTTGCGTTGAAGAACAGGAACACGTTGCCGTGGTAATCCCCGGCTCGGTAACCACCGAGCGGCTTGACCGGATCGATTTGAAGCGGCACGCGCTTGCCCGTCGCCGCCTCTTCCCGGGAGAGCACTTGTTGGGCCGAGGTCTGCAACTCCACACCATTGAAGCTGACCCGCAACTGGATCTCTTCCCCAGGCCGGCCATTGGTCAAGTAAGGCATGGCGTCCAGACGCGCTTCAATGGCGCTGCTCTCATGCCGTACATCGAAGTTTTTTTGCACACTGCCCATAGTTGCAGTGGGGTAATCCCATTCCAGCCGCTGAGGGCGGTGAATCCAGTCCGGCTCCGCCGGGATGACGTAAAACGGGCGGCTGGGGATGGTCAGGGACACCTCGAAGGTGTGCTCTTCCCGGGCTGCCCATGCCACAGCGCCGGTCAGGCCGGTGGCAGCCAGCAGCGCGACGGCGGTGCATTGCTTGATCATGTTGGTTACCCGATGCGTCAATGGAAAACAGACCTAACGGCTGGCGGTCTTCAGGACTTTTTTATCGGTGCCCTCGATCAGGAAGAAGCGATACTCGCGGCCCTTCTCCTTGTCGAAGGCGAATGTCTTGCCCGCCAGCACATGGTGTTTGGTGGTCGCGCCACAATCGGTTTCTTTGGTCAGCGAGCAGCTTTTGAACTCGTCGACGATCACCACCGTGTTGCCGTTGTTGCGTAGCTCGTAGCGATTGTCGGTGTCATTGATGACTGTGGCGAAACGTGCGTCTTTGGGCCGCACGAAGAAAATCGTGCCGAAGCCGGTCATCACGTTGACCCCAGCTGTCAGTGACTTTTTGTACTCTTCACGCTCTTCGCCGCTGACCACAAAATCGTCTTCCTGTTCGGGCACGACCGGGACGAAACGCACGCGAAAATAACGTTCGCGATCACGCTCGCCCATGTACAACAGGCGGGTGCCCTGCATGCCCTGGGCCGGTACGATCAGACGTGCCGGGCTGGCCATCAAGCCGTTGCGCGAGGCACCGTCGGCGGCGTTTTCGACGGGAATTTCCTGCGGTGTACCATCGGTACCGTAGACAATTTCCAGCACGTTGACCTTGACGAAAGCGGTGCTGTCGCCGCTGTTGAACACCCGCTTGAGGTAGGTGCTTTTATCGGCATCCAGATAGTCGTATACGGTGCCGACATTGATCTGTGGACCGGCCTGCGCCGTCAGGCACAACACGCTGAGCACGCCCAGCAGAAAACCACGGTTCATCGTCTTCAACTCCCTGAGTATTGGAAATGGCTTGTGCGCAGCGATCATGCTTCCGAGTCCCAGATAATGGTGATGTTGCCGCTCAGCCTGTCGGCCATGCCGGGACGAAGGAGAAAATCGATAGAAAACGGGGTCATCTCGAAAAGCAGCGATCCGGCCTTGCGGTCAACATACAATCCTGGCTGGAAAGGTCCGGCCCAGTTGTTGTAGCGCAATGGAAGTCTAGTGACGTTGCCGTCGGGGCCGCCGGGGCCGGAGATACCCGCAGGTAAGGTAAGGAAGACTTCGACCCCCGTGGTATTACCCTTCGGGCTGCCCAGCTTGCATTCCGTACCACCCGTTGAATTGCACAGCATCAGCACCTTGAAGCGTGACGACGCAGAGAGGTAGAACGGTTGTTCGCGGTAGATCCTCGTAGGCTTTCGCCCGCCTTCGATCCAGCGCGTCCATCCGCCTTCGGGTTCCAGCGCCACTTTGTTACCACCCGGCGGCAGATCGACCTTCAAGGTGTGCTGCACATCCAGGACAAAGTCGAGGGTCAGGTTGGCGTCATCCGGTGTCATCAGCGGCCCCAGATCGAAATCGCCGAGAGATCCAAGGGTGTAGGGTATTGAGCCGGTATAAAGGCCGGAAGACATGCCCAACGGGTTGGGCGTACGCAGTTCATAGGCGAAATCGAGGGTCTCGAAATACATCGACGGAATGGGGTAGGCCGTTCGCTTGACACAAGATTCCTCTGCCGGTGTTTTCCAGAAAAACCGGTAGCGTTCAGGGCCGTATGCCCCGACGCCGCTGTACTGGCAGGGTGCGGGCGCATAGACCCAACTGCTGCTGGTCCATAGCTTACGATGGCCCTCAATGACGTCGCTGATCCCCACCAGCTCGTGAGCCGGATGACTCAGAACATAATTCGAACCGATGCCGGTGATGCGCACTTCAACGGTTTCCGTTTCCTGCGTTTCAGCATTGGTCACCGTCAGTCGTCGCCAGTTGGCGGGAACCTTGATCGGAATCACTTCACCTTGGTAGAGCGCGCGCGTGGAATTGAAACGAACAGGCAGTTGAATGCTGAACATATTGTGTTGCTCGCATTCGCCCGGATAACTCGCGCAGTAGCCACTGTTCGGCGTTTTGTTGATAAACACGTTTTTGCTCGGCTGGGACGGATCCGGCTGAAACAACGCGCGGATTTCCCGATTCACCGCCTCCGCATCAGGCACGCTCAGCGCAAGGATCAACCCCAGGGAACACATAGACTTTTTCATAGGTTCAACCCGCCGTCCGTTCGATATTCATCACATCCGCCAGGGTGTCCGGCGTGCAGCGCAGATCCCCGATCATCAACACGTTGTTTTCACTGCGATGTCGGCTGGCATCGAGACGGAACTGGCACAGCAACTGATTGCCCTGGCGCACTTCCAGCGTCGGTGAGCCGGCATTCATTTCCATCGAAAAGAAACCATCGACTTCCGTCACCCCGCGACTGGCGTGGTTGATCACGTGATGGCCCTTGAGCGGCTGCCCTTTGGCATCGACCAGCCGGCCGAGCACGGTCAGGGTTTTCATCACGCGGACCTTGCGGTACTCCACCCCGCCCTTGTTCAGGTGATAGCGGGTACGCGCCGGTTCGATGGTCGCCGCCGGAACGTGGTTACCCTCGAAGTCGAAACTCACCGAACTGTTCTGATACGCGGTAATCGGGATGAAGTTGCGTCCGGGCTTCAACGCCGCACCGCCGCCGCTGTAGTCGTCTGCGCGCAGGATGATGTCATCGATGTCCGACTCCACATCGACAATCAGTCCCGCGCCGCGCATCTCATGCTGACTGGTCAGCATCATTTTCTGTGCGCCGATGGCCAGCGTGCTGTCCAGGTTCAGGCCACCGGTGTAGTTGCCGTTGTAGGACGAACGCTGGACAAAAGCATCGCCATTGATTTGATCGGTGCGAAAATTCGCCAGGCTGGACATGCCGACACCGTAGGTGTCGGTCAGCGCGGTCACCGATACGTTTTGCAGTACATGGTCTTTGAGATCCTTGCGCCAACCGATCGAGCCATTGTTGTCGCGGCTGCCATCGCGGGCCGTGCGCGAACCGATGCTGCCGGTGATCTGCTGGCCGGGCGCGCCCACTGCCAGGTTGACGCTCAGGTCCACCCCACGATTGCGCGCACTGCCACTGCTGTAGCTGCCCGGCCGGTCGAACACCGACAGTCGCCAGTTGCCATCGCTGCCAAACAGCGTGGTGCGCTGGTTCCAGCCCAGGTCCAGGCCGACGCCTTCGACATTGCCCTCGCTGTGTGAAACCCGGGCGTTGATCGAGCTTTTGCTGTTTAGCCGATGGTTGAGCGCCAGGGATGAGTTGCTGGTCTTGCCGACGAACACATTTCGCTGGCGTATCCGCGTGCCGTCCGGCAGGGTTTCATAGAGGTCCGTGGTGTCCAGCCAGCTGCGGTTGTGGCTGACCACCAGGCTACCGGATCCATAGTTGTAGAGGCTTTGCAGATCCACGCCGGTGCCATGATCCTGCGTCTGGTACACGTTGGCGAACAGGCTGATGTGATTGGCCAGGGTCCAGTCGATGGAGCTGCCGTATTGCAGTTTTTCGCGAATCTGCCGCGCTGACAGCCCGAGAATCACCCGAGGGTGCATCAGGTAATTGACTGCGGCGCCTGCGGTGGGACTGCCGCTGGAGTGTTGATCCCAGTTGCTCAGCAGCTTGCTTTCTTCCCCGGCGAACAGGTTATAGCGCCAGCGATCATCGAGGTTGCGCCAGTTGTTGGGTTTGTAGACCAGCTCCTGGGTGGTGGAGGTGATCTGACCGTCTTCGATCAGGCGCACTTCCACTTCGTAGATCCCGCCCGGCAGTGGCCGGGTGTCGAGGGTCTGCAGACCGGCCGGCACGGACTGGGTATTGATCAACAGGCCTTCGCGATAGATCTCCACCGACCCTTGGCGATTGGCCGTAACGTAGATCGGGTAGACGCTGGGCATCGGACTGTTGATCGCCAGGCTGTCGGAGCTGCCGTACATGACGCCGACAGCGGTATCGGGGCTGGTGCCAAACGTGCGCGGTTGGCGGGTCAGCCCTTCGGAATTGGGGGTGAAATAGCCCAGGCGCAGGAAACTGCCTTGCAGTTCGCGCTGGGTGTAGAGCTCATGAACTGCGTGGTAAAGCTTGTCATCGGGACCGCCGAGGCGGGCCAGTTGCATGTTGAACGTCTGGCTCCAGTTGCCCAGGCTCGCGCTGGCTTCAAGGCCATAGCGACCGCCGAGGTCCTGATCCTGGCCGCCGTTGAGATTGAGCTGGTTACGGACCATCAAACCGCTGCTGCCGCCTGCGGGCTGATCGAAGTAACGCTTGGCTTCTACATCCCGTTCAGCGTTTTCGGTGAGGATCGATACCAACGAGTTTTCCAGGTTGTAGTGCACGGCCAGCACCTGATCCGGACACGCACCGGTGCAATTGCCCAGGGGCACGCCTGGCTTGAGGTAACTCGCCCATTTTTCCCGCTCGACCGGGCCGAAGCGGTTGTCGCTGGTGTCGGTAAATTCGAGCAGGGTAATGCGATCGTCACGAGACAGCACTACCATCGCCTCTCCCAAGGGCTGTTGATCGAGCTCCACCCGAACAGCCAGAGGCACATCAAAGAAATGCTCTTCGAAATCCGCCGGCAGTCCCTTGGCCTGCGCCAACAGACTTCGCGGTGTCGTTCCGGCAGAAGAAACAGGCGCTGCGATTGCACTGGCACAAAACAACAGCGCCAGCGCCGCCGCGATGGGTGTCATCGGGAACATGAACTCTTACTCTGATTACGAACAAGTTGAAGTCCGACGGGACAAACATTGCTGTTTGCCCCCTCGGGTAACGCGACGTGCAATGTCAGCGTTAGTTGACTGATTGCCAGATCAAGGAGTAACGACCGGAGGAACGGCGTCAAAGGTCATTGCGACGATGCCGGTGTAATCGCCTGGAGCAGGAATGGTGGCGTCTTTGAGAGCAATGTTCAGCGCCGCACGGAAGTTGACATCGGACTCAGCCTCGCCCACAACCGGTTGCGGAGTGGTCGACAGTTCAACGTTATTGATGGTGACCTTCAGATCGGCCGAACTTGCGCCAGAGATCAGTTTTGGCGTGCTGTCCAGGCTGGCATGTACCGAACCGTTGTTGTTACGGATATCGAAGAAGCCATTGACCTCGCCCATTTTGCCGGTGCTCGGGCGGAAGCTCATGTCCTGATCCTTGTTGACGAGATCAGGATCGGTAGGCACTACGTAGAAACCGTTGGTCGGCACGTGCGCAATGACGCTGATCGAGTGAGCCGCTTCACCGGCAGCAAATGCCCCGGACGAACCCAGTGCCAGAAGAGCCAGAGGAGCAGCGATTGCGAATTTCTTGAACATTGTTAAGTACCTGTTTTTTAGTGGGATCGATTCATTGAAAGTTGAAACGTGCCGCCTCTGGTCGGGCCGCTTTATTTCAACTTTCAACGCCGGTGCATCTTCGGCTACAGGATCCGGAAAGTAAGCAGGCAACTTCCGATGAGCGCGTAGTTCAACCGCCTCACGACTGGAAGGAAAAAAACACAAAAAAAAGAAATACTAAAAGATGACTGTAAGTTGCGACCTACAGACAGTTTGGTAGAAAAAACCATACAGCAGTTTGCACCATATAACATAGTAACCTGGCGACTTTTAGAATACCAACTCTAAACTTATTAGAGTAATAACTTCAACTTTCCAGAAAAATTCCGTCCGTGCGAAATATCCTGCCGGCCCCTTCTAATTTCCATCGGTTGGTGCAGCGCCGCTGGTCAGCTGACGCCAGCGTTGCTGAAAAAACGTCTTCCGTGTCGATAAGATATATCTTACGCTGTATCTAAACACGACACAGAGAAGGAAAAAATGAGAGACCATCATTCCCCCCACCGCGAACACGGTGACGGCCGCGACGGCTTTGAGAAGCGCCCGGGCCGCGAACGCGGTGGACGCGGCCCGCGGGTATTTGCCCCCGGCGACCTGAAATTGCTGCTGCTGGCGCTGATTGCCGAACAGCCGTGCCACGGCTACGACCTGATCCGCCAGATCGAGGGCATGTTCGACGGCGCCTACAGCCCCAGCCCCGGTGTGATCTACCCGACCCTGACCTTTCTGGAAGAAAGCGAAATGATTCAGGGCGACGCCGAGGGCGGGAAAAAATGCTACCGCGTGACCGACGCCGGTCGCGTTTCCCTGGAGGAGCAAGCCATTGCCCTGGAGGGCGTACGCATGCGCATTGACGTCAGCAAACGTTCATTGCGCGGCTATGACCGCCCGGCCGAGATCCACGAAGCCGTGCATAACCTGCGGCATGCCCTGCAACTGCATCACGGGCGCTGGAGCGCGGAAGAAATCCAGCGGGTGGCCGCCTTGCTCAATGACACCGCCAAAGCCATCGTCGACGGCCCCGCCGTTGTCACTGCATCGGAGAAAAGCGAATGACTGAAGTGATCGCGCACACCATTCACCGCGTCATGCATGAAATCAAACGTCGTCGCCTGGAAGTCGTGCGGGTGGTCGACCTGACCCCGAGGATGCGCCGGATTACCTTGGGCGGCCCTGAGTTGGCAGGTTTCGTCAGCCTCGGCACGGACGATCACGTCAAACTGTTTTTTCCACAGAACGCAGCGGAGCAGGCGACGCTGGAAACCCTGGTGATCGGCGCCGGCAAAGACAATGGACCGATGCCAGCGATGCGCGACTACACCCCGCGGCGCTACGACCTTGACACGCTGGAGCTGGACATCGACTTCGTGCTCCACGGCGACGGCCCGGCCGCCACCTGGGCCGAACAAGCCAGGCCCGGTCAGTTCCTGCACATCGGCGGGCCACGGGGTTCGATGATCGTGCCGGATATGTTCGACAGCTACCTGCTGATCGGCGACGAAACCGCCCTGCCCGCCATTGCCCGTCGTCTGGAAGGGTTGGCGGCCAATCGTCAGGCACTGGTCATTGTGGAAGTGGAGAACGGCGCCGAACAGCAAAAACTCGAAAGCCCGGCGCAGGTCAATGTAATCTGGGTCTTGCGCGAAGGCGGCCGGAATAACCTGCTGACCACGGTGAAAGAACTGCAAGTGCCCAGTGGCAATCTGTACGCCTGGGTGGCGACCGAGAGCAAAGTGTCGAGGCAGATTCGCCGGGTGCTGCTGGATGAGCATGGGCTGGACGAGCAGTTCGTCAAGGCGGTTGGCTACTGGCGACTGGACGACGCCACCGAAGAATAAACAAGCCCCCCCTGTAGGAGCTGGCTTGTCGGATCGCCGCACCGCAGCGAAGGCGGTGTGTCATTCGACACGTGTGGTGACTGACCCACCGCTTTCGCCGGCAAGCCGGCTCCTACAGGGGCCCCAGGTGACTCAAGGGTTACGCCGCCACCGGTCCAGGCCAATCATCAGCAAGGCAATCCCCACAAACCCCACCAACAACCCACCCGCATTGATAAACACCTGTGGATAACCCAGCTTGTCGACATTGATGAATGGATACGGATAAGCAGCCAGCAGATGCCCCCGCAGCAACGCATAAGCGAAGTACACCAGCGGATAAATCAACCACAGCGCGATGTTCCGCAGACGCAGGGTGCCTTTGGGCACACAGCACCACCACCAACCCAGAAACAGCAGCGGCATCACATCATGCATTAACTCGTCAGCCAGGAACTGCCAGCCTTCGGGGTGCCATAAATGGCGCAACAACAGGTTGTACGCCAGCCCCACCAAAGTAATGCTCGCCGCTATGCCACTGCTCACCCCCGGCCGCAAGAACCAGCGGCGCGCCGCCGACTCCCGGGACGTCAGCTCACACGTCAACACAGTCGCCACCAGCGCGTTGGTCAGCACGGTAAAATAGCTGAAAAAACTCATCAGCCCGCCAAGCAGACTGGCTTCGATGCTCCAGCGCAGGTAAAGAATCAGGTACAGCTGAATACTCAATCCCGCCCAGCCGAGGAAGGCCGCCACGGCAACGAAACGACGTCGCGTAACGGGGGGTTTGAGCATACTCAGACCGGTCGCTTGGTGCGCATCAACTTCACGTACAAGCGCTCGACCTTCTCCCGTGCCCACGGGGTTTTGCGCAGGAAGGTCAGGCTCGATTTAATGCTCGGGTCGCTTTTGAAGCAACGGATATCGATGCGCTCGGCCAGCCCCGACCATTCGTAATGCTCAACCAGGGCATTGAGGATCTGCTCCAGCGTCACACCGTGCAGCGGATTGTTGTTCTGTTCGGTCATGCCGGGCCTTTGAGCGAAGTGGGAATTGGAAGCCGCGCACCTTAGCCGAGGGATTCCTCCGGGGAAAGCGATCTGTGCGCTATCTCATAAATGTAGGCGAACCTGTAGGAGCTGGCTTGCCAGCGAAGACGGTGTGTCAGCCGGCGCAAATGTCAACTGACACACCGCCTTCGCTGGCAAGCCAGCTCCTACAGGGGATCTTCGGCGGATATGGGATTTGTGTATCCACCGACTATTACCGATTCCGAAACGCTGCATGTCAGCAAAAGCCCTTTCTCTATTTGTAACAGGACATTATCCTTACGCCCGCCAAGCTGAAACGCTTCTGCCGCCCGCTTCATCCTGCTGCTTTCAGTTCATCCTCAGAAAAAGATCAAGAATTCCTTCTCTATGCCTTATTTTCAATCTCCGCGAGACAGCGCTGTCCGCACCACTGTTGCCAGCCGAAAAGTCCTGAACCTGATGGGCGGTTTCGCCGTTTTAAGCCTCGCCACCTGCGTCCAGGCTGCCCCGGCTTTCGACAGTGACTCACCGTGGATGCTCGGCGACTGGAACGGCACGCGTACCGAGCTATCGGAAAAAGGCTACGACTTCAAAGTCGATTACACCGGTGAAATGGGCAGCAACCTGCATGGCGGCTACGACCACGATCGCACCGCCCGCTACAGCGATCAGTTCGGCTTCGGCACCCACCTGGACCTACAGAAAATCCTCGGCTGGAACGACGCAGAATTTCAGCTGACCATCACCGAGCGCAGCGGTAACAACATCAGCAACGACCGGATCAACGATCCGCGGGTCGGCGGCTTCACTTCGGCCCAGGAAGTCTGGGGCCGTGGCCAGACCTGGCGCCTGACGCAGATGTGGTATCAGCAAAAATTCTTCGACCAGAAGCTCGACATCAAGGTCGGCCGCTTCGGCGAAGGCGAGGACTTCAACAGCTTTCCCTGCGATTTCCAGAACCTGGCGTTCTGCGGCTCCCAGGTCGGCAACTGGGTCGGGGGCATCTGGTACAACTGGCCAGTCAGCCAGTGGGCGATGCGGGTTAAATATCACCTGACTCCCGAGCTTTACGCGCAGATCGGCGCTTACGAGCAAAACCCGTCGAACCTTGATCGCGGTAATGGATTCAAGCTCAGCGGCAGCGGCACCCAGGGCGCGATCCTGCCGGTGGAGCTGGTGTGGTCGCCGAAGCTCAATGGCCTGCCGGGGGAATACCGCGCCGGGTATTACTACAGCAACGCCGATGCTACCGATGCCTACAAGGACAGCAATGGCCAACCGGCTGCCCTGAGCGGCGAGGCTTACCGCAGCGCGTCAAGCAAACACGGCGTGTGGCTAGGTGTGCAACAGCAACTGACCAGCCGCGCCAGCGACCATTCTCGCGGCTTGAGCGTGTTCGCCAACGGCACGATGCACGACAAGAAGACCAATGCCATCGACAACTATGTCCAGGCCGGCGTCGTCTACAAAGGCCTGTTCGATGCCCGTACCAGGGACGATATCGGTTTTGCCCTGGCCCGGGTCCACGTCAACCCGGCCTACCGCAAGAACGCCGAGGCGACCAACCAGGCGCGTGCTGTATCTGATTACAACGACCCGGCGTTCCTGCCACCGCAAGACACCGAATACAGCGCCGAACTCTATTACGGCGTGCACGTCACGAACTGGCTGACCGTGCGTCCGAACCTGCAATACATCCGCCACCCCGGTGGCGTGGACCGGGTCGATGACGCGCTGATTGGCGGGATCAAGGTCCAGTCATCGTTCTAACCAACACCGTACCCCCCTGTAGGAGCTGGCTTGCCAGCGAAGGCGGCTTGTCAGCCAACAGATGTCAACTGACACACCGCAACCCCTGTAGGAGCTGGCTTGCCAGCGAAGGCGATGTGTCAGCCAGCACAAATGTCAACTGACACACCGCAACCCTGTAGGAGCTGGCTTGCCAGCGAAGGCGGCCTGTCAGCCAGCACAGATGTCAACTGACACACCGCTTTCGCTGGCAAGCCAGCTCCTACAAAGGACCGCATTCAACCGAAGCATTTTTATCTGAACCCTGCCCGCACAGGATCGTCATCTACAGTGAACTTGCGCGGGACTACTTAAAACGTCACGGAGAACCACACTATGAGCACTGATGGTGCTTTGAGTCGAAGCCGTCTGCTGCCGAGCCTGCTCGGCATCCTGCTTCTGCTAATGGGCCTGGCCATGCTGGCCGGGGGGATCAAGCTGAGCCTGCTCGGCGGCTCGCTGTATTACCTGCTGGCCGGCATCGGCCTGGCACTCACCGGCGTGCTGCTGATTGCCGCCCGCCGCGCTGCGTTGGGCCTGTACGCACTGGTGCTGTTCGCCAGCACGGTGTGGGCCCTGTGGGAGGTCGGCCTCGACTGGTGGCAACTGGTGCCGCGCCTGGCCATGCTGTTTGCGCTGGGCATCGTCATGCTGCTGCCATGGTTCCGTCGTCCGCTGTTGCGCGCAGGCGCCGCGCCGATGGGCACCGGCGCGCTGAGCGTGGCCGTGGTGCTTGCAGGTGCCACTGCGCTGGCCAGCCAGTTCACCAACCCCGGTGAAATCAAAGGTCAACTGGACCGCGACAGCGTGCCGGGCATGACCAACACCGCCCCGACCATGCCGGACGGCGACTGGAATTCCTACGGCCGCAGCGCCCACGGCGATCGTTACTCGCCCCTGGCCCAGATCACCCCGCAAAACGTGAACAAACTGGTACCGGCCTGGACTTACCGCACCGGCGACCTGCCAGGGCCGAACGACCCGGGTGAAACCACCGCCGAGAACACCCCGCTGAAAGTCAACGGCATGCTCTACGTGTGCACGCCGCACAGCCAGGTGATCGCCCTAGACCCGGACACCGGCAAGGAAATCTGGCGTTTCGATCCGAAGCTCTCCACCCAGAACGCGGAGAACTTCAAGGGTTGGGCGCACATGACCTGCCGTGGCGTGACCTATCACGATGACGCCGTCTATGCCTCCGAGCAGAGCCCGACCGGCACCGCCAGCACCACGCCCGTCAGCACTGTCTGCCCACGTCGCATCTTCCTGCCGACCGCCGATACGCGCCTGATCGCCCTCGACGCCGACACCGGCAAGATGTGCGAAGACTTCGGAGACAAAGGCCAGGTCGACCTGCGCGCCAACATCGGCGGCTTCACCGCCGGCGGTTACTACTCCACCTCCCCACCGGCGGTCACCAAAGACCTGGTGGTGATTGGCGGCCACGTCACCGACAACGTCTCCACTGACGAGCCAAGCGGCGTGATCCGCGCGTTCGACGTGCACACCGGCAAGCTGGTGTGGAACTGGGACAGCGGCAACCCGGACGACACCACGCCGATTGCCGAAGGCGAGGTCTACACCCGCAACTCACCGAACATG
>Ga0213829_1000210_pt1 | contig 70156 bp, 71 predicted proteins | sample MC6MC0896MG_FD_180665 | JGI IMG/M metagenome (GOLD analysis project Ga0213829, IMG submission 180665) | Enriched soil aggregate microbial communities from Iowa State University, Ames, United States - MC6-MC0896-MG | ecosystem: Environmental > Terrestrial > Soil > Unclassified | place: USA: Iowa... | reverse complement strand
AGGCAAACCAAAACAATTTTACCAAATCTAAACCAAACAAACCATCACGATTCTTTCAATCCCATAACCAGCCCATCCGCTCACCGAGGCTATTTGCCAACAAGCGGACCCGCTCACCCATTGTTTCTATAATGTCTGGTCGTGCCTCAGCGGCCATCATGGAAAGCGCGATGCCTGCAGCCGGATGAAATGGGCGATCACAAATCGCAGCACCTATGCAAAACATGCCTTCGCGCAATTGCCCATTATCAAGCGAATAGCCTTTCGCTCTGACCTCAACCATTTCGGCTTTGAGCTTTTCAGGGGATCGTACGCTTGAGGGGGTAATCGGTTGCGGCCACTCTATAGGTAAGTGTCTCGCCAGTTCTTGCTCAGACATCGCTGATAACATGGCCTTGCCAGTCGCAGTAAACACCGCAGGCACACGCATACCCATACGGAAAGTGATGCCAAGCGGTGCGGTTGAATTGCGGCAGGACAGATAGATAACGTCCGGCCCCTCAAGATTAGACAGTGTCAATGTATAGGCATCAAGCCCTTCAGCTTCAGCCAGGGCTTCATGAAATGCATCGACAATATCGCTTTGCGCCAAAAACACATTGGCCCAGTGCACCGCATGCGGCCCCATCGCAAAACTTCCATCACGATTGAGCTTCAATAGATTCAAATGAACCAATGTCTGACACAGACCATGCACGCTACTCTTCGGCAACTTTGTCAGGCGAACGATATCCGCAAACTTCACGCCCTCCCCGTCGCCTTTATTGGATTGGGCAATCTGATCCAGAATTTGAGCGGCACGCGCCACTGCCGGAACCAGCTTCCGGGAACTCTCACGCTCGCTCAACGTTTTATCCATGTGTCAGACCGTTCCCCTTGACAACAGATTGACTTTATCAGCCACACTCTGTTTAGTTCAACATGCAGTAGCTGGTTCAATATACTGAACAACCCACCTCTTCAAGATCAGAATGGAATCTTAGTTATGATTGCCCTGAAAGATGCCTCACTGCTCAAATCGCAATGCCTTGTAGATGGAAGCTGGATAGACGCCGCGGATGGCACAACCATTGATGTGACCAACCCGGCTGATGGCTCACTTATTGGCACAGTCCCTTCCCTGTCCATTGATGTCATCAAGGACGCGATCAATGCCTCGAACAAGGCACTTCCGGCCTGGGCTGCGAAAACCGCCAAAGAGCGCGCAGGCATTTTGCGTAAATGGTTCGACCTCATCGTTGCCAATGCCGATGACATTGCTCTTATAATGACGTCTGAACAGGGAAAGCCGCTCGCCGAGGCGCGCGGCGAAGTCCTTTATGCTGCATCTTTCATTGAATGGTTCGCGGAAGAAGCCAAACGTGCCTATGGCGACACGATTCCGGCAACGCAGGCCGGGCAACGTCTGACTGTCATCCGCCAGCCTGTTGGTGTTACGGCTGCAATCACGCCGTGGAATTTCCCGGCTGCAATGATCACCCGCAAAGCTGCACCCGCACTGGCTGCTGGCTGCACAATGATCGTTCGTCCCGCAGACCTGACGCCACTGACAGCTCTCGCTCTTGGGGTACTGGCTGAGAAGGCTGGCATTCCGGCAGGCGTACTACAGATCGTCACCGGCAAAGCCCGTGAAATCGGTGCCGAACTCACCAGTAATGATATTGTGCGCAAACTGTCCTTCACGGGCTCCACCGAAGTTGGCCGCCTCCTGATGGCGCAGTGTGCGCCGACCATCAAGCGCATCTCGCTTGAACTGGGCGGCAATGCGCCATTCATCGTTTTCGATGATTCCGATATTGATGCCGCCGTCGATGGTGCGATGCTTTCCAAATATCGCAATGCCGGTCAGACCTGTGTTTGCGCAAACCGCATCTATGTGCAGCGCGGTATTTACGACAGATTTGCTGAAAAGCTCGCGGCAAAGGTCAAAGAGCTCAAAGTCGGCAACGGCACGGAGCCGGGCGTGGTCATCGGGCCGATGATCGAGGAAAAAGCCATCACCAAGGTCAAGGCACATATCGAAGATGCGGTATCGAAAGGCGCGAAGCTCATTACCGGCGGCAAAGAGCTAGGTGGGCTGTTTTTCGAACCCGGCGTTCTGACAGGCGTCACCCCCGACATGATTGTCGCCAAGGAAGAAACTTTCGGCCCGCTCGCACCACTCTTTGCTTTCGACACGGAAGAAGAAGTCGTGGCGATGGCCAATGACACGATCTTTGGTCTCGCCGCCTATTTCTATACGGAGAATTTCAGCCGTGCGATCCGCGTCAGCGAAGCTTTGGAATATGGCATGGTCGGTCACAACACGGGACTGATTTCAAATGAAGTCGCACCATTCGGCGGTGTAAAACAATCCGGCCTTGGCCGCGAAGGCTCAAAATACGGCATCGAGGAATATCTCGAAACAAAGTATATTTGCAGCGCTTACAAGCGCTAAAAATCGACCGATACGACTTTATAAGGGCGGCACGCATTGTTCGCGCCGCCTTTTTTTATTATAGACGATGCAAACCATCCCAGGGTGTTTGCCCGCAATAATCCGGAAAAATTCATGCTGCGCCGACTCTACGACTGGACGATCTCGCTTGCCGCCCGAAAGTCTGCCGAATATTGGCTCGCTTTCATCGCTTTTGTAGAAAGCTCAGTTTTTCTGGTGCCGGCCGATGTGCTCTTTCTTCCGATGGCGCTCGCACGCCCTGAACGCGCCTATCGCTATGCGCTTGTGGCGACGATCTTTTCCGTTCTTGGCGGCATAGCGGGCTGGTATCTTGGCTATCATGCCTATGAGCAGGTCGCAAAGCCTGTGCTTGAAATGTATGGCAAGCTCGACACATTTGAGCAAATGCGCGGCACGACCAGCGCCGATATGATTTTGCTGATGCTCATCACATCCGGCTTGTCGCATCTGCCACCAATTAAGGTTGTGACAATTCTTTCGGGTGCGGCGGGCATCAACATCTGGCTGTTTATTGCATCCGCAATTATTGCGCGTGGCGCACGCTTCTTCTTTCTTGCATGGCTTTTAAAGCGTTATGGCGAGCCTATCCGCCACTTTATCGAAAAGCGCCTCGGCCTGCTGGCTGGTCTTGTTGCCGTGGTACTGATTGCACTCTTTTTCGCGGTTAAATATCTTCACGCCTGATTTCGCCACAAGTCGGTCAAAATAAATTGCTTGGAGACGAAGCAATATTTTTGATTAATAGAGCGCATCCAGAAAAGTGGAAGCCGGTTTTCGTTACAAGATGCGCGAAAAATAGACAGAGCCAGTATGGCGCAGGAAATTTCAAATGGCATTTGCACTTAACGAACCGATTGGCAAAATTCAGGCCTGGACCGCAGGCGTCATGACAATAGGCCTTGCTGCAACGGTTGGCACGGCACTCGGCTTCGAGCATATTGGCGGCTTCATGCCTTGCAAACTCTGCCTTGAAGAGCGCACACCCTATTATATCGGCGTCCCGGTTCTTGCGGCAGCCTTTATTTCCTATGTCTTGAAACTACCTCCAGTGCTGATACGCGGTCTGATCCTGATCGGCGCGCTGCTGATGACCTTCAGTCTGGCACTTGCGATCTATCACACCGGCGTTGAGCTTAAATATTGGCCGGGTCCGGCTGATTGCAGTGCAGCCACGATGAAGATCACGCTCGATGCAGGCAATCTGCTCGGCGATCTCAATTCGACCCGTCCGCCTGCATGTGACAGCGCACCGGGCTTCTTCCTCGGCCTGTCATTTGCCGGATGGAATGTCGTCGCAAGCCTGCTTTTTGCAGCAATTGGCTACTATGGCGCATTTGCAAAGAGTGGGAAGTAAAAGGGAATTCTGAGGGGTTAAGGCTCCAATTCGACATCCCAATAAAGGAAGTCTAGCCAGCTATCGTGAAGATGGTTGGGTGGGAAAAGACGCCCATTATTGTGCAGATCCTGCACCGTGGGCTGGACGGGTTTCTGGCGCGGCCACATATGTGCACTGGTCGGCATCAAGCCGCCCTTGCGTAAATTGCATGGTGAACAGGCGGCGACCACATTTTCCCACGTCGTCTCGCCGCCATGGCAACGCGGGGTAACGTGATCAAAGGTCAGATCATGCGGCGAGCCGCAATACTGACATTCAAACCGATCACGGAGGAATAGATTGAAGCGTGTGAAAGCCGGATAGCGCGGTGGCTTCACATATTCCTTCAAACAAATCACACTCGGAACGCGCATGGAAAAAGATGGCGATGATACGAGCTGATCGTATTCAGCCACAATATGCACGCGTTCGAGAAACACGGCCTTGATCGCATCCTGCCAGGACCAGAGCGATAAAGGGTAATAGCTTAGCGGTCGATAATCCGCATTGAGAACCAGAGCAGGCAAACCGCTGCTCGAAACGGTTCGGGGAGAGACGGCTACATTCAAGAACGCACCTCCTTCAGACCAATTCCGAAAGAAAAGTGCGAATGGCTTTCCATGCGGAATTGCGCTTCTAAAGCATGTCGCGGAAAAGTGGGCACCGGTTTTCCGATAACGACATGCGCTAAAACAAAAAACTAAAGCGTATTATATGAATACAATAAAAACCAATACGCTTTAGCAAAGCGCCGCGCGTCCATTCTGGGCGCAACCTACGACGCTCCAACCTTGTGAAGGCAGCACATTCGACAGGCCGTATATCAGCTTCTGCGAATCGAAATGCCGTCATCACCTGATGGAGATAATGTAATCCCGAGGTGACAGGATTGTGAAGCGGAAACGCATTTATGGCCCTGCAAACACGCAAGATTTACAACAGCGGTGCGGCCTCCCGCCCCTTGATTGCGGCGTAATATGCCCAGAACAAACGCGCTGCCACACCGCGCCATGGCGCCCAGTCTTCCGCAAGCAGACGAAGTGCGGCCGCATCGGGCCTCGTTTCATGCGCAAAGGCGTGTCCGACTGCGGCCTGCAGCGCGACATCACCTGCCGGAAAAACATCCGGATGACCGGCTGCAAACAACAGATAAACTTCTGCCGTCCACGGCCCGATACCCTTGATAGCCGTCAGCATGCTGATAGCCTCCTCGGCGGGCAAATCGCAAAGACCATGCAAATCAATAGAACCCGCGGCCAATGCTTCGCTTAACGCCAAAAGCGTCCTTTGCTTGGGTCGCGAAAGTCCAGCAAAACGCCATGCTTCCTCACCGCCTGCAATGTAGGCCTGCGGTGTGATCGGGTTGATCACCTGTTGAAACCGCGCCCAGATGGCGCTCGCACTCGCCGTTGAGACCTGTTGCGCAACAATAATGGAAGCAAGGCTTTCAAAACCGGGTTCCGAACGGCGCAAGGGCACGGCATGAGAACGGCTGCGTATATCCCCCAGCCGGGCATCAGCCAGCACCAGCGCCTCAAGCCCCGCTTCAATATCGCTCAATGTATCGATCCGCCGCATGGCATGACCTTTCATTTCTGTTCTGCGCAAAGTACCAATGCAGTCAGATGTTAATCGATTGACCTAACCATGAACCAGCCTGTTTTCCGTTTTGCACCAAGCCCCAATGGCCAGCTACATCTCGGCCATGCTTATTCTGCTCTTCTCAATGCGCATATGGCAAATGAAGCGAGCGGCCGTTTTTTGCTGCGCATGGAAGACATTGACACGACACGCTGCACACAGGCGCTCGAACAGGGCATCTATGACGACCTTCACTGGCTTGGGCTTGAATGGGAGCAGCCGGTGCGGCGTCAGTCAGAGCATTTTGGCGAATATCGCAACGCGCTGACGAAACTCACCGATAAAGGCCTTGTTTATCCGGCATTTCTGAGCCGCACAGACGTGCGTCAGCAAATTGGCGAGGCCTTGGCAAAAGGCGAGGAATGGCCTTCTGATCCTGACGGCACACCGCTTTATCCGCAAAGCGAACGTGATCTGAGCGAAAAACACCAGATGGAGCGCATTGCATCCGGTGCACCTTATGCTTGGCGGCTCAATATGGAAAAAGCGCTGACTGTCGCAGGCGAAGCCTTGTTCTGGAATGAAAGTGGTATCGGCCCGAATGGAGAAAACGGCCCCCTCGCCGCCAATCCCGCGCAATGGGGTGACGTTGTGATCGCACGCAAGGATACGCCGACCAGCTATCATCTTTCCGTTGTGGTGGATGATGCGCTGCAAGGCATCACCCATGTCGTGCGCGGGAGCGATCTTTTCCACGCCACATCGGTGCACCGGCTTTTGCAAAATCTGTTGGGCCTGCCCGAACCGCTTTATCATCACCATGATCTGGTGTTGGGTGATGACGGTTTGAAACTCTCCAAAAGCCGCAAGGATACCGCACTCGCATCATTGCGCGAGCAGGGCTTTACCCCCGCCGATATCCGCGCAAGACTATCACTTTAAACACCATTTTCGCCGCAGCGTCACAGATGATGTGCCCTCATGCCGATTGACGTGAGCGTGCCAAAGCGGTTCAAAGAAGCATGAAGCTGGCGTTGAAAGACACTGGCGATAATTTTGTTTATTTTGAAGGAGGCGGAGCCATGAAGAATTACGTTGAGATTGAAGGCTTGCGCGTTGCCCCTGAACTTGTGGAATTTCTGGCAAGCGAAGCAGCCCCCGGCACAGGCGTTGAGCCGGAAAAATTCTGGAAGGGCTTTGCCGCCATCATCCGTGATCTGGCACCCAAAAACCGCGCGCTCCTTAAAAAACGCGACGATCTGCAAGCAAGGATCGACGCCTGGTATAAAGAAAATCGCGACAAGGGCTACACGCAAGCTAATTATCAGCAGTTCCTAAAAGATATTGGCTATCTCCTGCCCGAAGGCGGAGAGTTCAAGGTTTCCACCGCCAATGTCGATCCCGAAATCATGCACATTGCCGGTCCGCAGCTGGTGGTTCCGGTGATGAATGCCCGTTATGCGCTCAACGCTGCCAATGCCCGCTGGGGTTCGCTCTATGATGCACTTTACGGCACCGATGCTATTTCCGAGGCCGACGGCGCGGAAAAAGGCAAAGGCTACAATCCAAAACGCGGCGAAAAAGTCATCGCATGGGCCAAGAATTTTCTCGACGAAAGTGCGCCACTGAGCGACGGCAAATGGGCTGATGTTGCAGCATTGAGCGTCAAAGACAGCAAGCTTGCAATTTCGCTCACCAATGGTTCAACGACGCGCTTGCAGGATGCTGGCCAGTTCAAGGGCTATAATGGCGATGCCGCCAACCCGACCAATGTATTGTTGGCCAGAAACAATATGCATGTCGACATCGTTATCAATGCAGACAGCCCAATTGGCAAGACCGATCCGGCGCATATTGCGGACATGATTCTCGAATCGGCTATCAGCACGATTCAGGATTGCGAAGATTCAATTGCTGCCGTGGATGCTGAGGACAAGGTTGCGGTTTACCGCAACTGGCTTGGCCTCATGAACGGCAAGCTTGAAGACACCTTTGAAAAAGGCGGCAAGCAGACGACCCGCCGCCTCAACAGTGACCGCAGCTATAAATCTGCCGATGGCTCCGAGCTCACGCTCAAGGGTCGCTCGCTGATGCTGGTTCGTAACGTTGGGCATCTGATGACCAACCCTGCAATCATCGACGCAGACGGACATGAAGTGCCCGAAGGTCTGATGGATGCGGCCTTCACCAGCCTGATTGCACTGCACGATATTGGCCCCAATGGTCGTCATATGAACTCACGCGAAGGCTCGGTTTATATCGTCAAGCCGAAGATGCATGGGCCGGAAGAAGTGGCCTTTGCCAATGAGATTTTCACCCGTGTTGAAGATATGCTCGGCATGAAGCCGAACACGCTGAAAATCGGCATCATGGATGAAGAACGCCGCACCACCGTCAATCTCAAAGAGGCGATCCGCGCCGCAAAGGAGCGTGTGGTCTTCATCAATACCGGCTTCCTTGATCGCACTGGCGATGAAATTCATACCTCGATGGAAGCTGGTCCGATGATCCGCAAGGGCGACATGAAGCAGGCCGCATGGATCGGCGCTTATGAGCAGTGGAATGTCGATATTGGCCTTGAATGTGGCCTTTCCGGCCACGCGCAGATCGGCAAGGGCATGTGGGCGATGCCGGACCTTATGGCCGCAATGCTGGAGCAGAAGATCGCGCATCCAAAGGCTGGCGCAAACACCGCGTGGGTACCATCGCCAACCGCAGCGACCCTGCACGCAACCCATTATCATCAGATCGATGTTGCGGCAGTTCAGGAGAAGCTCAAAAGCCGCCCGCGCGCAAAGCTGGATGATATTCTCTCCGTGCCCGTGGCGAGCCGTCCGAACTGGACACCGGAAGACATCCAGCACGAAATTGACAACAATGCACAGGGCATTCTTGGCTATGTTGTACGCTGGGTCGATCAGGGGGTGGGCTGCTCGAAAGTCCCTGACATCAACAATGTCGGCTTGATGGAGGACCGCGCAACATTGCGCATTTCCGCACAGCATATCGCAAACTGGCTCTATCACGGCGTCATTTCCGAAGACCAGGTGATGGAAACGCTAAAGCGCATGGCCGCAGTGGTGGACAAGCAGAACGAAGGCGATCCGCTTTATCGCCCGATGGCAGCAAATTTCGACAAGTCGATTGCCTTTCAGGCCGCTTGTGATCTGGTCTTCAAAGGCCGCGAACAGCCGAACGGTTACACCGAGCCGGTCCTGCATCGTCGTCGACTTGAGCTAAAAGCGCATAGCTAACTCCTTAAAAAACGGCGGGAAAATCCCGCCGTTTTCTTTGGCGGCTACATAAAACCTGCTTGACTCCATTATGATAGATATTATTCTAAGATAATGGAAAATTCTATTGAGAAACTCGACAGTGCCATTGGCGAAAACCTGCGCCGCCTGCGCCTCGCGCAAGGCATGACGCTGGATGCACTCGGCGACGCCTCTGGCGTCAGCCGTGCAATGATCTCTCGCATTGAGCGCAGCGAGACAAGCCCAACTGCACAATTGCTTGCACGCATATGTGCAGCGCTCGGCACCTCGCTTTCAGTCTTTTTTGCCGATGCAGAAGCCGCACCATCACCGTTTATTAAGCGCGATCATCAGCCAGTCTGGCGCGACCCTGATACCGGCTATCTGCGTCGCTCTGTTTCGCCTCCGGGAACTGGCTCAAGTGTCGATATGATCGAGGTTGAATTTCCACCCGCTGCAAAAGTCTCCTTTGCCCCGCAAATAGCCAATGCAGGTATCACCCAGCATATGTGGGTGATCACTGGCGAGATGGAAATCACTGTCGGCGACAAGAATTACAACTTGCAACAAGGCGACTGTCTTTACATGCCGCTCATGGCTGGCATCAGTTTTTATAATCCCGGCCCGGTTCTCGCGCGTTATGTCATCGTGCTCGAACGACGTGGCAATATCTGAAAGCAATAAAATGATAAGCGTCATCAATTTTGGAGAGGCAAAAGCCGCAATACCCTCACTTGCCGAAATCCTGTCTGATTGTGTGAACGGCGGCGCATCGGTGGGTTTCATGGCCCCCTGCGAACCGTCAGGTTTCATCCCATATTGGAATCGCGTTGCCAATGAAGTCGACGCCGGTGAAACGTCGCTTGTCATTGCCGAACACCGGGGCGAGATTGTTGGCACGGTGCAGCTTGGCCTTTCGCAAATGCCCAATCAGCCACATCGCGCCGACATCAAGAAACTCCTCATTCACCGCAAAGCGCGTGGTCTTGGCATTGCCAGCAAATTGATGGAAACAGTCGAACAGGAAGCGCGCAATCACCGAAAAACCCTGATTTGCCTCGATACAGCCACCGGCAGTCCGGCGGAAGCAATCTACACGCATCTTGGCTGGGAGCGGGTTGGCGTCATTCCGAATTATGCGCTTTATCCCGACGGCAGCCCCTGCGCGACAACACTCTTCTATAAAGGCCTTTAAAATGCCACTGACCATACGCCATGCAACGAAAGCCGACCTACCGACGCTGCTTGCAATCTATAATGATGCGGTCGAAAACACGCTCGCTATCTGGAACGAGCAACTGGTCGATCTGGAAAATCGCCGTGAGTGGCTTGAGAACCGCAATCGCGACGGGTTCCCCGTTCTTGTAGCCGAACGCGGCGATCAGGTGCTCGGCTATGCAAGCTACGGCCCTTTCCGCCCCTTCGTAGGTTTCCGCCACTCCTCGGAACTCTCGGTTTATGTCGCAAGCGACGCGCGCGGCGGCGGCATTGGCCGAACCCTTCTCGCAGAACTTATCGAAGAGGCACGTGAACGAAAGGTTCATGTCCTTGTTTCAGCCATCGAAGCAGGCAATGCCGCTTCCATCGCGCTTCATAAATCGCAAGGCTTTGAGGAATGCGGCACACTCAAACAGGTCGGTCAAAAATTTGGCCGCTGGCTCGATCTTCTGTTCATGCAGAAAATTCTCTAAACATTAAGCGCCGATCTGATTGAATCAGATCGGCGCTCTAACGCAGGTCAGATTATGCTCTCATGTTTAACTCGTCTGCGAAACGGCACTTGCCGTAGACACATTATCAAGGCCGATGGCACCTTCCACCTGATCGCCGCGCGCCATCAGATACAAGCCAAGTGCTGAGGTCAGCACTGCAATGAACACCAGATACCATGCGTGCGCCATCGGATTGACCGCCAGAAAAGACGTCACAATGACCGGCGTCAAACCACCGAAGATCGCATAGGAAACATTGTAGGAAAACGACAGACCCGAAAAACGAACCGGCGCTGGAAAGGCGCGAACCATGACATAAGGAACCGCACCGACCATGCCGACCGAAAGCCCCATCACAGCATAAAGCGCAAAAAGCACAGGGAGAGAAACCGCCGCATAGCTGTAGAACACAAAGGTCGCGACACCAAAGAACACACCTGCAACAGCAAAGAACCGTCCGCTGCCGATACGATCAACAATCGCGCCAGCGCTGACCGTGCCAAACATCAGGAACAAGGTTCCAAAGCTTGTCGCAGCCAGCGATTGAAGTGCGCTATAGCCATAAAGCTTTTGCAGGAACGTGGCCGTCATCAGCGTGGTTACAACAATACCAGCCGACAAAATCCAGGTCAGCAGCATGGAAATGATAACTCCATGCATGTGTTCACGCAAAACTGTACCGAGCGGCAACTTGTCTTTGAGCAAATGGCTGTTTTTCATCTCGGTGAAGATCGGCGTTTCAGCCAGCCAGCGGCGCAGATAAACAGCAAACAGGCCGAAAATACCGCCGATAAAAAACGGAATGCGCCATGCATAGGCTGCCACATCTTCCGGTGTGAAAATCCAGTTAATCGCCGTCGCAATCAACGAGCCGATCATGATACCGAGAGTCAGGCCCGAGCAAAGAAAGCCACATGCCATACCAACGCGATTGGCAGGCACATGTTCAGCCACAAATGTCCAGGCACCGGGCACTTCACCACCAATGGCAGCGCCCTGTAACATACGAAAGATAATCAGCAGGATCGGCGCACCGATTCCGAGCGTCGCATAGGTTGGCAGACAGGCCATGGCCAGCGTCGAAATCGACATCAGGAATACCGAAAAGGCAAACACGCGCTTGCGACCGAACTTGTCACCAAAATGCGCAAGCACAATGCCGCCGATAGGACGCACCAGATAGCCGGCTGCGAAAATGCCAAAAGTCTGGATCAGCACCAGCCAGTCAGGCATGTCGGGTGGAAAAAACAGATGGCCGATCACGCTCGCAAAAAACACGAAGATGATAAAATCATAAAACTCCAGCGCGCCGCCAAGTGCCGAAAGGCCAAGAGTGCGAAAATCCTGCCGGTTTAGCGGTCGCGGATTGTTGTGTGCGTTGGTGTTTGTCGATGCCATCAATGTGTTCTTTTCTGATCTGGTATCCTGTGTTGAAGCCCTTTTATCGGACGATGTTTTAATGCGCCAGATGCCCCCTCGCCGCAAGGCTTGACTTTCAGCCTGCAAATCCTATTTTAGAATTATTCTAAACTATGGATTTTCACGATGCTTAGCCGTATTTTCCGCAATGGTCGCCGCCCGTTCGATTCGCTTTCGGAACAGGAGATACTCGCGCTCGCCATCTCTTCTGAAGAAGATGATGCACGCATTTATCTTGCCTATGCGGATGGTCTGCATGGTGAATTTCCGCAATCTGCCAAAATATTCGAGCAGATGGCAGCGGAAGAACATGAGCATCGCGATGCGCTGATCGAGCGGCACCGCGCCCGCTTTGGCGACCGCATTCCGCTCATCCGGCGCGAACATGTCAGCGGCTATTATGAACGCAAGCCTGACTGGCTCGTGCGCCCGCTTGGTATCGACAAGGTGCGCGAAGCTGCAACGCAAATGGAAGAGCAAGCCTATCGCTTTTATATTGAGGCTTCAAAACACGTCACCGATGCGCAAACCCGCAAGCTTCTGGGCGATCTGGCACAGCAGGAAAAGAAGCATGAAGCGAAAGCAGAGGCGCTTGAAGACGAGCTTACACCGCACAATGTTCAGGATGGAGAACGTGCGGCTGAGCGCAAACAGTTTATCCTGACCTATGTCCAGCCAGGGCTGGCCGGACTCATGGATGGTTCGGTTTCCACGCTTGCGCCAATTTTTGCTGCCGCCTTTGCCACGCAGGATACATGGCAGACATTTCTGGTGGGTCTGTCTGCATCGGTGGGTGCCGGTATTTCTATGGGTTTTACCGAAGCCGTGCATGATGATGGGAAACTGTCGGGTCGTGGCTCGCCAATCAAACGCGGTATTTCCTGCGGCGTGATGACGACGCTGGGAGGCCTCGGCCATACTCTGCCTTATCTGATCAAAGATTTCTGGACCGCGACAAGCATTGCCGCGATTTTGGTCTTCTTCGAATTATGGGCCATCGCCTTCATCCAGAACCGCTATATGGAAACGCCGTTCTTCCGTGCAGCGCTCCAAGTCGTGTTCGGCGGCGCTTTGGTTCTGGCAGCAGGCATATTGATCGGCAGCGCTTAAGCCTCGGCCACCTGTCGAGGCAGCGAAACTGGCCCATCGAAAGCATCAATGGCAATACGCCCCTGCCGGGAAACAGTGACGAAGCTATTTGCCGGAACCGACATCCAGTTTGCAGCTTCACCATCCAGCGGCTCGGAGACCACGCAAATGCCGGATGCACTGCCAAGCGTTGCCGTATAGAGCGTCGGCGCAAAAGCGTCAGTTGCATAACGTATCGCATAAAGCTGATTGCCATCAGAAAAAGCCGCTGTGAGGCGCAGAAATGGAGGCACACCCGCACACACGGCATCTTCGACAATTGTCGCAACCATACGCTTCATCGCGAGAACGGGGTCTCTATCGAGGCCAAATTCCAGCAACAGAAGAAAGATCAGCTCCGAATCGGTCGCACCGTGTTTTTGCGCATAAACCTCATCGCTCAGATGGCTTTCGAGCCTGCGCCGCAAGCGGTCGAAATTGCCGATTTGCCCATTATGCATGAAGCTCCAGCGGCCCGAAACAAAGGGATGGCAATTGGAACGACTGGTCAACCCGCCGGTTGAGGCACGCACATGCGCAAGAAAAAGGCGCGACCTGATCTGCCGCGCCAGACTGTGCAAATTCTGATCCGACCATGCCGGCAGAATATCCCGATAAAGCCCTGGTTCGCCGCGATGGCCATACCAGGCAACGCCAAAACCATCGCCATTGGTGCGCGTTTTGGCTTCATGCGCATCATGGCTTTGCGCCACGAGCGAATGACAGGGAGACGAAATAATGTCTTCCAGATAAGTCTCAGGTCCGAGATAGGCTGCCCATCGGCACATGTTTGTTCCGGAAATTACCGGCCCCGGTTATGCGTCCGCTCATAAAGCTGGCGAACGATTGTGCTCGCAGTCTTCTCGAACAAAAATGGCAAAATTGCATGGATCAGCGCTGCAAAGGCGGCGCCAAAAAGCTTGAATGAAAAACGTCTGGCAAAGGCCATGTGCTGAAAATAGGTTTCGTCTACTGATTCAGGATGCTCGGTAAAAAGGCGTGTAATACGTGTTGTCATTGGAAATACTCCCGTCAATGAGTAATTTGTTCCCGTTATTGAAGCGCCAAAGCGCTTTTCTGGAAAATCATTTTAGCAAAACCACACGAGATGAAATCTCAATTTATCCTTGTAAAATGCGATTTTATGAGACAATCATCCCAATATGAAACCATCATTGGACGAAATTGATCGCAAAATCTTGGATGAACTGCAAATTGACGGCACTTTGTCGGTTGATTCTTTGTCCGAGCGCGTGCACCTGTCGCGCAATGCCTGCTGGCGGCGCGTCAAGCGCATGGAGGATGAAGGCATCATCAAGGCGCGTGTTGCGCTTGTCGATGCCGAGATGGCGGGATGTGGCCTCTCCGTTTTCATTCTGGTGCGAACTTCAAGCCACGATCCCGAATGGCTGGGTAAATTTCGCACCGCCACAGCACGCCTCCCGGAAATCGTCGGCGTTTATCGTATGACGGGTGATCTCGATTATGTACTCAAAGCGCGTGTCGCGGATGTGAAGGCCTATGACCGGCTTTATCAGCGGCTGATCGCAAGCGTGCCATTGTCGGATGTGTCCGCTTCTTTTGTCATGGAAGAAATCAAGGAGACCACCGCAGTCCCACTAGATCGCGGTTGAATTAGACTTCAAAACGCATCTCATGGTGTAAAAGCATGACCCTGTGCAGCACTATCATTGCAAAACGTCAAATAGGATGTACACCTTTGATGCAATTTCACGTATGAGCATCGCCAATTAGCATTTCCAGCAAAAGCGCGTGAGCCTCTTGCGTAGGATAATGCGGAAAACAAATAATTAGAGCGTTTCTGATGCTTCAATCAAAACAGGAAACGCTCTGGATTTTCGCACGAAAGGCTCCCTCATGACCGCACCAACGCTCGGCATTATCCGCCTCGAACATGCGGAAGGCCTTGAACTCCCCGCTTATGAAACATCTGGCTCCGCTGGCATGGATCTTCGTGCTGCCGTTGCCGAAGATCGTCAGATTGTGCTTCTGCCGGGCCGTCGCACCTTGGTGCCAACCGGCCTCATCTTCGAAATCCCCGAAGGCTATGAAGTGCAAATCCGTCCCCGCTCGGGCCTCGCCTTCAAGCATGGCATCACCTGCCTCAACACGCCCGGAACAGTTGATTCGGATTATCGCGGCGAAGTGAAGGTGTTGCTGGTTAATCTTGGCGACGATGATTTCCGCATCGAACGCGGCATGCGCATCGCGCAGGCAGTCTTTGCGCCGGTCGTTCAGCCGAAAATCGAAGAGCGCACCGAGATCAGTGAAACCAAACGCGGCGCAGGCGGCTTCGGGTCAACTGGCACAGCTTAATCAGCTCAGACATCGTAATAATGAAAGAAAGCCGGGGCAAACCCGGCTTTTCTTTTGTCTCTCACGCATGATCTCAAAACAACGATTCAAGCCCCCATTTTTAGGACTATTGGGCGCATGACAAATAATTAAGATGAATTCTCGAGTGGGGAGACATAGATAACCATTCAAGACTGTTTTGATATTGATTTTCAGGGGTTGCAGGGTGCTTAAATCCAACGATTCACTTGCCACAGGCTCCAAAGCAAAGCGCGCAAAGCGTGGCCGCAGCCGTCTTTGGGTTTTGGTGCCACTTGCTGTGATCGTACTGGGTGCTGGCTGGTACTTTATGAGCCAACGTGAAACCGGCAGCCAGCAAAGCGCTTATTTGGCGGAAACCGTGAAACGCGGAAATATCGAAAACTCGATTACTGCCGTCGGCAAGTTGAGCGCATTGCGCAGTATCAATGTCGGCGCGCAGGTTTCAGGGCAGCTCAAAACTGTCAGAGTAGAGGTCGGCGATCAGGTAAAACAAGATGATCTGATTGCAGAAATCGACCCCTCGCCTTTTGAGAAGAAAGTCGAGATCGCAAGCGCCCAGCTCGATAATCTCAAAGCCCAATTGTTGAGCAAGCAGGCGCAGCTCACACTGAAAAAATCCAATGCAGCCCGCCAGCGTACTTTGCTCGCCACACGCAACGCATCGCAATCGACAATCGACCAGGCAGATGCAGATCTTGCTATGGCCGACGCAGACGTAAAAGCCTTAAACGCGCAAATCCGCCAGCAAGAAGCACAGCTTTCCAGTGACAAAGTCGATCTCGGCTACACCAAGATTTTTAGCCCTATGGTCGGCACGGTCGTCGATCAGGCTGCTAAGGAAGGCGAAACTCTCAACGCAGTTCAAAGCGCACCGACGGTTGTAACAGTTGCAGACCTTAAGGTCATGACGGTTGAAGCACAGGTTTCGGAAGCCGACATCAGCAAGCTTACGCCCGGCATGCCGGTCTATTTCACGCTGCTTGGCCAGCCCGATAAACGCTTCACCGGCACATTGCGCCAGATCAAGCCGACGCCGCAGACCGACAACAATGTCGTTCTTTATTATGCGCTGTTCGATGTTCCCAATCCAACCGGCGAACTCATGATCAATATGAGCGCGCAGGTCTATTTCGTCATAGATCAGGCCGATAATGTGCTGATTGTCCCGACCGCAGCTCTTCACTCCAAGCGCGAAAGCGCGGGCAAGCCGCAAACAACGGTGCAGGTTGTCGACAAAAGCGGTTCGGTGGCAGAACGCACTGTTGAAGTCGGTGTTCGCAACCGCGTACAGGCCGAAATCAAAAGCGGCCTTGAAGAAGGCGACAATGTCGTCGTCACCTCCGCATCGGAAACCGCAGGCCAAGGTCAGCGCGGTCGCAGGCCCGGCGGTATGTTCTTCTAATGGAACCAGTTATGAACGACATGCCGCTCATCCGGTTGCAGGATATTCGCAAGACCTATCACAACGGCGATCTTGCGGTCGAAGTACTGCATGGCATTACGCTTGATATTCGCGCCGGTGAATTCGTGGCAATCAAGGGCGCTTCCGGCTCGGGCAAATCAACGCTGATGAATATTCTGGGTTGTCTCGACAATCCCAGCGGCGGTGAATATTGGCTTGATGGCGAAGATGTCTCAATGCTTGACGCGGATGAACTGGCCGCTCTGCGTCGCCGGACCTTTGGCTTCGTGTTTCAGAGCTATAATCTCATTGCCACATCAACCGCGCAGGAGAATGTCGAAGTTCCTGCGATCTACGCCGGGATGCCCGCGAACGAACGCCATGAGCGCGCAGCCGAACTGTTGAACTCACTCAAACTCGGCGACCGGCTGGATCATCGTCCCAACCAGCTTTCCGGTGGTCAGCAGCAGCGCGTCTCGATTGCCCGCGCGCTGATGAATGGCGGACGCATTATTCTGGCCGATGAGCCGACAGGTGCGCTCGACAGCCAGAGCGGCGAAGATGTCATGGCGCTTCTGCGCTCTATGCACGAACAGGGCCATACGATTATCGTCATTACCCATGCCCGCGAGGTTGCAGAGCGCGCAGACCGGCTGATCGAGATTCGCGACGGGCAAATCCTGTCCGATACGGTAACGCGTGAAATGCAGGCTAGCGACGCCCCCCAGAAGCTTCAACAAATAGCGGCGAACAACGCCGCAGGCATGGCCGATATTTCGGAAGCGGTGAAAATGGCAATGCGTGCCTTGCGCGCCAATATCTTCCGCACAGTGCTGACTTTGCTCGGCATCATCATTGGTGTGAGTTCGGTCGTCACCATGCTTGCGATTGGCACCGGCGCGCAGAATTCAATCCTTGATCGCATCAATGCAATGGGCACCGATCTGATCCTCATCCGGCCATCCATGCCGGGTTTCCGCGGTTCGGGCTCGGTGGCAACACTGATACCTGAAGATGCGGATGCTATCCTGCAATTGCCCAATGTTAAAACGGCCGTGCCAGAAGTCACCGGCAGCGTGACGTTAAGACGTGGCAATGTCGATTATCAGTCTCAGGCGAATGGAACAGTTCCAGCTTTCTCCACGGCAAAGTCGTGGAAAATTGAGAGCGGCGATTTCATCACGGAAAATGACATGGACAGCTATGCGCCTGTTGCTGTCATTGGAAAAACAATCGAAAAAACACTCTTTCCAGACGGTTCAAACCCGATTGGCCAATATATTCTGATCCAGAAAATTCCGTTTCAGGTGATCGGAACACTGGAAGCAAAAGGCGCGGGCTTTGGTGGCTCCGATCAGGACGATGTGGTGATCGTGCCGCTTTCAACGGGCAATCTGCGGCTGTTCGGCCAGAAATATGTCCGCACAATCACGGTTCAGGTTAAAGATTCGGATCTGATCAACACCACGCAGGATCAGATTCAGGACTTGCTGGACCAGCGTCACAAGCAACGCGACACGATGATCAACAACATGTCGTCCATTCGTGACGATGCAGCAGCCATGGGCTCGACGCTAACGGTGTTTCTCGGATCGGTTGCAGCAATCTCGTTGTTGGTTGGCGGCATTGGCGTGATGAATATCATGCTGGTCAGCGTCACCGAACGCACCCGGGAAATTGGCGTTCGCATGGCGACAGGCGCACGCCGCCGCGACATTCTTCTGCAATTCATCACGGAAGCTCTGACCGTCTCGGCGATCGGTGGTGCTATCGGCGTCATTGTCGGTCTGGGCGCGGCAACTCTTGCAGGTCTGGCCGGATTGACAATCGGCTATAGTGCAGGCCCTGTTCTGCTGGCTTTCGCCTGTGCCTTTGCGACCGGCCTTGTATTTGGCTTCCTGCCAGCACGCAAAGCTTCACGGCTGCTTCCCGCAGTAGCGCTTTCATCGGAATAACAGTGCAATGAAACATCAAAAAGCCGACCTGTTTCACAGGTCGGCTTTTTATTTCTATATGCGTCAATGCCTATTTGAACTGAATTGGCACCGTGATCGGCATGCGCGGCTTAGCAATCGCTGCTGGTGGCGCAGGCACAGGCGAAGAATTACGTGTTGCCTGTACCGCCAGTTCATCAACAGTCGGGTTGCCCGATGAGCGTGCCAATTTCACCGAGAGAATATTGCCCGACTGATCAACAACAAACGCGACCTGTGCTGTCCCTTTGACGCCTCTGCCAGCCTGACGCTGCAAAGAACGTGTGCGGCGCAGCAGATGCGAATAAAGCTTGGCCTGCCACTTATTGGAACTGACACCGGCTGATGCATTGTTGTCGCCACGGCGATTGGCAACGGCCTTGGCACCCGAATCCACATCCATGCGCGGCGCACTTGCCTGACGCGTTTCGGGAGCCTTTTCCGCCTGCTTTGGCTTCGGCTTTTCTATTTTCTTGACCGGCTTTGGCTTTTCTACCTTCGGCTTCTCTTCCTTAGGCTTTTCTTCTTTAGGTTTCGGCTTTTCGACAGGAGCAGGGACTGCAACTTCCGGCTTCGGTGCCTCGACAATATCCGGAATAACCTCTTCCGGTTCTTCAATTACTTCAGGCTCAGGCTCTGGTTCCGGCTCTTTAATCTCTTCCACAACCGGCTCGGGTTGAGGCTCCTCGATAGGCTCGGCAGCCGTTTCCTGCTGAGGAGCTTCAGAAACCAGTTCTTCCATTGGAGCTTCCGGCTCAGGCGCAAACTCCACCACCATGGCAGCAACCTGCGCACCATCGGGCTGATCCTCGTCCTGATTCATGCTCACCGCATAAGCACCGGCAGCATGTACGCTCAGGACGATAATCCCCGCACCGATCCAACGCCCTGCATCATGCCAGAAGGAATGATGATGGCTATCCGTCGATGCCACATTTTTAATAGGGGGATGTTCGGGCGGCAGTCTGTCCATTTACTCAGCTCCCTGCCCAGCCGGTGCCGATGCTGGCGCCGACTCTGGCGCTGATGTCGATGCGGGCACTGAACCATCAGCCGCTGGAGCGGCACCAACAGTTTCAAGACCAACAAGCGCAATCTTGAGATAACCGGCTTCTCGCAGCAGGTTCATCACACGCATCAACTCGCCATAACCAACGGCTTTGTCAGCGCGCAAAAACACCCGCGCATCCTTGTTCTGCTCAGACACACCATCGAGCTTCGGCCCAAGACCTTCACGCGCAACCGTGTCATTGCCAACGCTGATCGAGAGGTCATCCTTAAGCGTCACATAGATCGGCTTATCAGGACGTGGTGCAGGTGTTGCACTCGACGCAGGCAGATCCACATTGATGTCAACGGTTGCCAGCGGTGCTGCAACCATGAAGATGATCAGCAGAACCAGCATGACGTCGATGAACGGCGTCACGTTGATTTCGTGGTTCAGTTCCAGATCGTCGCCACCGCCTTCGCGAACTTTGCCAGCCATGATACTACTCCGCTGCGTGCAGCGCGCCTTCACGCACGCCGGCTGTTCTGAAATCGAGATCACGGCTCACCAGACGCTCAACACCCGCCGAAGCATCGGCAAGCAGCGAACGGTAACCAGTGATCGACCGGGCAAAAACATTATAGATAACAACGGCGGGAATAGCGGCAACAAGGCCAATAGCGGTTGCAAGCAGCGCTTCCGCGATACCCGGAGCGACAACAGCAAGGTTTGTTGTCTGTGCCTGGCTGATCCCGATAAACGAATTCATAATGCCCCAAACGGTGCCGAACAGACCGACGAAAGGCGCAACCGAACCGATGGTTGCCAGAATGCCGGTGCCTTTTGAAAGGCGGCGTCCGGCTTTTGCTTCGATGCGAGACAAGCGCGAGGTGACACGCTCCTTAAGACCTTCTCCACCTGCACGAGCCAATGCAGGACCAGAAAGGCGAACTTCATCTTCTGCAGCACGTACCAGAATAGATGCCGGACCTTTTGCACCTTCGAGTGTGCGAACAGCCTCAGAAAGTGTTGCCGAATGTCCGATAACTTTCAATGCACGCTTGGCGCGGCTGCGTGCGCCAGCCAATTCAAGCGATTTCGCAATCCAGATAGTCCAGGTTAAAAGCGATGCGACGGCAAGACCGATCATCACCCCTTTGACCACCCAGTCGGCAGCCATGAACATGCCCCATGGTGAAAGGTCATGCGGCAGAACAAAAGCAGGCGTTGCCTCTGTTGCACTTACCGGCTCTGCTATGACAGGTTCAGCGGTTGGCTGCTCGACAGGCTGTGCGGCCGGAGCGGTTGTGGCGGGAGCAACTGGAACTTGCGCTGGTGCCGGGCTTACAGCAGCCGGATTGCTGGTCGCGGGCTGAGTCGCCTCCTGTGCAAGTGCAGAACCCGCAAATGCCAGCAGCCCCATGCCCATCGCCGCAGCCATGAAGCCTTTTCGCCAGAAACCAGTCATCTTGATCGCCTTTTGATTGTTCACGTCCGAGCGCCCATGACAGATCAATCATGCAGACTGCCACGCCGCTTGAGGCCTTTTCTTAACTCCCATTAACATGATGATGCAAGTCATGTTTTGAAAATGCAGCTATTTTTAAGATTCAACACATGAATTTCCAAAAATATTGGAACCAATAAACACTGAATCGCTTATCCGGATAGCACTTGCATAAAACCTTCAAATCAGGCGTGATAGGATGGAATGGACAGCCTAAGCATTCCGACATATTGCAAAGGACTGCAGGGAATTCGGGAGGAAACGCTCATGATGCTTAAAGACATTCAGGCGATTGAAAACGCTGCTCGTATGGCGATGGCAGGTAACGATGATCCATTGCCTGTTCGGGCGCGATCAATAAAGCCATCCTATTACGGCGGTCTGGCTTTCTTAACTGTAGTCTGTGCAGCCTATCTCTTTTTTGCTTGAGGCGGGACGCGTCTGCCGAAGATGATTCCACCGATATTTACCATGACTTGCAGATAGTCATGGATTGAGTTGCTGACTTGCGCCTTAGCATGCAACCATTGCGCCTTAACAACGTTATCCCGGTCGAACAACATATGTTGCAAACCAGTGATTAAACAGGAGGCCTGCCATGGCGCGCGGAACAACCAACACGCGGAAGATCGAGGAAAAGCTCGAAGAAGCATTGACGGATTCGACAACCGAAGACCTCCAGTCGCAGGTTGAGCAGCTCAAGGAAGACATTGCTGCAATCGCTGCAACGCTTGCAAATATTGGTTCTCAAACTGTTCGCGACGCGAAGCGCACGGCCAAGGAAACTTATAAAAGTGCCTATGTGCAGGGTGAGGACGTCGTCGACGACCTGAAACATAAAGCGCAGGATGTCGAAGCCCAGCTGACCGAAACGGTGCGGGCACGACCGATTGCATCGCTGGCGACCGCCGTTGGCGTTGGCTATCTGCTCGCACTTCTTTCGCGCCGCTGATCCGCGCCATGCTGAAACTTCTGGCGCCTGTCGTAGCAACTCTTGCCGGTGATGAGCTAAAACTCCTCACCGGGCGAGCAAAACGTGCTGCAATTTTTGGAGCGGCAATCGCTGTCTTCGGACTGATCGCAGTCGTGTTTCTTTGTGTCGCTGCTTTTCTTGCACTGGCTCAAAATTACGGCGGACCGATTGCAGCACTCACTCTTGCAGGGCTATCGCTCATCATTGCCCTGCTGATACTTGCCGTGCTTAAAATTCAGGCTGCGGCAGAAGAAAAGAAACGCAAAGAGCGCATTGCCGCAGACAAATCCGCACTGATGGCAACGGCTGCAATTGCAACGGTGCCGTCAATTCTGAAGCGTCCGATCCTTGCTGTAGCGCTTCCCCTGGCAGGAATTGCACTCGTCAGCCTGCTTTCAGATAAGAAAAAGCGCTAGCACTGCCTGCAAGGGTGGGAAGCGGTTTTCGAAACAGGATATGCTCTGAATAAAACGGCTCCCGGCATAAACGCCCGGAGCCGTTCTCATTTACAAGACCTCGTTTTCCTGATCGATTTCAGCAGGTGCCAGTGACGAAAGCCGAACGGTAACGCGCGTGCCGGAACCATCTGCACAGGTTGCATAGATAGGCTTTTCGCCAAACTGCATGCAGAGTTGTTCTACCACCAGCGTCCCCAGACCATTCTGCTCGCGAGCGTTGTTGGTATCATTTCCCTGCCAGCCGATACCATTATCTTCGACAATCAGGGCTGGCTTTCCGCTTTCATCATCATTTTTGAAGCTGACAGATATCTGACCGCCCTGCCGCCCCTTGAAAGCATGCTTGATAGCATTGGTGATGAGCTCGCCTAAAATGATGCCGATTGTCGTAACATCCCGCGATTTGAGATCGAACGGCGCAAAATCGGTTTTGAAAGTAATCTGGCGATCATCGGCAATTCCATCGCGGATATCTTCGATGACCGTTTCGAGAAACTCATCAATGCGCGTCGATTCCATATCCTCGCCAAGCCGAAGCCTGCGATGCGCCGTTGAAACCGTCTGCACACGATCGCGCGCTGCAACAAGCGCTGCACGCGCTTCTTCACTGCGCGTCTGTCGCAACTGCAGCCCCAACAACGACGAAACAGTCGCCAGTGAATTGCCGATACGATGGTTGGAATCCTGCAGCAATATCTCAACGCGTTTGCGCTCACGCTCTGCAACGGCGCGTTCTTGTTCCAGTTCTGCGGTCCGCTCCTGTACGCGTTGTTCAAGAAGCTCTTTCTCCGACAGCAGGGCCGACTGGCCTTCAAAAAGCAAACGCGCAGCGCGCTGAACTCGCGACAAAAGCAAAAAGCCCAGCATGGCTGCGGAAGCAAGCGCAACGATAGAAGTCGCCGTCAGCAAAGAGCGCATCCGGTCGATATAGGCATTGCGCTGCGCAAGTTCCTCCCCCTCAGTGGCGACAAATTGCGACACTGTTGCAGCAAGCTGATCCCGGAGAATTTTACCCTCATTGCCGCGAAGTTGTTTCGTCGCCTCACCGATCTTGCCTTCTCTGGCAAGATTTATCGTCTCACGCACATCTTTCTGCCCGCGTTCGACCAGCGACTTGATCTCAATGACACGCGCATGCTGCTGCGGATTATTTTCTGTCATCAAAGCGAGATCGGAAAGCGTCTGGTCAATATTGGCAATCGAACGCTCGTAGCGCTCAAGATAATCTTCATCCAGCGTCAAAAGATAACCGCGACGGCTCATTTCAATATTGTAGGCAATGCGGGTCACTCTGTTGACCTGCTCGCGCAATTCAAAATTTCTGGAAATATCAACAACCTGCTTGTTGACGCCATAGGAAAGAAACAGCGTTATCAAGGCCGACAACAACACCAGACTAAGCGACACGATGAAGGCAATCGGGCGCATAGAAGGCTTAAAAAGGCGGCTTGAAAAGGCTGAGGACAACGGTAAACCCACGATAATTCAAAGTTACAAACCAGCGCAAAGATCACACGGATCACTCGCACTGGTTTGACAAGCAAATATTAGTAGAACAAAATCTTCAAGTGGCTAGCACGAAAAAGCGTCAGGCGAAGCTTCTCAGCGTTGCACGGGATGAATTGGCATCGGGTCCGTAATCTGCATCGCCTTCGATCTGTAATATCTCCTGAAGACGCGTGCGCGCACGGCTGACACGGCTCTTGATTGTGCCCACAGCACATCCGCAGATTTCCGCCGCTTCCTCGTAAGCAAAGCCCGATGCGCCAATCAGAATGATTGCTTCACGCTGATCATCGGGCAATTGTTCAAGCGCTGCCTTGAAATCCTGCAAATCAAGCATGCCATATTGTGACGGATGAACAGCCAGTTGTTCGCTGAACACACCATCGGTATCCTGCACCTCACGCCCACGCTTGCGCATCTGGGTGTAGAATTCATTACGAAGAATCGTGAAAAGCCATGCCTTCATGTTGGTTCCCAACTCGAAGGATTCCTGTTTGGCCCAGGCTTTCATGATTGTATCCTGAACAAGATCATCAGCACGATCATGCTGACCGATCAACGATACCGCAAACGCACGCAAACTCGGCAGAGACGCCAGGAGCTCACGCTTGAATTGCGCCAACTCCTCAGCCGACGGAACCAGTGCTGTGCTCACGCGTACTCTCCTGTTCAGCCTGATCGAGTTTTTCCAATAGGTCGAGGAAACGATCTGGAATTGTCTCATCCTGTATCGATGTATAAAGCGCCTTGAGTTTAAGGCCCACTTCGCAGTTAGGCCCTAAAATGTCTTTTCGGACACTTCCATCGGGCCGTATTCCGATCCCGTTCACTTGAAGGTTTTTCTTGTCTGTCATCACTTGTTCATTCCAGGCATCTAGCCCTGTTCCAATATTTCCATGTCATCGCTCATCAGGCTAAATGCGCCCAATCTCAAAAAGTTCCCTGACTTTTCACATTCTCAAGGAACTTTTCTCAATGTGCGACGTTTGTGTAGCATAATGCCGTGCTCTATAACATTACCCAAGGGCTTTAGGGTCCGATTGGTGAATGTAAAAAAACAAGAATTGCGGCAGTGAGGAGTCTAAGAACCATGACGTTATCGACGCGTATTGCGCCGCACCTTCCCTATCTCCGTCGTTTTTCACGCGCCCTGACAGGCTCCCAGGCATCAGGCGATGCCTATGTGGCAGCGACACTGGAAGCTTTGATCGCAGATATCAGCATCTTCCCGCCCGCATCCGCCGACCGGATTGCGCTCTATCGGCTGTTCTGCAATCTCTACAAAACCGCTTCTGTTGAAATTCCGGAACCAGCTTCCGAATTTGCATGGGAGAAACAGGCGGCGCGCAATCTATCATATATTTCACCTTTGCCGCGACAGGCATTCTTGCTCGTCGCCGTTGAAGGGTTCAATGATCGGGAAGCAGCGGAAATTCTCGAAATTGACGAACGTGAATTTGGTCGTGTTCTGACATCTGCTTCGACCGAAATCTCCAAGCAGGTCGCAACACGTATCATGATCATCGAAGATGAGCCACTTATTGCGATGGACATCGAACAGATGGTCGAGAGCCTTGGTCACGAAGTGGTCGGCATTGCCCGCACCAAGGATGAAGCGCTAGCGCTTTTTAGTCGTGAAAAGCCGAGAATGGTGCTTGCCGATATTCAATTGGCTGACGGAAGCTCCGGCATTGATGCGGTTAACGAGATTTTGCAGGACGGCACAATCCCTGTGATCTTCATCACTGCATTCCCGGAACGGCTTTTGACCGGAGAGCGTCCCGAGCCGACATTCCTTGTAACCAAGCCGTTTAATCCCGACATGGTCAAGGCACTGATCAGCCAGGCACTGTTCTTCGAAGAAGCGGCGCAGGTCGCTGCCTGACGCGAAAGAATTGCCACCTGTCTCAATTCCCCTGCAAAGAGTGATTCCTTGCGGGGGAATTGATTTTAAACAGTCAAGCATGCGCTGAAAAAGCTCACTTTATTTGGAGTCTGGACCTTCAAATTGTCTATTTCGAGGAACCAAAAGCAGCTATCCGGCGTTTCCCTTTCAATAAATGAAAAGGAGATCCACAATGCTTTATTACGCTCTCGTATTTCTCGTCGTAGCTCTGGTAGCAGGCGCTCTGGGCTTTGGTGGTATTGCTGGTGCATCAGCCGGTATCGCGCAGATTCTTTTCTTCGTATTCCTGGCACTTCTCGTCATATCGCTGATCGCGTCGGCCATCCGCAAGGCCTAACCGCGCTGGTTGTTGAAAGGCGCTTGAACGCCTTGCCAACACACCGGGAAAAATCGCGCCGTTGCATGGCCTCAGGCAACGGCGCGTTTATTAATATGAGTTATAATCAGAAGTCATTAAACTCTATGCCGATCCATTCTCATTTCTATCAGCCAAGTTTTTATAATTCATCCAGCCCTTTTGATTCTAAAACGCTTGGTAATTGAGGCATTCATGACCGCGTTAACCCCGTTGCCCCTCAAAGAAACAGAGCCCGATGCAGCGCGTTTACGCGCATTGCTGGGCGCTGTGCGCAACAGTAATATCTGCGTCCTCTATCAGACGCTTGATCTGCGTTATGCCTGGGGTGAAAATATTCCCTCCTATTGGGAGGAAAAATGGAAAGCAGGCGGACAGGATTGCGATTTTATTTTCTCCACCTCAATGTCGAGGCTGGAACACGCAAAGCGTACAGCGCTGGACAATGGCACGGCGCAGAATGTTGAGCTTGCGATCAATGATGGCAATAAGCTTCGCTGGATTGAATTTCATATTGATTGCGATCGTGATGCCGATGGAAACATTGTTGGATTGGTCACGACTGCGCTTGAAATCAGCGAGTTAAAACGCCGCGAACAGGTTCTGAAAACACTGTTACGCGAAGTCAGCCACCGCTCGAAAAACCTGCTCGCTATCGTGCAGAGCATTGCGAGCCAGACTGCGCGCTTCACGGATTCGGTCGATGACTTCATTCTCAAATTCCGCGGACGCATTCAATCCCTGTCCTATTCGCAGGATCTGGTGACCGATTCCAACTGGCACGGCGCGTTGTTTCTCGATCTCGTTCATTCTCAGATCGAAAAATACATCGATATCAATGACGAACGACTGACCGTCGAAAGTGACAACCCCTATCTCTTTCCGGGGGCCGCGCTGCATGTGGGTCTCGCATTGCACGAACTCATCATCAACGCGACATCCTTTGGTGGTCTGTCCATTCCTTATGGCCGCGTTATCATTTCTGCAAAAATCCTCCAGAACGAAACCGGCGAAGACGAGCTGGTCTTCCACTGGGAAGAAACCAATCCGGCCATGCCAGAAGTATTTCAGCACGACCCACGCTTTGGCAGTGCAGTCTTGCAGCGCATTGTTCCGTCAGCAGTGAATGGCAAGGCGCAATATCGTGTCGATGGCGCGGGCGCTGTCTATTCGCTCACGGTTCCGGCGGAACAATTCGACGCCTGAAAAAAGCATTTCCAGCCCCCCCGCCTCATGATAAAAGAAAAGCCGTTATGGTTTTGACCACAACGGCTTTACTTGAAAGTGCGGAACGCCAGCGGCATAACGGGGGCGTCTGCGCGGCATTCTCGCTACCAACCTCAAACGGGGAGATTGAGTTGGCTGATGAAGACCGCTTGCGGGGGCTTATCGCGATCTTCACAGACAATAACGATGATCGAAAAGATTGGTTCCATCAGGATTCAATTTTTTTACAATAAAGTTCGAGACGGTGATGCACGATCTCATATCCGAGCGACCGGGCGATTTCCTCCTGCAGCTTTTCGATTTTCTCGGAACTGAATTCGACAACCTCACCTGAATCCATATCGATAATATGGTCGTGATGTGCACCGCTTGCCTGCTCAAAGCGCGATGGTCCGCCGGCAAACGCATGGCGATGGATAGCGCCGAGCTCTTCCAGAAGCTTCATTGTCCGATAAACCGTCGATAATGAAATACTATTATCGATCTCAACCGCACGCCGGAAAATCTCCAGCGCATCGGGATGATCTTCCGTTTCGGTCAATATGTTGAGGATGATGCGACGCGGCCGGGTAATGCGGATGCCAGCCTGCCTCAACTCCTGCTCATAATCGGGTTTCTTGTGCGATTCACTCATGGCGCGATTATGCACCCGCAGCGCTCCAGTTGCAATTTTTTGCAACTGGGATGAGGAACATCTCCCCAAGGCTTTTTGAAATCTGGTACGCCCAAGGGGAATCGAACCCCTGTTTGCGCCGTGAGAGGGCGCCGTCCTGACCGCTAGACGATGAGCGCATAACTAGAATTCTATATAAGCCTTGCCGCAATAACGCGCAATACGAAGGTCTGTAAATGAAAAGGGCGGCCAGAATGCCGCCCTGAAATCACATTCTACTCTACATTACCGAGCTTAACCCGGCCGACAATACGCGACTCGCGATAGTCGTAGATAATAAGTTCCGTGCCGCCATCTGGCAGGAGGGTTTCCAGCGAAAGCTTATCGCCCGAAAGGCTTTGCGACAACAAGCGTGTGCCCGGCGCAAGCTCGATCTGCGATTCAATCATCTTGACTGGCTCTGGCGGCAGCGGAGCAACAATGGCCTGTCCCGGAATATCTGAACGTGCAGCTTCGGTTTCGGCGGTGTCCGGCGCACGATTGATCTTGTAGACAACTGCGACAAGCACAGCCATAAGACCAATCAACATAACGCCGATTGAAACTGCAAGCAGACGGATCATCTTGCGACGGACTTTCTCCATCGCTGGATCAAGCGGGGGTTCCAGTTGTTGTTCTTCTGGATAATAGCCCTGCTGATAGTCCTGATAGCCGGAATCCTGCTGATTCTGATATCTGGGATAGTGTGGATCCTGCATTAAATGACTCCGGTTCATGCACCCGCGTGGGCGCGTGATAACGAAGGGAAGAGACAATTGAAAGAACTAATTGCCGACACGGATGCTACGGGCAAAAGATTGGACCAGTGGCTGGCCGCAGCATTGGGGCCGGAACTCTCCCGCAGTCGCGTCCAGTCCCTGATTGCTGAAGGTCATGTGACCCTCGATGGTATTCCTGCCAGCGGCGCAAAGCAGAAGCTGCGCGAAGGCATGAAGATTGCCGTCGTGCTGCCCGAGCCTGAACCTGCCGACCCGCAAGGCGAGAACATTCCACTTAATATTCTCTTTGAAGACGATGATCTCATCGTCATCAACAAGCCTGCTGGCCTTGTCGTGCATCCGGGCAATGGCAACTGGACGGGAACACTGGTCAATGCCTTGATATACCATTGTGGCGATAGCTTGTCCGGCATCGGCGGCGTTCGGCGTCCGGGTATCGTCCATCGTCTGGACAAAGACACAAGCGGCGTGATGGTTGTTGCCAAGAATGATCACTCCCACCGGCATTTAAGCGAACAATTTGCTGACCATGGCCGCACCGGCGATCTGGAACGCGCCTATCTTGCCCTTATCTGGGGCATGACCGAGCGCCCGCAAGGCGTGATTGACGCACATCTTGGCCGCCCCCATCGCGATCGCACCAAACAGGCTGTCGTAAAAGAAGAGCGTGAGGATGCCCGCCACGCAATCACCCATTATTCCACCATTGAAAAATTCGCCCCTCAAGAAGATGCAACCTCGCTTGCCTCACTGGTTGAATGCCGTCTTGAAACAGGCCGCACGCACCAGATCCGCGTGCATATGGCCCATGTTGGTCACCCACTCGTTGGCGATATGGATTATGGCAGCGCTTACAAAACCAAAGCCAACAAGCTGCCAGAACCGCTGAAAAATGCCGTGAACGGCTTTCATCGTCAGGCATTGCACGCTTGGCTTCTCGCCTTCACGCACCCAACAACCGACGAACTCATGCGTTTTGAAGCAGAATTGCCAGAAGATATGGAAAAGCTGGTGGAAAGCTTCCGTAAGCACTCTATATAATTGACTGTAAATAATTCCGGCTCTGAGAACGCCAGCAGATATGCGAAATTCCGCTGGCGTTCACATTCTGGTGACACATTGTTTCATGAGTTTAAAGATCGTGTTTTCGCCAAAATCATGCCTATATATGTAAGTTCGCGCTGGCGCATCGGTGCAGAAATCGGAAGCGATTTTTAGTGAAGCACGATGAGCAGATTCAAAGAGCTAGAGCGTCCTTTGTGCGTCCGAAAAGACGCACGCCGCTCTAGAGAAGTGCAGGAGGCAGCCAGTGCGACAGGTTTGCCAGACGGGAGCCTGAAATTATAAAGGAGGGTGCTTTATGGCCCAGGTTAATCTTCCAAGTATTACATCCGGTGACGGTGGGCTTACCCGTTATCTGGAAGAAATTCGCCGCTTTCCCATGCTTCAGCCGCAGGAAGAATATATGCTGGCGAAGCGTTATCATGAACATACCGACGCGAAAGCAGCACATAAGCTCGTTACCAGCCATCTGCGTCTGGTGGCAAAAATCGCCATGGGTTATCGCGGTTACGGCCTGCCTATCGGTGAAGTTATTTCCGAAGGCAATGTCGGCCTGATGCAGGCGGTCAAGCGCTTTGAACCCGAACGTGGTTTCCGTCTCGCCACCTATGCGATGTGGTGGATCAAGGCTTCGATCCAGGAGTATATCCTGCGCTCGTGGAGCCTTGTGAAGATGGGCACGACCGCCAATCAGAAGCGTCTGTTCTTCAATCTGCGCAAGATGAAGAGCAAGATTCAGGCGCTTGATGACGGTGACCTTAATCCCGATCAGGTCAAGCAGATCGCGACCAAGCTGCAGGTCAGTGAAGACGAAGTGGTTTCCATGAACCGCCGCCTGTCGGGCGATGCTTCGCTGAATGCTCCGTTGCGTGCAGCCGAAGGTGAATCGGGCGAATGGCAGGACTGGCTTGTCGATGACAGCAGCAGCCAGGAGCAGGTTCTGATCGAACAAGACGAGCTGGAAAGCCGCCGTTCGCTGCTTGAACAGGCCATGGATACGCTTAACGAACGCGAGCGTCGCATTTTTCAGGCACGCCGCCTGTCGGAAGACCCGATGACGCTGGAAGACCTTTCCGGTGAATTCGGAATCAGCCGCGAACGCGTGCGTCAGATCGAAGTGCGCGCTTTTGAAAAGGTGCAGGCCGCAGTCAAGGCTGCTGCTTACAAACAGCAGAAGGCGTTGAACCATGTTGAGGATGCACACGCCTAAATCTGACAAGTTTGGATTTTTACTGCCGCAGATGGATAACTCCATTTTGCGGCAGTTTCATTTCTGTCATCCAATCGATAAGAATCCGTCAAATAACTGCAATGGAATAGCTTTAGGCAACGGGACGTATTTCACCGAAACCTGAAGGTCTCCCAATGAAAAAGCTCCTGCTCGCCGCAGCCCTCGCCCTCACCGCTGCGACTGCCGTATCTGCGTCTGAATATGTCTCATATCTCGACTATCCTCAGAAAGAGCAGGACGGGAAGGAATTCTACACCGCGATTGAAATCCCTCAGGGCAGTTTTACCAAATACGAAATCAACGACAAGACCGGCCATATCATCGTTGATCGCTACCAGTCGATGCCCGTGATCTATCCTGCAAATTACGGCTCGATCACCAGCACGCTTGCTGGCGACGGTGATCCGCTCGATGCGCTCGTCTACACCCGTGAGCCAATCGTTCCCGGCGCAATCATCAAGGTTCGTCCAATCGGCGTGCTCAAGATGATTGACGGCGGCGAACAAGACGACAAGATTGTAGCTGTGCCGACCTCGAAGATCGACCCAACTTACGACGACATCAAGGAACTGTCTGATCTGCCAAAGATCGAAGTACAGCGCCTTGAAGCCTTCTTCCGCGTTTACAAACAGCTTCCAGAAGGCCGCAAGGTCGTAGAGCTAAACGGTTTCGACACCGCCGAAGCCGCACAGAACGAAGTCGCCAAGGCGATCAAGGCTTTCTCTGAAAAGAAATAACAGAGCATTTCCAGCATAAGTGCGAAGCGGTTTTGCGTAGGATAACGCGTAAAAACAAAAGAATAGAGCGGTTCTTACAATTCCATTTAAACAGGAACCGCTCTGAGCATATCACTGAAACGAAAAAGGCCGCTTGAAGCGGCCTTTTTTGATTCTCGATTTAGGTTTTAGCTTGCACCAAGAACGTCATTGAAGACCTTTTCACCGGCAACACCTTTTTCAAGGCTGATCAGCGCGCGACGGCCATTGCGGTAAGAAACCGGAATATCGATCCATTGCAGACGACGCATCAGCGAAAGATTGGTATCCTGCGCGGTCTTCGCATCATTGAGCCAGATAATGAAGAAATTATCCGCGATCTTGGACGGCACGGCGATCAGCGGATTGCCAGCTGCCTGCTCGGTATCCTTGAACGTGATACGCTGAACATTATCAACTGCTCCGCCCGAAAAACTCTCAGGCACCGTGAACACCATCTCAATGAGATGGCTGGCTGGAATCGACTGATCTGTATTCTTGCGAATCGTCATTTTCAGATCAAGATTACTCTCAGGCATAGAGACGCTTGCACGAATGGCCGGCGCTGCCGGTTCACCTTCGCTTGGGCTTTCTTCAATCTCTGACCAGACCACGTTACCGCGCTCGACCGAGCCTGTTTCCGTACCGCCGCGCTCTTCGTAAAGAAGCGCCTGCTGACCAACAGCCACAGCCTGCTGTGACGGATTCTGCGTGTTGGTCTGCTCAGTCGTTGGCGTGGAAGCTGCAAGCGACTTGCCTTCGCCAATGCCAGCATCACCGCCCGATGGGCCGTCATCCACCTCACTGCCATCCGGCATCAGGCGCTGCGTCATCTTCTGTTCTTCAGACGATGGCTGTTGTGCGCTCTGCGGCTGCTCGGTTGCGGCTGGAGGCGTGTCAGCATCTGGCTGGGCTGTGTTGGTATCAGTGCTTACAGGCGCATCGCTGCGGCCAAGGGTGGATGCCAGCTCCTGCAGCTTGTCCTTGTTGCTCCAGACAGCATAGCCACCTGCGCCCACAACCAGAAGGGCAACAAGCCCAATGATCAGACCCGTGTAGGAACGCTTTACTTTGGAACGATCAGAATCGACATATTCTCCGCGGCGAGAATAGGCCAGCTCATCCGAACCATCCCGGTCACGTTCCGCTGCCCAGTCATCATGACGGCGCGAATGTACGGGTGATGTATCCTCGTCAGCATCGACATAAGTGTCGGAAGCGCGGCGTTCGCTCGAAACCGGAGCCTCATCATCATAGGATGATGCGCCTGATGAACGGGCTGATTCTTGCAAGAAATCTTCCAGCGCATCGATCTGCGGTTCTTCGACCACAGGCTCATGAGCGGGCGGGGCATAAAATGCCTCGACTTCTTCAATAGCGTCTTCAAGAATTTTACGCTGGCGAACAGCAACAGCCTGCGAGGCATTTGCTGTCACAAGCTTCTGTTCAATCGTTCCGCGTGCCTTTGCATAGACACGCTGACGCAGCTCAGGCGATTTGTCTGCCTGCGCATCAATTGTCTTCTTCAGAACCGCTACAAAATCTGCCATGCCGTCTTACCCAGTTTCCGCGAGTACGAAATGCAATAAATATCTCAATAATCACAATAATCGATAGAAAGCAAAGGCCTGCGGCACGATTAAGCAAGCCCTTTCAAAATGATCGCGAAAAAACCTTAAAAAAATACCCGGTCAGCCATGATGACAAACCGGGTATTTTTGCAGAACAATGTTGCTATGCGAAATAGTTAGTCCTGAAACGGGTCCGTTACGAGAATTGTATCTTCACGTTCCGGGCTGGTTGATAGCATTGCGACAGGCGCACCGATCAGTTCTTCAATGTGACGAACATATTTGACTGCCTGCGCCGGAAGGTCGTTCCACGAGCGCGCACCGGCTGTCGTTTCCGACCAGCCTGGCAAGGTTTCGTAGATCGGCTTCACGCGCGCCTGCGCGCCCATCGAGGACGGCAGGTAATCAATCCGCTTGCCATCAAGCTCGTAAGCAACGCAGATCTTGATTTCGTCAAGACCGTCGAGAACGTCGAGCTTGGTCAGCGCGATGCCTGTGATACCCGAAGTGCGAACCGTCTGACGAACGATAACCGCGTCAAACCAGCCACAACGACGCTTACGGCCTGTCACCACGCCAAATTCATGGCCTTTGGTGCCAAGAAATTCGCCGATTTCGTCGTTAAGCTCTGTCGGGAATGGGCCTTCACCAACACGCGTGGTGTAAGCCTTGGTGATACCGAGCACGTAGCCAATGGCTGTCGGACCAAGACCCGAACCCGCGGCTGCCTGACCGGCAACCGTGTTCGACGAAGTGACGAACGGATAAGTACCGTGGTCGTTATCAAGCAATGCGCCCTGCGCACCTTCAAACAGAATGCGCGCACCCGCCTTCCGGCGTTCATCAAGAACGCGCCAGACCTGGTCGATATAAGGAAGAATCTTGTCGGCAACCGAAGTCAGCTCTTCAAGAATGGTCGCAACCGAGATTTCTTCAAGACCCATGCCGCGACGCAGCAGATTGTGATGGGTGAGCAGACGCTCAACCTTTGGCTCAAGTGTATCCGGCTCGGTCAGGTCGATAACGCGGATTGCGCGACGGCCAACCTTGTCTTCATAAGCAGGGCCGATACCGCGCTTTGTGGTGCCGATCTTGAGACCTTCGGTAGCGCCTTCGCGCATAGCGTCGAGCTCACGATGAACCGAGAGAATCAGCGGTGCATTTTCTGCAATGCGCAGCACGTCCGGCGTAATTTCGATGCCCTGTGCGCGCAGCTTTTCAACTTCGAGCACAAAATGATGCGGATCAACAACCACACCATTGCCAATAACGCTTAGCTTGCCACGCACAAGGCCAGATGGCAGCAGCGAAAGCTTGTAGCTGACGCCATCGATGACAAGCGTATGACCCGCATTATGACCGCCCTGATAGCGCACGATCACATCGGCGCGCTCGGACAACCAGTCCACGATCTTTCCCTTGCCCTCGTCGCCCCATTGCGACCCGACGACAACTACATTAGCCATTGAGAAAACTCCTCGGTCCGGCATTTCAGCCGTAATGTATAACCCAAGGATCGCAAGCAGCCCCGACTGTTTGACGCGAGGTGCTGATCCCTCGTCTCTATACAGACTGAATACCGCTTGCGCGACTCTTTCGTGCAAGAAATCCGAATATTTTGATGAAAACACACAACAGAGCGCCAGATCGTTTGAGATTCTGGTTGTGGCAATGCGAAAAAGAGCGGCATTTACAGCCCACAGATACCGAAATATCCGCGATCTCTAGCCAGCGCGAACCATATAGAGTGCCTCATCCGAATAGCCTTTCAGCTTATCTTCGAGCGCACTCACATCGCGCACCACAAAGCCCTTCTTCTCCCAGAACCCCTGCGAACCATTCACTGCAACCAGTGCTATCGTGAAAAAGCCATCGCGTTCGGCTTGAGCTGCCATGAGTTCGACAACGCGCGAGGCCTGTCCGCCAGAGCGAACTTCCGGCAGCAGCGCAATATCGTGGATATAATAAGTGCTGGTTTCTTTGGGCAGCTTACCCAGAACGGAATTGAGCGCCGGAACAGAATCAAGCTGCCATGGATGGCTGATGCCATAGCCCAGAATTTCACTACCCTTTGCCAGCACAAAGCAACCAGCCGGATAGATTTTGAAGCGGTCCCGGAAGACCGCCTCATCCTCGAAGAAGTCGGGATGAACAATATTGGCCACTGCCGTCACACCTGCAATGTCCTGCTCTTGCAGGCGTCGCCATTCTGCCTGTTCAATCCCGTCTGTCATGTTGCTCAAGCTTCCTCGATGTTGAATTCCAAAGGTCTTGCTGCCTTGATTGCCTCTTGAGCAATCAGTTCGTCAAGTGCTGCCTGTGGAATCCTTTCATCGACATACAGCATCGCAATGGCATCACCACCCGGATGATCACGTCCGAGAGCGAAGTTCGCAATGTTGATATTGTGCTTGCCGCAGATCGTACCAAGCAGACCGATCATGCCTGGAATATCGACATTGGTCACATAAAGCATATGCGGACCAACTTCGGCATCAAGGTTGATGTCCTTAATCTGGATAAACCGTGCCTTGCCGTCAGAGAAACAGGTGCCCGCAATTGAGCGCTCGCGTTCTGTCGTTCTAACGATCAGCTTGATGTAACCATCAAATATCCCCGACTTGTCACGCTTCACTTCGGAAACAATGATGCCCCGTTCCTTGACCATGATCGGAGCCGAAACCATGTTCACGTCAGCCACCTGCGGCCTGATGAGACCGGCAAGCGCTGCACTTACCAGAGCGCGGGTGTTCATGCCAGCGGTTGAGCCGTCAAACAGCACTTCGACTTCCTGAATAGGCTCGTCCGTCACCTGACCGACAAAGGCACCAAGAACTTCTGCAAGCTTGACGAAGGGCTTGAGACGCGGCGCTTCCTCGGCGGTGATCGAGGGCATGTTGATCGCGTTGGATACAGCACCCTTGACCAAATAATCCGACATCTGTTCTGCAACCTGCAAGGCCACATTTTCCTGCGCTTCCGAAGTCGATGCACCAAGATGTGGGGTGCAGACAACATTGGGCAGATTGAACAGTTCGTTTTCCGTTGCCGGTTCCGTCTCGAACACGTCGATACCAGCACCTGCAACCTGTCCGGATTTCAAAGCTTCGACCAGATCTTTTTCGACGATCAGGCCACCGCGCGCGCAATTGATAATGCGAACGCCCTTCTTGGTTTTGGCGAGCGCCTCGGCATTGATAATGCCACGCGTTTTGTCGGTCAACGGCGTATGCAGCGTGATGAAATCAGCACGCGCCAGAAGTTCATCCAGCTCCAGCTTTTCAACGCCGAGTTCCTGCGCACGCGCTTCCGACAAAAACGGATCAAAAGCAACGACATGCATTTTGAGCCCAATGCCTCGCGTGGCAACAACCGCGCCGATATTGCCACAACCGATAACACCGAGTGTCTTGCCGGTGATTTCGACGCCCATGAAGCGGTTCTTTTCCCACTTGCCAGCACGGGTGGAAACGTCAGCCTCGGGAAGCTGGCGCGAAACCGCAAACATCAAGGCAATTGCATGTTCTGCTGTGGTAATCGAATTGCCGAAAGGCGTATTCATCACAATGATACCGCGGCGCGATGCAGCCGGAATATCCACGTTGTCAACGCCGATACCGGCACGGCCGACAACCTTGAGCCTGGTAGCAGCGGCAATCAGTTTTTCAGTGACCTTAGTGGCCGAACGAATAGCCAGACCATCATATTGGCCAATGACTTCAAGGAGCTTTTCCTTGTCTTTGCCAAGATCGGGAAGGTAATCAACTTCAACGCCGCGATCTTTGAAAATCTGAACGGCGGTAGGCGAAAGTTTATCGGATACGAGAACGCGAGGTGCCATAAGGGCCTCCTTCGGATTTGTACGATAAGAAAATGCAGACCATGGCCGTCCCAACTCCGGCCATGAATACATGCATTAAAGATGATCAGGCGGCAGCTTTGAGCGCAGCCTTCTGCGCAGCAAAAGCCCAGTCGAGCCATCCGGTGAGCGCTTCAAGGTCAGAAGCCTCAACCGTGGCACCAGCCCATATACGCAAACCAGAAGGCGCATCGCGATAGGCACCGATATCGAAGGCAACGCCTTCTTTTTCGAGCGCCGAGACGATACCCTTGGCAAAAACCGCCTGTTGATCTTCTGAAAGTGCACTCACTTCCGGATCAACAATTGTCAGACATACCGATGTGTTGGAGCGCGTTTCAGGCTTTTGTGCCAGATTGGCAATCCATGGCGTTTTCTCAACAAATGCGTCAAGAACGGCAAAATTTGCATCCGCACGTCCGACCAGCCCGTCAAGACCACCGACTGAGCGCGCCCAGCTCAATGCATCGAGATAATCTTCAACGCAGAGCATTGAAGGCGTGTTGATGGTTTCACCGACAAAAATGCCTTCGATCAGCTTGCCGCCAGAAGTCAGGCGGAAAATCTTCGGCAAAGGCCATGCAGGCTTATAACTTTCCAGACGCGCAACCGCGCGTGGCGAAAGAATGAGAATGCCATGTGCGCCCTCACCGCCCAGCACTTTCTGCCAGGAGAAGGTGACGACATCGAGCTTTGCAAAATCGAGACGTTGCGCGAAAGCAGCTGAGGTCGCATCGCAAATCGTCAGACCCTTGCGATTTGCCGGGATGAAATCAGCATTGGGAACACGCACACCCGAGGTGGTGCCATTCCATGTGAAAACGACATCACGGTCGAAATCAACTTCGGCAAAATCGACCAGCTCGCCATAAGGCGCAACAAAGCTGCGGGTGTCTTCAAGCTTGAGTTGCTTGATCACGTCTGTGACCCAGCCGGAACCGAAGCTTTCCCACGCGACCATATCAACGCCGCGCTCACCGAGCAGCGACCACAGCGCCATTTCCACAGCACCCGTATCGGATGCAGGCACGATGCCAATGCGGTAATCAGCCGGAACGCCGAGTATTTCGCGGGTAAGGTCGATGGCTTCTTTGAGCTTGTTCTTGCCTATTTTCGCACGGTGCGAACGGCCAAGCGGCGCATCGGCGAGCGCTTGAAGCGACCAGCCGGGGCGTTTTGCACAGGGACCTGAAGAAAAGTTAGGGTTAGCCGGGCGAACTGCCGGCTTCGCAATCGTCGTCATTTTGTTTCCTATCCTCACAGATAGCACGCGCCTCGTTGGGGAGGCGTGGCCCGCTGACGAAAATATCGGAAAGCAAAAATTTCACAAGACGAATCAAAAGATATTTTATTCCACACAGAAAAAACCCGGTTTCCCGGGCTTTTCATTTCAATAGCTAAATATCAGCCGCCGAAAGCATAACGCAAACCAACGCGGACATCATGAATATGCATGCCCTTGTCGTAACCATCGCCAACACCATAATTTGCACCGAACATTTTGCCACCATTGACATGACGATAGCGGTAACCGGCGTCGAGCTTTAGATTGTGCGTCAGATCAACCGAAGCACCGGCCATAAGCGCATAAGTGAAACGCCAGTTAGCATCACCCGGCAGCGCGCCGCCATTCTGCGTATCAACAAGATCAGCCCATTTCACGCGTGTGCCACCAATACCCGCACCCACATAAGGCGTAACGCCTGCAAAATTGCCAAGATCAACATAGGCATTTGCCAAAAGCGACAAGGCTGACATGTGGCTTTCGTCACGGTCACTGGTGAACTTCGAACGGGTCATATAATCGAGGGTCAGATCGGTGCGGAAATAATCAGTCACCTGATAGCCAACACCACCGCCAAGCAGAAACGACCCTTTAAGCTTGCCACCGTGAATTTGTGGCTGACCGCCATCGCATGACCCACAGCCGCCGCCGCCCGGCAAAGTATAAGTCGCCCCACGGAACTTAGCGGCAGAATAACCAACGTCACCGCGCAGATACCAGCCCCCAACCGCAGGCGGAGTAACAATCACTTCAGGCACAGGTTCAATATAATCTGCGGCCATTGCTGCCGGAACTAAAGCCATGACGGCTGCCGATACAGCAAGGCTTGCGCAAAAAGTTTTAATAAGACCGTTCATCTATATGTCCCATAAATCTGTCACGCCGCAACTGCGTCGGAACTGAATTTTGAAAGACAGGCTAACGATGAAAAGTTAAATACAACTTAACGTTATATTTTGTATTGTGCTATTACGTTAATAAGCATAGTTAGCAAACGCTAAATGAAATGAATTTCTTAACCATAGCCGTTAATGGTTAAAGAAGGCTATACCGATGAGCGAAGCTGAAATTCGACCTACTGCATATTCTTATGTGCGAATGAGTACTCAGCAGCAGTTAAAGGGTGATTCACTCCGTCGCCAGTTGGAACGTAGTCGTGAATATGCAGCAGCAAATAATCTGCGTTTGGATGACACACTACACGACATAGGGGTGAGTGCATTTACAGGTGCAAACGTTCGTTCGGGCGCTCTTGGTCGCTTTCTGGAACTCGTTAATAGCGGCCAAATCAAACGCGGCAGTTACCTACTCGTTGAGTCACTTGATCGTCTTTCGCGCTTGCAGGTTCGCAATGCGCTAGGTCCATTCATCGACCTAATCAATGCTGGCATAACTATCGTAACTTTAACGGATAATCAGGTTTATTCGGAAACGACGGTCGATGAGAACTGGACACAATTAATGATGTCTCTGGCGATCATGTCTCGTGCGCATGAGGAAAGCCAGATCAAGAGTGACCGACTGCAACAAGCAGCCGAAGGACGACGCAAACGAGCGCTTGCTGGTGAGACTCGATTTTCTCACCACATGTTTCGTTGGTTGGACCAGATCGAGATTGCACCAGACAAATACGAATACCGTTTGAACAAACATGCAGACACTGTGCGGCAAATATTCGAATGGGCCGATGCTGGCTTAGGTCAGGTGGTAATTACTCGCAGATTGAACGAGGCGAGAACCCCGACGTTTACTGGAAAAGGCGAGTGGCAGCAGCCAACAATAGGGTTAATAGTAAAGAACGAAGCGGTAATCGGAACCTACCAACCAACTCATCGCGTTAACGGAAAACCACAACCATATGGTGAAGCATTACGCGATTATCTCCCTGCTGTAATAAGTGAAGAACTTTTCTGGCGTGTCCAAAAGAACAAACGTGCTCGTCCTTCCGCTGGACGAAAAGGCAGTATACTGACGAATATAATCGGGCCGCTTGGAACATGCGCTCACTGTCAGGGCAATATGCGCATCAAAACGGGTGGCTCTCCAAGCAATCAACACAAATACATTCGTTGCGACAGCAATTATCGGGGGGGAACGTGTCAGGGACCAACCGGCCAATTTCGATATGACAAGGTTGAAGAAGCGATACTTGACCATGTGACGGAGTTTCACACTTTCTCATCATTTGCGCGTAAAAGCACAAGCTCTAGCAAGCAGCAATTGCGCGACAGCATTGCAAGTCATGAAACAACACTCGCAAGTCTGGAAAAGCAGCGCAAGAATCTCATGAGCGTTGCAGCTATGGCCGAAGATGATGCAACGCGTTCGGACGTAATGCGAGCGTTGACAGAGCGACGAAGCAGCGAGGACAGTACAAAGGCTGAGCTTGAAATATTACGCGCTGAATTGATGACATTAGACAGCGCTGAACACGATGCTAACTCGCTTTCAGAGCGCATCGCCAATGAACGTAAAATGTGGGAAGCCGGATCAGACGAGACGGTGTACGAGAGCCGTTCGAAGGTTGCGCAAGCGTTATCGAAGATCATCGACTTTGTATCGTTCAACATGGAAACTAGGCGTTTCCGTGTAGTCATCGGTGCTGGTATCGTCGCATATGAATTCGACAAGCATGGCCGAATGACCAACAAATTCGACCTTGCAGCTTCAAACGCATCGATTGGCCTGTCACCGTTGAAAGTGGAGCATTTCGCGCACGGTGACGATTCGCGACATGAAAAACTGTCAACACTCATGCGCGAGAAGCAAAATGCGGGAGTGGCAAAACGCTTGAAGATGAGCGGACAGCCAATCAAAATGCTTTACGACTACGAGCAAGAGACGCATCGCAACAATGCTCTATATGACGTGACGTTCAAGAAGACTGTTCATCTTCGCGTACCCGAAAGGCTAATCCATCGGGATGCACCGATTAGATCCACCTACGAGCAATACAATAATATTGTGCTTCCCCGTGAGTGGACTGAACTGCAAGAAGATCCTGTTGAGCCAATCCTCAAAGCCTTTACAGCGCTCATGAATGCGGCAATCGTGGCCGGTTCGGTTGTTCTGATACGACGTAACGATGAGGAACCCACGTTAATCGATGTCGAGATTGCGCAGTTGAATGAGTTAATCCTTATCCACTAGGAGAATCGACAAGCGGTTTATCAATCCAAACAAAGATTATTATTAAATTGTTTCATATAAACATTGTGGGAGGTGTGCTAGGTGCACGCTGATAGCTCCATTACTCGCAAATAATAGGACACTGTAAGGCACACCCTGCCGCAACATCATTTCTTGTCTCTCCTGCCTCTCACGTAACGGCCTAAAATAGGTTTCTCAAAAAGCTCCGCTTGTTGACCCGCATTATTTTGGATATCCTCGACAACTAAGCGAGCATTATTAAGTAAATAGTTAAGTTCACGGAGTTTGGGGGCCAAGGATGCGCGCTCTAAACCCTCGTTTCTGCTTGATCTGACAGGAAAAATCGCATTTACTCCGGGGAGTAATTCAACCAATAAGCTGGATTGCCCTTTAGTGCGAAATTGTGGGTTGTTGAGTTTATCTCCCTGTACAAAAATAAGCTCCTCAAATGAGATGTCAGCCTTCGGCTCGTTGTGGAGAAGTTCAATCGTTGGTAGATCTCGGGCGAGGTGCCTGCCGAGCCCATTGGCGATATCCATCACATCATTCTCTTTTCGGCTCGCCGAAAATAAAGCAAACCATAAACCGGCAGCAGATGTTGAACCTTTGTCGTTCGACAGGGCCATTGGGAGATAGCGTAATGATCCTTGAGCCACCAGAGATGTGACGAAGCCAATCAAAAGAGCTTTGCGTCCATTGTCGATTTCATCGGTAGATATCACGGATTTATTGAACTGATCTAACGACTTCACCTGCTTTTCACGGCTACCTGTCAGCGCTCCAAGGAGGCTCTCGGCGCCTACTATGCCTGCAGAAACTTTTCGCCATAAGCTGTTATCTACGTGCCCGGCGATTAACACCGATCTTAAAAATTCAGAAACGATTCTTTTATCGCCTCGTATCGTTTGGTTATTTTCTTCAGGAGCTAACGCAGACGCTACCGTTATCCAGAATTCATGTACCGCACCTACAGGCAACCTCAAACGATCCTCACCAAGTGATCGACGTAAAAAATGCCATTTATCGATAATTGCGGTAATATCGTCTACGCTGTAGTTCAACCGCAAGGCCGAAATTATCGAGTACGATAGGGTAGCCCGGCAGGCAGAAGTAGTGATTTTCGAGAGGTCGTCGCCGCCCTGATTAACCTGCGATACAGCTTCAGCAATAGCTACAGAAACGATCTCCCTTGGCATTAAGCTTGGCATGCTTGAAACGGCGCTAGCAATTGTCTGAGAATATATATCTCTGGTTGTTACACGAAAAAAAGCGCTAAAAGGGCTATAAGTTGATACATAGGTGGACGTGAAAGCAAAAAAGTCTTGAATACCATCGTTTTCCACCACGATAGTCGGAACGCTCCTAGATAGCCCTCTTTCGTCATCCCAAATAAGAAGAACTTCGTGAGCTGACAGCTTGGGAAGCTCGCCTTTATCATTGAGGTACGAAGTTGGCGGTACATTTTCAGTAGCCAGCCATGCCACGAATTCTTGACGTGACAAGCGCACAAAAGAGCCCATCAAAAACCTCCGCGAAAGAGTTGATCTAAGGTCGGTGGCTCAACATCAGCTTCTACCGACGCGAGGCCTTTCTCCAGATAACCTGGAACAGACCGGTCGTAGTAAACCGATAGCGATGTCTTGGCACGTGTTATTCCAGTAAAGGTCATCCTTTTTTGGGAGGAGCCGAAATTCTTAATATTCTCCATTCCGAGCAAATGGACTGCCCTAAACTCAAGCCCCTTGGCACTGTGAAGCGTCGTTACGATAACGGGCCGCTCACGATCAAGAGCAGCATATCCATCTGAATGCCTTTGAACCATAATTTGGTTAGATAAGCGGCTGTTCTCCAGTATCTTTGTGATCTCAGCGAGTTCGATATGTCTAGGACACAATACTCCAATCGCTTCGCCTGGATAAGCTCTCAACTGAGTCTCAATTTCCGGAATCGCATGCTCAACCTGTTCACTAATTGACAAGCTCCCAAGCTCAGTCACAGAGGAAGGATAAAGGCCTTCATTGTACTGGGATAATGCTTCCAGGCCACTTGGGCTATCAAGTTGCCCCATTACACCATCAGCTGTACGGCTTATTTTTACACCGTTTCGATAATGAAATCTGAGAGGTGTTGTCTCGCAGAATTTTCCAAGTTCATTTAAAGCGCCGGTACTTTGGTAAATCCGTTGTTTATCATCGCCGACGGCAAATATCGATTTGGACAATGCATTAAATACTTCAATCTCTTCTGATGTGTAATCCTGAGCTTCATCTATAAGAATGCAATCATATTTTGAGATTTCTGCACCACTGCTTAAAAGGTCTCTAAATCCTTGAAGGATTTTTTCGCGAACTTCGGGCAATTCCCCCGTTTCCTGAATGGCAATGCCATGTTCTTTGAGCAACATAGTTGCCCATTTTACGTAGGTCTGAATTTTCTCGTTGGAGAAGTTATAGTTCTCCGAACCTGACGCCAAAAACTCTCGAAGAACACGTCCGAATGTTAGAATGACCGTATCCCGAATCTTTGAACGATGAAGATACGTAGCTCGAAGTATGAGTAGATTTGTCTTGCCGCTCCCGGGCGGTCCGACAACAAGGTGGTTGCCTTCTAGCGGGAGAGCAACGACTTGCTGCTGGTCAGCGTCAAGTTGCGAAGGTTGTGTCCACCATGTACTTTCCATTAATTCACACTTTCTAAGGAAATATGAAGCCATGCGGCACTGCTAAGCGCCCGGTCTTGTGCGGCGTCAATTGCGAGATAAATGTATTCTTCCAGTGTTTCTCGTACACCAGCTGCATTAAAAACGCCCGAGAAGAGCTCAGTCTCCTGTTCAGGAGCAGAGTGGTTGTGTGGGTCAGATCCAAGAAAGGCTGTTGCAGTTAGGCGTACGGCGTAGGAAATAGCCTCGACAACCTCCACAGAAACAGTGACCTCAAGTGGGCAATTCAAGCCCATGGACTGCGAAGCTTCGTAGCTGATAACCAGCTTCTCGCCGGAGGGGGGATTTCTCGTCACTTGCGCCCGTGGAAGTAAAGTGTTCTCGCTGCGGATAGCACGGACACTCACTTTAAGATGGTCAATCGCCTTGGCGATTATGTCGGCTTTGCGCGGAACTAGGGGCGTTTTCGATGCGCTTTGGTGGGATTGAGCAGAAAGAAGTGCACTCCTGTTCGCAACACGCTGCTTTGCTGAGGTCAGAGGCACCGACTTATCGGATCTTTCAAGGAAATCTGTCCAGTTGAGAAGTGACAGTCGAACTTTCCAATCTTTCAGAAGACACTTGCCCGCAAGATTTATGAGGTTTTGAGTAACCTCAGAGTTTTGAATCTTTGGCTGTTCATGCTGAACAGCATTAACGAGAACAGCATAAGGATTAGCAAAATCCTCAAACAGTGATTTCCGCATAATCAAGTCATGCAGAACCCCACCAATTTGGTAAAATGTTAAGGCTCTCCATCCATTAACGCTATCCTCTTCTTTTCTCAGAAGAAATTCCGGCGAGCTGTATTGTAATGTACCCACAAATTGCTGAATTTCATCGCCATCCGTGAGGCCAGCGACTCCTATCGGTCTCAATACACCGAAATCGAGGAGCACGACCTTTGAAAAGTCTGTTGACACAGCGACATTCTCAGGTTTGATGTCGCGGTGGCAGAGACCTAGGCTTTCAAGAAATTTGGCTGCAGATGCAAGCTGCGAGATGAAAGTTGATATGCGATCATACGGAATATCCTCGAGACATTCAGCGATGTTTTTTCCATCAATATATTCCATAATTATGTAATGGTTTTGAGTAATATCATCAAAGCCCCCTTCAATGATCTTAACCATGTTCGGATGATGCTTTCCGACGAGGGTCAACTCTCTTTCTATTCGTGAGAATTGTGTCTCATCGCCGTATCTCTTAATGAGTTCATCATCGAAGATCTTGACTGCTGCAATCTCCGAGCCCTTAGTAGCTTCGAAAACGGCGGCAGACTTCCCGTTATTAATAAATCTTTTGATGCTCCAACCTTTGATTGTCTTTCCCGACAATTGCTTTTCGAGCTCTTTTGCTTTTACCTTGTCCATCAATGCCCACCTAAATCGCCTCAAACCCACGGAGCAAGGGTTACACATTACATCTATAACGAGCAACTGTTCTCAAGAGCCTAATTTGTGTTGGCTCGATTGCACTTAGCGGTCAAATCCCTAATCCACATTTACACGTTGCAGTGATTTTGAATCAGACATTGAGTTATATTGCGACAACGGTACTATTATTTTTTTACGCCAAGAGCTTTTATAACAGGCAGCTCCACTCTATTCTTCGATCCTGAGGCGTTCCCATTCGCTTATTAGTAAAGCGTAGTTTTTTCGAAATACGGCTTCTTCATCTCCTATCAATGCGGTTAATTGCGGTGAGAAGAACGTTCGGCGAAGGATATCGATAACTCGGGCGTCGTCAGGATCAATTTCAGTAAGTGCTTGTTGCATAGCCCACAAACCCAGTCTGCCACCCTCGTCTGGAAGTGCGGGCTCTTCACTAAAATAGGGATAGACGACTCGAGTATATTGTCCTCTTACACGGGCGTGCAGGGCGTCACGTATACGAATGGTGCCGCCAAGGTCTGTGAATTGGAGGCTCCCATGGATACTTTTGGGTTCTATTTCGACAGGCTCGTTTGACCAACGCAGTTTTGCGCTGAGCAACTCAACAACCCCATCTCTCAGGAGCGGATAAAGTCGCTTAAAGCGATCATTTGATTGTACACGGACATCGGTCATTTCTGAAAGATCCGCTTTACCAGCAATATGCTGTTTTACATCAAACCAGAAAGGTAAATAAAAGTCGCCGCCGCGGCTTCTGCTTCCACCTTTTTCCTTTCTACGATCCAGCTGTATATCTTTCTTTAAAATAGAACGTCTCAGTGGGTTCGGCGCGTAAAATAGCTGTAAAGCTTTTCGAAGCGGAATATCTAAAACTGACATGAATACCTCTGCGGTTAGATAAGTTAATCATGGCTTGCAGAAATACTCTAAGTCAATGTGAGTAATTGTTATTTAGAACGTGATCCACACTGCTGATGGCATTTTACACGAGCCCTTCTGTATTCTCAATTTAGTGAGCAAGCCAAACCTAACAAAATATGCATTCTCTTATGTTTTCAGCTCACCTACTCCTAAAGCATTGTGTTCATTGAATATTTTTTGGTGCGTTCGTGTGCTCGCCCTTTGCCTCGAATGGAAACATAACGAAAGGCAGGGAGAAGCTACTTTTGTGAGGTTGTCATGAAACAGGCACGCGTGTTGACTGACGTGGAATTCAAGCGGTTACTTGCAGTGGTCGCACAATCCCGATATGCGGGACGCAATCGATTGGCATTGATGCTCTCACATATGGCTGGATTACGGGTCGGGGAGATCGCTGCACTGACCGTGCGTGATGTATTCGACGGAGATGGCATTGTGCGGGTGCAATTGCGGCTGCGTGCTGAGATCACCAAAGGCAGTTATGCGCGAGTGGTTTTTGTAAACGAAAAGCTGCGTCGGGAGATCGAACGCTATACCACCGAACGGCAAGTTAAACGTTTGCCGGATGCACCATTGCTTCTGACACAAAAACATACTGCATTTTCCGCTAATACATTGTGTCAGCTAATGGGTCAGCTGTATCGGCAAGCTGGCCTTGACGGTGCAACATCGCACAGCGGTCGCCGCTGGTTCATCACGCGTCTTGCTCATTCGGGTGTAAGCCCTAAAGTCATAATGACACTCGCAGGTCATCGTAACCTGACAACTACGCAACGTTATATTGACGTGCGCGACGAGATGATGAAAGCAGCAGTAAATCTGCTTTGAACAGACGAGACGCAGCTCCCCAAAATATTGAAAGGTTGTTCAGCCTGTTGCTTTCCTTGCAAACGCAGGCAATATTCGACCAATCTTGTTTACATATTTGAATTATTGTCGCCAAAGATTGGCGGCACGGGCAGGCGGGGGGATATGCCGGTAAGCTTAGATGAAAAAACAGGCGGCATTATAGCTGTTCTTCCCATTCATTTCGATCTCCCATCACACAATATTCCCCTATCGACATTTGTTCAAACTGCCGAACAGACCGCTGTTATCGTGGCAGCGCTCAACAGAGAGCTATTTGCTGGAAAGCTGAAGTATGAAATTCTCGTACTTCCTCCACAGCAAGGATCATTCAAAAGTAAAATCGGTATTTTGTTAGCGGTTGGTGGCATACTATGGGCTGGCCTTGAAAGCAGTGTTGGTCAAGCCTTTGTTAAAGGGCTTACCGGTCACGAACCAGCATACTGGGCAGAGATTGCAGGTAAGAAAACCAAAGAGTATTTGGAGGCTGAGAATGAAGATAGTGCGTCCGAAACGGCTAGAGGATCAGAAATAATCGAACCCGAAAAGATTAAATGTATTGCTACTGGAGAAATCCTCGTCGAAGCGACAAAGTCGTTTTTACAAAGTGAAGTGCTTGAACTAAAAGCTATAGGTGTCACTACATCTCATTTCCGAGACGCTTACGAAGCACGTAATGAATTCTACCAAGCTTGCTTGAACACGCGTCATCTACGCGGAGTTGGCTTCGAAGAAGCGCCGGTATTCCCAATAAGTCATCGAGATTTTGCGCAATTACAGATTGTTCTTCCGCCGCGAGAGGACGACACAGATGAAATTTGGTTGACCGCAATTGCCGACTTGAAGGTCACTTCGCCAAATTGGGACCGTGATGACAGACATCGAAATTGGAAGGGGCGCGATGTCAACGGAAGAGATCGCTTTTTCAGGATTGATGACGAGCATTTTTGGCGGCTTGTTAAAGCGGAACGACTCAACACGCACATTATTGATACAATTAAGGTGCATTGGGCTTTTCGTGGATCACCAGCCGCTCCTAAGAACATCCGGGTATTGAAGGTGCTGGAGTTTAATGGCGAACGGCTTGCCCAACCATTGGATGACAATGCGCTCGGCGCGATACTAGGCATGTATTTCGCGATTGAAACCGATCAGCTTGATCTTTTCGAAGCACTAGAGGATAAAACTTAGCCTGCGGGCAATACAAACTGAATATTTTAGATGTTGGCAACTGAGATAAAACTCCGTTTTAACCAGAACTGCCTATCAGCCATAGCCTGAAAGGACGCCAGCATTATTCGTGTTGGCTTGATGTTGGGTGGGCAAATGGCTGATAAGAACAATCCGCGTTGGATGAATTTACTGGAAAAGATCGCGGATAGCTGGAGTGATGATGACCGTTCGAAGGCGGACAACATCAAGGATAAATCGGTCCACACGAATATCTTGCGGGGTCTTATATCGGGAAAGCCGTTGAGTGATAAACAGGCTGCGGCTTTTGTCAGCAGTATTCGCAAACGTGTGCCGTTCAAGCATGACTTTTCATGGGACGGACAGATATTTCTGACGCGTAAACAAGTGCGCTATATCCGGACGAGTGGGCTTTATGATAGATTGTCCGACAAGTTTTCTAAAGAGGTGCAAGGACTTAAGGAGTTTGATCCCAAAAGTTTTGTCACCAATTTGTCATCTGTTTCTCCCTCATTTGCTCCTGATTTGCCCCTTCTTTGTCCAGATAAGAGCGTACACCCACTGGAGAGCAAGGGATTTCCAGCACTTACAGAACTAAACGAGACAAAACAAAATAGCGCCGTTGGCTTAGCCACTTCTCCAGATGAAGATTTATCCCCATCGACTGATGTTGGGGACGAGCCCCAACATTTGACGAGCGCTTCCATGCATTCGCATGTCGCGCATGTTTCGGCTACGCCATCGGGAATTGGGGAAGAGCCCCATATTGATTCTTCTCTGAAAGAAATAAGCGCAATCGATAATACCGGCGCGCCAGTTGCAAGCCCGGCGCTGCGACAGACGCCCGCTGCATGGCCAATTAGCAATGCCACACAATTTACCGACAACAACGTACATGCCGCTATCCATCATGGTTTTGCGTCAACCGATATCAAGATCGCGCTTTGGCGAACCCCCGGTGCGCTGACAGGCACGATTACGATTGACAGTGAAGTCATGCAGCTGGATTTCCGAACCTTCCGACATCACGAAGCTGCATTTTTTTCCGCCCATTTCGATCCCGTCGACAAGGATTGGTACTATCGTGATTATGAACCGCTGCTTGCAAACGATCTTCGCGATTATGATCGGGACCGGCAGCTTCATGACAGGCCGGATTGGTTCCAGTTTGCCTTAAGCCCTCTCTATAAAGATCGAAACAGCAAGGTTTTGGCCTACAGACGCTTCATAGTGCGTTGTGTATGGGGTGATGATCTGAACGGCGCGGATCCAACGAGCTGTATTCTTCTTCGGGAAAAGGAGGAATTGCTCATACCGATTAAGCCGAACAACAAAAGTAAAAACCCAAAGGCACCTGATTATAAGAACTGATCCTATGGACCTGACGAAAACGGCCCGACGCAGGCAGATGCGTTTTATCCGAATGAGCGAACAGCGCGGTCGATGCTATTACTGCGGAAACGCGATGTGGGAACGTGAAATTGAACCGCGTCAGGACGCATTACGGCGGTCTAATCCATATTATCCCGATGGAGACTTTCATTCTGACGCTCGGGTTCTGGAAGCCACAACCTGTACGCTTGAACATAAGCACCGTCAGGCCGAAGGCGGTACGGATGCCGTAGGCAACCTTGTTGCAGCCTGCGCACGTTGCAATAGCCGCCGTAACGACCTTGCGGTCGAAGACGTCATTGAGCGCGTAATGCAGACCTACGCCTTACCGGAATCGGGTCGTTCGCATTGGCCCGATGCATTTACAAATACGATGGTAAAGCGCAAATATACATTTCATTGGCAACGTCTGGTCTGCGTCGAAGCAAGCGTCAACAATGTCAGCCTGTGGCGGCATACGGTTTCGCTTGAAGGCGGCAGCAATCCAAGTGGTAATCAAATAGCGGTAAGCTCAGATGATGCGCTCGTTTTTCCGGCGGCGCATATTGTTCCTCGGGAAATAGCGTATATCGGGCGAACAGCAATTGCGGGTGTTCGGGTGCTATTTGAGAACCCCGATCACAGCGCTCTGTTCGAACAGCATTATCGGGGCTTTGTCGTGTTCAGCACGAATAATGCGGCGCAGTGGAGACCTGATCATTACTCCGCGTAACAGCATTTAATATTGGTTTACCATGGGATCAAAACCCAGTTGCACGAATCTTACCTCCGATTAAAAGCGCGTCTGTCGGTGTTGTTGCCTGATGTTTTTTTCTTCGCCCTGCTGTCACTCAACCTGACTTCCGGGTTTCAAAAAGGTCAAGGAGCTTAGGCTCTGGAAACTGGGCTGTCGTGGCGGGTGCCGCGATACGCCACGGGAGCGGTTTTTCCCGAAGGAGAAAATCTCAAATGGTTACCAACGCTATCTCTTTGTCCACCAAGGGCGAACTCGAAATCCTGCGTGATGATTTCAATCAGGGCTTCAATCAGGTATTTGCAAAAGTCTCCACGCCGGCGGAACTGAGCGAGTGCCTTGAAAGAGGTCAGGCTTGGTCCAGCGTGGAAATGGCTCATCGCGGGCGAGGACACCGTTTGACGTATCAGGCTATGGCATTTGCGGTGGCGCTGACTGAAGCGGTTCAATCCTCATCAGCCTTGCGTATAGCCTTTGACAAGGAGTGTGAGGCTCGCGGTATCGAACCACTCGATAAAGCCGCGAACCCCTTCACCACCTATCTCGGGGCAACGTTCGGACATTGGGTAAAGACCGAAAAGGATGGCAGCACGTCAAATAGTTGGGCCAGAAATAAAACCTGGCTCAATCTGGGGGGCGTATTACGGTATCTCGTGGAAAGCAAAATCCCTCCGGAGGATGTAGTCGACCACATCATGAGTGCCGTGGAAAAGGATGCAAACGGGGCAGAGAAAACCAAGCTCGAAGCCCTCAAGATCCGGGACCGCAAAAAACATCCCGCGAAATCGCCTTCGGGCAAGACATCGTTCGGAAACGACGAGAACCGGCGCAAGGTGACCGCATGGAAACCAGTCGCGACGGCCACAGTTGACCCCAAGGTGCTGAAACCCAACAGCGAAAACCTCACCCTGATGGTGGCGCGTGTGGACCCGGTGAACGGCAACGTGGAAGTTCTCTATGATGCCAATCTCGACCACGAAACCATTATGAAAGGTGTGCGTGAAGGACTTAAGCTCGGTTGATGACACGAAGGGGGAGCGACGGCTCCCCCTTTACCCTTTTTGGTATGCATACAACGTAGTCGCAAACCTATCCGACAATATCGTCCCGACGCACAGATACGTCAGGAACCACAGCCCCCACGAATAATGCTGCATGCCCAGCCACAAGAATGCTCAAGGGAATGGCATAAATAGAATGTGAGCAAGACGCTGTTTGAAGAAGAAGACGCCCTTCCCAACATGACAGCATCAAGCACACGGTTTCAATTGAGCCCGGATTGTTTCCTGACAGCAATCCGGGTTTTTCCTTTTATTCCATTACATGCATGGGCGCCTATCGGAATTTCCGACCACGAACATCAACAATAGATCGATGTGCAATGTGCGCGTTGATTGACCGCTTAAGTTCTCGCAATTCATCCGCATGGTCTGCGGACATGTTTTCTAAAAATTGTTCCAATCGCCACGCAATTCCGCAAAGTGTTGCCAGTCCCGGCTCCCGCTGGGTTGCCAACAAATACGAATAATAGCGCGAACTGCGGCCAAGCCAGATTTTCGAAAATTCCATTTGCGATTTTGTAAGGCCTGCACAGTGCATGGCCGAATATATTTCTGTGAGCTTCATTATAACTATCCTATTGAAAAATATATTTAATTCAAAGGTGCCGCTGTGTTAAAATGGTGCTTTATAAATAGCAGAACATTTTAGAAAGGAATTTTCAATGAAGACAAGAATGGAACAACTTCGTGCAGATATGATGACGAAAGGCGCGTTCACGTGTCATGAACGCCGACTGATAAAATATCTAAGCCCAGGAAATGAGGCGCAACGGCAAATGGTGAAAGCGGCTCTTCCCGAAAGGCATCCACTTCGCGCACAAATGGATTGCTGTGGTGAAGTCAGTCGGTCGCACAATCTCTACTATTGCGGCGTTACTCTGTGCCCGCGTTGCCATATGCGTGAGCGAACCGTGCAAACAGCTAAGGCGATCAAGAAGATATTTGTTGACGCGAGCAATGAGCAATTGGCGTTCGCGACCATATTGCTGCCGGTCCAGCTTGATTTCAGCGACATGACGCGGTTGTTGGAAAACGAAAAGCGTCGCCTTCGGACATTTGTTGATCGTCAACGTAAGAAAGATGAGCGCTGGTCAGAGTTTGAATTGCTGGGCTGGTGGGAAATAGACCGCATGAGTTTCGACGATTTTCAACACAGCGGTCGCAATACTCGCATTGCTCTCGAGGGACTTGACTTTCCTTTGATTGAAACACCGTCCAAAACAATCTGGCGTCCTCATCTCCATGCGATAATTCGCAATGGAAAGCTGACAACGGAGGAAGTAGCCAGCGCTTTACGCAAAGAAACGCATACAGCGAAATATCAGGTGGATATTCAGCCGTTTAGAGACAGCCGCAGTGTAGGTACGAATATTCAGAATATCGTTCGCTATTGTCTGAAATTTCGCATTGAGGCCGACTATAAAAAGCCCGATGCACAAGACTTCATTGAAGCCGATCAAGAGGCAATGATTACACGTAACTGGTGGTCGCCAGAAGATATTCGCGCATACGTAGTTTGGCTATGCGAGGAACGATCAGGCTTTCAGTCGCTCCGATTTCGAATTGGCTCCAAAAGTGAAAAGCAAGAGAACGAAGAGAAAGTCACATATACTCAAAGGGATATAAATAGGGATTTGTCTGTCTGTAAAGAGCAATATGCCGTTGGTGTTCAATTGGATAATGCTCATGGGGTATGTGTGGGGAGTGTTGTGTATAATAATACTATACAGGATACTAACTGGACAGAAGATGAGAGTGAAGCGCGCTCTGACCGAGTGCCATTTGCTGTTGATTGGTCATCCAAATTTGCCGGAAATGTCATCAGTCTGAAAGAGCGTCTGCATAGCATTGTTCTCGCTCGGCACGATAGCACTTCGACTGACAGCATGGGACCTCAATAAAAGTTTGTTGAACAAACTTTTGCTGGGCAACTCCATCGTCATCGTTAAGAAGCAGAGAGGCGTCAAGGAGTGCGGACAAGGCCATGTAAGCTGCCAAGCAGCATTCGGTGGTAAACGCTTGCCGTTGGCGCTCTATGTGATCGCCGGAAAAGACAAACCCCATGGGATCATATTGATCCCATGGGGTTTGAAGACAGCACAGATATCTGTGCTGTTATTCGGTTTTGTGCAACTGCTTCTTGCGTTCTGCAGATACCGCAGCCAGTTGCACGTCAAGCTCGCCAGCACGAACAGCTTCAATCAGTGTATCGAGAATTGCAGGTAGCGCCTTCAATTCGCTGACCTCGATGGCGTTCTTGTCCTTGGCGATTTCGATAGTCTTGCCTGCATAACGCAGGACAAAAAATGTCTTACCCATCAGGTCTTCAAACCAGCTCTGACGAACGCGTCGCAGTGCCTCGGTCTGAACCTTTTGCCCTTCGGCATTTGTGCGCCATACCTTACGGAAAGTATGATACTTGCGCCCTTCTAGTGCCGCCGCAACCATGAGCTTTTGTTCGGAGAGTGTTGCGATCATTTTCTCACGCGTGCGCAAAACAGGGTCGTTTGTACGCGCGGGAGCCGCAGTTGCAAGCTTGAGCGCCTTGAGATGGGACATGCTGTAATCCTTTCCGAAACATTATCGTTTCGTCCCGGATACAGCCATGTGCGAAAAGGGCGAGCAAAGAGTTCGCTCGATGGCCAATACAAGTCAATTTGCTTGTGATCGCTCTTGTCGTATCAAACCTAATAAGGGTGGCGCGTACGAATGATCGGTGATTTCTCCAACATAATTTGCCAGCACTCATGAGCTGTGAGTGTTTTATCGCTCTTCATATATTCTGCTCCGGTAGCAAACATAGGCCCTGTCGGCTCAAGCAAGGCTGTATATACGGTGGCGAGAATGTCCGCAGTTGTGCAGCCGGGATCAAGCAAAAGCAGGCTCAATGTCGCTTCAAGATCGGTGTAAGTTCTGGCGGGTAATGAAACATCCTCAAATATGGAAAATGGGCTTTGCGGCTCGTCGGGATCATACATTTGTTTGCTCGTTGCCCTGCTTGCTCAATATGCGTTTCACTGGCCGCATGTTCGACATCGCCAAACAAACACCTCAAATTCGACTCACATACTATAGTTGATACTCTTAAAGTATGTAAAGTGGCAACGATGAACGCATGGATATGCGCACACTTGTCGGTCGGAACTTTGCTCGCCTTCGTCGGGAGAAAAACCTGACACAAGAACAGGTCGAGGAGCGTTCCGGCTTTAGCCAGCAATATTTAAGTGATTTGGAACGCGGGCGGCGCAATCCAACGATAGTGACATTGTACGAACTCGCTCAAGCGCTTGGCGTCAGCCACGTCGATCTTGTCTTGCCTGATGATGAGGCAGTAAACTTGGATAAATAAGCGAATTTTGATTACAAGATTAGCTTCGCACCCACGCTTCCATCAAAAATCGGCGGTATTAACAGGTCTATATGGATTACAGTAAGTGCTTACACGTATACTTAAAATACTAAAAAAATAATAGCACAATATAAAATACAAATAACCTTGTTTCTTAACCGTGCTTGTTAACATCTGCTAAAGTATGCTCCACCCTTTAATACAAATGAAAAAGCACGGATTTCCCGCGCTTTTTGATCTTTTTATACCCAAAGATGATCAGGCAGCAGCGCTTTCAGACGAAATCACACTGATAATGTCATTCACGACCTTCTCGACAAGAACACGGTCATCTCCTTCCGCCATCACACGAATAAGCGGCTCGGTTCCCGATGGGCGAATGACCAGACGGCCCTGCGTACCAAGGCGGCCCTGCGCTTCATCGATTGCGCTTTTAACCTTCTTGTTCTCAAGAGGTTTACCGCCAGAAGTACGAACATTCTTGAGAAGCTGCGGCACCGGCTCAAACTTGCGGCACAACTCGCTTAACGGCTTGTTCTCTTCCTGCGCAACCGCAAGAATTTGCAATGCTGAAATAAGGCCATCACCGGTTGTTGCGAAATCCGACAAAACAATGTGACCCGACTGCTCACCGCCGACGTTGAAGCCATGCTGACGCATATGCTCAACAACATAGCGATCACCGACCTTGGTGCGGGCAAGTGTGAGATTGCGGTCATTCAGGAAGCGTTCAAGACCGAGATTGGACATGATCGTCGCAACGATACCGCCACCCTGAAGGCGATCAGAACTGGCCCATGATTCGGCAATCACGGCCATCAGCTGATCGCCGTCGATCACAACGCCGTTTTCATCGACAAGCAGCACACGATCCGCATCACCATCAAGCGCAATACCAACATCGGCGCGCACTTCATGCACCTTCTTCATCAGACCAATCGGATGTGTCGAGCCGCAATCCTCATTGATGTTGATGCCATTCGGCTCGTCGTTGATAGTGATGACTTCTGCACCCAGCTCCCAAAGAGCAGCCGGTGCAACCTTATAGCCTGCGCCATTGGCACAATCGACAACAACACGCAGACCATTGAGCGAGATATTGCGCGGCAATGTGCGTTTTGCAAATTCGATATAGCGATAAATGTCGCCATCAACGCGCTTGGCCTTGCCCACTTCGCCATGCGTTGCGAGGTGAGCCGAAAGATCGCTGTCGATCAGATTTTCAATCTGCAATTCGATCTCATCGGAAAGCTTGAACCCATCAGGACCAAAAAGCTTGATGCCATTGTCATAGAAAGGATTGTGCGAAGCAGAAATCATCACGCCAATATCAGCGCGCAAAGAGCGGCAAAGCATAGCAACGGCTGGGGTTGGAATGGGACCAAGCAGGAAAACATCCATACCGGCAGCAGTGAAACCCGCAACGAGTGCATTCTCCAGCATATAGCCGGAACGCCGCGTATCCTTGCCGATCACCACGCGCGAGGCCTGCCCCTTGCGACGGAAAATATGCCCGACGGCCATGCCAACTTTCATGGCAATATCTGGCGTCATCGGAAAGCTGTTGGCCTTGCCGCGAATGCCGTCGGTTCCAAAATATTTGCGTGTCATATTCTTAGCCTTGCGTTGCGCCATAGAGCTATCTCGAAGCAATCAAATAGTATCGTTCATTCAGAATGCGAAACAGCGATGGTCGTCGAGCCGCATCATGAAAGCGGCGAATTGATTAAGCTATTATCTCAAAACGACACATCATTGCAATTTCACCTTTCGGGGAAAATATCCTGCACCAGCGCTAAGCCAATGCAATATGCTTATGATGCGCCCAAATCCTTAACCGAGCCTTTCAGGCAAACTCATCTTAAAACGACAAAAGCCGGACGATAAGCCCGGCTTTTGTAATTGTTTTCCAAGCGCTTATTGCGGCTGTGGGTTAGGCTCCATGCCAGGTTCACTGCCCGGCTCATCGCCCTTGCGCTTGCGTGGGCTACCCGCCTTCGGGACACCTGAACCGCGCGACGGCGTATCATTGCCCTGATCGCGCGACGGCTTGTTGCCTGCAATCAGCTCTCTGATTTCATCGCCGCTAAGCGTTTCATATTCCAGAAGACCTTCAGCAAGCGCAATCCAGTCCTCACGCTTTTCCGTCAGGATACGGGTCGCATCGGCATAGGCCTCGTCGATCAGGCGGCGCACTTCGGCGTCGATGATCTGTGCGGTTTCTTCCGAAACATTCTGCGTACGCGAAACCGAATGGCCGAGGAAGACTTCTTCCTGATTGTCACCATAAGCCACGCGACCAAGCTTGTCTGAATAACCCCACTGCGTCACCATCGAACGAGCGAGCTTGGTGGCCTGCTGAATATCAGACGATGCACCGGAAGTGATGTTTTCCTTACCGAATTTCAGCTCCTCAGCCACACGACCGCCCATCATAATCGCCAGACGCGAGATCATCCATGTATAGGTCGCTGAATAACGGTCACCTTCAGGAAGCTGCATCACCATACCCAGTGCACGACCACGCGGAATAATGGTTGCCTTGTGAACAGGATCGGAACTCGGAACATTGATCGCAACGATCGCATGACCCGCTTCGTGATAGGCCGTATTGGCCTTTTCTTCCTGCGTCATGGCGGAGCGGCGTTCCGCCCCCATCATGATCTTGTCCTTGGCGTCTTCAAATTCCTGCATGGTTACAAGACGCTTGTTGCGACGTGCCGCCATCAGAGCAGATTCGTTGACCAGATTTGCAAGATCGGCACCGGAGAAGCCCGGCGTGCCACGTGCGATAACCTTGAGGTCGACATTGGGTGCAAGCGGAACATTGCGCACATGCACTTTAAGGATCTGCTCGCGGCCAACGATGTCCGGGTTCGGAACAACAACCTGACGGTCAAAACGGCCCGGACGCAACAATGCCGGATCAAGAACGTCAGGACGGTTGGTGGCAGCAATCAAAATGATCGATTCGTTTGCTTCAAAACCATCCATCTCGACCAGCAACTGGTTGAGTGTCTGCTCACGTTCATCATTACCGCCGCCAAGGCCTGCACCACGATGGCGGCCAACGGCATCGATTTCGTCGATGAAGATAATGCAAGGCGCGTTTTTCTTGGCCTGTTCGAACATATCGCGGACGCGGCTCGCACCAACACCGACAAACATTTCAACGAAGTCAGAACCAGAAATCGTGAAGAACGGAACATTGGCTTCGCCTGCAACGGAACGCGCGAGCAAAGTCTTACCGGTTCCGGGAGGGCCAACGAGCAGAACACCGCGAGGAATCTTGCCGCCCAGACGCTGGAACTTCTGCGGATCGCGCAGGAATTCGACGATTTCTTCAAGATCCTGCTTGGCTTCTTCAACGCCTGCAACATCCTGAAATGTAACGCGGCCATGTGCTTCGGTTAGAAGCTTGGCCTTGGACTTGCCAAAGCCCATTGCACCACGCGAACCGCCCTGCATCTGACGCATGAAGAAAATCCACACGCCAAGAATAAGGATCATCGGGAGCCATGACAGAAGAATACCCAACAGCGAGCTGGAGCCATCGCTCTCAGGACGCGCAGTGATAGCCACGCCCTTTTCTTCCAGACGCGAAACCAGTCCGGTATCGCCCGGCGAATAGGTTTGGAAGGTAGAGCCATTATCAGCAAGCGTGCCGCTGATCCGCTCACCAGTTATAGTGACCGACTTTACGCGCCCATTGGCGACGTCATCGATAAACTGGGAATAGGAAATTTCACGGGAATTCGTGCGCTGGCCAGGACTCTGGAACAGGTTGAACAGCGCGATCAAGAGCAGAGCAATGATCGCCCAAAGGGCGAAGTTGCGATAGTTCGGATTCATAACGGGTCCAATCGATACCACGGCCACCCCGCGAGAGCGGGACGATGTTTCATTCTAACATAGGATCGAAGGAAGGCCTTGCCAAGGCGCGAGAGCCGCCCAGTCTTCGATTCTTATCAAACTGGTTTATAAAAATTAGGACATTGCCGTCCAAAGCGCTGCTCGAAGGCCTTCGCCAACCCAAAATCATAGCCCGGAAGCACATGATCAAAGAGCGCGAAGTGTTTCTCGGCACTGATTCCCGCAGGCAATTTCTGCCCCTTGATTATCGGAAGCTGCGAAACTTTGCCGTCTTGATAAAAGGCAGGCAAAACAAGCAGGGCTTCGCGCTGTAGAGAATCGATTTCCAATCCGGCATCCTTGATGAAATCATTGAGCTCCTGCCGATCCGGTGCCGCGACCTCAAATGAAACCGCACCCTCATTGATTAATCGAAAGCGCCCATCCCAGATGATCTGCTGGCCCGGATCAAGACGCATGACAGGCAAATTGCGCCGCTCACGCCGGAACCGGTGTGGCTGCCCCTTTTTGCCAAGCTCGACAAGCGCACCAAAGACCGTCAAACGACCTGTTTTTTCATGCCCTGACAGAAGCCGCTCAATTCGGGATCGCTCGGCATCACCGGGAAGAAAGCGGCGTCCACCGGCAAGAGACGCAAGCAGACCCGATAAAAACTGGCGGATATTTTCCGGCAGCGCCGCATATACATCCGCATCGACCAAAATACTGCCAAGCGGGTCCATATGAAGACAATCAGAACTTGCGAGAGCAGAAATCAGAATAGCATTGTCACGTTTTCGCGCTGCACGCGCCAAAGCAATTTTTTCCAGCACCATGTCGGCGTCAGCAAGGGCCGCACTGGTTGCACGCACCCTCGGACGCTCATAACTGGTGTTTACATTGCTTGGATCGTCAATCCACACCACACTTCTTTGGCAAAGTTCGTCGCGCAAGGCTGCACGTGACTGATCAAGCAGAGGCCGGATAAGCTCGACAGAATTTTCCAATCGCGAGCGCGCCGCCATCGCAGCCAACCCGCGTGCTTCCGCATGCGAGCTGCGCTCTTTGCGCATTAAAAATGTTTCGATCTGATCGTCACACGTATGTCCAGTCGCAATGACATCCGCACCGGCCTCGTGAGCCGCCTGAACCAGCAGGCGATAGCGGGCAGAACGTGCAGCAGCGGCAATGCCTGTTTTGGGCTTGGCTTCGTCCCATGTGAGAACGCGATGAGAAAGCCCATGTGCTTTGCAAAGCAGGCCGACATCTTCCGCCTCTTTGGCCGATTCGTCCCGCAAGCCATGATCGATGGTAACAACCGTCATTGACGGTGGGTTCGCAAGCGTCGCGAGATAATCTTTCAACAAAAACAGCAATGCAAGTGAATCACTGCCGCCTGAAACAGCAGCAACAATTCCTTTGGCATGCTCTAATTGGAAAGGTTTAAAAATATTGATCGGGGACAGCCCCACACATCATCTCCACAATCAGCATTTAATGCGTTCACGCTCATCCGTAACCCGCTTCAAAACGGCAGGTGCTGCGTTCGGATAGCGCTCAGGAATTTGCTTGAAGGTCGCACAGGCAACATCATTATTGTCCATTTTTTCAAGCGTCAGACCAAGCTTGAACATATTTTCCGGCGCACGTTTGGAATCGGGATAATCACGCTGCGTATCGATGAAAACGGTCGCAGCTTCCGGATAGCGCGACTGGCCATAAAGCGATTCACCCAGCCAATAACGTGCCTCGGCCGTGGTCGGATCGGCTGGATAGCGTTTAATATGCTCACGGAAACCCGTTTCGGCAGCTTTGTAATCGCCCGACATAAGATATTGATAGGCGGCCTGATAAAGCGAATTCGGATTATCATCGGTCGGCAGTGACGCCACCGTGTCGCTGCCTGCCGGAAGGGCTGCTGCACCCTGCTCAACCGGACGCGGCTGAACATTCATCGTTTCGCCGATTACATTGCCATTGTTGTCGAACTGGATGGAGCCAAGCGTTGTTGGCGGCTCCCCACGCTGTGGGCCGCCCTGTGAGGCGGCGCCCGAACCAATAGCCATGGAATCGGCGTCCGATGCATTATTGGCCGCCGTCTGTGAAGAAGAACCTAAATTGCCGTTTTGGTTATCTTGTACAGTGCTTCCGGAAACCCCGTCATCGGGGCCTCCGGCTGGTGTCGCATCTGCGAGCGTGGTGTCACCGGCTGCACTGCCTGCATCGGCGCGATCACCACCTTCCAGCTTCTGGAAGCGGCGTTCGTTTTCTTCCTGCATTTTCTGCATTTGGTCCTGCAATTCCAGAACCTGAAAATTCATAGCTTCTGCGCGATTTCCCAGCGTATCAGAAATGCTGACAGGATTGCCCATGCTCTGCGCACAAAGATCACTGCCTGGTGGCGGCGTCACAGCGGCATTCTGTGCAGCATTTGATTTTGCAGGAGCAGCAACACCCTGTTTCTTTTCCAGCTCTTCAAAGCGGAAATCATTGTCTTCCTGCGTCTTTTGCAACAGCTCATTGGTGAACGAGATCTGCGCATCGACATCCTCAACCTTTCCGGTGAGATTGCGAATCAGTTCCTGCTGAAGCCCGGGGCTTTGATAACCACCTTGCCCGCCTGCACTGCCACTGTCACGCATGGCATCATCAAGGATCGCAGTCGAACCGATAGCAACATGATTCTGCGCTCCGCCCTTACCCTTTTCAAGCGACTGAAAACGGGTTTCGTTCTCGCGCTGTATTTTCAGCATATTGTCGCGCAATTGCATGATACGGGCATAGGACTGCGCATTTTGATGCGCGAGATTGCATACCTGTTGCGAAAACTGGCCGCCACCGGGATCACCCGCCTGCGCAAGCTGTATAGTCCCCTGCTGCGAAGAAACAGATGCTGCCAGAACCGGAGCACTTGCCAAAAGCGGCAGCATGGCAAATGCCAGCGTCACTTTTCTCATTGGTTTCCTCATTCCCTTTCGCCCCTATCGCTCATGTGCCCTAAAACCTTTTGACCGCGGTAATCATGTTCATGCTCATATTGAGATCTGATGCCTGAATATCAAATGAACACCCAATTTCTCACGGCTCTTCTGAGCTTTTAGAGAAAATCCATAAAAAGCAAAGATGCTTTCCCTATCACATCAGAGCGCCGTGCGCCTGTTAGCGCACAAAGGACGCTTTAACATTTTAATTTGACTACATGATTTCTAAATTCTCTTGAATTTGAGGAATTATGTAGTGGTGAGTTCGGCCAAAATTTGTCGAAGTTCCTAATAAGTCTGGTTCTAAAACAAAAAAAGCGACCCAAAGGCCGCTTTTTCCGGATTAGGTTCGGCTATTTTCTTAAACTTAGCTACCAGCACCGTTGAGTACGGTGACGGCGCGGCGGTTCTGCGACCAGCACGAGTTGTTATCGCAAACAGCGATTGGACGCTCGTTACCATAAGAAACCGTGCGCATACGGCTGGTAGGAACGCCGCGCGCTGCGAGGAAGTCACGGGTTGCAGCCGCACGACGCTGACCAAGTGCCAGATTGTATTCGCGTGTACCGCGTTCGTCAGCATGGCCTTCAACAGTAATCGAATACTGCGGATAGCGCTGAAGCCACTGAGCCTGCTTCGACAAAGTCTGCTGTGCATCGCTACGGATCAGCGAAGAATCGAGATCGAACAGAATACGGTCACCGACATTTACAGTGAAGTCCTGTGCGGAACCGGGCGTGGAAGCACCGCCAGCAAGGCCAAGATCACCGGCATTGTTCGGAAGGTTCTTTTTGGACGCACAACCAACAACGGCGAGCGACATGAAAAGGGCAATAGCGATAGGGCTACGTGCAATCGACTGGATACGGCGCATGGGCCGGAGCTCCTTAAGATTTGATGTTCCTGCGTAACCAACCAATAATCATATTTAGGTTAAGGCAGGCTCAAGAAGTATGGTTAACGATTTCTTACGGCCGTATGCAGAGGTTTTTTCCTACTGCAATTCTGCTTTTAGGCCTTGATGGCTAAATGCGGCAGAAACACGGCCCAACGGCTATAATTGTGGCAAAAATCCATGAAAAAGGCACGCAGCCGATGCTACGTGCCTTCAAACCTGTTTGTAACAGCGAGCAAATTACTCGAGCAATGGCGACCAGGCCGGATCAGAACCGAAGTTCGGAGTCTGGATCTGGCGTTCATTGCGGCCAGTCAGATCAATGGTGAAAAGCTTAGGACCACCGGCACCCGCAGCTTTGCGGAAGAACATCAACACGCGACCATTCGGAGCCCATGTTGGGCCTTCATTATGGAAGCCCGAAGTCAGCAAACGCTCACCGGTGCCATCAGTTTTCATAACACCGATCGAAAACTGTCCCTGAGACTGCTTGGTAAAGGCGATCAAATCGCCGCGTGGAGACCATACAGGCGTGGAATAGCTGCCGTCACCGGACGAGATACGACGTGGATTGGAACCATCAGCACCCATGACATAGAGCTGAGGACGTCCGCCACGATCCGAAGAGAAGACAATCTGCGAACCATCTGGCGAATAAGATGCACTTGTATCAATTGCCTGACTGCTGGTGAGGCGTGTTGTCGAACGATTACGCAAATCCATCGTGTAGATATTGGCGCTGCCATCATCCTGCAAAAGGCTCATGACAACCTTCTGACCATCGGGTGAAAAGCGCGGTGCAATCGTCATACCGGGAAAATTCCCGACCAATTCACGCTGTCCGGTTTCAAGCTGCAACAGATAAACCCGTGGCGAGCCACCTTCAAAGGACATGTAAGTCACTTCCTGGCGGTTCGGTGAGAACCGTGGGGTCAGCGACATAGCGCGTCCATCGGACAGGTAACGAATATTTGCGCCGTCCTGATCCATGATCGCAAGACGCTTGACGCGCTTCTGCGCTGGACCGGATTCATCGACAAATACAACGCGGGTGTCGAAATAGCCCTTTTCACCAGTCAGACGCTCATAAATCGCATCAGCGATAATATGCGCAACGCGACGCCAGTTATCCGGCGTGGTGAAAAACTGCTGGCCGATCAGCTGCTGACCACCAAATGTATCCCACAGACGGAACTCAGCCTTGAGCCGCCCATCGGGCTGCTTGGTGATGCGGCCCGTTACCAGTGCCTGTGCATTGATAACTTTCCAGTCTTCAAAGCGCGGCGATGCATCTGGGTTGGAAATTGTTTCGATGAATGCAGCCTTGTTGATCGGCGCAAAAAGGCCTGAACGTTCAAGATCGGCTGCAATCACCGAAGTGATATTTGCACCGAGCTGGTCTCCCGAAAGAAAATCGGTGACCGCAATCGGCAATGGCTCGACCACACCCTTGTTGATGTTGATTTCCACCACCGCATGCGCAGGCATGGTGGAAACAAGACTTGCAGCGATCACACAGGCAAAAGCCGATAAGGCTGCGCGGATCTTTGTTTTCATGATGCCTATTTTCATATCTTCTGGGACCTCTTTTGTCCTTGGCATTCGTTAGGAGCGACCAGTCAGGCTGATCAGAACATTTCGCTTGGGTCGAAGTTAACGATCACTTCCGACCATGAATCATATTTGTCTGCTGGCAGATTGTAAGGTGCGCAGCGTGCCACAGCGCGACGAGCACTTTCAGCCGCCGCACGACCCACACCGTCACCACCGCCACCGGAAGTCACTTCAGGCGAGCCCTGAATGGAGCCATCCTGATTAAGATGCATCTTCACCGTCACAACCAGTCCCGGCGCATCTGCAACACCGGCAGGCACATTCCAGCACTTGGAAATTGCACCGCGAAGCGCGTCCATTTCATTCTGGCTCAGTTTTGAGCCGCCCGTATTCTTCTTGCCGCCAAGTGAAGCCTGATCGGTCGAACGCTTTGCACCGCCGCCCGATGCCTTCTGCTTGTTAAGAAGTGCTGCCACTTCGTCAGCAATGGCATCGTTTTTCGACTGCGATGTCTGCGAAGCCGACTGCGTAGGCTTCTTCTCTTCTACAGGCTTGCGATCCGGCGTCTTTGCGGTTTGCGCCTGTGGTGGTTTAGGCTTTGCCTGCGGTGCCGGCACATTATCGGGCAGTTTCGGCGCAGTCTGGTCAGGCGCTTCCGCCTGCTTTTCAATGGCTTCCGCCACTGGATCTGGCTTCACTTCCTGCTTTTCTTCAGGCTTGGTCTGCACTTCCGTCGCAGGAACCGGCGTTGGCTTTTCTTGCGGGGTCGGCTCAGGCTTTGGATCGGGCTTCGGTTCCGGCTTTTTCACCGGTTCCGGCTGTGCCTTTGGTTCTTGGGCTGCTTCAAGCGGCTTGGCATTCGTGTCCGGCGTAGGCGGGGTTTGGCTATCCACATTCTGATCGCCGAACTCCTGCGCATCGGCGACCGTCTGCGGCCTTGTTGTGGGAACAGGTGCCGACTTTTCCTTCATCGGCGCTTTTTTATCGCCCTGCTGGATTTGGGTTATCGATTCAATGGGCACGATGTCGACCGGAAACGACTCTGAATCCTGCACGTCGAATGCCTTCGGCGCGGTAAAGGAGAAGAGCCCCAATCCAATAACAACGGTATGGAACACAATAGAAGATGTAAGGCCAGCCTTCATAATGGCGTCAGCTATCCTGCTCCTGAAGTGTCACAAGGCCGATATTCTTGAAACCGGCGGCGGAAATACGGGCCATTACTTTCATGACAGTGCCGTAATCGGCAGCCTTGTCACCGCGCACGAAAATACGCTCTTCATAACCCGTCTTGGCAATCGCCTGAAGCTTTGCAACAACTTCATCGATTGGAATTTCAGTTTCCTGAAGGAAAATCTTGCCTTCATTGCTCACCGATACAGTGATCGGTTGCGTGTCGGCATTCATGGCTTTCGCCTGCGTGTCCGGCAAATCAATTGGCACACCTACGGTCAAAAGCGGTGCGGAAACCATGAAGATGATAAGCAGAACCAGCATCACGTCCACAAATGGCGTAACGTTGATTTCGCTCATCAATGCCTTCTTGCGGCCACGCCTGCGGCGACCACCCGACTGCATTCCCTGATTTCCAACTGACATGCCCATTTCAATATTCCTGAAGTCTTGATTTCAACGATTATTGCTGGAACGCATTAGCTGCGCGGCGTCAGCTTCTCATCAATTTGGCGCGACAGTATGGCGGAGAACTCATCCGCAAAACCTTCAAGCCGTCCGCTGATCTTCCCGGAATCGCTCGACAACTTGTTGTAGGCGATAACGGCAGGGATAGCTGCAAGCAGACCGATAGCCGTTGCAAGCAGTGCTTCCGCAATACCCGGAGCCACAACCGCAAGACTTGTATTCTTCGAAGCCGCAATAGCCTGGAAAGAAGTCATGATACCCACGACCGTACCAAACAGACCGACGAATGGTGCTGCCGAACCTGTGGTTGCGAGAAAGCCGAGACGCGATTCAAGCTTTTCACCCTCACGGGCCAGCGCCACGTCCATGGCCTTGTCGATACGCATCTGAAGTGCGATCGGCGAGCGGGCACCCTTTTCGAAAGATTTCTTCCATTCACGCATTGCCGCGATGAAAATCGAAGCCATGCCTGTGGTTCGACGCTCATTGAGAGTGCGATAAAGCTCCTCAAGCGACTGGCCTGACCAGAAAGCCTGTTCAAAACGGTCGATGGCGCGACGTGCGCGACCATAGGAGACGATCTTGTCCACGATGATGGCCCAAGTCCAGACCGAGGCGACTATCAGGCCAAGCATAACCAGCTTGACCACCCAGCCGGCATGCATGAACAAGCCCCAGAGGGTAATATCGGCTGCAGGAGCCGCAAGCGCAATATTTTCCATCGATCTACCGTCCTCGAATCCAAACGCCCGGCGTTCGACCGGGCGGCATCGCAAATTATTCGAAAAACGTCCGCTTCCGAACGCCCCAACCGCCATAATCGGATTTCAACTTTAAATCCGCATAGCGCTTGTCATGGTTAATTTTGGTGAAAGGAAGGCGTTGCACATCTGCCAGCCCCTCAACCGATTCCGTCAGCATGATTAATCGGATATTATGGTTAAAGATAAGTTACTCTTAATGTGCGAATAATCCATCGGCACAAAAAATTCCGTCTAGCTGCTAATACGACGGGCAATAGCCTTCTGCGTGGCAGCAATAAATTGCGCCTTCAGTGCCCCGGAATTTGCCAATGCATGGCGCAGTGACAGAGGCAGTTCCATCTGCGCGCCCCGGCCCGACTGACAGCGGTTGCACAGATTAACCGGGTTGGCAGCAAGAAATGCATGCCCCAATAGGCGTGTAGCAAACCCGGAACTTCTTAACTCCTCGTCAAGAAGCTCGATAAATTTAGCATCCAGTCCGCCAAGATAAATTGCGTCTTTATCATCCACATCGCCAAGAACCGGCAATTTCTGCAAGTCTTTCCGGCCATGTATGGCAAGGGCATATGTGGTATTGGAAAGGAGATTATCCATTCTCACTTCAAAAAAGCGATGAGATGTGATGTGAAGGTCTCTCGCCTTCTTACGATCAATGAGGCCAATGAACGAATAAAAACTATATTGCGCTGCAGCGATTTCATCTGCAAGTTCGGTCGTCAAATATTCGATTGCGCCGCCATGCGGGGCGAGGATGACCACTTCCGCACCCGGAACGAAGCGGGTCACGACCGCAAAATCGGTCCCTTCCTTGTAGACCTCGCAAAGCTCCTCAAACGAGTGGAAACGATCAGCCATTGCCCGCCTTCGTGAAAGCTTCGCGCCATTCGTCCGGAATACGACGCGGATGCCCTTGCTTGGTAATCATCACAGCTTCGACCTTGGCTTCCGAAAGCAGGCGCTCGCCACAGGTAATCTTCTGCGCCATGATAACACGAGCACCACGTATTTCGCTGACACGGGTTTCAATCAGAATGAGATCATCCATTTTCGCAGGCGATTTATAATCAATCTCCATACGGCGAACGACCCAGACCATTTCCTCGCCCAAGGCACCTTCGGCAAGCTCGATGTGATGCACATCCTGCAAACGCAGAAAATCGGTGCGTCCGCGCTCGTAAAACTCGAGATAACGTCCGTGATACACAAAGCCGGAAAAATCCGTATCCGCATAATAGATACGGGCATAAAGATGGTGAGCTCCATCCTTTAATGTGCCTGAAACGGATTGTGCGGCTGACTGATTGATTGTGTCCGTCATTCGTCTTCCATGAAAAGGCCAAACTGCGACTGTTGCACCGCCTCAGAAGGTGCTGTCAGTCCCATATGCTGCCATGCAACCGCAGTGAGAACACGCCCACGCGGCGTGCGCTGCAAAAATCCCTGCTGGATCATATAGGGTTCGATGATGTCTTCAATGGCATCGCGCGGTTCTGACAAGCCCGCGGCAATGGTTTCAATACCCACCGGACCGCCGCCAAAATTGCGCGCGATCATATCAAGATAACGCCGGTCAAGCTGATCAAACCCACGATTATCGACCTCTAGCCGTGACAGAGCCTCATCAGCGATCTTGCGATCAATGACATCGACACCTGCAACCAGCGCAAAATCGCGCACGCGCCGCAACAGACGACCGGCAATGCGGGGAGTGCCGCGTGAACGACGTGCAACTTCCAGCGCTCCATCCGGCGAAATCCCCATCTGCATGATGCGGGCGCCACGGCGAACAATATATTCGAGTTCTTCAACCGTATAAAAATTGAGCCGTACAGGAATGCCGAAACGATCCCGCAAGGGTGTGGTCAGCAGTCCAAGACGCGTCGTTGCTGCCACCAGCGTAAATTTCGCCAGATCAATTTTGACCGAACGCGCCGCAGGGCCCTCGCCGATAATCAAATCAAGCTGGAAATCTTCCATCGCCGGATAGAGAATTTCCTCGACCGCAGGGCTTAAGCGATGAATTTCATCGATAAACAGCACATCACGATCTTCGAGATTGGTCAGAAGTGCCGCCAGATCACCCGCCTTGGCGATTACCGGACCAGAGGTCGAACGGAAATTGACACCAAGCTCCTTGGCCATGATCTGTGCGAGCGTGGTCTTGCCAAGTCCCGGAGGACCAACAAACAGCACATGGTCGAGTGCTTCACCGCGCACTTTGGCAGCTTCAATGAAGACTTTAAGGTTAGCGCGTGCTGCGGCCTGCCCAACAAAATCATTGAGCGTTTGCGGGCGCAGGGTCGTATCGGCATCTTCGCCGCGTATATCAGCATCGATAAGAGGGTTGCGGTCGCTCATGCCAATCCTCTCGCATGAACGCTAAGTTGAGACAAGTATCTCACCGCGACAACTCCTTAAGACCAAGCCGAATAAGCTTGGCCGAATCGGCATCCTCACCCGCTTCTCGAAGCGCTGCCGCCACCGCATTGGCAGCCTGATCCCGCGAATAACCAAGATTGGAAAGGGCGGAAACCGCATCACTGACCGGCGCTGAGGCAACACCTGAACCAAGTTCCTGTTTGAGACCGATTGTGCCGCTGGCATCACCAGCAAAGGCCGGAGCCTTGTTTTTCAACTCGGTGACAATGCGCTCGGCCACCTTTTTGCCGACACCGGGTGCGCGCGAAACCATCGCAAGGTCACGCAACGCAATTGCATTGGCAAGTTCAGGCGGCGTCAATGTGCCAAGCACCGCAAGCGCTACCTTTGCACCAACGCCCTGCACATTCTGCAACAGGCGGAACCATTCGCGCTCAAGCTGCGATCCGAAACCATAAAGGCGGATCATATCCTCACGCACATAGGTTTCGATAAACAGAACTGCCGCCTCGCCTGCCCCGCCCAGATTACCCAGCGTACGTGCAGAACAAAAGGCAACATAGCCCACACCATGCACATCAATGACGGCATGTTCCTCGGCTATTTCATCGATCACGCCC